>ERZ772883.141-NODE-141-length-83098-cov-7.947774_pt1 | contig 83098 bp, 75 predicted proteins | sample MGYA00580575_ERZ772883 | MGnify/ENA primary metagenome ERZ772883 (study PRJEB29015, sample SAMEA2737666) | human gut metagenome | biome: human gut; feature: human-associated habitat; material: faeces | place: China | collected 2012 ... | reverse complement strand
GTGTCCGGTGTCGCATAGCTCCCTGCCGGTCGCTCTGCTCGCCTCCCACCCTCCCTGCGGGTCGCTTTGGGCTGCGCCCAAGGCCCCACTGGGGCCACGCTTCCCTTCGGGACAGTTCGCTGCGCTCACCCGCCGGGAAAAAGCCCTTTATTGCCCATTTTGCCGGCGGGGCTCGCAACGTCGCGCGCAATTTAGTTGGACAGCTAACCCCATCGACCGTGCGCGCTCCTGTGCACACCTTTTTCCGCCGCCAAAATGGGCGTGCCTTTTTCCCTCCGCTGCCTATCGCCGCTCTGCTCCACCGCGGTTGGCGGTTAGCAAACTCAAAAGAATGTCAGTTGGGATGCTTCGGCGTGCCTTGAATATTTCTCAAACAAAAAGGCCAGCGCAGGTTCAAATCCGCGCTGGCCTTTCAGCAAGCCATGAGGCCTGTCGCCGAATGGCGGCCTTTTCTATTCAGTTGACGGAGAGCCACACCGAACTGGCGAGCCGTGGCGCCTGTTGCGCCACGGCGGTAAAACCCAGGCCAAGCCGCATGTCGTTCTACCCCCCTGCGCGTCAAAAACGCGCAGAGAAGGGTGCAGGGCATAGCCCTGCCTCGTGGATGCGGCCGTCGTCTTGAAGAAGAATGCGGTTGCCGGTAAGGGGCTCGCCGTCGAGCGTGGGGGCGGAGCAGGTTTTGGAAATGTGGAAACGGTAGGTGGCGCTGTAATAGCGATAGGTGATGTGAATGGAATCCCATGCTTCGGGAAGGACGGGGCGAAAGTAGAGAACGCTGCCTTCCTTGTGGAACCCAAGCAGTTCTTCCAATAAGATGAACTGGTACCATGCTGCGCTGGCGGTGTACCAAGTCCGCCCGCCGCGCCCCAGCTGGGAGGGGTGCGCGGAAACATCTCCGGCCATCACGTATGGCTCCGCCCTGTATTGATCCGCCGCTTGGCGGTCAAAGCCGCGATATACCGGCAGAAGCCGCAGGGCCAGCTCCCACGCATGGCTCGACTGACCCAAGCGGCCATAAGCGCCCATGGCCCAACAGGCGGCGCTGGCGGATTGATCGCCGTTTTCTCGATTACCCGGTATGAAAGTGGGCCGGTTTTCCTCTTCGAAGGGCGGCGTAAAGAGCTTGAGCAGCCCCGCGTCCGGTTCGTAGAGCAGCTGCCAGACACTCTCCATGGCAAGCTGACAGCGCTCCTTGGAAAGACCGCAGAAAACAGCCCAGACTTGGGGCCGCAGGTCAATGCGGCATTCGCGGTTGGAAGACGCGCCAATCTTGTCACCATCGCGGTCGTAGGCTCGTAGATACCACGCTCCATCCCAACCGTATCGTTCCAGAGACGCTAATAGCTCGTCACGGCGTTCGGAGAGACGGTGGGCACTTTTTTCATCTGCATAAGGGAGAAAACGGCGGATGACCTCGCATAGGAACATACCCAGCCAGATGCTTTCCGTATTCGCCGCATCCGTACCGTCGCTTAACAAAGGAAAACCATGTTCGCCCAGCCGTATCTGGTCGATGGCCCGGAGACAGTGCTGCCATAAGGGTTCGATCATTTCGGAAACTTCTGGCGTGAAACAATGCTCCCGCTCGCCTTCTTCCGGCGGTTCGTCCCGCAGATAGGGAACGCTCTCCTGCAGAATGGCCGTGTCGCCGGTGGCTCTGACGTAGGCGGCGGTGACAAAAGGCAAAAACAGTGGAGCATCCGAAGCGGGAACACGCACGCCGCAGCGGTGCGGATGCCACCAGATTTGTACGTCGCCCTCCTCAAATTGATGGACTGCGCAGCGAAGTAGCAGTTCCCGCACGACCTCCGGGCTGGTGTAAAGGAGAGCAAGCGTGTCCTGCAACTGATCCCGAAAAACACAGGCCCCGCTGGACGGTTCGAAGCCAGCTCGCATCAAAAGCCGGGAGGCAATCACCTGATAAGGTAGCCAGCGGTTCAGCATCAGGCACAGCGCTTCGTCCGGCAGATCGAAACGCAGCCCGCCTAGGCGGCGCTCCCAGCGTTGGCGGCAGTGGTGCAGACGCAGGGTAGCGCCATCCGCCCGAAAGGCGGCAACGGCTGCTTCCAAACGGGAACGGCTTCGGAAAAATCCCAGCGCCGAAACGATGGTTTTACTTTCGCCCGGTTTGAGCACGACGGAAAAGCAGAGTACCGCCGTATTTCCACCGTCGTTTGGCAAGGAGCCGGACTGCGCCAGCGCCCAAGGCACATCACCCCAGAGTCCTTCGAAAACACCGGCGCTCATACAAGCGGCGTAGTCCGGCTCCGGGTCTAATCCGATTAGGCAGCCGAAGCCTCGCAGATCAGGAATGGCCAGCAGGAAACCGTCTGTTCCCCGCTCCATGGTGCATAGCTGCGCGGAATGGGTCTCACCTGGCTGAAAAACGCAGGTGTGGAAAAAACTCAACGTTCGTTCGTCCGTGCCGTCATTGCGCAGATACAAAGTCCTTACTCCGAAAGGGGCTTCCAGATCAGTGAAGCAGCTTAACCGGCATTGAATCCCATACCCGGCGGATTCGTATACCGTTTCTCCGGGCCGATGGGTGACGCGGCAGGAAAGCCCGGCTCCCAAGGGCCAGCGGGTGATCGACCAGATCAGCCCGCGTTCTTCGTCCCGCAGAAAGAAATTTTCCTGCCCGCGGGGGCAAACACTGTCGCTGATGTGCCGGGTCAGCCGCCCCCGCAGGCTGCTTCCGGCATAGGAGAAGATCAGCCCGCTTTCGCCCGCCAGCGTGCCGAATTCCTGAGAACAAAGCAGATTGCACCAGGGTGCGGGCGTTTGTCTGCCCGGCGGCAAAAGAATTTGATAATCTCCTTCGCCCGGCGTGAAACCGCCGTATTCGTTGAAAAATCGAAGTTTTTCCCCGGCGGACAGGGCGGTCTTGCTTTCATCCGGCTGGCAGAAGAAGCCGGGACGTTTGCGCAGGGAAAAGCACATTCGTTCCAGCTGATCATCAATAGAACCTTCGTTGGAATGCAGTATCAGCCGCGCCGCCGCCCGCAGCAGCCGGACTTGTTCCTCGGACAGATGCTCCCGTTCCAGAAGGTGGACTCCTCCGGCCTTTCCCAGCAGTTCGTGGCTGTGGCATTTGCGGCACAATTCGCCCAGCGTCTGAGTCAGCGCCGGGGATTCTGACGAAGCAGGGTTGCAAAGCAGCGCCAGATCAAATTTCAGCCCGTTCATGCGAAACAGGGCGTGCGCCCGCAGCAGCAAGTCCGCCATATTCACCGAAGCCCGGTCAGCGCATTCCAGCATCAACAGGGGAAAGCCACCGCCCAGACGCAGCGTCCGCAGCTTTTCCCGTGGCAGCTCATTCCGGGAGGAATAGCGGAACTGCATGGGCTGACCTGTGTAGCAAAGGCAGCCCGCCAAACGGAAAATGCTGTTTTGCTCCAATGGCGACAGCCCCAGATACCGTGCGGACACCAGCGCACGGGTTTTGGCAAAATCGAAGCGGCGCAGAATATTGCCGGGACGGTCGTAACGTTCCAAAAAGGAAGAAACCTTCTCCTTTTGTCCGGGACAATGTGTGACGAAAGTCAGCGTGACGCGCCCTTTGGCGGGCAGCACGAAGGAAGCCCGCAGACTGAGACAGGGGTCGATCTCGTCCCCGATCCTGTCCTTCCACTTGAAAATCGGCGTTTCCAATGCATGGGGCGCACGGACGCTTCTTCCACGTCCCAAAAAGGCGGCGCGGTCGGTCTGCACCTGAAACGCCTCGAAGGCCACGTCGGCGCACAGATGATGCCACAGACGGACGGGCGGTTCATTGTCCCCTGTGGGACGGCGAAGAGCCGCAACACCGGTTTGCCCCATTTTTTCCGTATGGAGGAAAATGTTCTGATTCATTTCATCCTCCTGCGGCGGACAGAGCGCCGGTTCCAGATAGCTGGCAATTTCCAGCGCCCGGTCTGCGTCTTCCTGATTTTCCAAGGTCAGATGATGCAGAAACGCTCCGTCCAACGGATTGACGAACAGACGCAGAGTGGTTTTGATTTGGAAAAATTCGTTGGAAAAGACGGCCTGCGCCGTTTCAAATCGAATTCTTTCGGAAACAGAAGGAATACACAGATCCCGGAAGGAACCGCTTTGACCATCCCGCAGGTACAGCCGGGGTCCGGAGGGCAGGGTGCAGTCCTCGTGAAAACGGGTCAGCATCCGTCCATTTTTGGCCAGATACCCGCCGCCCTGTGCGTCGACGAACCAGGTGGAGCCTCCGCCGCCCAGCACGTGAGCGTCGATGGGAAAGCAGAGCGCACGGCCCTCCCGCGAGGCAACGGCGGAAACTTCCGCCTCCGCTCGCGCTTTACGCCGCAGGGGACGGCGAACCGCTCCACGAAGTCTGCCGGGCTTTTCCTGCAAGAGCAGCCGGTAAGCCTGTACGCGGGGCAGGTCGCTGAACAGCCGCGCAATATACTGGTCGCACAGCACGTTGCACAGCGTAGCGAGGATCATCCCCTGATGGCTGCTCATGTGGCTGCGGACGATTTGGAATCCATGCTGTTTTTCGGAAAAATCGGTTGCTTCAAAGAAGCCCATGGGGCCTTCCATGCCCATGTTTTGCAGCCGAAGCAGGTTTTGAAAGCCGCGCCGCAGATCCAGCGGCAGGGCCAGAATCGACGCATAGGGCGCAACAACGTTGTCCGGCGGGTCGGAACGCTGCGCCAGCGGCGGAAGGCCGAAGGCCTTGTATTGATAATAAAGCTCCGTGTCAAAGGTATGACAACCGCTTTTGCTGACCCCGTAAACGCCGCCCGGCCGGTGCGACTGCTGCTGCCGCAGGGCGGCTTTCAGAGCGGAGGTCAGCAGCGTGCCCGGAATTGGCGGCTGAAACAGCAGGGGCGTCATGTACTCGGACAAGGAACCGTTACGGGAGAGTAAACTTTGTCCCCGGCGTATGCGCACAGGGATACGGCACAGCCGGTACCAGTGGCGCAGAGGGACCTGTTCGGTCATGACGGCGTAAAAACTGAGCAGCCGCGCTTCACTGGCCAACAGGTCATGATGGCTGCGGCTTTCGTTCGGTTGGTCTGGGCGAACCTCGACCCAGAAAAGCTCCGCTTCTTCATCAAACAGGACAGAAAAATCCATACCCTTGGCCAACGCGTCCGCCCGGGCGGGGAGATCGTGAAACGTTTCCGGCAAAATGGGCAGCAGTGCCCGAAGCCCCTGTGCACAGACGGTCAGACACACCGCCAGCTGGCCGCTGTCCGCCGAGAAGACATGGGGCGGCGGCAGCGGTTCCAAAGTGCGGGTATCGTACCAGCTGTACAGGTGCCCCTGCCATTTGGGCAGCATTTCCAGCGTGGAGAGGGTCTCGCCAATTCGACGGGCCGCTTCCGCAGCTGGGAGCAGACGCAGTTTTTCTGCTGCCAGCAGGGAGATCAGATACAGCCCGATACTGGTGGGCGAGGTGCGGTGAGAAATGCCTTTGTTGGGTTCGATCTGCACATTGTCGGCGGGCAGACCGTGGGCTTCGTCGGTGACGGCGGTCTCAAAGTACAGCATGGTTCCGGCTGCCAAGCGGGTCAGCACCTCCCGCATATACTCCGTGGGCCGGGGCGATACGTCTCGCGGTGCTTCCAGCAGAAACAGCAGGAAGGGCAGCGCCGCCCAGCAGAGAGCGGCAATCAGCCCCGGCAGAAAGAAACCGTGCAGAAAAACGGAAAACGCCGCCATGCCGCCGGAAGCCAGCATACATAAGATAAAATAGAGCATGGGCGGCTTGTCGGAAGGTTTTTGAAGCTGGGCGGCGCTGTCCCATTGAAGCAAATTCTGTCGGGAGACGAACAGCCGGTATAGCGTTCGCCCGATCGCGTCCAGCTCCATGGCGGCGTTCAGCGGCAATACCATCAACCGGGTCACAAACGCCGCTAGGGAAACGCCGCTTAGGGGAAACAGCCCCGGCAGATCAGGCACCAGCAGCACCGCCCAGAAAAGCCCGGCGTTCCCCTGCGCCGCCAGACAGAACAGCAGCAGTACTCGCAGGGCGTTTTCCAGAGAACAGAGCAGCTTCAGCACGATCTTCCAGCGGCTCAGGCCATTTAGTGCCTTTCGCGGCGCGCTGCGTCCCGGCGGAAAGACGGGCAGCACGTAGGGGAGAAGCTGCCAGTTGCCACGGGTTCGCCTGCGCAGCCGGGTAAGAAACCCATGCAGCGTTTGGGGCTGGCTTTCATAAAGAGCGATATCGGGGGCATAGGCACAGCCCGCCAGCTGCCCTTCCAGCAGGGCGGGGTTCAGCACCGCGCCGGGGAGAATTTTCCCTTCCGTGGCGTGCAAAAACGGAGATGGTTCCAAGATACCCTTGCCCTGATTCGTGACGCTGCCCAGCGCACAGCCGAAGAAACAGGCTTCAGCATCACCTGAATCGCCCAGCATGAATGAAAGACGGCTTTCCACCGTGTCCGCTGCGATTTCCATTCGAGGTTGAAGAACGCCGACGCCCCGCCAGCCATGAGGGCCGATACAGCGCCGCTGCAGAGGATGCAGCATGGCTCCTACCATCCGAAGCGCCGCACCCGGCGGCAGAAAGGTATCGCTGTCCAGCGTAATGACATAGCGATACCGGCCCTTCAGTGTTTCCGGCGGCAGGGAGGCATAGGCGAAACGGTCTTCAATGGGCTCGCCTTGAATCAGTTTGAGCAGAGTCTCCAGACTGCCCCGCTTGCGCTCTCGGCCCATATGCAGGTGATCGGGCATATGGTAGACCCGTTCCCGCTGCAAATAGAAAAACTCATGCCCTGTGCTTTCCCGAAGGGCCTGAACCGCGCTGGCGGCGGTAGAGATGATCTCGCCGTCGTCGCTCATGGAGCCGGTCAGGCTATCCCGATAATCGCCCAACAGCAGAAAATGCAGATTGGGGTCGGGATTGGCGCAGTGGAGGACGGACAGCTTCTTCACCATGGAGAGAGCATGAGCGGGATTGAGCAGCAGGATGGGGCAAACCACCAGCGTGCGCTGTTCGTCGGCCAGCCGTTCCAACTGCATTCGGGAAACCATATGCGGCTCGGCCCGGCGCTGATAAAACCGGAAGAAAATCTGCCGCCCCGTTTCCCAGAAGATCAGCGCAAAGGGCAGCCACAGCCACCCGGATAAACGGAGAAATCCTGCCAGAGCAAGCAGAAGCGCAAACAGAAGTCCAGACAGTGCGAAAAAGAAAACCTTCCCGTGCAAACGGAAAAACAGCCGCAGTGGGAGAAAACGTTTTTCGGGCTTGAGCCGCAGAGCCAGTTCTGCCAACCCTTCATCCGCCAGATAGTATCCTACATGGGAAAGGGGCGAACCTTCGGCGGAGGATGCCAGCTCCAGCGCGGCTTCGCAGACTTCTTGCGCGGAGACCTTTGCTTCCCGGCCGATGCCGGCAGCCAGCCGCCGGTAGTAAGCCCGGCTTTCCTGATCCATTTGGGGATAGACTTCATCCTCGCAGAGCAGCCGGTGCAGATCACTCCATTCCTCCAGAAGGCGGTTCCATGGGGCCTTTTCCACTGCGTGAAGGGATGCAATGGCATTGCCGCACCAACGGGCCGCATCGACCTGCCGTTCGTGCTCCTGTTCCGCCGCCGCTTCCGCAGAACGCTCCTGCCCGCTCAGCTGGTTTTCCAACCAAAGCAGCTGTTCATCGAAATCTCCCTGCCGCCAGCGTGAGACCAATCGTTCCAGAAAACTGGCGTTTTGACTGTGACGCCGAAACAGCGCCATGGCGCTACGTTCCCGGCCCTTTTCCAACAGGCGGCACAGACGGTCGGCCTGACGGCGCGCCGACTGTTCCTGAACGCAGGAATAGGACAGCTCGTTCAGCAAAAGCAGAAGCGACAGGCGAAGCGACTGCGGAAGAACGGTCAATTCCTCCTCGCTGAAGGGCTGAACCTTCTGCCACGCAGTCAGCACGTCCGTCAGGGTGGAAAGCTGCAGTTCCCCAGCTGTATGGGCCAAAAATTCCCGGGAAAAACAGGCAATCCGGCATTCTCCGTCCGGGAAGGCCGGAAGCCGAACGCCCTTTAGCGCGGCTTGCAAAGCGGCGGCTTCCTCCTGCAAATAGCGGCCGTTCTCACAGAAGCAGCGGGACGCGGGCAGCAGCTCATCCTCCGGCAGCCTGTCCAGAAATCGGAGGTTTTTTTCCAGGGCACTTCGTTCGGAAGCAGGCAGCAAAAGCCGGACGCGCCTGCGACTCAGTTTCTGCTCTGCCAGAGCGGCCATTCCGGCGGACAGCGTTTCTTCTGAAAACGATTCCTGACGGGGGAAAAACGGCTTTTTTCGAGTACTGAGAAAGAAAACAAACAGCAGCGCAAGGCCCGCTGCGGCGATCCACCATTGCATTTTTCAGACCTCCCTGCCATTACCAGCCCTGCCGAAGGGCGCGGTTTGCCGTCCATAGTGTGCGCCGCGGAAAAGGCTTCCATGCGGCAAAAACCCAGATGCGCCATTGACAAATGCAAAAAAGCCCCTACAATAAAATGTAGATTTGCATTTCTTCAATTTCATTTTTACTGGCGCGGGAAGGCAGTCTTCGAAGCGATCCTGATTTTGTTTTCATTCATCTTAAAAAGGATGTGGCGTTATGCGGTTGGAAACGGAACGGCTGGTTTTACGGGAACTGACAAACGACGACTTCGCGGCATGGTATGCGATCCTTTCGGATGCGGAAACCATGAAGCATTACCCCGCGCCTTTTGATGAAGAAAAGGTGCGGCAGTGGCTTGAGTGGAATCTGGAAAACTACCAGAACTACGGTTTCGGCCTGTGGGCGGTCATTCTGAAGGAAGAAAACCGCCTGATCGGCGACTGCGGCATGGCCATGCAGTGCGTTCACGGAAAAATGCTGCCGGAGATCGGCTATCACATTCATCGGGGTTACCAGCGCCGGGGCTATGCTTCCGAAGCGGCGAGCCGCTGTCTGCAGTATGCCTTTGAGGACTTGCAGCTCCCGGAAGTCTATTCCTATATGAAGTACGATAACAAGGCTTCCTGCGGCGTAGCCAAAAAGAACGGGATGCGCCTGGTGGAGACCTACCCGGACGAGGTGAATACCTTTACCCGGGTGTATGCTATTACCCGGGAGGAATGGCTGGCCGCACACGTTTCCCCGTAAAATGAATAGGATGAAGCAGCTTCCCAAACCAGCATGGAAGGCATGAAGGAAAGGAGGGTTTGCATGATCCAGCGTTCCCTTTGGAAACGTCCCGCTCTGCAAACCAGCGAGGCTGTGCTTCTTCCGGCCCTGCCCAGAATGAAGGCGGCAGAGCCGGTCTATTCCGACGGGTATCTTCACGTCCGGCCTACAGAAGACCCCTTCCGCCCGGTGGAGGAAACGCCCCGGACGGCATTGAGCACCTACGTCCGGCCTCGGGGCAGCATGGCGGGCCGAAGCGTCCTTCGGGCCGTCGGTATTGGCGCGGATCCCTATCTGCGTCGAAAAACGGAAAGCGGATGGCCGGCCCGGCGGACAGGGCGCTTTTCCCGATGGTAAGCCGAAAAGAGACAGGACAACGCCTGTCTCTTTTCCATTTGTCGAATGTTAGCGAACGAACAGCTGGGTCACGTAGACATATCCCTGGCTGTCGGAGCATACGCCGATACCGACCTTCGTCCACTGACTACCAAGAATGTTGGTGCGGTGTCCGGTGCTGGACATAAACGCGGCCTGCGCCTTCGCCACGGTGGCGTGGTGGGCGATATTCTCCCCGACGGAGGTGAAGGCATAGCCGTGGTTTCGAAGCATCTCCGCCGCGCTGCCCAGTGTGGGGGAAGTGTGAGCAAAGTAATGGTTCGCGTTCATGTCCTGACTCTTCAGCCGGGCCAGCGCGCAAAGGGACGGATCCAGCGTCAGTGCAGAGCGACCGTTGGCCGCACGTTCCTGATTGAGCAAAAGAAATGCATTTTCCTCTTGCGCAGTGATGGAACCCGTAGTATAATCATTGCCCGTGGAAGGAGAGGGCGTTGCAATCACTGGATTTCTCGTGGGTTCCGGCGTTTCCGCCACGGTAGGAACAGGCTGTTGCGTGGGCCTCGTCGTAGGAACAGAAGTGGGAGCGGGTGTTTCCGTGGGTGCGGCGGTCGCTTCGGGCGTTTGAACCGGCGAGATCACGGGCGCTTGCGGCGGTGCGGCGGTAGGCGCAGATTCCGGCGTCAACACAGGCTCCTGAATGGGACAGCGGGTCGGCTCGCTGGGAATGACCGGCGGCTGAACGGTCGCGGCAGGCTTCGGGGTGCTGACAGGTTCCGACGTGGCGGTCGGGCAGACGGTCTGCCGGGGTGTGCAATCCGTTTCCTGACGGTAGGGCCAGCCGGAAAAACCGAATTGTGAAGCGGGCGCGCCGTCTGCGAAAGCGGCAAAGGCCATGGCCGTACAAAGACCGGTCGCTGCCAAAGCTGTGAACATTTTGGTTTTCATAGTCTACCTCCCATATACGGTGATTTACGCCAAAAGCGTAATAAAATCGTAATATATTTGTCATTTAGATGCAATACAAATGGAAGCTTATTTCCATGGAAATGGCTGGCAGGATATTCTGGCAGGGTCAAGGCCCTGATTTGATGGAGGGAAAAATCACATGAAACTGGTCAAATGCCCACGGTGCGATCTGAATTATATCCGGGAGGATGAAAAATACTGCAAGGTATGCCTTCGCGAGATGAAGGGCGAGCCTACCAATGACGATATGGAACTTTGCTCCGTATGCAACGCGGCCCCCGCGCTGCCCGGCAAGGACGTTTGCCTGAGCTGCCTGAAGGAAATGCAGTCCGGCGGCGGCCGCGAAGAAGTGGAGGACGCTCCCGTTTCCGTGGACGAGTCCACCATTGGACTCAATTCCGTCAGCACCATGGACGAGATCATTCCGGAAATTGAAGAGGATATCCCCGCCAACGAGTACGGCGATATTCAGAATGAGCTTTCGCTGGAAAGCGTCATTGAAGACGAAAACGAGGATGACGACGAGGACAAGGACGACGACGACCGCTGAGTTTGGCGGTCTGTAAAGTGAGGCATCCATGGCAATCTATGCAATTGGCGATCTCCATCTGCCGGGACATCAGGAAAAACCCATGAATGTCTTTGGCGATCATTGGGATCGCCATTTTGACGTGATTCGGGAAAATTGGCTTTCCATGGTCGCACCCGAGGATGTGGTGCTGATCCCCGGCGACATCAGCTGGGCCATGCAGCTCAGCGAGGCCCGGGACGATCTGATGCAGATCGCCGCGCTGCCCGGTCGGAAGCTGCTCTTGCGGGGCAATCACGACTACTGGTGGAATTCCATCAGCAAGGTGCGCGCCCTTTTGCCGGAAAATATGTACGCCATTCAGAACGACGCGCTGGCGCTGGACGGGGTGGCCTACTGCGGTACCCGCGGTTGGAACATTCCCGGCGAGGGGCAGCCCGCCGACCCGCAGGATGTGAAGATCTTCCAGCGAGAACTGCTGCGGCTGGAAATGTCTTTGCAGCAGGCGGAAAAGCTGGCGTGCGGAAGTCTGCCGGTGGTGGTGATGATGCACTACCCGCCGCTGTATAAAGATCTGCTTTCTACGCCCTTTACGGAGATCCTGGAACGCCATGGGGTGCGCACGGTTGTATTCGGCCACCTGCATGGAGCCGGGATCAAGGTGGGCTTTGAAGGGCTGCTTCGCGGGGTGGAGTACCATCTGGTCAGCTGCGACGCGCTTCATTTTTCTTTGCGGCGGATCGAAAAGGTCTTCCCACAGGAACTAAAGTAAATCTGAACTTTTAGACCATATTTTGAAATAAAAATGTAATAATTAAAGTGAAACATTTGTTCCCTAAAGTTTGGAAAGATTGCCTTGGCAAACTTTCCAAACTTTTTATTTTTTTGCTTTGAAAACGTTCGAACAATCGTTCGCAAAAAAGATGGGATTTCTTGCCGAAAAAAGCGTCAAAGCCTTGCGAGGCACAGCTTTGAGCCGTTGCAATTTTCAAGGGAGTGGCGCATAATGGTTTCAGGTGCCAGAAAGTGGAACAAAATGCCACGCAGAGGAACGGAGGGTGGAGCGCATGGACGAGACGCATGGGGCGGCAGAGCAAACGCAAAGCGCCTCCAGCCTTCCCAAAAACTACACTTTCTTCGGCAGCTACGACCATTCGCTGGATCCCAAGGGCCGCATTATCATCCCCACCGCCTATCGCAAGCCCTTGGGCGAAGTATTTACCATCAGCATTACCAGGGACGGCGAAGGAATCGCCCTTTATCCCGACCCGGTGTTCGATGAACTTCTGGCGGAGCTCTACCGCCTCAATCAGCGCAAACCCGCTGTACAAAAGTATCAGGCCTATCTGGCCAAGATGAGCTATCGCGGCATGGAGGCGGACGGTCAGGGCCGTCTGCTTCTGCCGCTGAAGCTGCGCCAGATGGTACTGGGCGACGCCCGCGATGTGGAGATCAGCGGTGCGCTGGATCACATCCGCATTGTGGACCGCAAGACGGCCGACGACGAGGATCTCTTCTTCCGGGAGCACCGGGAGGCCCTGCTGGACGAAATCGGCAATATGATGGAAGAATAAAGGTTTTCCGTAACGAATACGGAAAGGAGAAGCAACCATGGAACAATATGTGTACACTTACGACAGCTTTGCCCAGCGCGGCGCGGAACAGTATGTGCCCACCGAGCGTTTTCAGGTGAAAAGCAGCGTATATCTGCCCGCCAGCGATATCGACCTGAGAACGGGCCGGCTTCAGCCGGATCGTCAGCGCCGTCGCCGCACACAGGCCCTGATGCTGGAAAAAGAGCGGCTGGATGCGGAGGATCAGACCCTCAGCGAGTCTCTCCGCCGGGAATACAGCAAAAGCGGTGTACGCATTTCCGTACGGGCGCTGGTACTGATCGTAGCGGCGGTGCTGTTTTTCTGCGGCATTCTGCTGCTGTCCCAGCAGGGCATGATTGCGGAGCGGCAGAAGGCCATCAACCGTCTGGAACGCTCCATCAAGGATTATCGTGCCCAAAACGCCAGTCTGGAGGAAGAGATCGCTCAGGCCTCCGACGCATCCACCATCTGCTACGCTGCGGCCCGCGACCTGAACATGATCCCCGCAGAAGCGGCGGAAGCCGTCTATCTGGTGGCTGTGGACACCCGCCCCGCCGCTGTGACCGCTTCCGCTGAAACGGAGGAAAGTGTCAATACAAGCGTGGCGAACGAAGCCGACGTTCCCGCCGGAACGATCCACGTCTCTGCGGATTCCGGCAACTAACGCCGAAAAAACAGACTGCTCGTCGAAAGGGTTCTATCCGCCTAAAAGGCAGCATACATCCCATTAGCACCGAAACCGTAAAATGGGGGAAGTATCATGCCTGCGGAGCTGCACATTCGGAAAAGAGTTCTGACCCTTCTGGTCCTGCTGATTTTTCTTTTCGGCGTTCTCGTGTGCCGGATCGCCTATCTGACCACCGCACGCTCCGCCGAACTGACCAGCCGGGGCGTGCGCCAGTGGACGCGGGAAGGAACGGTCTATGCCCGCCGGGGCAATATTCTGGATACCAACGGTCAAACGCTGGTGATGAGCGCCACGGCCTATATCGTCAGTGTGGAACCCGGAAAGGTACAGGACGTGCAGGCATTTGCCCGGGCCATCAGCCCGATTTTGGGCCTTTCCGAGGAAAAAGTGGCGGAAAAGGCCTCTCAGCGAGGAAAATCCTCCGTAACGCTCAAACGGCAGGTCTCCCGGGAAACGGCAGACCAGCTGCGTCAACTAAAGCAAAGTAAGGATGCGGAGACCGCTGCGGCCGCATCCGCACTTTTGTTTGACGAGGATGTCCGTCGCATCTACCTGCGGGGCGCGTTTCTGACCCAGACTTTGGGCTTGGTGAACGTGGACGGCGTGGGCCAGTCCGGGCTGGAACAGCAGTACGAAACGCTGCTTCGAGGCGAAGCGGGCCGCAGTATGCGCAGTGTGGACGGCAAAGCCCGCCCTATCTACGACAGCGGCAATCTCTACATTGAGCCGCAGGATGGCAGCACCATTCGTCTGACCATCGACGCGACCATTCAGGAAATCGTGGAAAAGGCCATGCGGGAGTGCTACGAGGTCAACAAGGCACAGGCCGTTCACGCCCTTGTGATGGACGTGTATACCGGCGCAGTGCTGGCCATGTGCTCCAAGCCGGATTACGACCCCAACGACCCGCCCCGGGAACAGCTGGACGCGCTGCAAAGCCTGATGCGCATCCGCCTGATCTCCGATTCCTATGAGCCCGGCTCCACCTTCAAGATTTTGACGGCCGCCGCTGCGCTGGACAGCGGCGTGACCACGCCGGAGGACGGCTTCTACTGCTCCGGCAAGATCAAGGTGGATGGGGACACCATCAAGTGCTGGGGCAGCCCCCACAAGGCCGAGACTATGGCGCAGGCCCTGCAGAACAGCTGCAACCCGGTCTTTGTGGAACTGGCCCTGCGCATGGGGGCCCAGCGGTTTTACCAATACCTGCACGCTTTTGGCCTGGGGTCGAAAACGAATATTGACTTGCAGGGGGAGGAAAGTGGTATACTAATACCCGTGAATTCCGTCAAGAATGTGGATCTGGCGCGGATCGGCTTCGGCCAGAGTGTGGCGGTAACGCCCATTCAGCTGCTGACCGCCGCCTGCTCCGTTCTCAACGGCGGACGGCTCATGCGACCCTATCTGCTGAAAGAAGCCGTCTCCCCGGACGGAACCGTCCTCTACCGCACCTCGCCCAAGGTGGTCTCCACGCCCATTTCGGAGGAAACCTCCCTGACCATGCGCAAGCTGCTGGAGGATGTGGTGGCCGTCGGCGGCGCGAAGAACGCCCGCATTCCCGGCTACCGCATCGGCGGCAAAACGGGCACGGCGCAGGTGTACAAGGACGGCCGCATCGTGCGGAACGTTCACATTGGCTCGTTTCTGGGCTTTGCCCCGGCAGACGACCCGCGCATCGCCCTTCTGGTCATCGTGGACGAGGCCGATACCCCGGTGGACTACGGCGGAACCACCGCCGCGCCTTTTGCTAGACAAATCCTCGAGGATGTGTTACCTTATTTAGGTTATCAGCCCGACGAGGGGGAGGATAGCGAGCCGTTGCAGGTGCCGGACGTGACGGGCCAGCCTTTGTGGGAAGCCCGGCGAACGCTTTCTTCCATGGGACTGAAGGTGCTGGACGACGGCGGCAGCGGCAGCGTGACCGCCCAGATGCCCAGCGCCGGCGCCACGCTTCGCACCGGCGGGCAGATGATGCTCTACACCTACGACGAGGAACTGCCGGAAACAGAAACACTGGTATGCGTGCCTGACGTTTCGGGCAAGTCTATTGCATCCGCCGCTTCGCTGCTTCGACAGCGCGGCCTGGAAATGGAGATCGACGGAAGCGGCTTCGCGGTTTCGCAGGAGCCCGCCGCGGGAAGCTTTCTCGCGCCGGATTCCGTCGTGCTGGTTCATTTTGAGTTACCGAATCCATAAGGATGGGGGAGTACCAATGCTACTGAAGGATCTGCTGGTGGACGTACCAGGAGTTTTGGAAACGAAGGGGGATATGGAAGTCCGCATAGACGCCCTGATCACCGACAGCCGGGAGAAGACCTCCGGCGGTCTGTTCTTCTGCATCAGCGGCGCGCGCTTTGACGCTCACACTTTCGTGGGTCAGGCGGAGAAAAACGGCTGCGTCGCCTTTGTGGTGGAGCGCATTCTGGATGCGGACGTGCCTCAGGTAAAGGTGGAAAACGTCCGTTCCGCCATGGCCTATATCGCCGCGGCCTTCTACGGCCACCCCGAAAAAGAAATCCGTATGGTGGGCGTGTGCGGCACCAAGGGCAAGACCACCACCAGCTACCTGATGAAGGCCATTCTGGAAAAGGCGGGCTTCAAGACCGGCCTGATCGGCACCACCGGCAATATGATCGGCGAAAAGCGGCTGCACAGCAATCTGACCACCCCGGATCCCATCGACCTGCACCGCTGCCTGCGGCAGATGCGGGACGAGGGCGTGGAAGTGGTCAGCATGGAGGTCAGCGCCCATGCCGTAGCCATGCACCGGCTGGACGGCGTCACCTTCGAGGCGGCGTGCTACACCAACCTTTCGCAGGATCATCTGGATTATTTCGGCACTATGGAGAACTACTTCGAGACCAAGAAGAGCTTCTTCATGCATGGACAGGTGCTCAACGCCGCACTGAATGCCGACGATGAGACCAGCGATAAGATCATCAAGGACATCAAGGTGCCCTATCTGACCTTCGGCATCAGCTCCGACGCGGATGTGTTTGCCCGGGATATTGAAATTTCCGAGGACGGCGTGTCCTTCTCCATTCTGCTGCGCGGACTGGAAGAAATGCCGGTGCATATGCACCTGACGGGCATGTTCAACGTGTACAATGCGCTGGCCGCCGCGTCGCTGGCCATGATCCTCGGCATTGATCAGCAGGCTATCCGGGAGGGACTGGAAAGCGTGGTCAACGTGCCCGGCCGGGTGGAAATGCTGGATACCAAGACCCCTTACAAGGTCATTCTGGACTACTCCCATTCTCCCGACGCGCTGGAAAATATTCTGACCACCGTGCGCACCTTTACCCGCAGCCGGCTGATCGTGCTTTTCGGCTGCGGCGGCGACCGGGATCACGGCAAGCGGCCCATTATGGGCGAGATCGCTGGTCGGCTGGCGGATTTCTCCATCCTCACCAGCGACAACCCCCGCACCGAGGACCCCAACGCCATTCTGGCCTCTATTGAAGAAGGCATCAAGCCCACGGGCGGCAAGTATGTTATCATCGAAAACCGTCGGGACGCTATTCGCCACGCGCTGGAAATGGGCCGGGACGGCGACGTCATCATTCTGGCTGGCAAGGGTCATGAGACTTATCAGGACATCATGGGCGTGAAGCGTCCCTTCGATGAAAAGGTCGTCGTGCAGGAGCTGCTCCGGGAGCTTCAGCCGGAGAGTGAATCTTCAGAGGAGTGAATACCATGCTAAAGCTGATTCTGGCGCTGATCCTTTCGCTGGCGGGCGTGCTGGTGCTGGGGCCGCGGGTGATCCCCGTGCTGCGCAAGCTCAAATTCGGTCAGACAGTGTACGAGCTGGGTCCCCAGTCCCACAAGACCAAGCAGGGCACCCCCACCATGGGCGGCCTGATGTTCGTGCTGACCACCTGTCTGGCGGCGGCTGTGCTGACCGGCAACTGGTACGGCCAGTGGGACTTTACGCTGGCGCTGATCGGCGTTTCGCTGCTGACCATGCTGGTGGGCTTTGTGGACGACTACATCAAGGTCGTGAAAAAGCGCAATCTGGGCCTGATCTGGTGGCAGAAGGTCGTGGCGCAGGTCGTGATCTCGCTGGCCTTCTCGTGGTATTGCTATAAGCACCCCATGATCGGCAGCAGCGTGATCGTGCCTTTCTTTAATGTGGAGTGGGATTTGGGCGCGTTCTATGTGCCGCTGATGACACTGGCGATGATCTTCATGGTCAACAGCGCCAACCTTCAGGACGGGCTGGACGGGCTTTTGTCCAGCGTCAGCGTGATCGGCAGCTCCGCCTGGGGCCTGATCGCCGTATTTGTCACGCTGGCCGGGGCTTCTGCGCTGTCTCCGGAGTATATCGGCAACTACCAGCATCTGGCGATCTTCGCCATGGCGCTGGCGGGCGGCTGCATGGGCTTCCTGCGCTTCAACCACTATCCCGCGCTGGTATTTATGGGCGACACGGGCAGTATGTTCATCGGCGGAGCCATGGTAGGCATGAGTATGCTCCTGCGGATGCCGCTCTATTGGCTGCTGATCTGCTTTACCATGTTCGCATCTTCCATGAGCGTTATCATTCAGCGCATCTACTTCAAAGTGACCCACGGCAAGCGCATTTTCAAAATGTCGCCCATCCATCATCACTTTGAACTCTGCGGCATGACCGAACAGCAGATCGTGGCCATGTACTCCGTTGTGGAGGGTCTTTTGTGCCTGATCGCTCTGTTCTCCCTTCCCCTGAACTGACAGACTCCATCGTATTTTGCGGATTTCGGAGGTGAAAAACCGTCATGAAACTTGAAAAGAAACGCGTGCTGGTGGTAGGCATGGCCCGCAGCGGCATTGCCGCCGCCGAGCTGCTGCTTCGCCACGGAGCCATTCCCGTTCTGTCGGATATGAAGCTGGAAGAAGCCTTCGGCGACCAGCTGGACAGTCTGCGGAATACGGCCTGTGTGTTCCGCTTGGGCGAGGACAGTGTAAAGCTGCTGGACGAAGCGGATATTCTGATGATCAGCCCCGGCGTGCCCATCGACGCACCGGTAGTGAAGGTTGCCAAGGAAAAAGGCATTCCCGTAGTAGGCGAGCTGGAATTGGCCTCGTCGCTGCTGAACGGCGATATGCTGGCCATTTCTGGCACCAACGGCAAGACCACTACCACGACCCTTCTGGGCAAAATTTTTGAAAACGCCGGGCGCATTACTCATGTGGCGGGAAATATCGGCTACCCGCTGTCCGCCGTGGCGATCTCCGCCAAGAAGGAAGACGTAACCGTGGTGGAGGTGTCCAGCTTCCAGCTGGAAAGCGTCAAGACCTTCCATCCCCACGTGGCGGCGCTTCTGAATATTACGGAAGACCATCTGAACCGCCACGGCACCATGGCGCAGTACATCCGCATGAAGCAGCGCATTTTCGAAAACCAGACGGCGGACGATTTTGCGGTGCTGAATTATGACGACCCGGTGCTGAACAAAATGGCCGAAAAGCTGAAAAGTCAGGTGGCCTTCTTCAGTCGCACTCAACAGCTGGAAAACGGCGCTTTTGTGAAGGACGGCAAGCTCGTCTGGCAGTGGAAGGGGGAAACCCGTCCCATCTGCGACGCCGACTCCATTCTGATTCCCGGCCCCCACAATCTGGAAAACGCACTGGCCGCCGCAGCCATGGCCTGCGCCATGAACGTGCCCGCACCGATCATTCGTCACACCCTACAGACCTTTACAGGCGTGGAGCACCGCATTGAAAAGGTGCGCGTGCTGGAGGGCGTTACCTACATCAACGACAGCAAGGGCACCAATGTGGACAGCACCATTAAGGCGGTACAGAGTATGCGCGCGCCTACGGTGCTGATCCTCGGCGGCTACGACAAGCACACCAACTTCATGCCGCTTTGCGAAGAAATCGTTGCCTCCGGCCTGATCTCCCACGTGGTGGTCATGGGCGAGACCTCCCGGCAGATTCGTCAGCAGCTGGAAGAAGCTGGTTATGACCGAATCAGTCAGGCCTACAGCATGGGCGACGCCATCGACAAATCTCGTCTGCTGGCCGTCTCCGGCGGCAACGTGCTGCTGTCTCCCGCCTGCGCCAGCTTCGATATGTTCAAGGATTTTGAGCAGCGGGGCGAAATTTTCAAGGAGCTGGTGAACCAGCTGCAGTAAAACGGCACCAAAGCCCTTCCCTTCGGCGAAGGAGATGCGCACAAAAGCGAAGCATCTTGAACGAGCGCGTTGGGAGGGGCTTTTATGTTGGAACGGCAGCCGGTATGGCGGCAGAACCGAAAGGCGCGGCTGAAACCGGCGGACGGTACGCTGGCGCTGATTCTGGCCCTTTTGATGATGTGCGGCCTCCTGACGCTGTTCAGCGCCACGTACTACAAGGCAGTCGATCAGGGCGACGCGCTGCTGGAAGTGAAAAAGCAGCTCATTGGCGTGGGCCTGGGCGCATTTCTGATGCTTCTGACCAGCCGGATTCCATATTCCTTCTGGCAGAAGCCCCGCGTGGTCATGCTGGCGCTGACCGGCAGCTTCGCGCTGCTGGTGCTGGTGCTGATCCCCGGGATCGGCGTGTATGTGAACGGTTCCCGGCGCTGGCTGAACATTGCGGGCCTGAGCTTTCAGCCGTCGGAACTGGCAAAAATCGCCTCGGTGATGTATCTGGCCTCCACGCTCAGCTTTCGGCTCAAACAGGTGGAGCGGCTGTGGACGGGCATTCTTCCCCTGCTGGTGATCCCGGCGGCCATGTTTCTGCTGATTTTACAGCAGCCCAACCTGTCCACTGCCGGGAGCATCATGATCGTAGCCATATTGATGATGCTGCTGGCCGGGGCCAAATGGAAACATTTGAGCCTGATGGGCGTGGCGGGGCTGGCCGTGGGCTTCGCTTATGCATGGGTGGAGCCCTATCGCCGGGAGCGGCTGCTGTCCTTCCGCAATCCCTTTGCCCAGATGAGCGACGAAGGGTATCAGCTTTCTCAATCGCTCATTGCCATCGGCTCCGGTGGTCTGTTCGGCCGGGGACTGGGGCAGGGACGGCAGAAGTTTTCCTACCTGCCGTACCCGGAAAGCGACTTCATCTTTGCGATTATCGGAGAGGATTTCGGCCTGTTCGGCTGCTGCGTGGTCATTCTGCTTTTCGTGGCCTTTGCTGTGGCAGGAATGCGCATTGCTCTGAACTGTCAGGATCGTTACGGCTGTCTGCTGGCGGCGGGCATTACCGCCATGATCTCTGTACAGGCCTTTATCAACATTGGTGTGGTGGTGGGCATTCTCCCAACGACCGGTCTTCCTTTGCCTTTTTTCAGCGCAGGCGGCACCTCCATTTCCCTTCTGATGGCCGCCGTCGGCATCCTCTTCAATATTTCCCGTCATGCATGAAGACGTTGGGGCCTTTGCGGCCCCAAACCCTGCAGTAAGGGCCTTGCCCTTAACAAGCTCATGATCGACCGCACATTGTGCGGTCAAAGGCGGGTCCAGGGCATCGCCCTGGTCGGGGTGCAGGGGTGAAACCCCTGCGGCGCTCTCACACATCTCCCGGCAGCGCATAGGATGGGTCATGCGATGCTTGACGGAGGTGGAAATATGGACGCCTTGCGGATTCGGGGCGGAAAACGCCTGAGGGGCGAATGGACGGTGCAGAACGCGAAAAACGCGGCGCTGCCCATCATGGCCGGAGCGATTCTGACGGAGGGGAAGACCGTTCTGCGGGACTGCCCGCGGCTCAGCGACATCAGCGATATGGGGGAAATCCTCCGAACGCTGGGCTGCGGCGTACATAGGGACGGCGGAACGCTGGAGATCGACCCGGGCGGGCTGTGCGGCTACGAAATACCCGAGGCGCTTTCTAAGCGCATCCGCTCTTCCATTTTTCTGCTGGGGCCCATTCTGGCCCGGTTCCGCAGGGCCAACGTGTCCCTGCCCGGCGGCTGCGAGATCGGGCTGCGTCCCATCGACCTGCATCTGAGCGGCCTTCGGCAGTTGGGGGTGCAGATGGAGGAAGAAGGCGGCGTTATCCGCTGCGACGGGCGCAACATGCACCCGGCTACCGTCCATTTCGACTACCCCAGCGTGGGCGCAACCGAGAATGTGATGATGGCGGCTGCATTGCTTCGGGGCGAGACCGTGCTGAATAATGTGGCTCGGGAACCGGAAATTCTGGACTTGCAGCGCTTCCTGAACGCCATGGGGGCCAAGATCACCGGGGCGGGCACCAATTCCATCCGGGTGCAGGGCGTGTCCCGATTGACTTGCGTGGAATACCGGCCCATGCCCGACCGTATCGCCGCAGGAACGCTGCTGGCCGCGGCTGCCGTCACCGGCGGAAGCGTCCGACTGCGGAATGTGCCGGTGGAGGAAATGCTGGCGGTGATCGCCAAGCTGGAAGAAATGGGCTGCGTGATCTCCCGGCAGGAAAACGCCCTGACCCTTCACGGCCCGGAGCGGCTTTCCGCCTTTGCCCAGCTGCAGACCCAGCCCCATCCGGGTTTTCCCACGGATATGCAGGCCCAGATGATGGCGATCGCTTCGCTGGCGAAGGGAACCTCCGTGGTGGTGGAGAATGTATTCGAGAATCGTTTTGCTCATGCGGGCGACCTGAACCGCATGGGGGCGAATATTCTGATCAACGGCCGCACGGCGGTCATTCGCGGGGTGGAGCGTCTGAGCGGCGCAAGGGTCACGGCACGCGACCTCCGCGGCGGCGCGGCGCTGGCCATCGCGGGTCTTGCGGCACAGGGGGAGACCATCGTGGAACGAGCCCGGCTGATCGACCGTGGTTACGAGAGCCTGGAAACGGCCCTGACCCATCTGGGAGCCGACGTTCAGCGGATTTCAGTGGAAAGAGGAGAGGAACACCCATGAAACACAAACGGAACGCCCCTTCCAGACAGGAGCGGGAAGAATTTGAAGCCTATGGCGAGTATTCCTATGCCTATCTGCATGACCGGCAGGTGAAGGAGGGGCAGCCCGACGAGCCCGTCAGCCCGCCGCCCGCCTCCTCCGCTGCCGCCAGTGAAAAGCGCCGCCAGAAACGGCACAGGGGCGTATTGATCAAAATGGTGGTGGTGCTGGCGGCGCTGTGCATCCTGATCATCGTGCTGCAGGAGACGGTTTTTCGGCTGGACGCGGTGTACGTCATCGGCCTGAAGGAGCATTCTCCCCAGCAGGTGGTGTCGGCTTCCGGCCTGTACAAGGGCCGGAATATCTTCACCGTCAGTGAGGACGAAATCGCCAAAAATCTGGAAAAGGATTATTCCATCATTTATCAGGGAATGCAGATCGAATACCCCAGCACCATTTACCTTTATGTGGAGGAACGCAAGCCCGTGGCCGTCATGCGCTGGCTGGGCAGCCAGTACGAGCTGGATGCGCACGGCATGGTCATGAGCGAAAGCGACAGCATGACGCTGCCGGAGGGGATGCCGCTGGTCACCGGCTTCCGCGTCACGGCGGTGCACGTGGGGCAGACTCTTTCCCTGCGCAGCCAGAAGCAGATGGATATTTACTGCCAGCTGCTCAGCGAACTCTCTTTACAGGAATATGCGGATGAGGTCACGGAAATCAATCTTTCCGATACGGAAAATCTTTATTTGATCACGCAGGAGGGCATTTCCGTTCGCATGGGCGACGGAGAATACCTGCGCGCCAAGGTGGGGGCCATCCGCACCTATATCGCCTACTTCCGGCAGCTGGGCACCGATTCCGGCGTTCTGGACGTTTCCATCCCTGAAGACGGAAAATTCATGCCTGAACGGTAACATTTTTTCTCATCAAAGACGGAATTTACAAAAAAGTGAAAAAAAAGTGGGATTTGGCTTGCGATTTCCTGTTAAAACGGGTACAATAAATGCTGGTACATTGGGTGCCCTGTTTGCGTAACCTTTTGTTTGTTTCAAAGCGCCCAACGCCTGCCGTCAGGGGTGCCTGCGGCTGATTCCAGAAGAACTGGGGATATGCGGAGTATGAAATCAACCATTGCGGCAATTGATTTTGGCACGTCGAAGATCGTGACGCTGGTGGCCGAAACAAGCGGCTCTCAGCGGTGCGATATTGTCGGCGCGGGGATTTCCATGTACGACGGCTTTTTGGACGGCGAGTGGAACAATACCATGGCCCTGAACGAGGCCATTCAAAAATCCATCAGCGAGGCGGAAAACCAGTCCAAACGCAAGATCCGCGAGATCAACGTGGGTGTGCCAGGCGAGTTTACTCGTGTTTACGCGGTGGAGACCAGCGTGACCATTCAGGGGGCCGACCCCCGGGTAACGCCTCGCCATGTGGAGAAAATCTTCGCCAACGCGGACAAGCGTCTTTCTCCTGTGCGCGGCGTGGTGGTGCACCGCAGCCCCGCGTGGTTCATGGTGGACGGCGGCAAAAAAACGCTGGAGCCCGTCGGCCTGAAGGGCAACGAGCTCAAGGCACTGGTCAGCTTCGTAGTGGCCGATACCTTCTTTCTGGATGATGTGATGGCCCGGCTGCGGGATATGAATATCACCGTCAGCGGCTTCTTCTCCTCCTCCACCGGCGAAGCCATGCTGTATCTGCTGGAAGAAGACCGCGACCGCACGGCGCTGCTGATCGACGTTGGGTATCTGTGCACCGATGTGATGGCCGTGGAGGGCGACGCGGTGATCTTCCAGAAGACGCTTCCCGTGGGCGGCGGACATATTGCTGCCGACGTGGCCGAGGGCTTGAACATTTCGCTGGAATCTGCCGAACAGATCAAGCGCGAATATGTGTATGGAATTTCCACCATTTCGCAATCCTATACGGTGACGGGCGGCGATGGCGTGAAGGCGGATACCTTTACGCAGGAACAGGTGGCCGAGGTGCTGGAGCCCCGGGTGGATGAAATTGCCGAGATGATCAAGGAATGCATCGACGAAAGCGGCATGAAGCTGGGCGATTGGTCCAACATCTACCTGACCGGCGGCGGCCTGAGCCTGAACCGGGGCGGCCGGGATTATCTGGCGGCCAAGCTGGAAAAGCCTGTGCGCGACACCGTCAAGCGCACCATCAAGCTGTCCAGCCCCATTTACGCCAGCGCCATGGGTCTGATGGACCTGATCATCGATACCATTGAATCCAGAAATGTTCCCGCAAGCGGTTTTTCGGGCGGCATCAAGGACTTCTTCCGAAGCCTCTTGGGCGGCTGAGCAGCGGATAAAACCTGAGCGAAACAAAAACTAGGGGGATGCACTGTGCTTGAATTTCAGATCGAGGATCAACAGAGCTTTGCTACGATCAAGGTAATCGGCTGCGGCGGTGCAGGCAATAACGCGGTCAACCGCATGGTGGACGCGGGCTTGAAGGGCGTGGAATTTATCGCCATCAACACCGATCGTCAGGCGCTGGCCATGAGCAAGGCCAGCACCACCATTCAGATCGGTGAAAAACTGACTAAGGGTCTTGGCGCGGGCGCGGTTCCGGATGTGGGCCGCCGTGCCGCGGAGGAAAGCCGCGAGGAGATCGCTCAGGCGATCAAGGGCGCGGATCTGGTATTTGTCACCGCCGGTATGGGTGGAGGCACGGGTACGGGTGCGGCTCCCATTGTGGCCGAAATTGCCCGGGATCTGAACTGCCTGACCATTGCTGTGGTCACCAAGCCCTTCCTGTTTGAGGGCAAGCAGCGCATGAAAAACGCCGAAATGGGCGTGATCGACCTGAAACAGCGGGTGGATACGCTGGTCGTGATCCCCAACGACCGTCTGCTGCAGGTGGTCACCAAGGGCACGACCATGCTGGAAGCCTTCCGCATTGCGGACGATGTGCTGCGGCAGGGCATTCAGGGCATCAGCGACCTGATTGCTGTGCCTGCGCTCATCAATCTGGACTTTGCCGACGTGAAGACCGTCATGGAAAGCGGCGGACTGGCTCATATGGGCATCGGCGTCGGCAAGGGCGAAAACCGGATGGTGGAAGCCGCCAAGAACGCTATTTCCAGCCCGCTGCTGGAAACCAATATCGATGGGGCCCGCGCGGTGCTGATCAACATCACCGGCGGCGAGGACATGAGCATTATCGACATCAACGAGGCCGCCAGTCTGGTGATGCAGGCCGCGGACAGCGAAGCCAATATCATCTTCGGCGCTGGCATTGACGATTCGCTGGACGACGAAGTCCGCATCACGGTCATTGCTACCGGCTTTGAGAAAACGCCCTTCCCCAAGAAGGAGGACGCTAAATCCAAGAACAGCGGCGAGCGGGACTGGACGCGTTCCTTCTCCAACGGAAATTCCGGCAGCACCTATGGTCCTTCCGGCCGTCAGGATTTCTCCTCTGGTTCTTCCTATGAGGACATGAGCTTCAATATGCCCATGGAGGACGAATCCATGCACAGCGACTTCGGCGGCGGTTATGTGGGCGGTTCTTCCATTCCCACCCCTGCGGCCATGCCGCCCATGATGCAGCAGGGTTCCAACTACTATGCCAGCTACGGTCAGCCCAGCGGCTATCAGCCCCGGCAGACCTACGGCCAGCCTGATTACGGAATGCAGCAGCCGGTGCAGGGAATGCAGTACGGCAATGTGCAGCAGCCCGTGATGCCGCAGATGGAGTACGGCCAGCAGTATCAGGCTCCTACCCAGAATGCACAGGCGCTGCAGCCTCAGGCCGGCGCTCAGCCCCAGCAGGCAGCGCAGCAGCCCGCAGCGGAAAAAACTCCCGCTCCGGCTGCCTCTACTGTGGAGCGCGACGACTTGGGTGTTCCCGCTTTCCTGCGCCGTCCCACCCGGAAATAACGATCAATCACAAAGGGATGCGTCCATACGACGCATCCCTTTTGCATTTGCTTTTTAGAACGGTCATTTCGTTTTACGGTACAAACGAATACAGATATTTGGACGGCTGACAGCCGTTCATTTTTTTGAATGCGGTGGAAAAATATTTCTCATCCGTGAAGCCGCAGAAATGGGCGACCTGCGTTACCGTATAGTAGCCGGATTGCAGCAAAGAAACGGCCCGCTGCATCCGCACCTGCATGAGGTATTGCTTGGGCGTTAATTGTAACTCCTGCTGAAACACCCGGCGAAGATATACTTCGCATACCCCGGCCCGGCGCGCTTCGGTTTACCAAGGACAGTGAGAAAGTCTATCGCCGGCCTACGCCCGATCTTTGTCTGGAGTACTGCCGGGAAAAGAACATCGCGCCGAAGCTCCATTGCCTGAACTACGACCAATGGACGCCCACTTGGGTCGAGCACAACAACGTGGCAGAGGTCAAGTGTCTGCTGGAAAAGCGTTTTGCGGAGATCGCCGCTCGCTATGCCGGTCAGATTCATTGCATGGAGGTCATTAACGAGACACTGCTGTGGTATGACGAGTGGAAGGATCAGGGACGGTGGAGCACTCAATTCTTCTTCGAGGATGATCTGGTGGAATGGAGCTTCCAGTGTGCACGGAAGTATTTCCCCCAGAATGAACTCATCATCAACGAAGCCACCGAGCAGGCGTGGGACGTCCACGCGGCGGGGCGCAGCGCCTATTCTGCCGTGATTTCCGACAGCATTCGCAAGGGTGCGGTCATCGACGGCATCGGCTTGCAGTACCACCTTTTCTACTCCAAAGAGCGGGAAGCGGAACAGGCATGCCCGCTGCTGAGCCCCAAGCGGTTGTACGGCTGCATGGATCACTACTGGAACCGTTACCACAAGCCTTTGCAGGTGACGGAGGTCACTATTCCCGCCTATTCCAACAGCGCGGAGGACGAAGCCCTGCAGGCCGAGGTGCTGGAAAAGCTGTTCACCATCTGGTTCAGCCATCCCGCCATGGAAGCGGCAATCTACTGGAATCTGGTGGACGGCTACGCGGCCTTCGCGCCCCAGGGGGATATGACCGCCGGTGAAAACTATTACCACGGCGGCCTGATCCACTTCGATATGACCCACAAGCCCGCCTATGACATGATGAACGAGCTGTTCCACCATCGTTTCCGCACAGAAGCGGACGGGGAGACGGATGGTCAGGGCTACGCGGCCTTCCGCGGGTTTGAGGGCGATTATGAACTCACTGTGGAAAAGAATGGTCACAGCGTAAAAACGCCGTTCACCCTGCGCAGGGACGGCGGCGAAGCCGAGATTCGTTTGGAGGACTAACGATTCTGTTTAACACAAGAGAAGAAATCATCGCCATGACCCCGGAATGGACGGGGGAGCGCCTCGAGGACGGCCGTCCCAAGGTGGCGGACAAATATTTGGACGCGCTGTATGGCATGACGCTGGAAGAGCTTTGGAAGCCCATTTTTGTCAAGGGCTACGAGAGCCAGTTCATCGCCATGAAGTCCTTGCACCCGGAGTTCAAGGAAGACGGCACGGTTAACCGAAAACTGGTGGGCCGCGCTGTGACGGCCATGTACGCGCCGGTGCGCCCGGACTACAAGGAGGCCATGAATGCCATGGCTCGGGCCAAGGGCCTGTCGGGCACGCCCAATCAGTGGGTCATCGACAGCCTGACCGACCGGGACGTGATCGTCATCGACATGTTTGACAAGGTGTACAAGGGCACTTTTCTGGGCGGCAACCTGACTACCGCCATCCACCAGAAGACCGGCAACGGCGGCGCGGTCATCTGGGGCGGCATCCGGGACATCGAGCAGATGCACCGCGTGCCGGACGTGCAGGTGTACTATCGTGGCATTGACCCCACGCCCATCCGGGATTTCGTCATGACGGGCAGGACGGCTATGAGGTGGTCGTCCACTGCGCCTCCGACCGGGCAAAAGCCAAGGAAACCAGAAAACTGATCGAAGAAAAGGGCGGGAAAGCCGCCGCTGTGACCGGCGATCTGACCGACCCCTGCACCGCTGAAAGGCTTATGGCCGAGAACGGTCCGCTGGACGCACTGGTGCTGGACGCTTCCATGCAAATTCGCCGTCCGTGGCAGAAAATTTCGCTGGAAGAATACCAGAAGCAGATGACCTGCAACTTCTATTCCTCCCTCCGGCTCATTCAGCTGGCAGTGCCCCATATGAAGGCGCAGAAATGGGGGAGGATCGTCACCATCGGTTCGGTGCAGGAACGCAAGCCCCATACCGATATGCTGGTGTACTCGGCCTCCAAGGCGGCGCAGACCAACATGGTGCAGTCGCTGGCCCAGCAGCTGGCGGCGGACGGGATCACGGTAAATAACGTTGCCCCCGGGGTGATCTTTACCGCCCGCAACGTGGAGGCGCTGAGCGACCCGACTTACGCAGCGGAAGTGACGGTCTCCATTCCCGCCGGGTTCTACGGCGAGCCGCGGGATTGCGCTGGTGTGGTGCGGCTGCTTCTGAGCGACGCGGCCCGCTACATCACCGGCCAATCTATTTATGTGGATGGGGGAAAGAGCCCGTAATCAGGACTCGCCCAGTTCTTCCTTTCCCTCCCGGTCTGCCTTGGCAAAAGCGCCGGGCGCTGCCCCAAGCACCTGCTTGAAAACGCGCGAGCAATAGCTGGAGGACGAAAAGCCCGCTTCCAGCGCCGCAGTCTGTAGCGTCCAGCCGTCCTGCAGCAGCGATACGACCTTTTCCACCCGCATTCGGCGGATCAGTTCGATCATGGAAGTGTTCATTTCGTTGCGCACGGTGTGGCACAGGGTGGAACGGGAGACGTTCAGCGCCGCGGCAATGCTGTCCAGCGTCATGGGCCGGGCAAGGTTGCTGCGGACGTAGGTCATGATCTTCTTGCACAGGGGCGGCTCCGTGCGGCGGATCATCCCCTGGATGTAGACGTACTTGGCCAGAGCGTCCAGCATATGGCAGGCGGAAAGCATTTTTTCGCTGGTCATGACGGGCAGCTGATGGTAGAGACGCTGCATCTCCTGCACGTCCATCCCCAAGGCGCGCCACCTTTCCACCATTTCGGGCGAAAGACCGCCGCCATCATCGGGAAGGCGCACCTGACCGATCATGAAATAACCGAGGGTACGTCCGGATTCCTGCACCGGGTAGGTGTACTCGTGAAGCCCGGCGTGGCAGACCAGACGGCAAACCTCCCCGGTTTCCCGGGCGTGGTTGAGACCGTGCGCATCGCAGTATTCGCAGTCGTGGCGCAGCGTCTCGTTCTGCCGCAGCAGCGCGCAAAACGGCGAGGCGTAAACGGTATCGCCGATGACGGACCACTCGTCGCCGTGATACCAGAAGGAAATGCAGATGCCCGTCAGCGTTCGAAAGTCCCGCAAAAGCTCCTGCAGCTTTTGGCGGTCGATGGACATGCCAGCCATGGAATCCCTCCCTGAAATGGTTTAGCGGGCGATGGTAACGCCGTAGTACAGAAGCGCATAACCGTCCCCGGCACGGATCTCCAGCCCGCAAAGCTCCCGTCCCGTTTCCAGCGGCAGACGAAGCAGATGGGCTACATAGCGCTCCCGATCCGGGTCGTTGATAAAGCGCAGCACACAGGGTGCGTTGGAGGCCACGGGGCGGATGCGGGACGGGCCGAACCAGCCTGCGGCGGTCGTGATCTCATGGCCGTTGCGAAGGGGGAACACATTCCGCCCGCCGTCCGCATAGCAGACGGCGCACTGACCGGCTTCCTCACCAAAGGCTCCTTCGATGGGAAAGCCCTTGGGCATACTGACGCTGCCTATCAGGTACAGCGCCCGTCCGGAGCCGTTCAGCGGAAGAAATACATTCCCGGAGGCGGGCTTCATCACCACCAGCGGCTTTTCCAGCAGCGATACGGGCAGACTGCCCAGCCTGTCCGGCGTTTCCGGCAAAACCGGGCCGAAGCGCATTACCCGCAGCTTCCGTTCGCCAAAGACAAAACGAGGGATAGGCTGCGCGGCCAGCGCCATCATGTCGTTCCATGCGGCGGCCTGCGAGGGTTCCGTTGCCGCGCCGGTCAGGCTGACCGACTCCATGGGCGCTTCTTCTACCTGCGGGGACAGAATTTCCAGACTGCGGTGCACCGGGCGGGGCAGGGAAAACGCGAGGCACTTCTCCTGAAATACGGCATAGTTGGGCAGCGGACGACGGAAACGGTCTACCAGCGCTTCGCACAAAAGCCCATCGTGGCAGGCTGGCGCGGCCCGGTTAAACTCGAACACCTCGGCCCAGCACCACAGAAACGCCCCCGCCAACACCGGCTGATCGTCGGGATTTTCCCAAAGGGCGCGCAGGGTGTCCAGAAAGCGGCCGAACAGGTCGGGATTGTTGAAAACGTGATAGCCGCCCCATTCGGTGAACAAAAGCGGCTTGTCGTTCAGTTCCCGGGCACTTTCCAGCATCCGTTCGTCCGTCGGCGCATAGGGGTGCATGGTATAAAAATCCAGCCCGCATTCGGCAAAGTACTTGCGGGTCATGGGAATATCCATGCAGTTGGCCCCGGACACCAGATGAACGGGGTCGTTCTCCCGGCAGACCTGAGCGGCGGCCCGGAGAAATTCCGGGGTGAAGATGCACTCGTTGAAGCTGAGCCAGAAGGCTACGCTGACGTGGCTTCGATCCCGAAGAACCGTGCGGCGCATGACTTCCAGACTGCCGTCGAAAATCGCCTGATCCTTCATGTCCGACCACCACAGGCCGGGCTCCTCGGAGACCATCAGGCCCAGTTCGTCGGCAAGTTCCAGAATGTAGGGGTGATGAGGGTAGTGAACCAGACGGACGAAATTGGCTCCCGTGGCCTTGATCATGGCCATATCCTGCCGCATCTGCTCCCGGGTCATCACGTGGCCCTGATCGCCCCAAAGGTCGTGACGGCATACGCCCATCAAAAACAGGGGCTTGCCGTTCAGCAGAAAGCGCTTGCCCTGCACCTTCAGTTCCTTGAAGCCCACCCGCTGAACCAGTCGATCACAGGGAACGCCATTCCGAAGCAGCTCCGTTTCCAGCGTGTACAGAACGGGACTTTCCGGCGACCAGAGGAGCGGATGCTCCATCGGGAAGGAAAATGCCTGTTTCGGCGTTCCGTTCAGGGAGAAAATCGTCTGGCAGGCAATCTGGCCACCCGGGGCGCGCAAGGTCAACGAAAGGCCGTCCGCTACGGGGCCGTCGGCGGTCAGCTCCACGTGGCACAGGGCAGACGAAGCGTCCGCCGCCAGCTCTGTGTGAAAGAAAACGTCCGCGATCCGGCTTGCGTCCGTATAGACCACCGATACGTCCCGGATGACGCCACTGTAGTTTTCCCAGCCTTCCGCCGGGCCGAAGGCGGCGGGCAAGTCGCGGATCGCCACCCGCAGCTCGTTTTCAACGGGGCGCAGTTTTTCGGTCACTTCAAATTCATAGGGAACATAGGGGAGCATCCTCCCCAGCGATTCGCCATTGAGCGTAACATCTGCCTCGTAGGTGATGCCCTCCAGCCGCAGAAAGGCGCGGCGGCCGACGCAGCCGTCCGGCACGTCAAAAGTACGCCGGCATTCGGCGAAGCCCATGGGAAGGTCGGCATAGGGAATTGCCCGTTTGTCCCACGGGCCTTCGGCGGCACGATAGTCCCAAATTCCATTCAGTGATTGAAGCTTGTGCATGGCTTCTCCTTTCGCTCCGTTATAGGAAGTTATTTGTATGATATCATAATTTCGCTTCATTATATAGGAAGAAGGAAAAATAATTGCACAATCGTTTTATTTCATTGCTCGATTATGCATTGTCCGGGACGCTGCTTATTGCTACAATCAAAAACGTAATGACACTTTGACGATAATCAAATGTACAGACAGGGAGGTACTGATATGCGTTCCCAGAAAAACGGGTTGGCTAAGGGAGGGTTTTTCAGCAATCTTCGTTATGACGCCAAAAAGAATCCCATGCTGCTGGTGATGATGATTCCCAGCGTCGCGTTCTTTCTGGTGTTCAATTATCTGCCCATGGTCGGCATTTATTATGCCTTCACCGACTACAACGTGCGCAAGGGTCTGTTCGGCAGCCGCTTTGTGGGGCTGAATAACTTCAAGTTTCTTTTCTCCTCCGGCGCGGCGTGGACGTTTACGGCAAATACGCTTCTGTATAACATCATTTTCATCGTCATCGGCACAGCGCTTCGGATCGCTTTCGCCATCATGCTGGCGGAGATGAGCGCCAAGTTTTTCAAAAAGACCTGCCAGACGCTGATGTTTCTGCCGCACTTCGTGTCCATGGTGCTGGTAGGTACCATCTGCTTCGCCCTGTTCAACTCCAACGGTTTTATCAACAGCCTGCGGCTCACGCTGGGCATGGACAAGTTCTACTACTACGAAACGCCGTGGGTCTGGTACATCCTGATTCCCATCGTGAACTTTTGGAAGACCACCGGCTACGGCACCGTGGTTTATCTGTCGGCCATTACAGGTATCAGCGACGATCTGTACGAGGCGGCCGATCTGGACGGCGCCACCTTCTGGCAGGAGATCATCCACATCACCCTGCCCTGTCTGCGGCCCACGATCGTCATTCTGTTCCTGATGAGCCTGGGCAACATCATGCGCGGCCAGTTCGACCTGTTCTATCAGCTGGTGGGCAATGTGCCGCTGGTACGGAACACCACCGAAATTATCGACACCTACGTGTTCCGCGCCGCTACCGAGACCTTCGATATCAGCCGCGGTACGGCGGTGGGCTTGTATCAGTCCGTGGTGGGTCTGCTGCTGGTGCTGGGCTCCAACGTGCTGGTGCGCAAGGTGGAGCCAGATATGGCGCTGTTCTGAGAAAGGAGGCTGGTCACTATGGAAATGCGCAGAAAATCCAATCGGGGCTACCGGGTGTTCAACCGGGTCTCCACGGTGCTGGTCGGGCTGTTCGCGCTGCTGTGCCTGCTTCCCTTCCTGCTTTTGCTGATCGGTTCCTTTACGGATAACGATGTGGTCGTCCGCAACGGTTACTCCTTCTTCCCGCAAAAATGGAGCGTGGACAGCTATGTATATCTGTTCCGCAATCCGCAGGGCCTGATCAACGCCTATAAGGTGACGATCATCACCACGCTGGCGACCACGGTCTTCGGTCTGTTTCTGACGGCCATGACCGGTTACGCCCTATCCCGGCAGGACTTCCGCAGCCGCAACGTGTTCTCCTTCATGTTCTACTTCACGCAGCTGTTTGGCGGCGGTCTGATTCCGTGGTACATGGTCATCACCCAGTACCTGGGAATGCGGGACACCATGTGGGCGCTGATCGTTCCTTCCCTTTTGAGCAGCTACAACATCCTGCTGATGCGTAACTTTATTAAGCAGTGCGTGCCAAACGAGGTAGTGGAATCCGCCCGGATCGACGGTGCCGGCGACCTGCGTATCTTCGTGCAGATCGCGTTGCGGCTGGCTACGCCCGCGCTGGCGACCATCGGTCTGTTTATCGCGTTGGGCAAGTGGAACGACTGGTATTCCTCCATGCTATTCATCAAGACCGAATCCAAGCACACGCTGCAGTATTACCTCTACCGCATGGTCAACATGTCCAATGCCATCAAGAGTATGCAGCAGGCGGGCGTGAGCACCGATGTAAAGCTGCCCTCCGAGACCCTGAAAATGGCCATGGCCATCGTGGCCACCGGCCCGGTGGTGCTGGTCTATCCCTTCGTGCAGCGCTATTTCGTCAAGGGTCTGACCGTGGGCGCGGTCAAGGGCTGATTCCCATGCTTATTAGCGGTCAAAGACCGCCGATAGATATTCATTCAAAGAAAGGAAGTCTCTGGAATGAAGAAACTCATCTCTCTGGTACTGGTTCTCATGCTGGCTCTGTCCCTCGTTCCCGCCGCCGTGGCTGAAGCGAAGGAGCCCGTCCATCTGGTAACCATCTCCGCCGGCAGCAAGCCCGCCGGCTACGACGCGGTCATGGAAGCTGCCAACGCCTACTCCGCTGAGAAGTACGGCATCACCATCGAAGTCCGCTTCCTGGACTGGGATCCCAAGACCACCTATCCCATCATCATGAACACCGGCGACGGCGTTGACATGGTGTGGTATTCCTCTTGGCCGGGTTCTCCCGACTACGCCCGTCAGGGTGCTTTCATGGAGTTGGAAGACTACCTGGAGCTGCCTGAGTACGCCGATTTGAAGAACGCCATCAGCGAGATTGCCTGGAACGATGTGAAAATCGACGGCCACATCTACTGCATCCCCGCTCCCGAAACCACCTACGCCGCCAACAACGGTATCATCTACCGCTCCGACCTGTGCGAAAAGCTGAACCTGCCCGTGCCGAACACCGTCGAGAACGCCGTGGCCTATCTGGAAGGCGTGAAGGCCGCTTACCCGGATGTGAATCCTCTGTGCACCGCGTTCACCTACGGCTATGACTTCGCCCGTCTGGAGCAGGTCGTCTGGGCTCCCGGCACTGTGAACTACGGTCTGGTGCCCGTTGGCTCCGCTGACAATCTGGTCAACTACTACGCTTCCGACGCTCAGCTGGAAGACTACAAGCTCATCCGCTCTCTGGTGGAAAAGGGCATCGTCAGCCGCGACCTGCAGAACGATACGGTGGCTGCCGACGAAAAGCTGAAGGCTGGCACCGCCATGATGGAAATCGGCCATCTGGACAACTTCATCGGCCGCTACAGCGCGTTGGAAAACGCCAAGGCCGAGGATCCCTCCAAGGCTGACTGGACGCTGGACTTCATCCCCTTCAACGTGGCTCAGGGCTACGTGCTGCAGGATGCCGCCACCACCGTCAACGCCACGGGTATCAGCTTCGCTTACCCCGATCACATCAAGGAATCCCTGACCTACATTCAGGCCGTGCTGACCGATCCCACCCTGCATCACCTCATCCGTTACGGTATCGAGGGCGTGCACTACGAACTGGACGAGGACGGCAATTACGTCAACCTGTCCGAGGACTTCGGTCCCTGCGGTCTGTCCACCTGGAACTGGCGTTCTGACGCTCTGAGCCTGGAAGGCGGCAACAGCGCCGGCGACGTTAAGCGCCGCGAGATCCTGGATCAGTACAAGGCCTGCGAAGCCCTGACCTGCGCTTTCACCTTCGACCGCACCAGCGTGGAGGACGAAGTGTCCAATTTCCAGCTCGTGGTCGATCAGTACCTCAAGCCCCTCCAGTACGGTCTGGTAGAGGATGTGGAAGCCGGTCTGCAGACCTTCCGCGACAAGGCGGAAGAAGCCGGTGTCAGCAAGATTCAGGAAGAATACACCCGTCAGTACACCGAATGGCTGGCCAACAACAAGTAAGCCTTCGGTCGTAAACAACCCTTCCGTCCCCGGCAGCTCCTCGCTGCCGGGGACAATGTTCATTCCCCTTTAGCGAACCGGCCATCGAGCCGAAAGGAAGAAAATCGGCAATGCAAACCAATTCAACACCTTCAACGATTTCCTCCATCCAGTGGAGCGAGACCATCCCTGCAGTGGGAAAATATGACGTGATCGTGGCGGGCGGCGGCATTTCCGGCGTGGCGGCGGCGCTTTCCGCCGCGCGGCTGGGCAAAAGCACCCTGCTTCTGGAGAAAAACACGGCGCTGGGCGGACTGGCGACCATCGGTCTCATCAACTTCTGGGTGCCCCTGTGCAATGGCCGGGGCAAGCAGATCATCAAGGGCATGGCCGAGGAACTGCTGCGGCTGTCGATCCGCTACGGCTTTGATTCCCTGTCCGACGAGTGGAAAAACGGCGAGCCGGATCATCCGACCACCAACCGCTACTCCATCGGCATGTTTGCTCTGGCGCTGGTAGACCTGCTTCATTCCAGCGGCGTGAAGATTCTTTACGACTCCGTGGTTTCCCAGCCTGTTATGGAGGACGGCCATTGTAAAGGACTGATCGTGGACGGCAAGTCGGGCCGTCAGTTCTATGAGGCCGGTATGGTGGTGGACGCGACCGGCGACGCAGACGTGCTGCTGCGGGCAGGAGTCCCCACGGTGGACGGCGAAAACTTCTTTACCATGGTGGCCTATGGCACCGATCTGGCCCACTGCAAACAGGCGGTGGAGAAAAACGATGTAGGTCTGGCCTGTGTGAGCTATCACGGTGGGAATGCGTCCCTGTACGGGCAGTATCACCCGGCGGATATGCCCAAATTCCCCGGCGCGTCCGTGGAGGTTGTCAGCGATTATCTGATTCAGAATCAGCTCAAGCTGTTTGAGAAGGTGAAGGATCAGCCCCGAATGGAGCGGGACGTGCAATACCTGCCCGCCGAGGCCCAGCTGCGCACCACTCGTCATATCGACGGCGATGCGACCTTGACCATGGATGATCTGTACCGCCATCAGGAGACCTCGATTGGAGCCATTTGCGATTTCGATCATCGGGACCGGCTGTTCGAGGTGCCCTTCGGCACCTTGGTCAAGCATGGCTTCGATAACCTGCTGACCTGCGGCCGCAGCGCTTCCGCGTCCGGCTGGGGCTGGGACGTGCTGCGGGTGATCCCGCCCGCCGTGCTGACCGGTCAGGCGGCCGGGATTGCCGCGGCGCTGGCATTGGACGAGCAAAAGCCCGTTTATGACGCGCCTGTGTCCGCAATTCAGAAGGTGCTGGCCGATACCGGCGTCATCATCCATTTCGACGACGCATGGGTGCCTGCCGATCAGACTGCCGATACATTCGCCCAAACCGAAGGTCATCTTTGAGAAAAAATGCATCATTGCCGAAAGGACAGGATGAAGATGAAGAAAGTAACGACCCGTTATCTGGACGGCCAAAAGGAAAAAAGCGTCGCGGAGCTTCACTGGGACGAGAAGCTGACCGAGCAGGAGAACCGGCTGATCAATCTGTACCCCGAGGTGCAGTACCAGACCATTCTGGGCTTTGGCGGCGCGTTCACCGACGCGTCCGGCTATGTGTTCGCCAAAATGCCGGAGGAGCTTCAGCGCAAGCTGGCTCACGACTATTTCTCCACGGAGGGCAACGCCTACACGCTGGGCCGGACCTCCGTGGACAGCTGCGATTTCTCCGCGGGCATCTATTGCTCCGATAATACCCCGGACGACTTTGAATTGAAGGATTTTGACCCGGCGCGTTCGGAGAAGTACGTCCTTCCGCTGGTGAAGATGGCGCAGGAGGAAGCCGGACGGCCCATCGGCATGATGCTGACCCCGTGGAGCCCCCCGGAATGGATGAAGACCAATCATTCCCGGCTGCATGGCGGCGAACTGAAGCCCGAATATTACAGCCTGTGGGCCGAATACATCTGCCGCTTCATCGAAGCCTATCAGCAGGCGGGCGTAGATGTGAAGATGCTATCCTCCCAGAACGAACCCAAGGCCGTGCAGACGTGGGATTCCTGCCTGATGAACGCCGCTCAGGAGCGCGAGTTCATTCAGCACCATCTCTATCCAGCCCTAAAGCGCCATCATCTGGAGGACGTCTGCCTGCTGATCTGGGATCACAACAAGGAGCGGGTGTTCGACCGGGTCAGCGAGACGCTGAACAATCCTGAAGTGGCGGAAATGGTTGGTGGCGCGGCAGTTCACTGGTACAGCGGCGACCATTTTGAAGCCCTGCAGATGACCCATGAGCGCTTCCCGAAGCTGCAGCTGGTCTTCTCCGAGGGCTGCGTGGAGTTCAGCCGTTTCGGCGGCACCCATCAGGTGCGGGACGCGGAAATGTACGCCCATGACGTGATCGGCAGCATGAATCACGGTCTGAACGCCTTCATTGACTGGAACCTGCTGCTGGACGGAAAGGGCGGCCCCAACCATGTGGGCAATTTCTGCTCCGCTCCCGCCATGTATGACGAGGAGACCGGCGAGCTGCGCTACAATCTGTCCTTTGATTATCTGGGCCATTTCAGCCACTATATCCGGCCCGGCGCGGTACGCATCGGCATGTCCCGCTTCGGGGAAGCGCTGGAAGCGCTGGTCGTTCGGAACCCGGACGGAACGATCGTGGTCGTGGTGTTGAACCGTCGGGACGAGGACGCCAAGTTCTTCCTCCGCAAAAACGGCCGCGTCGTGGAAACGATGCAGGAAGCCCACTCCATCAGCACCTATGTGATGGACGCGGACGAATAATCAATAGCCCCTTCGGTTTCTCCTGTGGGATGGAAAACCGAAGGGGTTTTCTATGAAGGGGTTTTCTATGATGAAGGGGCTTGCTTCCCGTTGGGTTTTGCTGTATAGTAAAGAAACTTAAAAAACATTTGCCCTATTTTTGACAAACGGAAAGGAGTCGATGATATGCCCCTTCATAACCAGCAGCGGGAGGCGGAGATCGCACGTCATGCCCGGGAAATTGTGGATCAGATGACCGTGGAGGAATGCGTGTGGCAGACCCTTTATACCGCCCCGGCCATTGAGCGGCTTGGGATCCCCAGCTATAACTGGTGGAATGAGGCGCTTCACGGCGTGGCCCGGGCGGGGCTGGCGACGGTGTTCCCACAGGCCATCGGTCTGGCGGCCTGCTTTGACGAAGAACTGATGAAGCGCGTCGCGGACGTGATCTCCACCGAGGGACGGGCCAAGTACAACGAAGCCCAAAAACACGGCGACCATGACATTTACAAGGGACTGACCTTCTGGAGCCCCAATGTGAACCTGTTCCGGGATCCTCGCTGGGGACGCGGTCAGGAGACCTACGGCGAAGATCCCTGCCTGACGGCCCGGCTGGGCATGGCCTTTGTGAAGGGACTGCAGGGGGACGACCCCGACCACCTAAAAGCCGCTGGCTGCGCCAAGCACTTCGCCGTTCATTCCGGCCCGGAAAGCCTGCGCCATGAGTTCGACGCGGAGGCATCGCCCCGCGACCTTTGGGAAACCTACCTGCCCGCCTTTGAAGCGCTGGCCACAGAAGCAAGTGTGGAGGGCTTCATGGGCGCGTACAACCGTACCAATGGCGAGCCCTGCTGCGGCCATTCCGTGCTGATGAAGCAGATCCTCCGGAGAAAATGGGGCTTCGAGGGGTATTTCACCTCCGACTGCTGGGCCATTGCGGACTTCCATCTGCACCACCATGTGTGCGATACGCCGGTGGAATCGGTGACGCTGGCCATGAAGAATGGAACCGACCTGAACTGCGGCCAGATGTACGGCCACCTGCTGACGGCCTATCACGAGGGCAAGGTGACGGAGGAAGAACTCCGCAGCGCGGCCTTCCGCCTGATGCGCACCCGGCTGCGGCTGGGTCTGCCCGGCGAAACCACTCCGTGGGACGGCCTGACCTATGCGGATGTGGATACTGACGAGCATCGGGCTCTGAATCTGGATGCGGCCCGCAAGGCGCTGGTGCTGCTGAAAAATCAGGACGGCTTCCTGCCGCTGGATCGGACGAAGCTGCATACCGTGGCAGTCATCGGTCCCAACGCCATTTCGACGGTGGCGCTGGAGGGCAACTACTGCGGCACGGCGGGGGAATATCACACTGTTTACGACGGCATTCGGGAAGCGCTGCCCCAGACGACCCGCGTGTACTACGCGCAGGGCAGCCATCTCTGTCTGGACAGGGTGGAAGACCTTTCCAGAAACCCCAACGACCGTATCAGCGAGGCTGTTGCCATCGCTTCCCGCTGCGAGCTGGTCATTCTGGCCGTGGGACTGGATCAGTACATCGAGGGCGAAGAAATGCCCGATTCCAAGCTGAAGACCTGCGGCGACAAGGCCGACCTGCTGCTGCCGGAGGGCCAGCGGGCACTGATCACCGCCATTGGTCAAACCGACGTGCCTACAATTATCGTCAATATGAGCGGCAGCGCCATTGATCTGGCCGACGGCAACGACTATGCCAAGGCGATCATTCAGGCGTGGTATCCCGGCGCGGAGGGCGGACGGGCTGTGGCGCAGCTTATCTTCGGCGATTATTCTCCCTCGGGCCGTCTGCCGGTCACGTTCTACCACAATGACGAAGACCTGCCTGCCTTTACCGATTATGCCATGACGAACCGCACCTATCGCTTCCGGGAACAGAAGCCACTCTATCCCTTCGGCTACGGCCTGTCCTATACCCGCTTCGCCTATTCCGGCCTTCGGGTGGAAGTTGCCGCCGGGGAGCCGGTTCGAGTGTTCGCCACCGTGCAGAACATTGGCGGCCGGGCGGGCGACGAGATCGTTCAGGCCTATATCCATCTGGAAGACGCGGAAGTACCCGTGCCCATGCGCACGCTGGCCGCGTTCCGACGTGTCAGCTTGAAACCGGGCGAACGCCGGGAAGTAGAGTTGAAACTGCTTCCGTCCGCTCTGTATGAGTACGAGGAAGACGGCGCACGGCATACGCACAGCGGCCAAGTGCGTCTGTGGGTCGGCGGTCGCCAGCCGGACGAGCGCAGCCGCGAATTGACCGGCACCGAGGTATTGGAAACCCTGTTCACCGTGGAATAAACCAAACAACAAACAAAGCAAGACGTCCACTGATATGTACCCATTTTTCTGGACACCAGCTTAAAATTTAAGAATTAGGATATCACCAAGGATGCTTCTCTGAATTTAGAGGGAGGCATCCATTTTGTTTCAGCTTGGATTCTACTGTTATTGTAATAGTCGATGTGATCTGCAATGGCCTTGGAGAAAGTTTCGAAGGAAGGATAGTTCTTCTCAGAACCATAAAACATTTCATTCTTCGATCTGCCAAAGAAGGTCTCCATAATGCAGTTGTCATAGCAGTTCCCTTTTCTGGACATGGATTGAACGATTCCATGCTTCTGAAGTACTTTGCGGTAGAATGTGTGCTGGTACTGCCAGCCATGATCTGAGTGCATGATCAATCCTTGCAGGGACGGAAAACGATGGAAGGCTTTCTGCAGCATATCCTTTATTTGCTCCATGTTTGGGCTGAGCGAAAGGCTGTAAGAAATAATCTCATTCGTGTTCATATCCAGAATCGGTAAAATATAGCATTTGCCCCATGACAGATCAAACTGCGAAACATCCGTTGTCCACTTTTGCAGAGGCCTCTCGGTATGCTGTAGTATTTCAGGCCCGCAAGTCTTTTCAAGCCGATTCCATTCCACAACTGCATGATGAAAACGATCTGTGCTTACTCCTTCTGGCGTTTCCGCCCATTTTTCCTGTCGGTATAGTTCGACACAATGTTTCTTGTACTCGTAGCTGCATTTCATGAAATTACCCCCAATGCTGGGTGTCCAGTATTGGGGGTAAATATCACCACTCCCCAGCGGAGCGGACGTCTTGTTTTTCGTTCGAAGGTTTGCTGAATGTTCTGTCACTTTTCCAGAAGCTCCGTCAGCACTACCCCAACATCCCGCCCAATGCACAGGGAACGGGACTGGATCGACTCCGGGCAGAAGGCCTCGTCCTGATTGATGCAGACGTACAGCGCTCGAGGATTTTGAACGGTGAACTGCCAGAAAGGCACTTTGATGATGCTGGGGGTGTTGTATCCTACCCCTAATTCCAGAAAAAGGATTTTCTGTCCCGAACGGGTACGAAGAAAGGTTTCATACCGTTCCGCCGCCCGGTGCCAGCCCTCGTCCTCGGCGAAATGATCGTCCGAGCGGAGATTCATGGTCAGGGGTTTGCCGCAATGCGGGCAAACCGGCACAAGCTCCGAGGGAATCTTCATTTGCTTCTGGCGTTTCACCATTTCGCGGATCAATGCTTCGTTATCAAAGGTCTCCTGACGGCATGGTACGCTGCACTGAAACAGTCCGTAGTCGCCCTGTGTATAGAACAGCCGCTTTTTGTCAAATCCCGCTTTCTGAAAGCAATGGTCTACGTTGGTCGTGATGACGAAGTAGTCTTTATCCGCCACCAGCTTCAGCAGATTCTCATAAATCGGCCTTGGCGCGTCCAGATAGCGGTTGATGTAAATGTACCGGCTCCAATAGGCCCAATGCTCCTCCGGGGTCGCAAAGGGATAAAAACCGCCGGTGTACATATCCCGGAAATTGTATTTTTCCGCGAAATCGGAAAAGTACTGTTGGAACCGTTCGCCAGTGTAGACAAACCCGGCGGAGGTGGAAAGTCCGGCCCCCGCGCCGATCACGACCGCGTCCGCCGTTTCCAGCTCATTTTTCAGACGGGAGATCGGATTCGAGCAGTTTTTGGTAGAGACGTTCGTCTGATTCGTGAAATACATTGAAGATCACCTTGATTTGACTGTGTTTTTGAAAAGTCTGAACGGTTTGGATGGCGATGCGGGCGGCTTCCTCCGGCGGAAAATGAAATTCCCCGGTGGAGATACAGCAGAACGCCACGCTTTCCAGCCCGTGCTGTTCCGCTGTTTCCAGACAGGCGCGGTAGCAGGAAGCCAGCTGGGTCCGATGGGTTTCCGTCAGTCTGCCGCCAACATAGGGGCCCACGGTGTGCAGCACGTACCGGCACGGCAGATTGAATGCAGGGGTGAGCTTGGCCTGTCCCACAGGCTCGTCATGGCCCTGCAGCTCCATCAGCTCGTTCAGGGAAAGCCGCAGCTGCACCCCGGCAAAGGTGTGGATAGCATTGTCGATGCAGCCGCGGCAGGGATAAAAGCAGCCCAGCAGGGCACTGTTGGCCGCGTTGACGATTGCGTCACAGCGAAGGGTGGTTATATCGCCGCGCCAAAGATACAGCCCGTCCCCAATGGGGGTCAGCGTCCGCCACTCCGTGACGGTGCGGCGTCGCAGCTCCTCCTGCAGGTATTCATCCTGCACCTGAAGAAATGCCTGATCGATCGGGCGAGGCGGGCGTATGTTCATCAGACTGCGAAGCAGCTTCTTTTGGCCGGGCGTTTCCTGCGGAACAGGCCAATCACAATAGGACGGGTTTTCCTGCAAAAGCCATCGGATCAGAAATTGCCGCCGTTCACTCTGGTTCATTTTTATCCCCTCTTTTGAATGACCTGCTTCGGACAGGTCTCCGCGCAACGCCCGCATTGCAGGCAACGGCGCTGATCGATGCTTACCGGCTTTTTTGAAATATCAATACATTTTTGCGGACAGACGGAATAGCATAGCTTGCAGCCGATACAGCCGTCGCCTACGTAAAATCCCGGAGCAGGACGCGCCGTATTCCCGATGGAAAAATGATCTCTCGTCACATGAGCGGGAATACGGATATCAAAGTATTCTCCCGCGGCTTCGTACAGGCGAAATACTTCCAATGCCGCACGGGTATCGCCGGGATAGATTTCCTGCATATAGGGGTTCTTCTCAAATATTTCATCCAGCTTTTCGCCGCCGATATTTTGAATTTTTCCGCGCAGGGAAATCGAAACATTATCCCTTGTCGCCGAAAGCGCTACGTAACCCTGCTCCATGAGCTGCTCGTAAAACGCCTTTCCCCTGGCAGTCAGAAAATACACGCCCTGCTCGTCCCACAGCATCATGTCGATGACACGGGTCTGAGGATGCCCATCCGCCCCGATCGTAGCGACCGTGGCGGAGTGAATAGTCTCCACCAGATAGTTAAAATAATCGTTCTTCGTCATGGAAGGTACCCCTTTTATTCTAACGACCATCAGCCCCGCAGCTTTGTTCTCCTGCGGGGTCGTAAGATTTCGATCAGAATTCGTAGGGCGGATTCCCGGAAAAATCGGCGATCACGCCGTGAGCGTTCTCCAGATAAAATACCTCGAAGATGGGATTGTCCGCAGTCTGGTATTGCCCCTTCACGATGGGATTCTGAATGCACATTTCCTTGGCGGCCTTATTGTTCTCAAAGACGGCCTTGCCATGCAGACGGAGCCAGGCGTATTCCGGGCTGGAAACGGAAATTTCGACTTCGGGGTTAAGCTCCATATCTTTGTAAACATCCTTGGTGTTGTTTGTGCAGAACCACAGCTTGCCGTCCAACGCCCCGGCAAACATAAAGGGGCGGCACTTGGCCTTTCCGTCGCGGCCAACGGTGGCCAGATACTGTACGGGATTGGCATTCAGAAATTCGACGACTTTGTTCATGATGGATTCCTCCTGATGATCATTACCTGCGAACGCTTTTGTTTCCCGTTCGCTGGGTTCATCATATCGCCGCCCTGCTGGGTTGTAAAGTAAGCACAATATTGTGGTATAGTTACCGAAAAGATACCATTGCGGATTTACAAGGCTTTCCGGCTATGAAAAAATTTCAAAAGGGAAAATGGGGGAAAGACAGGTCTGATTTCCACCGCCGTATTCTTTTCTGAAACGGCTCTTTCTTGACTTTTTTCCGTGCAGCGGCTATGATAGACGACGTTTGAAAATACAGAAAACGAGGCGTACGCAAGCCATGCAGGAAGCCGCACAGAACTCCGTTCCCCGCCGCTGTGAAAAACTGGTCCTTGTCCTTCGGAAAAACGTGGTGCCGCTCATTGCCTTTGGCGCGGCGGCGATCTCCGCCTTTCTGGTGCCGCCGGACGCGCAGTATGCCGGGTATTTTGACGTAAAGACGCTCTGCTGCCTTTTCGGAACGCTTGCCGTGGTCTGCGCTCTGAAAAACATTCACTTTTTTGCCATTCTGGCCCGGAAAGTGATTCGTTTGGCGGGAAATGCCCGCATGGCTGCCGTTGCGTTGAGTTATATCACCTTCATTGGCTCTATGCTGATCGCCAATGATATGGCGCTGATCACCTTTCTTCCGCTGGGGTATCTGGTATTTTCCGCTGCGGGGAAAAAGCGGGACGTGGCAAGAGTGTTCATCCTGCAGAATATCGCGGCCAATCTGGGCGGGATGCTGACTCCCTTCGGCAATCCGCAAAATCTGTACCTGTATTCCCATTTTCAGATCCCCACAGGGGAGTTCATGTCCATTATGCTCTGGCCCTTCGTAGTGTCCATGCTGCTGGTAACGGCCTGCTGCTTTCTCATTCAGCCCTATGCCCTTCGGGTCAGCGATACCCGGGAGGAACGTCTCCCGTTTGTCAGAACGGCGCTCTACCTGACACTGTTCCTGATGACGATTTTGATGATCTTCCGCGTCCTGCCGATCTGGCTGGTGCTGACGGCCGTGGTGATCGGCCTGCTGATCCTGGATCGAAAAGCCCTGACCATGGTGGACTATGGCCTGCTGGCCACATTCGTGTGCTTCTTTATTTTCTCAGGCAACATGAGCCGTTTACCGGCAGTGCGCACCTTCTTTTCCGAACTACTGGAAAAGAACACGCTGCTGACCGCCGTGATCTCCTGTCAGTTTATCAGCAACGTACCCACAGCCGTTCTGTTGGCCCAGTTTACAGACCAGTACGCCGCTTTGCTGCGAGGGGTGAATATCGGCGGAACTGGCACATTGATCGCCTCATTGGCTTCGCTCATCACCTTTCGGGAGTTTACCGCCCATTACCGCGAATCAACAAAAATGTATCTTGGATTGTTTACATTGATGAATTTCGGCTTCCTGCTGGTTTTGACATTGCTTTGTCTGGCAATCGGATAACGGCTTCCCTAAAAGAGTGGCTTCTCGCAAAGACGCTCTTTTGTATGGCGATCCTGCGAAAAAACTGAAAGCAGGAAAAAATCTCCCGCAACGCGAATTAGGGAAACAAAGGCCGCGTTTACAGACGGCGGCAGCATCTTTTATAAAAAGACAGGAGAAACCAATGAAAACGCTGATGGAACGGTTGGAGACCCCGGTTCGGGAGGAAACGGACGTATTGGTAGTCGGCGGCGGTATTGCAGGCGTGGCTGCAGCGTTAGCGGCCCGCCGCGCAGGCGTTCGGGTGCTTTTGCTGGAAAAACAGGCGCTGCTGGGTGGATTGGCGACCAACGGGCTCATCAGCTGGTATGAGCCCCTTTGCGACGGGCAGGGCCATCAGCTGATCTACGGGCTGGCGGAGGAGCTGCTTCGTCTGTCCTTCCGTTATGGGGACGACAGCCTCCCGGAGGTCTGGAAAGACCGATCCGTCCCGGTAGACCCCGCCAAGGTTCGCCCGGAGAAGCAGCATCCCGTGGGCGGACGCTACGCCACCTTCTTTTCGCCCACCATGTTTCAGCTGGCCATGGATGAAATTTTGCTGAACGAGGGTGTGGAGCTCCGGCTGGACATTCAGGCCGTGACCCCGGTGGTGGAAAACGGACGTGTGGTCGGCGTGGTAACGGAAAGCAAGAGCGGTCGGGAATGTTTCCCGGCCAAGGCGGTAGTGGACGCCACCGGCGATGCCGACCTCTTTGACCGGGCGGATATTCCCTGCGTGCTGGGCAAGAATTTCCTTTCCGTTGTGGCCCATTGGAGCGACACTTCCGAAAAGAAAAAGGCGCTGGAACTGCGGAGATGGCGTTGCGGCGGAGCCGACCTGCATGGCAACGGCCACCCGGCGGATTATCCCTTCCTGTCCGGCACCACCAACAAAGAAGTGACCCGGTTCCTGCTGGATGGCCGCCGAATCATTCGGGAAAAAACGATGGGGGAAGACCGCACCGCGCGGGATATCGTAGCCTTGCCCGCTATGGCGCAGTTCCGCAAGACACGCCGTCTGGACGGCGCGTATACGCTAACGGAGCGGGATTGCCACGCGGCTCATGCCGACTCCATTGGTCTGGCGGCCGATTTTGAAAAAGTAGGGGATTGGTACGAAATTCCCTACGGCTGCCTGTATCACCCGGACTGCGCCAATATGCTGGCGGCGGGTCGGATGATCAGCTCCGACGGCTGGGCATGGGATGTGACCCGCGTTATCCCTGTCTGTGCGCTGACGGGACAGGCCGCGGGGCTTGCCGCTGCCCAGATTGCCGCCACCGATCAAACCGCCGCGGCGCTCCCCATTGACGGACTGCAAAAAGCGCTTCGGGAACAGGGAGTGGTGCTGCACAGGGCCGATTTGGCGGAGTGATTCTTATGCCAAAAGGCGAAGCAAGAGCAATCACAGCATTTTTGTGCTGTGATTGCTCTTTATAGACCTGCGGATCGAAATTGAGAAAAGAAAGGGAAGCAAATGTTCTGGTGTATTGGGGGCGGAATTTTCTTCTTTGCCCTGGGAATGTTCCTTTTTTGGAAAGCGGATTTGGTGTGGAAATTAACGGAAGAATGGAAGTCCTATTGTGCAGATGAGCCGTCTGAGTTCTATCTGAAAGTCACCAAAATTTGCGGTGTTTTATTTGCTCTGTTTGGAATTGCTGCGATGATACTTCCCTTTATTGTAGAATAACAACTTCTTATTGTAAGAGCGCATTTCTAGATAGAGGGTAGCTTCATAAGGAAAACGCCCCGGGCACTCAAAGGCTCTGGGCGTTTTCCTTATGATTGTATTTTCAGCAAGGAACATTATCCATACCGTTGGAGGGTCACAAACAGAACAGTGCCTTTGCCAGCTTCTTTCCGCTTTCCGTTTTCATGCTCGTGTTCATGAAATTTTGGACATTTGCGGGGCTGTAGGTCTTTTCAGAGGCGTTGACAAGGTAATCCGCCTCGATCAGAATCTGATAATCCATGCCGTCGATCCCCGTCAGGGTGTGATGATGGCCTACCAGATAGGCGATCCGCTCCACCTGCGCTTCGGTCATGCCGGAATCGGCCAGAAAGGTCCTGACGATGGATGGGCCTTCTTTTTCCTGCAATTTTCCGTCGGCACGGCCGTATTTTTCACGGCAGAAGGGACAGGCAATGTCATGGACGATGGCGGTCGCTTCCAGCAGATATTGGGTGTCCGCGTCCAGCCCTTCCAGCTCGCCGATGGTCTTGGCGTAGGTCCATACGGTGATAAAATGAGTGATGTCGTGAAGATTGCCGTTCGAAAAGACGATCATTTGTTCCATGAGCTGCGAAATGGTTTTCATCTGTAACCCCTCTTATTCTTCAATATCCGCAAACATCAGCAGGTCAAAACAGGGGTAGCTTTCTTCGGTCTCGCCGTCCGCTGATCCCAGAGACATGCCGGTGCAGGTGCCATACATCGTGATACGCTGGCCTTCCTGATAGTTCGGTTCTTCCTTACAGGTGACCAGAATGATATCGGAATAATTGCCGCTTTTCTTGGTGAGCGCCATACGGGCCAGCCAGCCGTCGCCGGACTCTGCGGCACTGAGAAAATAGGCGTTGTAGCCCATGACCTTGCCCTCGTAGCCCGCTATTTTTTGCACAAGGGTAGCATATCCGGGCTTGACCGATTCTTTCTTCAGTTGCTTGAGCGTGTCCGCAGCCGACCAGTTGCGGCTGACGGTGTAGATCAGCCGGCGGTCAGTCAGGGATTTTTTGGAGAAGATCAGCCCGATCTCGTAAACGCCCTCCTGCTTCAGGGTAAAATCGATGGAAAATTTGCCTTCGGAGGTAACTTTTTTGGTGCCGATGGCTTCGCTGTTCAGGAAAAGCTGGATAGTAGCCCCGGGTTCGGAGGTGCCGGAAATGGTCAGGGTATCCGTCTCGATGGAATCCGGCACGTCGTTTTTCAGGACGACAGGCAGTAGAGTGCGGGAATAGGTGACGGGATAGGCCAGCTCCACCACATCTTCGCCCTGATTTTCGCCGGTCAGGGTCAGCAGGTACACGCCCTCTTTGGGCAGCGTCACCGGCATTTTGAACTTGCCGTTTGCCCCGACGGTCACTTCTGTCAAAATCGGATCGGGGTAATTGAGTCCCATGGTGACCGCCGTCAGCTTTACGCCAGGTGCGGCGGTCCCGGCCAGCGTAAAGGTGTTCTGATTGGTCTCCACCGGGGGAGTGTCGGTGATGTTGATCTGGGCGCTGGCCGCGGCGGACATGGGTTTGACCTCGATAAAGCGGAAGGTCTCCCAAATTTTGTTCAGCGTGCGGTTATCCTTGCTGGTGGTGGAACGGCCATGCACTTGCAAGTCCAGCGTGATCTGATAGCCATTGCGGATGGTGCGGCGCATAAAGCCACGGTACAATGTTTCGCCCGCTTCCCGGCGGCGGTAGGTCAGCACCAGAAAACGGCCTTCGGAGCTGTTGTTCCACTCGGCAGCGGAGAAGTCATAGCCGTCGTATTCGTTGCGGGGAGAGTGGCTCAGCCGGTAGCTCTGGCGCACATCCGTGCTCTGCTCATTCACATCGTAGATCAGCGCAATCTCGTCGCTCTGTTCGGCCGTCAGTTCAAAGCACAGATCCTCGGTTTCACTCCAGCATTGCAGAAGTACGCCACGGTCTTCCATGTCCTGCTGCACTTCCGCCGCCGCCTTGCCCCGGGCTTCCAGCCACGTGGAAAAATTATCCAGATAGCCGGGACGCAGCACCACCGGGAAAGTGTCAGGAATATCAACGCTGGCAAAAATATCATCCAGCACATAAATTTCAGCCGAAGCCGCGCCGCAAAGGCACAGACAGAGCAGCAGCACCGTCAGGATCGCCGCCATTCGCTTTCCCATTCAACGTCACGCCTTTCTTACGCAATTCGAAATTGCCAAAATTCGATTCGTATTATTTTATCATATTTCGGCCGCCCTGTACAAGCTTTCTCCCAAATGGCAAAAATGAGGAATAAAAATATGGGCGCTATCGATAATGGATGGAGAGTTTTTGATTGCTTCTTTGTTTTCGCCGTGTTATGATAAGAGAGGAAAACATTCGAATTTTGACGAAGGAAAGGCTGGCGGAGTCTGCATGAACATTCTGCACCTGAAATATGCGGTGGAGGTCGCCCGCTGCGGGTCGATCAACAAAGCGGCGGAAGCCCTGTATATGAACCAGCCAAACCTGAGCCGCGCCATTAAGGACCTTGAAAATTCGCTGGGCATCACCATTTTTGGCAGGACGGCCAAGGGCATGTACGTCACGCCCGAGGGCGAGGAATTTCTGGGCTATGCACGCAAAATTCTTCGGCAGATCGACGAAGTAGAGAGCATCTACAAGGCCGGTGTGCCCATCAAGCAGCGTTTTTCCATTTCTGTTCCCCGGGCCAGCTACATTTCCGAGGCGTTCGCTCAGTTTTCCAAAAGCCTGACGAACGAGCCCGCCGAGCTTTTTTATAAGGAAACCAACGCCCAGCGGGTCATTACCAATATTCTCAAGGCGGATTATCATTTGGGCATCCTGCGCTACGCCTCCAATTATGACAAATATTTCAAGGAGATGCTGACGGAAAAGGGGCTGGTGTGGGAACTGATCACCGAGTTCCGCTACGTGCTGGCCATGAGCAAGGAGCATCCGCTGGCAAAACAGGATGAGGTGCATTTCGACGACTTGAAACCCTATATTGAAATCGCTCACGCGGATCCTTACGTGCCGTCGCTGCCGCTGTCCGTGGTGAAAAAAGAAGAATTGCCCGACGAGACCGAACGGCGAATTTTCGTGTTCGAACGGGCCAGCCAGTTCGATCTGATGGCAGAAAATCACGAGACGTATATGTGGCTTTCCCCGGTGCCACAGAAGCTGAAGGATCGTTATGGACTGGTGGAGAAAAACTGCCCCGACAATAAAAAGACCTATCGGGATCTGCTGATCTACCGCAAGGATTATCACCTTTCGGATCTGGACCGGCGCTTCATTACGGAACTCTGTCTGGCCAAGCGGCAGTATATCTGACGGCTACGCACCCGTTTATATCGATAATGATTATACCAATATATCAAACAAGCAATTCCGTTGGAGCTAAAACGGGGTTATAATTGATACGGTTCTTTGGGACTTTCACCCGAAACGCAGGGAGGGAGTGGAGCATGAAGCAATCGGCATTGACCAAGGCCACGCTGGGCCGTCTGCCCGGTTATCTGCAATACCTGCAGAAGCAGGGCTTCCAGCCGGGAGACGCGATTTCTGCCACCACGATCGCCCGGGAGCTCCGGCTGGGCGAAGTACAGGTTCGCAAGGATCTGGGTGCGGTCAGCGGCACGGGCCGTCCCAAGGTGGGCTATAATGCGCTGCAGCTGATGGCTGAGCTGGAAAGCTGCCTGAACGGTCAGGAGCGGTGCGCCGCCGTCATCGTAGGCGCGGGCCGTCTGGGCCGGGCACTGCTGGATTACGAGGGCTTCGGCAACTACGGCGTGAGCATTCTGGGCGCGTTTGACCGCGACGAGGAAAAGCTGGGCTTTTCCGCCAAGGGCAAGCCGATTCTCCCTATGACGGAGTTGGAAGCTTTTCTGCAGGAACAGCATGTGCGCGTTGGGGTTGTCACCGTGGGCGAGGATTCCGCTCAGGAGGTGTGCGACCGTCTGGTGCAGGGCGGTGTAGAGGCGATCTGGAGCTTTGCTCCGGGCCGGGTGGAGCTGCCGCAGGGCGTGATGCTCAAGCAGGAAAATCTGGCGCTGTCGTTGGCCCATCTGAAAATGCAGCTGGGCTGAACTCTTTTCGAGATCGCATTCATTCGAGGGAGGGGAGTGCAGATGAATCTGGAACGCGTCATTGCGGTTCGAACCAACGAGACCGTCTACCGGGGCGGCGATCAGTGCGTCAAGGTGTTCGGCGACGGCTTCACCAAGGCCGACGCGCTGGGCGAGGCATTGAATCAGGCTCGGGTAGAGGAATGCGGCCTGCACGTTCCCAAGGTGCTGGAAGTCAGCCAGGTGGACGGAAAGTGGGCGCTGGTCACCGAGTATGTGGAGGGGAAAACACTGGAACGGCTTATCGCGGAGGAGCCGGGCAGGAAAGAGGAACTGCTGGAACGGATGACCGAGCTGCAGGTAGAGATGATCTCCAAATCCTGCCCGCTGCTCAGCCGCCTGCGGGAAGAACTGGAAAACCGGATCGCCCGTGCGGACCTCCCCGCCACGACCCGCTGCGACCTGTTCTTCCGGCTGCAAGAAATTCCGGCAGAATATCAGATCTGCCACGGCGACTTTAACCCTTCCAATATTGTTCTGACCCGGGACGACGAGCTCTATCTGTTAGATTGGAGCCATGCGTCTCAGGGAAACGCGGCAGCGGATGCCGCCAACGCCTGGCTGTGGTTCCGGCTGGCCGGAGACGCTCAGGGAGCCGACCGGTATCTGGAACTGTTCTGCCAAAAGACCGGCATGGAGCCGGCAGTGATACAGAAGTGGATCCCCATCGTGGCCGCCGCCCGTTCAGCAGAGGGCGGAGAAAGGGAACGCACTTTCCTTTTGAAACTGGTCAACGGCGAGGATTACGAATAAGAGGAGGCATTTTCCATGAAACTCACGGTTTGTATCGGTTCTTCCTGTCACATCAAGGGCTCCCGTCAGGTGGTGGAGCAGCTGCAGAATCTGATCGCCGAGCATGACCTCAAGGACAAGGTCGAGCTGGGCGGCACCTTCTGCATGGGCAAGTGTCAGCAGGGTGTGTGCGTCATGCGGGACGACGAGTTCTTCTCCGTCACGCCCGAGAGCACCAAGGAATTCTTCGAGGAAAACATCCTCAAGAAGCTGTAAGCCCCCAATGCCATACTCCCTCCCGCTGGTTGTTACCGGTGGGGTTTTTCTCCCCAAAATCCCGAAAAGAGGAAGTGGAGCATTATGCCAAATTGCCTGACGTTAAAGAAATCCAACTGCAAAAACTGCTATAAGTGCATTCGGCATTGCCCGGTCAAATCCATCCGCTTTTCCGGCAATCAGGCCCACATCATCGGCAACGAATGCATCCTGTGCGGCCAGTGCTTCGTGGTCTGCCCCCAGAACGCGAAGGAGATCGTGGATGAGCGGGAAAAGGTGAAGGTACTGCTCAACAGCGGCGCACCGGTCATCGTCAGTCTGGCCCCCTCCTTCGCCGCCAATTATGACGGCGTGGGCATTGACAGTATGCGGGTCGCACTGAAAAAGCTGGGCTTCGCCGGCGTGGAGGAAACTGCGCTGGGCGCTACCATGGTCAAGCGGGAATACGAGCGGATGCTCAAGGAAGAACAGCGGGATATTCTGATCTCCTCCTGCTGCCATTCCATCAACCTGCTGATCCAGAAATATTACCCTGAAGCGCTGGAATATCTGGCGGACGTGAAGTCTCCCATGCAGGCCCACTGCTCGGATATCAAGCGCCGTATGCCTCAGGCAAAGACGGTTTTCATCGGCCCCTGCGTGGCCAAAAAGGACGAGGCCGAGCATTACGAGGGCATTGTGGACGCGGTCATGACCTTTGAGGAACTGACCAAGTGGCTGGATGAAGAACAGATCACACTGGAACAGAAGCGGGATTCCGATCAGGACACCCGCGCACGTTTCTTCCCAACCACCGGCGGCATTCTCAAGACCATGGAACAGGACGCGCCCGGCTACACCTATCTGGCCATCGACGGTGTCGAAAACTGTATCGCCGCCCTGAAGGACATTGAAAACGGCAAGCTGCATCACTGCTTCGTGGAAATGTCCGCTTGTGTGGGCAGCTGCGTTGGCGGCCCCGTTATGGAAAAATATCACCGCACCCCGGTGAAGGATTACATGGCCATCGCCACCTATGCAGGCAAGCGGGACTTCGATGTGGAACAGCCGGAAAAGGGCGAACTGCAGAAGCACATGGAGCCTATCGTGCAGAAGTCCATCAAGCCCAGCGAGACGGAGATCATGGGCATCCTGCGGCAGATGGGCAAGATGAAGCCTTCCGACGAGCTCAACTGCGGCTCCTGCGGCTACAACACCTGCCGGGAAAAGGCCATTGCCATTTATCAGGGCAAGGCCGAAATTTCTATGTGTTTGCCGTACCTGAAGGAAAAGGCCGAGAGCTTCTCCGACAACATCGTCAACAACACGCCCAACGGTCTGATCGTGCTGAACGAAAATCTGGAAGTGCAGCAGATCAACAAGGCCGCGCTGCGGATCATGAACATCCGCGCCGCCTCCGACGTGCTGGGCGAGCCGGTGGTGCGCATCATGGATCCCAAGGTGTTTCTGGACGCGCAGCAGACGGGCCGCGACATCCGGGAGCAGCGGGCCTATCTGGCCGAGTACAAGAAGTACGTGGAACAGACCGTCGTTTATGACCGGGAGTACCGGCTGCTGATCTGCATCATGCGCGACGTGACCGACGAGGAATCTGAGCGCGAGAAGAAGGAGAACATCAGCCGCAAGACCGTCGAAATCGCCGACAAGGTGGTCGACAAGCAGATGCGTATCGTTCAGGAGATCGCCTCTCTGCTGGGCGAGACCGCTGCCGAAACCAAGATCGCACTGACCAAGCTGAAGGAGTCGATTTCGGATGAATGATCTCTGCGCGGACATCGGCTATCGGAGCATCAATCACGCAGGCGAGCAGCTCTGCGGCGACCACGTGGACGTGGTGGAGCAGGGAGAAAACAGCATGGTCATCGTGCTGGCGGACGGCCTTGGCAGCGGCGTGAAGGCCAGCATTCTGTCCACCCTGACCAGTAAGATCATTTCCACCATGATGGCGGAAGGGCTTGGGCTGGAGGACTGCGTGTCCACCATCGCTGCCACCCTGCCGGTGTGCTCGGTTCGGGGTGTGGCCTACTCCACGTTCTCTATCCTGCATCTAATCGACAATGAGACCGCCGAGATCATCCAGTATGATAATCCCATGGCGATCCTCATTCGCGACGAGGCCAACTATGATTATCCAAAAACGGAAATGACTATCGGCGGGAAGAAAATCTACAAGTCGGTCATTAAATTACAGGAGGGCGATATCTTCATCCTCATGAGCGACGGATGCCCCCATGCGGGCATCGGCACCGCCTATAACTTCGGTTGGAAGCGAGAGGATATCATCACCTATATGGAGGCGCAGGCTCCTGCCGGTTATACGGCCAAGACCCTTTCCACCATTCTGGTGGACGAGTGCGACCGGCTGTACGATCACAAGCCCGGCGACGATACCACCGCCTGCGTGGTTCGAATCCGCAAGCGGGTTCCCATGAACCTGCTCTTCGGCCCGCCCTCCAACCGGGACGACAACGACCGCATGATGTCCCTGTTCTTCTCTAAGGAGGGCAAGCACATCGTCTGCGGCGGAACCACATCCACCATCGCGGCCAAGTATCTGCACAAGCCCCTGAAAACCACCCTCAAATTCGAGGCCTCCGACGTGCCGCCCATCGCGGAGATCGAAGGCGTCGATCTGGTCACCGAAGGCGTCATTACCGTCAATAAGGTGCTGGAGTACGCTCAGGACTACCTGCAGGATAACGAAAGCTACGAACAGTGGGCCTTCAAGAACGACGGCGCGTCCCAGATCAGCCGTCTGCTCTTTGAGGAAGCCACGGATATCAACTTCTACGTGGGCCGGGCCATCAACCCTGCCCACCAGAACCCAGACCTGCCCATTACCTTCTCCATCAAGATGAATCTGGTGAAGGATCTGTCCGAATGTCTGAAGAAAATGGGTAAGCGGATCAAGGTAAGCTATTTCTAAAACAACGAGGATGGTGCAGCGGAATGCGTAAGTTTGATACCAAAGTACAACATTTGAAATACAAGGTGCTGCGTGAGGTGGCCCGGGAGTCTTGGAACGGCACGCTGATGGAACATGTGCTGGATATCCCCAAGACGATCGTTCCCGGGACTGAACCCACCATGCGCTGCTGTGTTTACAAGGAGCGCGCCATCCTGGCGGAACGCGTTCGTCTGGCCATGGGCGGCGACCGTTCCAATCCCAATGTGATCGAGGTCATCGACATTGCCTGTGATGAGTGCCCCGTGGGCGGCTACGAAGTCACCAACGCCTGCCGCGGCTGTCTGGCTCACCGCTGCGAGGATGTATGTCGCCGGGGCGCGATCACCTTCGACGCGCAGCATGTAGCGCATATCGACAAGAGCAAGTGCGTGGAGTGCGGCCAGTGCGCCAAGGTCTGCCCCTACACCGCCATTGTGGGCCGGAAGCGTCCCTGCCAGAACGCCTGCAAGGTGAAGGCCATTTCCATGAACGAGCACAAGGCCGCCACCATTGCCAATGAAAAGTGCATCAGCTGCGGCGCGTGCGTGTATCAGTGCCCCTTCGGCGCCATCATGGACAAGAGCTTCATTCTGGACGCTATCGAGCTGCTGAAAAAGAGCGAGGCGGGCGGCGACCCGGTGTATGCGCTGGTGGCGCCTTCCATTTCCAGCCAGTTCACCTACGCCAAGTTGGGACAGGTCATCACCGGTCTGAAAAAGCTGGGCTTCTACACGGTCATCGAGGCCGCGCTGGGCGCGGATATGGTGGCGCAGGCTGAATCCAAGGAACTGGCCGAAAAGGGCTTCCTGACCAGTTCCTGCTGCCCGGCGTTCGTGAAGTACGTGCAGCAGAATTTCCCCCAGATGGTGCAGTATGTCAGCCACAATTTGTCGCCTATGGCTACGCTGGCCAAATACCTTAAGGAGACCACGCCCAACGCGAAGGTCGTCTTTATCGGGCCCTGCACGGCCAAGAAGGCCGAAAACCAGTTGGACAGCGTCAAACCCTATGTGGACGTGGTTCTGACCTTCGAAGAGCTGCAAGCCCTGTTTGACAGCAAGGACATCGACCTGACCACACTGGAAGAGGACGTGCTGGACAACGCCTCCTACTACGGCCGCATCTTCGCCCGCAGCGGCGGTCTGTCCGACGCGGTGAAGGAAGGCCTGAAGGAGCAGAACCTTGACTTTGAAGTGAAGCCCTGCGCCTGCGACGGCATTGAAGAATGCCGCATGGCCCTGCTCAAAAAGAGCCGTAACGCGCTGGATGCCAACTTCATCGAGGGCATGGCCTGTATCGGCGGCTGCATCGGCGGCGCGGGCTGCCTGACCCACGGCGAAAAGAACAAGGCCGAGGTGGACAAGTACGGCAAGGAAGCCTACGAAAAGACCATCAGCGAGGCTGTATCCGTTCTGATGGCCGTTGGCAAGAAAGACTGACATGGAAATGAAAGCCCTTCGGGAGTAGAGGCCTCCGAAGAACTTATCATGGCAAAAAAGGCTTGAGAGCATTTCTCAAGCCTTTTTGCGATAGCTTCCGGTTTTCTTTGGTCACAACGATATTTCCGACAGGGACTGTCGTGGATACTGGCGTTTCAGTGGGGGAAAGTGCATCTCAGCAGGACTGGATTCATTTACGAAAACTGCTCTGATAAAGTGAAAAACGGATTCGCGTTCGGAAACGGCAGCAGGTTCAAAGAACGCCTCGTAGAGCACTCCGTCAAAAGTGCTGTCTCTTGATTTCGACTAATTGCAGGTTTGCCCGGCTGTGACATTCAGCCCGGGTATTTGACATAAAGAACTATAACAAAAAAAGTCCTCTTTCGAGGACAACTTTCGCAGCAAGGCTTTGGCTTGTTTTCGGTCATATTGGTGCCGGTCTTTTTCCACCCGTGCAGCGGGATTTACACAGCCCCAACCGGCGCGTTGACGGCTGTGATAAGTCTGCTGCGCGGCTTTGCTCTGTTTCTTTAACGAAACGAATTTTTTCATAATAATCCTGCCTCCTTTATTTGCTGCCGCAGAGAACTTTCCTTTCTTAGATCGGACGCGCTGTGTTCATCTCTGGATTTGTGCCTGCACATTCAACAGGAACAGTGGATTTTGCCCTTGGACAGCTTACCTGTCTTGCCGTTTGTCCACAAGTTCACTTCCGCAGCACCCCAAATCCGGCGCAGAATGCCCGCTTTCCGATGAATTGCGCGTCTGCGCTGGTAGCGATACCATACTCTTGTTCGGTTCATTTGACATATCCTCCCGACGCTTGAGGCACGCTGCAGAGCTTCCGGGATCTGTGCCCTGCAGCGTACCTATCTTATCGGGACAAGAGAGAAATTTCATGGCTTGCCATTCCTTTCCAAAACGTGTATGCTTAATGATGAAATCCATTCGGGAGGCGATGCAGTATGGATTTTCCTGTCATTGACCCGACGGCGACCGGCCGGAATATCGTCCGGCTTCGCAAAGCGCGCGGATTAACAGTCAAAGACCTGCAGGTGTACTTCGGCTTCGAGGAACCCCGTGCCATTTATAAATGGCAGCGCGGCGAAACCTTGCCGTCGGTAGACAATCTTTATGCGCTCAGCCGCATTTTGCAGGTTCCTATGGACAGTATTCTGATTCCACGCCAACTTCATCTTCTGGCTTCCGAGCAGCAGGATGATTCGTCCTGCTGCTCGGCTGTTTTGACAGCGGCATGATGGTAGCACAAAATGCGAAAAATGTCATGGAACCGCAGGTTCAATTAAGACAATTTTTTATAAAAAACACCTTTCATATATTTTGTGAAAGGTGTTTTGCCTTGGTGGCGAATCTGGCAAACTATACCTCTAAAAACTTGCCCAAAAGAGTTCAGCCTGTTAAAATAAAGGCGTTTTTTCAAAAATATTTTCACTGTGATTTATTGGGTTTCAAAGTATGATACAGGGGACGATGCACCCTGCAGGGTGCAATAGTGGGTGCATTTGCACACGCCGTTTACAGAGCAATTATGGCTCTGTGCAGACGCACCGATGAAGCAAACGTCCAAATGATCGATGTTTTTAGCGCTACCGAAAAGAAAGGGCGGCTGGTCAAGCCACCCGTAGCTATGCATACTTTTCATATCTTTATTACACCTATGATTTACCGCCCATCTTCTCCTTTAACCACAGTACGGTATCCCGGATCGTGCTGCTCAGCGGCCTGGGCGAATAGCCGAGGGCCGTCGCCGCAGCGTTGCGGCTGAATGCGCCGTTGGAGTCCAGTACCGCGATGGAATAGGGCGTAAAGTAAAGCGGTTCCCGCCTGCGCAGACTGATCTTTTCATAGAGCGGCGCAACCAGCTTTGCAAAGCTGATCGGCAGGTAGGATACGTTGCGCCGCAGGTTCACCGTCTTTTTCACCAGCTCCAGTATATCCCGGATGGTGGCGTAATGACCGGAGAGAATGTAGCCGTGCCCGGGCAGACCGTGCTCCGCACAGGCGATGACGCCCGCAGCTACGTCTCGCACGTCCACGAAATCATATCCGCCCTTTACCGCCAGCGGCAGCTTGCCCGTGAGGAAGGACAGCAGCATGTTCGTGATGCTGCCCTTTCCCAGATCGCCCGGCCCGATGATGCCCGATGGGAACACGACGCTGGCGTTCAGCCCTTCCTTCGCCGTCTGCAGCACCAGCGCCGTGGCCATGGCCTTGCTCTTTGCGTAATCGCCCCTGACAAGCTCCGGGGAAAAGGCCGTCGTCTCCGCAATTTCTGTGCCCTTCGGCTTTTCCGGAATCGCATGGACGGAGCTGACGTAGACCAGCTTGCCAACGCCGCATTGGCGGCAGAATTTCAGAATATTTCTCGTGCCGTCCACATTGACCCGGTAGATTCGGTCGCCGGGATGGGTGGCCACGGAGATCATCCCCGCGCAGTGAATGACGCAAGTATGCTCATCTGCGCCCGCGAAGAAGAGGTCGAGCGCGGCTTCGTCGCACACGTCGCCCGTTATGACGCGAACATTCTGAGAAAGCTCCCGCGCCAGCGGATCACCCTCCATCACCAGTGCACGGATTTCTGCCTTCGAGTCCCGCAGCTGTGCCAGCACAGTACGTCCCAGAAACCCCGTCGCGCCTGTAATCAGATATTTTTCAAACATCCTATCGCCTCCAAAATGAAAGACAGATGTTGATTATCTTTCACGCTTACAGTATAATAGAGACGGCCATAAAGGGCAACCGTCAATGCGCCGCCGCGTGAAAGAAAACCGACACACATGGCGCAACTGTCGCCAATAAGTGTGATTTTTTTGTGAAGAGATGATATAAATGAGCAGGACAGACGCGAGAATCCGCTACACGCAGGGCGTGCTCAAGCAGGCGCTTTTATCGTTTCTGCAGGAAAAGCCCATCAACAAGATCACCGTCAAGGAGGTCTGCGAACGGGCTGAGCTGAACCGTGCGACATTCTATGCCCACTACAGCGACTGCTTTGCACTGCTGGAGAGCATCGAGGAGGATCTGCTGGAAGCGTTTCGGCAGTCGCTGAAGCTGGTGGATTCCTTTGACGTGACCGCACTGATCGAGGCTATCTATACGATGATCGAGCAGCAGCAGGAGGCCTGCCGCGTGCTCATCTTTCAGAACGCCTGCCCGAACGTACTGCGCCGAATGATCAGCCTTGCCCGAGGCAAAAGCATCGCCTACTGGAAACAGCACCTGCATCGCGTAACGGATGCGGAACTGGAGATGCTCTATACCCATCTGTCCAACGGGCTGATGCACGTGGTTGTGGAGGGCTATGAAAAATACAGCCGCGAGGAGGTCGTTCGCTTCGTCAACCGCATCGTTCGATGCAGCCTGTCGCAGTTTCAATAACGAAAGGACAGGCCGTTTTCTCCCTCCTGGCAGCGTTCGATTTATGTGGGGGAAGCTCCCGACCGGCGCGCTCGCGTCGGCAAACAGACGGAAAGCGCAGCAAAAAAGCCTGCGAAAACCATGCAGGCTCAGAAGCATATGGGATAAAAAATACTCTTTCCACTGGCTGGCCAGCGTGCCGCCCGCCGCGTTCAATGCAGCCGCAATCGATCCCCTGGCGATTCCTCCTGTTATTTCTTCTGCGTGTTGTTCTCAATCTTCCGCTTCGTCGTGCTTTCATAGAAAAAAATGGTCGGCGTTCACATCCAGGCGGAAGGACCCCTCCCGGACATAGCCGCCCGCCGCGCTCTGCTGCGCCGTCTGCTTCAGCTGCCCCTTCAGCGCGCCGACGACCGCCAGCGCGCTGATGATTGCAGCCATAGCGCCGATCAGCAGCGAGCCACTGCCCAGCGCATCCATCAGCGCAAGAATCAGCGCCGCGACGCCGAAAACGCCGGCGAATACGGCGTCGCCCCACAAAAGCGACTTCTTCCTGTCGGCGGTTACGTCGCACGTCACAGCTTGCCGGTCTGGCCGTTGACGGCGAAGGTATAGGTTTTTCCTTCCTTCACGGTCGTCATCAGCCACACGGGCAGCAGTGCGGGCGTCGCGCTGCCGCGCTCCGCAATGATGCGCCTGCTGCGCTCGCTGACCGTGTCATAGTCCCTCACGGTGTCGAGCATGGTCTGTTCGACGCTGCGCTCCACGGCGCGCTTTTCGCAAGCGTCGCAGTCCGCGTCCGCGTGATCCGCCATGGCTCCGGCCAGAACGGCGCTCTGGAAGGGAATCGCAGCGCTCAAATCGTAGGGCTCGAGCGATTCGGTGAGCTTGTCGTCCATCTTGACGCTGCCGTCCACCGGAATGTTTTCAAAGCGCATGCCGCCTTTGCGGCGCACAAGATAGTGCTTCGTGCGGGTAATTTCCCACTCGCCCTTTTGCTCCGTGCGCACCTTTTCCGCGTCGTACACCATGTCGGCGCACGCGTCGCAGCTGAAAAGCCAGTAGGGAATCTACAGCCGGCGCATCTCCGAAATGCGGTTGCGACTGTTCAGAAAGACGTTGGGCAGCAGCGTTTTCCCCTTGAAGTAGTCCTCGAACTGCTTCTGCGCCTGCTCCTTCGACACGACGAAGGGAATCACCTTTTCCGGCTTCACGCCGTCCTCGATGCGGTCGGGCAGGATCGTGGGGCTGCCGCAGTACGGACATTCGGCGGCGGCGGTCTCATCCGCCATCAGTTCTGCGCCGCAGTTCTTGCAGAAATAGGCCCGCATGCCAGCCTCGCCTGTGTCGAAGCGTTTGGCGTCGTTGGCGAAGGTGATTTCGTCGATGCTTTCCTCGGGAGTCATCATTTCCAGCGCTTCCGGCTCGTAATTGTTGCCGCAGGCGGTGCATTCCAGCTTGCCGCTTTCGCCGCTGAACTTGAGCGGGCCGCCGCAGCAGCAGGGGCAATTATAGCTGGCAGTACTCATGGTTCGTCCTTCTTTTGCTCAAAATCATTCCGTCCGAGCCGCGTACACCCGGCTGCACAGAACGACGCACTGATTGCGCAGCAGCGCTTCGATGTAATCGTCTACATCCTTGGCCCCCTGCTGCTCCAGCGCGATCCGCTGCTGCTCCAGCCAGAGCATGAAGAACGCCTGAGAGGAGGCCACGGCGGCGCGCTCCTTCTCCATGGAGAGGTCGATCCACTCCTTGTAGAGATCGTTGAGCTCGTTCGTCCACTTTTCCAGCCCCGGCAGCGACTGATTTGCGGCCAGCTGGGCGTGGAAGCTGCACATCTCGACGTGCTCGTCGCCCGCATCCGTCGTGTAGCGATGGCAGTAGGCCGGGTAATCGCCGTAGCTGTCGCCGTAGTCGTCATCGCCATACGAATTGTACTCTGACACAAAGACCGCGGTCTGGGGCTCCATTTCGTCATCGGGCACGGCGTAGCCGTTTTCCTCCATAATCTGGAGCCAGCAGGCATAGAGCGAATCAATGGTTCTGTCGTCGACTACGCCGGTTTGCTTGAGCAGCGCGTATTCCTGAAACCACTTCACGGCCTTTTCGGTATTGCCGCCGAATACGCCGTCCGGCTCTTCAAAGATGAATCCGGTATCCCAGAGCATCTGCTGAAGCTCGCGCACTTCCTCGCCGCGGTCGCCCCGTCTGAGATCGGCCAGGGCGGAGGCGGGAAACAGAAACATGAGAACCAGCAGGACGCCGATGATTCTTTTCATGGCTGCACTTCCTTTCGTCAGGTCGTTATGGCAGCGCCGTGCAAACGAGGTTGCCGGATGGCAAATGTTTTTTCGTCGGATGCAAATGCAGATTTCGAAGGCTTCCTGGAGGAAAATCGAGAAATCTGTATGCCGCAGGCGGCGGAAAAGACAACGCCAGACGCGCTGCCGAATTGGGCGGCGCTGCCTTAATGGTCGAGTTTTCCGTCATTACCCGCGCGGCTGGTCGCAGTATCTGCAACGCATGGAGGCGCCTCTCCGAACGAGGTTTTTCGCGCCGCAGCCCGGGCAGACCCACTGCACGAGAGCACCCTCGGGCATATACAGTCCTACCGTGCGATTTTCCGAGTCGATCCTCAGATTCTGCATGTATCCCTTGCCGATGAGCGATTGGAGCTGCTCAAGGGCCTTGCCGGAGGAAAGGACGGTTTCAAGCCGGTCAAAGGTCAGGCTCTCCGCCGTCAGCGGGAGCAGCGCCCCCGCGATGCGGTGCGCGCAGGCTCTGCGGTATGCGCGGCGAAGGATGCGAAAGACCGGCGTCGCGAGCGCGGCGAATATGAGAATACCCATCACGCCGGCCAGCGTTTTCCCCTGCGAAAACATCTTGACCGTCGAGGATACGGTCGCCACCGCAAAGATGGCGCAGACCAGCGCAACGGGGGGATCCGTTTTTTTCCTGGCGGCCTTTGCGGTCAGATACGGATTCTTGCTGTTCGTCATTGCGCGTTCACCGCTGCCTGACAGGCTTCAAACGCCTCGTAGGGATCGCCGCCGTCGAGCACCGCCAGGATGCCATCGCCGTAGTCCTTCATATAGCTCTGCGGCATGGCGAACAGGTAAAACAGCTCGTTCTCCCCGGGAATGACATCCTCCACCAGATTGCAGGAACGGCAGGAGACATAGACCTTGTCTGCGTCGAGCTCAACACGGAACTGCGCATAGTAGATCTCGTTGTTGGCCAGCGTGGTGAACACCGCCATTTTTTCAAAGACATCCCCGGTTCCCTGTACCGGCGCGTCCGCGGACACGGCCAGCATGTCGTCGTAGATGTAAACCGTCATGTAGACATATTCCATCGAGTTCTCGACGGCAAAGGGCACCGTAAACGTATAGTCGTCGTATTCATAGGGGAATTCATTCTCTTCCAAAAAGCTTTTCACCAGACCGACCATCTGATCCTCTTTGCTCATCGGAACAGAATCGGCGAAGGCGGCGGAAAAGGAAAGCGTCAGCAGCGCGACCAACAGGAAAGCGATCATTTTCTTCATGAGAAAGTCCTCCTCTTTTTTCGTTCGGTGAGAATCAAAGCTCGAAGGGAGCCGCGCCGCCGCGCTCATTTTCGGCGGCGCGGGCGGAAAAACGCTTAGTGGGCGGAGTCTTCGGGGGCAAAACGCATCAGCATGGAGCCGAAGTAATCCATGTCGAAGCCCTTTTCCGTGGGCACCAGGTTCAGTGCCTGCGTGTAATAGTCGATGACGACGCCGTCGACCTCGCCTGTCTCCGTGGGAATCCTGCCGTAGGCCCAAGTCAGGCCGGGAATGTCCGAGCCCGCCATGACGAAGGTCACCGCGCCGTCCTCCTGGAGCAAAATGGAGTATTCAAAATTCCCCATCTGCGCGGCGGTCATGTTGTAGCCGTTCACATCCGCATCCGTCATGACATACTTCTTTCCAATCATGACTTCAGCGCCGCTAACGGCGGGCTCGGGAGCGGCCGCCGGTTCGGGAGTGACCTCGGGAACAGGCTCCGCAGTGATCTCGGGAACGGTTTCTGCGGCGGGCGCGTCGCCGGTGCGCTCGTACCAGAGGGTGATACCGCTCATCTCCAGAAAGAGCGTTCCGTCCTCGCGCAGCGTGGCGGCGGACTCTTCGTCCAGTACGGAAACGAGCAGCGTGCAGCCGTCCATGCGGCAGGTCAGGCCGTCCAGCAGGATGCCCTGAAGGGTCAGGTCGCAGGCGTCGCCGTAGACGACCAGCGTGTCGCCGGCCATTTCTGCGGCATCAGCGGGCAGCGTCATGCCTTCCGCGATGACGCGCGCCAGCGTCCAGACGCCCTTGAGATCGTCGATCGTGGCGCTCTCGTCTATGACCGGTATGGGCGCAGCCGACGCTTCGGGCTTCTCGCGGCTCAGCGTCATTGTCATTCCGTCCTCGGAAACGACGAGCATACCGTCCTGCAGCGCAATGCCCACGCCGTCCGCTGTGAGCACGCCGTCCTGCATTGAGCACTGTATGCTCTCGCATTCGCCGTTCATGTTCATTTCAGCCGCACCGTCCGCGTCGATGGCGATGGTTACATCCATACCGGCCAGCGGATAGGGTGCGCCTTCTATCTCCATGCTCACGCCGTACCACACGCCCAGATATTCATCGGGGATGGCGGCATTCTGCGTCTCGGGAGTGTTTTCGGGCGCTGCAGTGGTTTCGGGCGCGGGTTCGTCGGTGGATTCCGGAGTCGTTTCGGGTTCGGCCGTCGTTTCGGGCGCGTCGGGCGCGATCGGCGCAGTGGCCTCAACGCTCGCGTCCAGCTTCAGCTCGGGCAGCAGCGTGGTCACATCCGGCAGAGCGGGCAGCGCGTGGGTGCAGGCTTCGGTGACGACGGTCACTTCCACCGGTGAACTGTTCCAGCTCACGCACTTCTGCGCATGGTTCCGGTTCTCCTCGCTCATGCCCTCGGGCACATGCACGGTCAGCTTGGGCGCAACGTTCATCATCAGCCCCATGGGGGACGTGGTCAGGTCGCAGCCGTCGAAGCAGATCTCGGCGAGATTCGGGCAGTTGATGATGCAGTTTTCGCCAAAGCTCTTCATCCTGGCGGTGAAGTGCAGGCTGGTCAGGTTCTGGCACTCGGTGAACGCGCCGTATTCGACGCTCTCCGCATCGGCCACGAAGGAGCTGAGACCGGCGAAGTTGAACGCCTGCTGGCCGATCTTTACGAGATGCTCGCCAAAATACAGGTTGCCCAGCGGGCCCGCGCTGTCGAAGGCGTAGTTGCCGATCTCGCGCACGCCGTTGACGAAAATCACGTTGTTCAGGCTGCGGCAGAGCATGAACTGATTGCCGCCGGTGCTTTCCAGGGGCGCGTAGCAGACGAAGGTCTCCAGCTGCTGGCAGTAGGCAAGCATCATGTCCGGCAGCTCCCGAATGGTTTCGGGCAGCACCAGCGTGCGCAGGCGAACCCACTCGGTGCGGTTGCTCTCCACAGAGGAATCCGTGTAGTCCTGACAGGAATCGAAGGCATTGTAGTTCTTGAAGCCCACCACAGTCACGCCGTCGATCTCCCGCGGCACCACCACATCCACGTCGGTTCCGATATAGGCGGAGATCAGGCCGGTGTCCGGATCGAACTCGAAGTTCTCGGCAGGCGTCGGTTCGAAGGGCATCTTCGCGAATTTGCTCACTTCGCCCTCGCGCAGCATGGGGTCGTACCACGGGCGCTTGAGCGTCTCGTTCCACGCGGCTAGCTGCTCGTCGGTCGCGTCGGCGGGCAGGCGCAGCTCGGCGCTCGTGCCCTCGACGGCGGAAAGCGGGAAGCTGCCGGCGGTGGGGATGACCATCTGCGCCAGCTTTGTGTTCGCGAAGGCTCTCTCGCCCACGGAAGCGGCCGCGCTCAGGCGCACGCGCTCCAGCGCGGAACCTTCAAACGCGCCCTCCCCAATGGCGGCGGTCTGCGGCAGGTCGACGCTCGTCAGCGCGGTGTTGGCAAACGCGCCCGCGCCGATGGTGGCCACGTTCTTCATTTCAGCGGTCTTCAGCGCCGTATTTGCAAAAGCGCTCTCGCCGATTTCGGTCACGCCCGCGCCCAGCGTGAGCGCGGTCACGCCGCTGCCCTCGAACATGCGCGCCGGGATCGCGCCGGCTTCGACGGTCACGTCGCTCAAAGCGGGCAGATTTGCAAACACGCCTGCGGGGATGATCGCCGGATCGCACTGAATCACCAGTTTTTTCAGCCCCGTCAGGCCGTCGAGCGCGCCTTCGCCGATTGTGGTCAGCGAGTCGGGCAGGGTCAGCGCTTCCAGCTGCGCGCAGCCGGCGAACGCCCGCGCGCCGATGTCGGTCACCGAGTCGAACAGATCCACATCCCGGATGGAGCTGTTCATGAAGGCCTCCGCGCCGATTGTGGTGAACACATCGTTGTGCGCGACGGAGAAGTACTCGATGGTCTGGCTGTCCTTGAACACGCCGTCGCCCAGGCCGACCACCGGCTCCTTCGAGACGGTAAGGTGGGGATGAATGCGCGCCTGCGAGCCGGTGTACTCGGTCAGCACGCAGTTTTCATAGGTATAGGAACCCTTTTCGGGCGACTGGGCGGTGGGATCCTGAGCGCGCCAGACGCGGCAGGGAAGCCCCAGCGCATCCACATAGGCCTGCCACTGCTCCATCTCCTGACGGCTGCCGTGGGCGTTCAGATCGATGTCGTACAGATAATCGCAGCCCGCGAAGACGTTCTCGCCCAACGTGGGCGCGGTCGGGCTTTCCAAAACGATGTACTGGATGTTGTAGTCGCCCTTGAAGGCGTTGGAGCCGATGGACTCCAGCGTAGAGGGCAGATAGAGATCGGCGCCCATGTTGGGGCAGGCTTCAAACGCGTTCTCGCCGATGGACTTGAGCCCCTCGGGCAGCTCCAGAGAGCCTTTGAGACCGGCGAAATAGAAGGCGTAATCGCCGATGCTCTCCACGCTCGTCAGTTCCAGCACGCTGCTCTTATAGGCGTTGTAGAAGGCGTTGCTGCCGATGGTCTTCAGCGTGGAGGGGAATTTCACGCGGCCCAGCGTTTCGCAGTTGTAGAACGCGCTGTCGCCGATGGTTTCCAGTCCCTCGGGCAGCTCCAAAAACGCCAGATAGGAGTGGCACGCGAAGGCCTCGGGACCGATGGCCTTCACCGGCGCGCCGCCGATGGTCTCGGGAATGGCCAGGTAGGTGGCGTAGCCGTTGTAGCTGGTGATCGTGCCGGTGGAAGCGTCGAAGTCGAACTCCGATTCTACATAACCGTTGTTTTCCACGACCACGGCGTTTTTGCCGCTGGGCTGGACGCTCACCGTGCTGCCGGCGTTCTCAAAGGCCGCCGTGTACGCTTCCAGCTGATCGTCCGGGACATAGGCCACCGCGTCCTCGGGAAGGACGCTGAAGCAGTCCATGTCGATCGCCGGGCACACGCCCTCGAAGGTGATCTTGCGCAGCGCGTCGCAGAATCTGAACGAGGTGTCGCCGATGTAGCGCACGCCCGCGGGAATGGTAATCTCGGTCAGCGCGCCGCAGCTGAAAAAATTCATGCGGTTGATGACCACAAGGCTCTGGGGCAGCGTAACGCTGGTCAGCTTTTCGCACGAGGAGACGGCGTTGCTGCGAAGCTCCAGCACCGTCTCGGGCATCGTCAGAGACGTGATCGTATCGCCCTTGAACACACCGACGCCGATCACGTCCACCGTGAAGCCGTCGATTTCCGCGGGCACGACCACGTCGCCGCCCGCGCCGTCATAACCGCGGAGTATGGCGTAGTTCGCGTCATAATTCCAGTCGGCGGATTCAGCGAACGCGGGCAGGCAGAAAGCCAGCGTCAGCAGGGAGAGAACCAGGATTAGCGATCTTTTCATCATTCGATACCTCCGTCTATGTCTGTTCTATTGTTCGTTATGGAGCATACCGCAGAGCAATGCGCATTGACGCGCAAGCTCCGTGTCGATCTGCAGGGAAGCAGTCTCTTCGTCGCACTGCTGCTGAAGTACCGTCTCCTGAACCGCCAGATATTTCAGATATGTCGCCTGCGCGGCGATGATTGCCCCCTGACCCTCCACCGGCGCCCTTTGCAGCCATTCACTGTAAAGGCTGTCCAGCTCCGTCTCCCACAGGGTACGAATCTGCTTTTGCGCCCGCAATGAATTGCTCTCGTCTGCAGAAGCCAGAAGGATGGCGGCATATTGCGTCATAGCCAGAGGTCGTTCAGGTTGAATCCGTATTCCTCCATCAGTTTTTCAAAGAAATCTCTGATCGCGGAGGCCTTTTCGCTATAACCTCTGGGAAAACAGTTGGAGCCACTGGCGTCGATAGCTCCGCCGTCCTCAAATTCGACGCTCAGCGAGAAGCTCGCGCCGTCCAGCACGTCGCGGTCGATTTTATGGTAGCCGTTCCATTCGGCCAGCCCCAGCTCTTGCACCAGCGCGGAGAACGAGGCCATGTCCTCGTCGGTCAGAGGCAGCACGTAGTGATCGTCATTGTGCCGTTCAATCCAGACGAAGCGGCCGCGCGCCGTTTCCTTGATCTGATAGCGGTTGAACTCCTCGATACACATGCCGGAGGTGGCGTACCGGAAGGTTTTCACCGCCGGCAGATCTTCAGGTGGCGCGGCTCCAGCGAAGCATGGACACAGGCACAGCGTCAGCGCGGCAAGCAGTCCAGCGAAAATGCGCTTCCATCGTCTTTTCATGGCGGTCGCTCCTTTCTCACAGCGCATCCAGCGCGGCGGTCAGATAGGCGGGGGTAACGGAAGCATAGAGAAAAGCGTCGATCAATCGTTCCTGCCGGACGATCATCACCCGGCGCGCCAGCTCCGGATCGCCGTTTTCATCACACAGCAGCACGAATTTGCAGTTCGGCATCGCCCTGCGCACGCACTCGATCAGCTTCAGTCGGTTTTCCAACGTGTAGGCCGGAAGACGGCTGACCTCCATCAGCAGAATATCCGCCTGCACGGCCCGGCAGAGCGAGAAGGTATCGCCCGTCTTTCCAGGCAGAACCTGCTTCACGCGGAATTCTCCCGTTTCCGCAAGCGACCGCGCAACCGCCTCCGACAGCAGCGTGTTTTGCATGCTGACCACAATCTCTCTCATGGCACTTCCCCCTTCTATATTTCAGCGTACCAGAAAGGAAAGCGCCGCGCATCAACCAAATGGCTATTTTCTCACCAAAAAACAAAAAAGCCGCCCCAGGCAGCTCTTTTGCTATGATATTCAGTTTTTCCGATTCAGAATCACCAGCCCGCTCTCCCGTGCGCGCACGGCCAGCTCGGTGCGATTTCTGAAGCCCGTTTTTTTCAGCATGTTGAGGATGTGCGTTTTGACCGTCGCCACGGACATGTGCAGGCGCTCGGCGATCTCCTGATTGGTATCGCCGCTGGTCATTTCGCGCAGCACATCCAGCTCGCGGTCGGTAAATTTATAGCTGCTGGCAAGCCCTAATTGCAGCTCCGGCGTTGCGTCCGGATAGACGGATTCGCCCGCCATCGTGCGCGTCATCACGTCCAGCAGGCTTTCGCGCTGCTCCTCCTTGTACCAGAAACTCTCCACGCCAATCTCCCGCGCGCGGCTCAGGTAGGAGCATTCCGGCATGGAGGTCACGATGATGATTTTGATCTGCGGAAAGGCGCGCTTGATCCGAGCCGCCGCATCCAGCCCGCTTTCGCCGCCGCGCGTGACCACATCCATCAGGATCAGATCTACCGGCAGGCGCAGACAGTACACGTCCGCCAGCACAGCGTTGTCGATGGAGAGCGCCACCTCGAAGTGCTCCGAGGCCTGAATCCGCAGCTCGAACAGCTCGCGGGGCATGGTCTGATCCTCGACGATCATGACCTTGTATTTCATGGAGTTTCCCGCCTTTCCTGCGGCAAAGTCAGCGTCAGCTCAAAGTGCGGAGCGTATTCAATGTCCATCGCACAGCCTGCGGCTTCCGTTCGGGCGCGCAGTGCGGTCAGGCCGCTGCCCTCGACGATGGGGCCGGACGGTGCGCTGCCATCGTTCAGATAATGGATGCGCCAACCAGACGCGACTTTCTCGCCGATGATTTCCAGCCGCGTGCCGCCTGCGTGGCGCACCAGATTCGTCAGGCACTCATGGGCGGCGGTTTCCACCAGCTGTGCGCTCTCCGTACCCTCCGCCGGAAATACGCCGCGCCGCTCGATGGTCACGCCGATTGCCTGCGCGGCGCGTGCAAGCTGGGCAAACGCATCGAAGCGCTGCTCATCCGCATATTTTCCCAGCAGCAGCCGGACATTCTGCCGCCAGGCGGCGCAGACGCTTTCGGCATCGCCCTGCGTATCAGAGAGAAACTGCCGGGTCTGCAGGAGCGCGTGGCCGAGCTCATCATGAACGCGCGTCTTTGCGCGCAGAATTTCCTTTTCCCGCGTCGCCTCCTGGACGTCCTGCCCATATTGCCGAAGCCGCCGGTTCATGTTTTTCAGGCGAAGATTGTCCTCTTCCAGTTCCCGCTGGAGCTGCGCTTCCTCGGTGATATTCGTGCCGGTGATCTGGTAAACGGTTTTTCCGGACATCCCCAGCCGCACGCGCTCAAAGCTCCACGTCTGGCCATTTTCCAGCGTGACGATGGGTTGCAATTCCATCGTTTTCCAGAAATCGTTCGCGTTGAGCAGCGCTTCGCCCGTGAGCAGATGGCTCAGCTCGTCCATCTTGAGGTTCTTCAGGCAGGGCAGACCGTTTTCCCACGCAAAACACAGCGCGCTGGGCAGATGGTCGCAGCTTTCCTTGATGGAAACCGGCGAAAGCTGTCGCCTGCTTTTATGCCACAGCGTGAAGGACGCAAAAAGGCTGAGCGCCGTCAGGGACAATGCGGCTGCCGTCCATGGAACCGGGGAAAGGGTCTCGCTTTCCGGCAGACGGGAAAGCAATACTGCCAGCACTGCAAAATCCAGCGAAGCGATTGCCAAACAAACGGCAAATGCAAAGCGGCGGTGGCAGCGCACGGCGCTCATGCAGCCGAACAGACCGGCAATCGTTCCCATCAGCAGCAATGTGCACATCAAACCGGCGTGAAGCGTATTCATGCGCGCTCACCTCCCCGATCAAAGGAGAGCGTCGCACACAGCGCGCCGTCCGCATCGTCGATGGTCAGTTTCCCCAGCGTCCTATATTGGTCCACATTCGGCAGCCCCGCCGCATCCTCCAGCATCAGGCGGATGGAAAAGCGTTCGCCGCATTCCAGACGCACCATCAGCGCGCTGAGCGAGGGCAGGGCGGCTTCCAGGCAGTCCTCGAAGAAATCATAGGCGGTCTGCGCTTCGCGGCTGCTCACGCTGCCCCTTCCTTCCTGATGCAGCGCGCAGACAGCGCCGTACTGCGTCAGATAAGTCAGCGACTCCCGGATGCAGTGCGCCAGCTCGTCCACAGGGACGACCATTTTCTTATCGCAGATCAGCGCGAGATTGACCCGGCGCTTGACATATGCGCCCAGGATGCAGATGTGCTTCAGGCTCTGCGCGCTTTTATCCGACAGCAGGCGGTTAATTGCAAGCAACTGCGGCTGCACAAGGCTGAGCATCGCATCCATCAGCCGGTTCTGTTCCTCAATCTGCGCGCGCTGACGCTTCAGTTCATTTTCTGCCTGTATCAACTCGTTTTCCTCCGAAAGCTGCGCGTTGATTTCAGCAAGCTGTGCCTGAATCCGATTGATTTTCGAAATATCCTCCAGCCAGTATACACGTCCGTCCTGCACCGACGCGCTTTGCAGCCGCGTATCCGCATTCAGGAGAATCGATTCGCACGCCGCCGCTTCCAGCTGATCCGGCGTGAGATTGGGCGCGTTTTTCGCGCGGTAAACGGGTTCTCCCCGCCCATTCACAATCTGCGCGGCGACGGTAGATTCGGAAAAGAAAAAGCGGTAATGGCCATTGGTCGGCAGCAGCCCCACCTGCAGGCAACTCTCCCAGAACGCCGCAAACGTCAGGCAAAAGCATTCCGGCATCTTGTGAAAGGTGTAGATATTGGCGAAGCTCAGCGCGCACAGCGCAAATCCACCCAGAAATACGCACAGCGGTATCCACGCGTATCGCCTGCTTTCAGATACGCGGCATTTGCGGTAAACGATAATTCCTGTCGCCAGCAGCAGTCCGACAATCCACGTCATGGCGAGATAATACATCCATCCGTGGGTATAATCCGCTTCCAGCGTCGCAGCGCCCGGCACGGCGCGAAAAACCAGTTGATGCAGATCGTTGGTCAAAACGCCGCCGATGAGCAGCACCGCCGGAATAAACAGCAGATACCATTTGCGAGAAAGCGCATCGCCCTCCCGCCGCCCCAGCTGCAGCGCGGCGAACAGGCTGAACAGCGTCGCAAGGATCTGCGGCACATAATACAGATACCACAGATGGCGCGTAATGGTATCGTCGCTGAAAAATCGATACTTGACCGCGCGCAGAAACAGCCACAGCACGGCCATCGCGCAGCCCAGAAGCAGCCATCGCCGGTCGTCTCGGTGCAGGCTTCGGCGCGATATGGAAAATCCCCACGCCATGGCCAGACCGATATAGATCAGATTGGTCAGCAGAAAGCAGGCGGCAGAGGGCAGCGGCGCGGCCAGGCGATCCATCTGCCGGAAAAAGCCGGCAAGAACGAACAGCCCCAGCGCAAGGCAAAGCTTTGCAACGGATTTTCGCTTTGCAGCAGCCATATATCCACCTCCCGCCAGCCCCCTGAAACACGAATACTATACCATATAAGCGGTGGAAAAGCCAGTGTTTTCAAGGCAAAACGAACCAATCGGATTCCCACATAGATTGCCTTGCGCTACGTTGAAATCAGCTCCTTCTCGTCCATCCTCACTTCGATCACGATATGTTCCTTCTCCCGAAGCCTGGACAACAAATATACCCTCGCATTGTTTTACCTTGCATCCTTCTGCCTCTCCTCCTCATGGCATTTTCCGTTCCTCTGCCAAGATGGGCAGCGTCAGCTCGATCACTGTTCCGCTTTCGCCGCTCTCCCGAACCCGAACGTCGCCGCCGTGGAGATGGGCGATCTCCCAGACCAGCGACAGGCCCAGCCCCACGCCGCCCTTTTCCCGGCTGCGGGATTTATCCACCCGGAAGAAGGGCTGAAACACGCTCTCCCGAAAGTTATCCGGGATGCCGCAGCCCGTATCCGTCACCTCGACGACCGCCTCCCTCTCCCGGCGGGACGCGGCGACGCACACGCTGCCGCCGGGATGGTTGTATTTCACACCGTTCTCCACCAGATTGAAGATGGCCCGGTAGACCAGCACGTCGCTGCCGGTGATCCACAGATCGTCGCCGGTCTGGGAAAGGGTCACGCCGCTTTTCTCCGCCAGCGGCGACAGATCCGCCAGCACCTCCTCGATCATGGGGGCCAGCTGGATCCGGTCGTTGCGCGGCACGGCCTTCAGGTCGCTCATGTCCAGCAGCGTCCGTACCATCTTGGATAGACGCTCCGTCTGCTCCCTCATCATGGCAATGGTTTCCGTGGTTTCCGGGCAGCTGTTCTCATGCTCCGTGGACATGTACAGATCCAGCCGCGCCTGCATCAGCGCCAGCGGCGTGCGCAGCTCGTGGGCGGCGTTGCCCACGAACTGCCGCTGAGCGTCGAAGGCCTGATTCAGCCGCAGGAGCATCTGGTTGATGGCCCGGCTCAGGCGGCTGAACTCCACCGCCTCATTTTCGCTGAGGGTGACCTCCGAAAGGCTTTGCAGCTGTACGCGCTCCGCCTTGGCGGTGAACTTCTTCAGCGGCTTCAGCGCCCTGCCGCTGACAAAATACGCCACCGCGCCGCCCATCACCGTCACCGCCAGCGCGATGTACCAGCCAGTCATGCAGAAGCTGTGCTTGACCCCGGTCAGCTCCACCACAAACTCCCCGGCGAAGCGCTGGGACACGTCCTTCCACTGCTCCTCCGGCATATCGATGCGGATGGACTGGGGCTCCTCGTCCGCATAATGCAGCACATAGCTGCCGATGGAATCCATGTGGGCGTGGCCGGAGGAGCATAAAAGCGTCTTCATGGTCACGCAGGCCACCGTCAGCAGCAGAAAGGTCATCAGCGTGATCCGCCATTGCAGAGACAGCTTCTTCATGCTTCCTGTCCTCCCATCAGATAGCCCTCGCCGATGCGGTTCAGGATCGGATCATAGCCCAGTGCTGCCTTCAGCTTTTTGCGCAGGGACGAAATATGCACCCGAATGGAGTTGCTGAAGCTGTCCACGCTGCCGTCCCACACGTGCTCCATCAGCTCCTCCTGACTCACCGGCCGCCCCTGGTTGAGCAGCAGGTATTCCAGAATCCCGTTTTCCTTCCGGGTCAGGGCCACGGCCTCGCCGTTGACCTGTGCCGTCCGCTTCACCGTGTCGAAGGTGACCCGCCCGCAGCTCAGCAGCGCGTCGTGCTGCACGAAGCTGCGCCGGGTCAGACTGCGCACCCGGGCCTCCAGCTCCTCCAGATGAAAGGGCTTGACCAGATAGTCGTTGGCGCCGCAATCCAGCCCCTCTACCTTATCGCTGATCCGGCTGCGGGCGGAGAGAATCAGCACCCGGGTTTCCCGATCCCGTTCCCGCAGCGCCCGAAGCAGCTCCATGCCGTCCCGGCCGGGCAGGTTCAGATCCAGCAGGATCAGATCGTATTTCTCCGCCAGCATCCATTCCAGCGCGGACTCGCCGTCATAGCAGACGTCCGTTTCATATCCTTTTCTCTTCAGGCTCTTGGCCAGCGTGTCGCACAGCGCCCGCTCATCCTCCACAATCAAGATCCGCATACCGGGCCTCCTTTGTTCTCTTCCTGTCACGCTCAGTATAGCATACGCGCATAAAATGCGCATAAAGTTTTCCATCTTAACGGAGATTTTAACCTCCGTAGGGTATGATGACCCTGCGAGAAGAAACAAAGGAGGGAACCCCCATGAATCTCATTTCATCGGTCGCGGGCAGACGGGCCGTCCGGCTGGGCGTTCTGGCGCTGGGCGCGGCGATGGTGGCTTACGGCGCGTGGCGGGGCGAGGCCGGCACGGTGCTTTCCAAGGCCGTCAGAATCTGTCTGGAGTGTGTAGGCATTGGATAAGAAGAAGGCAAAGCCAAAGGCTCCGCCCGTTTCCGGCTTTCTCGCCCGGTTTCGGGGACTGCTGCAGGCCTGCGCCGCGCTTCTGACCAACCCCCATCTGCCCAACCTGCTCAAGGGGCAGATTTACCGGGGAAAAGGCAAGTACGTCTGCGTGCCGGGGCTCAACTGCTACTCCTGCCCCGCCGCTACGGGAGCGTGCCCCATTGGGGCGATTCAATCGGTGATCGGATCGTCCAAGTTTCGGTTTTCCTACTACGTTACCGGTACGCTGATCCTGCTGGGCGTTCTGCTGGGGCGGTTCGTGTGCGGCTTCCTGTGCCCCTTCGGCTGGTTTCAGGAGTTGCTGCACAAGATTCCGCTTCCGAAGAAGAAGCCGTCCACCAAGAGGCTCAAGCCCCTGACCTATCTCAAGTACCTGATCCTGCTGCTGACGGTGACGCTGCCGCTGATCTTCGTCAACGAGGTGGGGCTGGGCAATCCCTTCTTCTGCAAGTACCTGTGCCCCCAGGGCGTGCTGGAGGGGGCGATTCCCCTTTCCCTGACCAGCGAAAGCGTTCGGGGCGCTCTGGGCAACCTGTTCGCGTGGAAGAGCGTGGTGCTGGCGGCGGTGGTCATCCTAAGCGTGCTGTTCTACCGGCCGTTCTGCAAGTGGCTGTGCCCGCTGGGCGCGTTCTACGCGCTGTTCAACCGGGTATCGCTGACGGGGATGCAGGTGGATCAGCACAAATGCGTCCACTGCGGCCGGTGTGAAAAGGCCTGCAAGATGGATGTGGACGTGACGAAGGCCCCGGATCATCCCGAGTGCATCCGCTGCGGCATGTGCGTCAAGGCCTGCCCCACGGGCGCGGTCAGCTTCCGCTGCGGGCTGAGCCGCGGAGCCGGGGCGAACCAACCCAAGAATCCAGCCGGCGAAAACGCCGCGGAACCAACAATCCAAAAATGAAACGGAGGGTATTTTCAATGAAGAAAACCTGGATCGCGCTGTTTCTGGCGCTGTGTATGCTGACGACCCTGACCGCCGCTTCCGCCTGCTGCGCGGAGCCGTCCGATATGGACAAGACCCAGACCATGGAAGAAACCTGCCCCTGCATGATGGACGGCAAGGGCGTGGACGGCTGCGCCTGCATGAAGGGCATGTGCGATGAAAAGTGCGGCTGCGGGGAAACCTGCGACTGCGCCGAAAAGAAGCTGGAAATGCTCACCGCCGAAATGAACGGCGTATTCGAGGCGAACATGGACCTGTGGAACAAGTTTTTCGGAATGCTGGACAAGCAGCCCGACATGGACATGACCTATGCCGACTACCTGACGGAGCAGCTGGAGGCGGCTAAAGAGAGCTTCACCGAGGACGAGTACAAGCTGCTTCAGCAGGACATTGAGACCATTCGCCGGCTGGACGCGGAAATGGATATGCTCATGCCGGAAGGCGACATGACGGCGGACTCCGACATGATGATGGACAGCAGCATGGTGACGGCGGAAGGCGGCATGGTCATGGGGAACGAAGGAATGGCCATGGCGGACGACAATATGGACAAGGACATGATGGACGACAACATGGCGGATAAGGACATGATGATGGAGGATGATTCCGCCGTGAAGTTCCCCGCCTTCGAGGGCAAGGATCTGGACGGCAATCCTGTCACCAGCGAGCTGTTCAAGAACAACGCCGTCACCGTGGTCAACTTCTGGTTCTCCGCCTGCGCGCCCTGCATTGCGGAGCTGAGCGAACTGAACGCGCTCAACGAGGAGCTCAAGCTGAAGGGCGGCGCGGTGATCGGCATCAACGCGGACACCATCGGCGGCGACGAGAGCATGATCATGGAAGCCAAGAGCATTCTGGAAAAGAAGGGCGCCGCGTACCAGAACATCTACTTCCCCGCGGACAGCGAGGCTGGAAAGCTTACCTACAGCATTACGGCGTTCCCCACGACGATGGTGGTGGACCGTAACGGCAACATCGTGGGCGAGGCGATTCTGGGCGGCATCAACAACGAAACCCAGATGAAGACGCTGCAGTCCCTCATCGACCAGACGCTGATGAAGGACATGGAAATGATGAACAAGGACGGCAAGTGATCGTCCTGACGCGGCGCAAGGCGAGGGGCCTGCGCCGCTTTTCTGTTACTCCCCTTCACGGGACGGACGACGGGGAAACGGCCTCGCCTGACCCCGGAAAGGAGAAACGAATCATGAAGCTGAAAAAGAGAGGGGTCGCCCTGCTGCTGGCCGCGCTGCTGCTTTCATCGGCCGCGCTGGCAGAGGCCCCCATGACCACCATGAGGGAGGAAGCGATGGAACACAGGCAGAATGTCATTTATCTGGCCGGGGGCTGCTTCTGGGGGCTGGAAAAGCTGATGCAGTCTATTCCCGGCGTGACGGATGCGGTCAGCGGCTATGCCAACGGCACCGGCGAGGAAGACGCGAATTACCAGACGGTGGTCAAAGGCCAAACGGGCTTCCGGGAGACCGTGAAGGTGACCTACGACCCTGAGCAGGTCAGCCTGGACGCACTGCTGCTGGCGTACTTTTATGTGATCGACCCAACGGTGGAGAACCGGCAGGGCAACGACGTGGGCAGTCAGTACCAGACCGGCGTGTACTACGAGGACGACGCATCCAGAGAAATCGTGGAGCGCGTCGCCGCTCTGGAGCGGAGGCGCAGGGAGAAATTCGTGGTGGAGATCGGCCCGCTGGTCAACTTCTTCCCGGCGGAGGAGTATCATCAGGATTATCTGGATAAAAACCCGAACGGCTATTGCCACATTCCCCGGGCGGAAATCGAGCTGTTCTCCCGGCTGAGGATCGATCCGGGCGATTATCAAAAGCCCGCCGCCGAGGCCATCCGGGACAAGCTCACCGACGAGCAGTACCGGGTAACGCAGGAAAACGCCACCGAATCCCCCTTCCAGAACGAGTTCTGGAATCAGTTTGAGAAGGGCATTTATGTGGACATTGTTACCGGCGAGCCGCTGTTTTCCTCCACGGACAAGTTTGAAAGCAGCTGCGGCTGGCCCGCCTTCTCCAAGCCCATCGAGGAGCCTGCGGTGGTGGAGCTGCCGGACGACAGCCACGGGATGCACCGCACCGAGGTGCGCAGCCGGGCCGGGGATTCCCATCTGGGCCACGTCTTCACCGGCGACCGGGAAAGCCCCAACGGCGTGCGCTACTGCATCAACAGCGCCGCGCTGCGCTTTATCCCCTATGCAAGGCTGGAGGCAGAGGACTACGGATATCTTCTCAGTATCTTTGAAGAATAATCTGCAAAGTGCTTTCTTCCGTTGTGATAGGAAACAGTACGATACCAGATTTCATTTTGCTATCAACAGTGTGAACGCGCTCTGGTTGTGTCCTCTCAGAATTCTTCGTAAGAGGTCATGCCCAGATACTTGCCGGAGGAAAAATGTGCTTCCATGGCTCGTGCGAACGCTGGATAGCTGTGGTTCTCCAGCGCGGCGACGATGGCCTCGTGCTTGGTGACCGTCTGCTCCAGATGGGGCTGCTTTTTCTCCAGCTCGAAGCCGTCGTCCACAGACCAGATGGCCTCCAGCAGGGAGAGCAGCACGTCGTTGTGAAGGGAGCGGAACAGCGTCAGGTGAAAGTCCTTGTCCTCCTGAATAAAGAAGACGCCCCGGGACCAGTTGTCGCGCATGGCGTCGGCCAGGCTCCGCAGGGCCCGGACGTCCTCCTCGGTCATCGCGTGGAAGGCCTGCCGCATGTACGCCAGCTCCAGCACCTTGCGCACGCCGAACATTTCCCGGATGGAATGCTCCTCCTGCGGGCCCACCTGAAAAAACAGCACGTTCTGCAGAATGAAATCCAGATTGAACGCCTGCACCTCCGTGCCCTTTCCGGGGCAGGCCCGCACCATGCCCATCAGCTCCATGCTCTTGATAGATTCCCGCAGCACGTTGCGGCTAACGCCCAGCGTCTCGCATAGCTTCTGCTCGGTGGGCAGCAGATCGCCCGGCTGCAGGTTGTTCTGGACGATATATTTCCGAATTTCCCGATAGGTTCGGATGTAAAGCTTGTCATTCCGGTTCGTGTTTTGCACGATGCTTCACCCCTTACATGATTTGTAGAACAAATGCATGTCTTATTATAAAACAGCCTTGCAAAAAAGTCAATCACGATAGAAAATATGGCATAGAAACCAGCCCGAAAAAATATTATGGGCTTGGAAATAAAAAACCTATTGACATCATTCCTCATTTGTAGTACATTTGAGCCACGAAAGAAACAGCGTACCCCCTGCAACGTTCCGTCCCGTCCCGTTCTTCCCATCGCTTCACCCCCCTGAAAGGGGTTGAACAATATAGCAAGGAGGTCTTTCCAAGATGAAGAAACTGATCGCCCTGTTCCTGTGCCTGATGCTGGTTCTGCCCGTAGCGGCGGCGCTGGCCGACGACATGACGACCGAAATCACCCTGTGGACCTTCCCTGTCGGCGGCTTTGGCGATGACGAACAAGTCCAGACGCTGATTGCGGACTTCAACGCAGTATACCCCAACATCAAGGTGAATGTGGAGTATCTGGACTACACCAACGGCGACGTGCAGGTCACCACCGCCATGGAAGCCAAAACCACCCCTGACATCATCTTCGAAGGCCCCGAGCGTCTGGTGGCCGTGTATGCGGCGGCCAACGCGCTGGTGCCGCTGGATGATCTGTGGACGGACGAAGCCATGGCCGACATCAGCGCCGGCGTAGCCGCTGCCTGCAAGGACGCGGCCGGCGTGTACTACGAGTATCCCCTGTGCTCCACGGCCCACTGCATGGTCATCGACAAGGCTGCCTTTGAGAAGGCGGACGCCCTGCAGTACATCGACATGGAAAAGCATACCTGGACCACCGAGGGCTTTGAGATGGCCCTGCGCGCGCTGGTCGAAGCGGGCTACAACCCCACCGGCCTGATCTTCTGCTCCGGTCAGGGCGGCGATCAGGGCACCCGCGCTCTGGTGAACAACCTCTACAGCGGCAAGTTCACCTCCCCGGATTTCAGCAAGTACACCATGGACAGTGAGGAAAACATCAAGGCCCTGACCATGCTCCAGAAGTGGGCGGAGGAAGGTCTCATCGCCTTTGATCCCTCCATCAACGGCGGCGAGGAGCTGGCCCTGTTCGTCAACGGCACCTCCAAGATGGCCTTCTGCTGGAACGCCGCCATCGAGGGCCTGAACCGCGACAAGCTGGCCGACGGCGTGGAGCTGTTCCCCATGACCTTCCCCACCGACAAGGGCGATCCCGAACTGTGCGGCGGCATCTGGGGCTTCGGCATCTTCGACAACGGCGACGCTGCTAAGATTGAGGCGGCCAAGACCTTCATCCGCTTTGTGTGCGACGATCCCGTGCAGGTGCGCAAGAGCGTGTACATGTCCGGCTACTTCTCCGTGCGGTCCTCCGTGACCGGCCTGTATGCCGGCACCGAGAAGGAATATCTGGATACCTATGCTCCCTTCGTGCAGTATCTGGGCGATTACTATCAGGTGGCCCCGAACTGGAACACCCAGCGCTATGAGTGGTGGAACCTGCTCCAGCGCGTGGGCGCGGGCGGAAACGTGGCCGATGAAGTGGCCCTGTACATCCAGAACGTGAACCAATAAGCCAACCGTCCGGGTTGGAGGGGCGCTCTCCCCATGGCTGAGCGCCCCTTTTTCTAGAAAAGGGGGATCGCCGCGTGCAAACTACCGCCAGCATCAACCGCAGCCTGCGCGCCACGCGCAGGCGCGAAAGCATTTCCGGCTATCTGTTTATGGCGCCGGCTCTGGTTTTTTTCCTTGGGTTCGTCGTTTTTCCCATGTTCATGTGCCTGTTCAACAGCGCTTTTCGCTACACCCTTTCCGAGTTTACCTTCGTAGGTCTCGACAACTATGTTCGTTTGTTTCAGGATGTGAAGTTCGGCAAGTCGCTGGTCAATACGCTGATGATCGTGCTGGTCAGCGTGCCCTTCACATGCCTGTTTTCGCTGTGGGTCGCTTCGGCGATTTATCAGATGCGGCAGCTGTACACCTCCTTTTTCCGCTGTGTGTTCTATCTGCCGGTGGTCACGGGCTCTGTGGCGGTAACCGTGGTATGGAAATGGATGTTCAACCCCTACTACGGCCTGCTCAACTATGTGTTTACGGCGCTGGGCCTCATCAGCAAAAACCTGAACTGGCTGGGCAGCGCGGATACGGCGCTGGGCTGCATCATCACCATCCTGCTGACCACCTCCGTCGGTCAGCCTATCGTGCTGTATGTGGCGGCGCTGAGCAATGTGGATCATTCGCTGGTGGAGGCGGCGCAGGTGGACGGGGCTACCAGCCTGCAGACCTTCTGGCGCATCAAGTGGCCGCAGGTCATGCCCACCACGCTCTATATTCTGATCATCACCACCATCAACTCCTTCCAGTGCTTCGCGCTGATCGACCTGCTGACCTCCGGCGGGCCGCAGGATTCCACATTGACCATCATGTACTACATCTACCATAACGCGGTCAAGCTGAACAACTTCGGCTACGGCTGCGCCATGGGCATCATTCTGGCGGCGATCATCGCGCTGTTCAGCGCGGCGCAGTTCCGTCTGGCCAAATCCGGCAGCTGAGGGGGCGAGGACAATCATGGATCACAGCGTACATAAAATAACGGTTTATCGAATTGTGAGCATCGCGCTTCTGATTGTGCTGGCGCTGCTCATGCTGTTTCCGCTGTATTGGATCATCACGGGGTCCGTGAAGGGAGCAAAGGAAATCAACGCCCGGGTGCCCTCCTTTTTTCCCGTCAGTCCGACGACGGCCAACTATGCCAAGCTTTTCTCCAAGCCCGCATGGACGTGGCTGCTCAACACGGTGTTCATCTGCGGCATGACCATGCTGCTCGCCTGTCTGTGCGGCGCCATGGGCGGCTACGCGCTGGCCAAGAAGCAATTTGCCGGGCGCGGGTTGATCTTCACCATGTTCGTCTGCGCCATGGCGCTGCCCAAGCAGGTCATCATGATTCCTCTGCTCAAGGAAATGGCGTGGCTGAACCTGCACAACACCCTGTGGGCGGTCATCTTCCCCACCGTGGGCTGGCCCTTCGGCGTGTTCCTGATGAAGCAGTTCTCCGAGAACATTCCCAATGAAATGCTGGAGGCGGCGCGCATCGACGGGGCGGGGGAGGCCCGCACCTTCATCGACATTGTGTTTCCCATGATTAAGCCCGGCGTGGGCGCGCTGGCGATCTTCACCTTCATCACCGCATGGAACGATTACTTCCTGCAGCTGATCATGCTCAACGCTCAGCGAAAGCTGACCATTTCTCTGGGCATTGCCAAGATGCAGGGCGAGGCCAGCACGGACTTCGGCCTGATCATGGCGGGCGCCACGCTGGCCAGCGTACCGATCATCGCCGTGTTTCTGGCGTTCCAGAAATACTTCACCCGGGGCATCACCATGGGCGCGGTCAAGGGCTGAGCCGCCGCGTGTTTCCATCATCCATCATCCAATGAGGAGGACGTTATCATCATGGTCATATTAGAAAAGTACAGGGGCGTGATTCCGGCGTTTTACGCCTGCTACGACGATCAGGGAGCCGTCAACGAGGCGCGCACGCGCCGTCTGGCCCGCCATCTGGTGGACAAGGGCGTGAAGGGCCTGTACGTGGGCGGCTCCTCCGGGGAGTGCATCTATCTTACAAAAGAAGAAAGAATGCGAACGCTGGAGACTGTGATGCAGGAGGTGGGCGACCAGTGTACCATCATTGCGCACGTGGCATGCAACAATACCGCGGAGAGCTGCGAGCTGGCAGAGCATGCCGAGCAGCTTGGCGTGGACGCCATTGCCAGCATTCCTCCCATCTATTTTCACCTGCCGGACGCGGCCATCGCCCGATACTGGAACGACATCTCCGACGCGGCCCCCCATACGGATTTCTTTATCTACAACATTCCCCAGCTGGCGGGCGTGGCCCTTTCGATTCCGCTGATCAAGCGGATGCAGCAGAATCCCCGCGTTGTGGGCGTCAAAAATTCCTCCATGCCCGTCTATGACATCGAGGGCTTCCGTCGGGCCTTCGACCGGGAGTGCATCCTTTTCAACGGGCCGGACGAGCAGTTTGTGGCGGGACGCGCCATCGGCGCGGACGGCGGGATCGGCGGCACCTACGCGGTGATGCCGGAGCTGTTTCTGA
>ERZ772883.137-NODE-137-length-84345-cov-7.943920_pt1 | contig 84345 bp, 70 predicted proteins | sample MGYA00580575_ERZ772883 | MGnify/ENA primary metagenome ERZ772883 (study PRJEB29015, sample SAMEA2737666) | human gut metagenome | biome: human gut; feature: human-associated habitat; material: faeces | place: China | collected 2012 ... | reverse complement strand
ATCCTCTTTCAAAAAGGGCAAGGCTTTTTCCCTCCGCTGCCTATCGCCGCTCTGCATCCCCGTAGTTGGCGTGAGACAAACTACCGGGGTGCGGGTTGAGAGATTCAATTCGGCTTGGGTGTCATGTGGCGTTCCCTATGCGGCCGGTAAATAGGCAGCAACTGGGATGGATTTGATACGCAGAAGGCCAGCTTGTACAGAAAACAGGCTGGCCTTTTTTGCGAACCATGAGGCACGTTGCCGAATGGCGGCCTGTACCGGCCAACTGGCAGAAAATCGCACCAGACCGGCGAGCCGTGGCACCTGTCATGCCACGGCGGTAAAACCCCGGCCAATCCGCATGTCTCCCTACGCCCCTGCGCGCATGGCGCGCAGAAATGGGTGCAGGGCTTTAGCCCTGCTGCTGGCGGAAGACCCATTTGTGCTGGAGGTAGTAGCTGAGGAAGAAGAGAAGAAGATCGACGGGGATCTTGGAGATGTTGTCGCTCCAACCCAGCCAGAGGTGCAGGGTGCTGGTCAGACCGGCGGAAAGCAGCATGTTGAGAACGAAAACGCAGAGATAGCGCACAAAGCTGCGGCTGCCGGAACCGTGGTAGTGGAAAACCATCTTCTGGTTGATCAGATAGTTTACCGTGCCGGAGCAGACCCGCGCAATGACCGTGGCCAGACCAATGCGGCTGAGAACGGAGATGAAAAGGAAGCGGAACTGGTGCTCCAAACCGGGGCAGAAAAGCTTGAACAGGTTGTTCAGCAGCAAATAGAGCAGGTAGTCCACCAGAAAACTAATGACCGATGAACTGATGAAACGGAAAAAACCGCCGAGGATCACGCCGTAGATACGGGCGCTGTCCCGGAAGGCCCGGAAGTGCGAGCCTTCGTTGTTGTTTTCGTAAACCGTCTCGATAGGAAGGGCGCGCATGGGAATGCTCTTCTGGGCGCACTCGATGAGGACGTTCATCTCATATTCGTAGCGCTCGCCCTTCACGCCGATCATCAGGGGCAGCAGAGAACGCTCAAAGCCGCGCAGACCGGTCTGCGTGTCGCTGACCCAAACGCCGTAAAGCAGCTTGAATACCGCAGATGTGATGCGATTGCCGTTGCGGCTCTTGAAGGGCACGTTCTCCTGAGAAAAATCCCGGCTGCCCAGCAGAAGACCTTCGTGGTTTTCGCTTAGACTTTCGATCATCCGCAGCACGTCCCGGACGGTATGCTGTCCGTCGCTGTCCGCCGTGATGATGAAGCACTGCTCCGGGCAGTGATCCAGCAGATAGCGCATTCCCTCCCGCATGGCGTGTCCCTTGCCGCCGTTGGGCGTGTAGGAAATGACGTGAGTGACCTCATCCTGCGGAATGGAACCGAACAAGGGCTGGAATTTGTCGCCGCTGCCATCGTCCACCACAATGATCTTTCCCACCCCGGCCGATTTCAGCGCCTCCACGTAGGGGGGCAGACGGTCGTCGGGCTGATAGGCGGGAATCAGCAGCGCACTTTGCCGCATCAGGGATGCGTCCATGGAATCATCCTTTCGTATTGCAGGTTCGCCCAGTCAGGGCGTGATCAGCGTGTCCAGATAGTCCTCGAAAAGGGGCGTAAAATCCTCATTGGAATATTCGGTGAGAAGGGATAAAAAATCCTGCCGGGAGGCCATGCCAAATGCACATCGTTCCCAGTACAAGCGAAGAAAATCGTTCATCCGTCCGCCCAGCAGCTCGTCCGCCGCGCAAAGCAGCGCCGTTCCCCGGTCGTAAACCAGACTTTTGTATTCGCCCAGACTGGAAAACCAGCTGAGGGGCGCGCCAGCCGTGGCATTCAGCGTGATGCGCAGGGAGGGAGCGATCTCCTGTTCGTACCATTCGGCCCGTGCGGCGGCTCCGTGGGCGCGTTCCCAGTAGGAAAGCGCACTGAACTGACTCAAAGCCTCGTCCTGCCAGGCGTTGTTCACACTGTCGCTGCCGACAATCGCGTACCACCACTGGTGCGCCACTTCATGGGCCGCGGCCTTTTCCAGTTCGTCCCCGGTCAGGGAAGAAGAAAGCAGACACAGCCCCGGATATTCCGCCCCGTCATAGGGCAGGGTCGACCCGGTCAGCGTCAGACTGGGGTAGGGATAATCGCCGTAAAGCTCGTTATAACAGCGCAGCGCCGCCCGCGCAAAGGCAAGCGCCTGACGGGCCCAATTTCCGTCGGGAGCATATACGCTGACCAGCACATTGCCCTCCATGGCCTGCACCGCTTGAAACTGCTGGGACAGTACCAAGGCAAAGTCCCGGACGGCAGGAGCGGAAAAGGTCATGACCTGCCTTTCACCGTCCTGACGGGTTTCGGAAGGGAACGACGTTGCGGCGCATTGGTAGCCGTCCGGCAGGGTCAGCTCCAATGAGAAATTGGCGCATTCGCTGACGAAAGGATCGCCGATGGGGGAATAATCATCGGTACGGTAAGCGCCGTTTTCATATAGGGCAGGCAAGGGAAAGGCGTTGCCAACGGCGTATACGCCGTTCATCACCCCGTAGCGGGAAGCGGCCTTGGGCAGCATCAGCGTATAACGAAGGGTAACGGTCAGCGTTTCGCCGCAGCCCCAGCTTTGGGCAAGGGGCAGAGACAGCACGGTCTTGGACGTGTCGGTATAGCGGTAGAAGACTTTCTCCGCCGCGCCGTCTCCATGGGCGACGGTAGCCTCCTCCATGACCAGCGCACCCGTGGAAAAGCCCTCCGGGTAAGCCGCATCGTACAGCTCCGTCAGGGTCAGCGGAGAGGTCTCCATACTCTGGTAGGCGTTGGGCCAGGTGCGCAGTACCAACGTGTCCCGGGTGTCATCGACCCGGGAAGTCAGCGCCATGCGCTGGGTGACCCGGAGAGAGCGGCTCTCCGGCAGAAACTCCGCCTGCAGCTCGATCTCGTCCAGACCGTCCGACGCCTGCAAAAGCGCCACAGACGGAGCGGGAGCGGACAGTGAAGCGGCGCGTGAGCGCAGCAGCAGGAAAAGACCGACCGCCAATGCCAGCACACAGGGGATCAGCCAGAGCCAACGCTTGCCGGGACGCTTCACAGCAGAGACCCCACGTTGGACAGCAGCTGAATCATGTAATTCATCACGTTGCCCATCAGCCCGCCGCCGATCAGCAGGTGCAGCAGTAGGGTCAGCAGCAGAGAGAGCAGGATGCAGGCGGTTTTGGGCAGAAAGAGCTGCTGTTCAGAGCGCCCGGTGACATATTGCAGCAGGGCTCCAAGCTGCAGGTAGCTGAATGCCATGCCGCACAGGACGCAGACGATCGTCAGCCACGGCGAAAGCAGGCTCAGCAGCATCCCGGCCAGCGCGGCTACCGCCGAAGGAATGCTGGGGATGCTGACCAGCCCGAAAATCACAGGCCACGAGAAAGGCACCTTGCAGATGCCCAGCAGGTAAATGCCGCTGACCAGCACCGGCACCAGCATGGAGATCAACTGGCAGAGCACCGTCACGCCGCCGACAGAAGGGGCGATGCGCCCGGCCACATAGTTGATGCCCTGATTCATGGAACTGGCGCTTCCGGCCAGACTGACTCCGGTCAGGGACGAGACTGCGGAAAAGAAAATGCTGACCACTCCGCGGGCTACGGTCATTCCGGCGAAGAAACTGAGCAGCAACACCACGCCGCACAGAATGGGGCCGGTGATGGTGTCGCTGCGCTCCAACAGACTGTGGAAAGCCTCGCCGGGGTTTTTGAAGCTGAGGGAAAATACGTGGGGCAGCTCGCTCATGGCGCTGGAAAAAGGATTCTGGCGCGTTTCCCCATACTGGTAAGGCTGCTGATAGCCGGTGGGGTAGGTCTGCTGGTAGGGCGGATAGCCCGGCTGATAACCGGACTGCTGCCCCGCCTGATAGCCATTGGGATAGGGTTGCTGATAGCCGCCCGGCATTCCGTTGACCGGCGGCTGCTGGGAATAGCCCGGCTGTTGACCGTAAACGGCGTTGGGGTCGTTGGGAAAGCCCTGGGGCGGGATGGTTGGCGACTGCTGCAGGGGCTCGTTGCAGATGGGGCAAAAGGCTGCGCCGGGCATGACCGGCGTTCCGCATTTGGGACAGTTCATAGAGACCTCCATTGAATCGGCAGAATAGGGGAAAGGGGGCTTGGCTGCAAGCGTCAATTCGTCGTTTCCAGCGCAGCCTGCGCCACGGGAACCAAAGCGGGATCCAGCAGGTAAAAGCGAAGAAATCCCGTTTCGACGATTTGCTCCGAGGGCAGCGTGGTCAGGTAATCGTTCAGGGTGGACTTGATCAGATATCGATCGTCCCAGAACGAGGGATTGGTGACGATCATCCCCACGTGGAGCCGCTCCAGTTCGCCGGGAATTTCCGCCTCCGTCATGTTCAGAATCGGGACGATGGGATTGCTCTGCAACAGGTATCCTTTGCCTTTCAGGGGATACTGATACCCGGATTGGGTGATAAGGATGGTTTCGTCAGCCGGGAGCACGTCCGCCAGTGTCATCAGCAGACCGTAATGTTCCCGGAAGCCGTTGTCCATGAGGAGACTTTCGTTTTCCATCACATTGCGGCTGTTGCGGTAGAAACTGGCGGCGTAGCCCGTCTGCCGGGTGCCCTGCACCATGCCAAGCACACACAGCAGGGCGCAGAACCATGCGGGAAGTCGCCGGATCGTGCCGACCAGCCCGGCAGGGCTGCGCCATTGCCTACGGCGCAGCCAGTGCTTACCTTGTTCGCACAGCTTGGGCCACACATCCGAAAGAGCGGACAGGGAGACACAGATCATGACGCAGGCCAGCAGGAACCATTGCAGCGTATACCGGGGCAGTTTCAGGAACGAGCCGGAAAAGCTATACAGGGGCGTGTCCAGAAAGCCCAGCATGGACGCGGCGGTCAGCAGCGTACACAGCGAACAGAACAAAAGCGGCGATACCGTGCGGAAGGAGTCGTCCTCCCGGAAGGAAAGAACGACGGCAGTGGGGCCGTCCTGACCGGCGTTCATCAGCAGGGTTTGGGATTGCCGGCGAAGGGCGACACGCCGCCAGATCACGAAGATCAGCCCGGCCAGAAGGCCCAGCAGCGCCAGCCGGAAGCCCCAGATGCCCACGGGAGTGGCATAACTGAGCAGAATGTCATTTCGGGCCGACCAAAAATCCAGATGAGTGGTGGTCTCCTCCAGCTTGTATTCGATCTTCATGTACAGGTCATACCACGGAGCATCCGTGAAGCTGGTCATCAGCCGCCACGGAGACATTTCGCCCCACTGACGGAAGCACCACAGGTTGCCCAGATAGGCGGTAATGGTGCCCGCTGCTCCGGCCAGCGCCACTCCGATGGAGGATAGAAGCGTCCGTGCCGCGCCGCCCCGGCGCAGCATCAGAGACTCCATCCAGCGCCAGACGACCCACGCCACCACCACAAAGGGCAGCACTACGAAGCATACCACATGGGTGCTCATCACCGTAAAGCACAGAGCAAAGGCGAACAGAAGCTTGCCGAGATAGGCTTTTACGCTGCGGCTGCGGGGGTGAAGTCCCGCAAAGGCCAGTACGCTAAGTAAAATCGCCAGAATGCGCCACATATCCCGGGGAGCGGACGCAACGGAATAGTAAAAATTCGGCACCAAATTGAACAAAAGAACGCCCAGCAGCACACAACCCTTTTTTTCCCGGCAGAAGGTCAAAAGCAGCGCGCCGTAGGCCGCCGCTACATAGAACAGCAGTAACCCAATGGCAGTAAAGGCGGGTTTATCGTAAGGGTAGCCGAAGCTGTCGCCGCCCGTATGGAACAGTCCGTAGCTCATGTACAGCTCCAGCGAGGGAAAATGGCTGTTGCCGCGGAAATGCCCCTCGGTCTCGTTTTTTTCCAGCAGTTCGCTAACGTTTCGGTCGGTGCAGTAGCGCTGCGCCAGCGCAAGGTATTCGCCCGCGTCGCTGGATTCCGCGCAGTTCATGCTGGACAGAAAGCGGACGCACACCGGGGCCAGCAAAATGACCATACACAGGGCGAAACACAGCGCGATCAGCGCAGGTTTGTCAAAATGGCAAAGACGGCGGACAAACGCCAGTCCCCGCCGGAAAAGCGCCGGGATTCGGCGAATGCGGCGCAGCAGCATCACCGCCAGCAAAATACCGGCAGCCAGCGGCGGTACGCCGATATAGACCAGTTTGGGCGCGTTGGGCCAGAGAAAGGCCAGTGCCAGCATCCACAGGTATTCCAGCAGGGGCGTTGCCGCGGCACCGGTCAGAAAACAGGCCAGACGGCTCCCTTTGGAAAACCAACGGCGGGCTGCAAACAGCGTCCCCAGCGCGACGGCCTGCAGAAAGGCCGAAAGCAGGAACAAGTTCCGCCAGCCGTTGCCCAGATCCAGCCATGTCATTTACCTTTCCTCCCCACTTTGACCAGCCGTTCCATTTCCTGCATGAAGTAGCCGTTGATATCCACTTTTTCTTCCAGCAGCTTGCGGCGCTTGGCCTGACCCATTTCCACCAGATGGGGCGTTTCCAGCAGCTCCACGGCCTTGTCCGCCGCCTGACGGAAACGCTCGTCCGGGTCGTGGAAGCAGTACAACAGGCCGTAACGCTCGCTCTGCTCCCGGGTGGAGCCGCTCTGGATGGTGTTGACGTACAGGGCATGAACGCCCAGCACAGCCGCCTCGCTGGCAATGGTGGCTCCTTCGCTGAATACCAGCTGGGCGAAGGCCAGCACGTGGTGGATCAGATGGTAGGGCGTTTTCAGCAGCTTGTCCTTCAATTCGTCTGGCACGGGGCCCTCGGAGGAAATATATACCCGGCCGTATTTCGACAGACGGTTCACCAGCGCGATCTTTTCCTCGTCGGACATGACCTTGATGCCGATGTCATGACTGGCATTGAAGGCCACGAAGCGCACGAGGATGTAGGGTTCGTCCGGGTCAAACCCCACCTCCCGCAGCTTTTGAGCATCCGGCGTGAATACGGAAGGATGCAGGTAGAACAGTTCCTTGTAGGTATCCACCCGTTCCTGCCGGGGGCCCAGATCGGTCAGAAAGGTGCGCGGGGTGAGAATTTTGGTGGAGATATGCTTGCAGATATTCAGACTGAACTTGCTGACCTCCGTATCTTCATACAGAAGATGGGGCTTACGGCAGACCCACGCAGCGATGGCCAGCATGGGGGAGCCGCGGCCGATGAAAATATCCGGCTTGTATTTCAGACCGTAATAGGTGTGGTTCAGGCAGGTGGCCAGAAAGAGAAAGCCCTTCTCTACAATGTTCTTGCCGGTGGAATGCGCGCAGAGAATGTAGGGAATGCCAAAGCTCCGCAGCAGTTCCAGATCGCCGTCCTTATCCAGCGCCAGCACCGTCACTTCGTTTCCTTTTTCCTTTTCCTTCTGGATGATGTAGCGGAACTGGTGGATCCACGCGGGGTGATCGATGGAAATCATGATCTTCATTTGTACAGCACCTCTTCGGGATGTTCAGGCTGAATGGGCGCATTTTTGCGCAGCTCGTACAGGATGCGGTTTTCGTTGCGGTTGACGCGCACCATGCTCTCCATGGCCACGCCGAAGCAGAACATCAGCACGGAGATCAGCAGACAGAAAGCTGAGATCAGCCCCGCAAACAGATAGCCGCTGAAGTAGCCTACCTTCAGATAATGGATCAGGAACATAAGGCCGAAGACCAGCGCGGGGATCAGGAAAACACCTCCGATCGAACCAAAGAAGCGCATGGGGTAATAATCGCGCATCAGCCCCACGATAATGCCGGAGGTCTTTTTGAGATACTTGGGGATGCTTCCCGCCACCCGGCTTTTCCGCTCGGGAAAATAGGTAACGTCAATGGGCACTTCCCGGATGGCAAGACCGTCGAAGCAGAAAGAAATGAAGCTTTCCTGCGTGTAGGTGTAGCGGCCGTGAAAATTGATCTTCAGCAGGGTCTCCCGGCTGTAGGCGCGGAAGCCACAGCTGACGTCGGTGAACTTGCGGCGGCACAGGCGGCTGATCAGGTTCGTCATGCGGTCGTTGCCCCAGCGCTTGATGGGCGGCATGTGAGGAATTTCCCGGCCGGTCATGAAACGGGAGCCGGTGACGAAATCCGCCTCGTTGTGAAGGATGGGCACGATCAGGTCGGCAATGTTCTGGCTGTTGAACTGTCCGTCGCCGTCCATGTTGACCATGATGTCAAAACCGTGAACCACGGCGTATTCCACCGCGTCCCGGAAAGTCTGACCCAGCCCCTTGTTGACCTTGTGGCGAATGACAACAGCTCCAGCCTCGTGAGCCAGACTGGCGGTTTCGTCGGCGCTGCCGTCGTCCACCACAAGAATCCGCCTTTCGTCGATCCCCTCAAAAGAAGAGGGAATCTCCTGAATGACTTTCTGGATTTTTTCGGCTTCATTGTAACAGGGCAGAGCAACCAATAGCTTCATGACTTTTTCACTCCTTTGTATGAGGGTTGGAACAGGCGCACAGCCACAAAAGCAGCGGCGCACACAGGTACAGCGGCATGGCGTAGCGGAAGTAGCCGTTGACGGCGCTCATCAGGCAGCCTGCCAGCGAAAACAGAGCGGGCACGGCGGCGATCAGCAGCCGCTTTTTTCGGCTTCGCAGAAGTTGCGTAAGGCTGAACAGACAGGCCCACGCGTACAGCCCCGGGGCGATCCACACCCGGAAGGGAGCCAAATCGCACAGCCGGTTCATCAGGGCTTTCAGGTCGTCCGCCCGGGCGTTGACCGAATAGGGGAAGGCGGCTTCCAGCGCAGGAGTCATGGTCTTTTGCCGCCCAATGAGCAGGGTCGGCTTGATCCGGCTCAAAAAGCCGGGACACAGATAGCCATAGGTATTATGAAACGTGGCGCTCAGGCAGGTAAGCGGATATTTTCGCAGGAGACTGCGCCATGTGCGGAAAAATGCGTCGGTCTGCTCCTTCGTTGAGTCCTTGCGCCAAAGATCCTTCACCGGGTCGCTGAGCTCGCCATTGTAGCTTTCCGCCAGCTGGTCCAGTTTCAGTACGCCGTCGATGGCGGCGGCTTCCTCGTCGGTCAACGGATGGGTCGCGGCGACCCGCGCCACCTGCTGCAGCGGCAGGGACCAGTTCTCCGTAGCTGGCATGGGTTCGATGCCCAGCGCCGGGATCAGAAGCAGATGCAGCGCTCCGTAAACCGCCAGTATGCAGCCCAGCGCCCAAACGGGGGATTTCCATTGTCCCTCTACACGGCGCTTTCCGTGAAGGGAAAAGATCAGTAAAATCAGAAGGGTCAGGAGAGCCAGATAAAAGCCCGGGTTCCGTAAAAGTGTGCAAAGCACCGCCGCGGCGCACAGGCAGGGCGTTTCCCAGCGGGAGGGCTTTTCGCCGTCTGACTGGGAAAGGAGCCGCCGGGCGATCAACAGAGACAGCCACAGCACCGCCATGGAGAAGTTGGTGTCTTTGCCCACGCAGAATGCGAACAAGGGAAACACGGGACATAGCCCATAAAATAGGAAGGAAGTCACCGTCAGCCAGCGGGGCGCGCCACTCTTTCGCTGCTCGGAAAGGAGCGCCCCCAGCAGCCAAGCCATCAGCAGCGCCTGCACCATGCAGTACAGAAACACGCCCGCGTCCGCGCTGCCCAGCACCTTGCCGATGCCACGGAAGAAGTAGATCAGCGCTGTCTGGAAAATGGGATTGGCGTTGCCCAGCTTTTCCACGCCGATGATCTCCAGCACCTGCGTCACGCTGTCGTTGGAGACCGTACCGGGAAAGATCCAATATAAATAGGGAAGCCAGCACAACAAAAGCCCGCCGCCCAGTGCGAAGGGGGAGAGGGACTTTGCTGCGGCAGACAGGTTCAGCATACGATCCAGCAGCGTACCCAGCAGCGCATAGGCCGCCGTTCGCCATGCGATCTGCATAAGAGAGCGCCATGGGGCGCCCGCAAACCCTTCCGCCGTACCGTATTGCCAAAAACTGAGGCTCAGGGTGACAATGCAGGCCAGCACCGCCGCCAGCAGCCAGTAGGCGGGAATGAAAAAACGATTTCTCAAGCGGATTTCCGCTTTGCGCACGGTATCAGTCCTTCCGGGTGGAAAAATACATCTTATCATAGCCTTTTTTATGGAGTGTGTCAATTCGAACAGGGACTTATGGACATTAGGTTGGAAAATGCCGTTGACAAGGCAGAAGGGAGGGCGGTATGATGAAATCGGATAACAACCAATCCCAAAAGACGGAGGAACCATCATGGCCATTCAGACACCCGTTCCGACTCATATCGACCTGAGCACCTATCCCCGGGCAAAGCACTTTCACTATTTTCTGACCATGGGCTATCCCTATGTGGGCATGACGGTTCAGGTGGATATTACGGAGTTTTATCATTGGCAGAAGGAAAGCGGCGTGCCGTTCTTCCTGGCGTTTTTGTGGTGTGCAGCCCGAGCGGCCAACCGGGTGCCTGCCCTCCGTCAGCGGATCAAAGATGGGGAGATTCTGGAATATCCGTGGTGTCCCACTTCCCACACCGTGGCGCGGGAGGATGGAACCTACGCCTATTGCCAGCTGGACTGCCGGGACGATTTCGTGCCGTTCCTGCAGGCGGCCCGCCCTGTGCAGGAGGAAGCGACCCGTCACGGCACCATCGAGGAGGATACCTCGGACCTGCTGCCATATTTCTATGTGTCCACCGTGCCGTGGGTGCATTACACTTCCGTGACCCAGCCCACGCCCATCCCGGCGGATAGCAATCCCCGTTTCGTTTGGGGAAAGTATCAGGCGGAGGGCGACCGCGTGACCATGCCGGTCACGGTGCTGTGCCATCACGGGCTGGTGGACGGACGGCAGATCGACGATTTTTACCGGGAACTGGACGTGACGATGAAAGAGATTCAGCAGAAGAATGGAAACGGCGTGAGTGCCTAAAAAAAGTAACGATCAGCCGCGGCTTTTCCCTCCTCGAAAGGAACGGGAGAGCAGCGGTCAATTTTTTTGTTTTTCCTTTGCATAAATCCTTGACGAACGGCTCGACGGTGCCTAGAATATGAAAGGTTTTTTTATTTTTGGATTGGTAACGTGGAGCAAATGCGGGGGGAGTGTTCGGGATGCAAACGAAATTTATCTTTGTCACGGGTGGTGTGGTTTCTTCCCTGGGAAAAGGCATCACAGCGGCGTCGCTGGGACGGCTGCTGAAACTGCGGGGGCTGCGCGTCTCCATGCAGAAGCTGGATCCCTACATTAACGTAGACCCTGGTACCATGAATCCGTACCAGCACGGCGAGGTGTTCGTGACCGACGACGGTGCGGAGACGGACCTTGACCTTGGCCACTACGAGCGCTTCATCGACGAAAGCCTGAGTCAGCGCAGCAACGTGACCAGCGGCCGTGTCTACAAGACCGTCATCGACCGGGAACGCCGGGGCGAGTATCTGGGCGCGACGGTGCAGATCATTCCCCACATTACCAACGAAATCAAGGATCGCATCCTCTCCGTTTCCCGCACGGAGAACCCTCCCGACATTGTTATCACCGAAATCGGCGGCACCGTGGGCGATATTGAAAGCCAGCCTTTTCTGGAGGCCATCCGCCAGATGCGCGCCGAGGTGGGACGGGACAACTGCCTGTATATCCACGTGACGCTGGTACCGTACCTGAACGCGGCCAACGAACTGAAAACCAAGCCTACCCAGCACAGCGTGAAGGAACTGTCCGGGCTGGGCATCGCACCGGATATTCTGGTTTGCCGGGCCGAACGCTCCATTCCCGAAGAAATGCGCGCAAAGATCGGTATGTTCTGCAATATGCCCAAGGACTGCGTATTTGAAAATCAGAACGCCCGTAGCCTGTATGAGGTGCCGCTGCTTCTGCACGCGGAACATTTGGATGACAAGGTGCTGGAGCTTCTGCGCATCGATGCGCCGGAAGCGGATCTGGCCGAGTGGCGCGCCATGGTGGAACGCCAGCTGGGCTGCAAGGAAAAGGTGAATATCGCGCTGGTGGGCAAATATGTGGAGCTGCCCGACGCGTACCTGAGCGTGGTGGAGGCGCTGGAGCACGGCGGCATTTTCCATGGTGTGAAGGCGCACATCCTCTGGATCGCCGCGGAAACGGTGACGGACGAAAACGCCGCCGAGCTGCTGAAGGACGCGGATGGACTGGTGGTGCCCGGCGGCTTCGGTTCCCGCGGACTGGAAGGTAAAATGGCCGCGATCCGCTACGCGCGGGAGAATGGTCTGCCCTTCCTGGGCCTGTGCCTTGGAATGCAGATGGCCGTGATCGAATTTGCCCGGCATAAACTGGGTCTGCCCATGGCCAATACCACAGAAATGGACCCCGATACGCCCGATCCCGTCATCGGCCTGATGGAGGATCAGAACCTTGAAAATCTGGGTCACACCATGCGACTGGGCAAGTACCGCTGCGAACTGACCCCCGGTACCGTCAGCGCCAAGGCTTACGGCGAGACGGAAATCTGGGAGCGGCATCGTCACCGCTATGAGTTCAACAACGATTACCGGGAGCGCTTTGAAAAGGCCGGTATGGTCGTGGCTGGACGCAATCCCGAGCGGGATCTGGTGGAGATCGTGGAGCTGCCCGATCATCCCTTCTTCGTAGCGGTGCAGTATCACCCCGAGTTCAAGAGCCGTCCCAACCGGCCTCATCCGCTCTTCCGGGAGCTGATCGGCGCGGCGATGAAGCATCAGAAAGAACATAACGCTTGACCGGCGCGGCGCGGGTCTCCAAAATGGGACCTGCGTCTTTTTCTTTTTTGGGAAAAAAGGCCAAAATAAAAAAACGAAAAATTTTGTCAAAAATATCACGATCAGGCAGGAAAACAGGTGGGAGAAATGGAATAGTGAAAATCAGGATGAAGTTGGATGTTCCGGCTTGATCCAACCAACTGATATTATTCAACGGCGTGGAAGGAGAACGGAAATGCATAACTCTCAAGGACTGGAAAAGGTGCTCAGTCTTCGCCAGGAAATTCTGGCAGGGGACGAGAAGCGCCTGAAGGAGCAGCGGGATGCCGGAAAACTGACCGCGCGCGAGCGCATTGCCAAGATCGCCGACGCGGGCAGCTTTGTGGAGCTTTTCGCGCTGGTGAGCCGGAACGATGAGGGCGCGGGTGTGGTCACCGGCTATGCCACCATCGAAGAACGCCCGGTGTACCTTTTTGCTCAGGACTTCACCGTGCGTGGCGGCGCGATGGGCCAGCTGCAGGCGGCGAAGATCGTCAAGCTGCTGGAACTGGCGCAGAAGACCGGCGCTCCCGTGCTGGCGCTGATGGACAGTGCTGGCGTGCGCATCGACGAGGGCGCTCAGGCACTGAGCGCGTATTCTGAAATTTACCAGAAGATGGCCCGGATGAGCGGCGTGTGCCCCATGGTGGCACTGGTGCTGGGCCCCTGCATCGGCGGCGCGGCGTTGCTGTCTCAGCTGGCCGATGTGTCCATCGTGGCTGAAAAGGTAGGCCAGCTGATGGTCTTCGGACCGCAGGTCATGGCCGCCATGAACGGTGAGCAGGTGGATGCGGAGAAGTTTGGCGGCGCGAAGGTCGCTGCTGAAATGGGCGCTTGCGCTCTGACCGCCGCCAGCGAGGACGAGGCCCTGCTGAAGGCCCGTCAGGTGCTGGCGCTGCTGCCCTCCAGCAATCTGGAAGACGCGGAGATCGTGAACGCGGACGACCTGAATCGTCTGCTGCCCGCCATCGATCCTGCTGACGCGGACGCTCTGCTGAACGCCGTGGCCGATCAGGGTACGCTGCTGGAGCTGTACGCGGCTTACGAGCCCTCCGTGAAGGTGGCGCTGGCCCGTCTGGGCGGCTACAGCGTGGGTCTGGTGGCCGCGAATGGCAAGCTGACCGCCGGTGCGCTGCAGAAGGCCGCCCGGTTTGTGCGCTTCATGGACTGCTACGGCATTCCCGTGGTCAGCCTGCTGAACACCTCCGGCGTGGAAGTGAACGGCGTGAAGGAGCAGGGCTGGCTGTTCAAGGCGCAGAGCCAGCTGCTTTACGCCTATGCCGAGGCGACTGTGCCCAAGGTGGCCGTCGTGACCGGCGACGCTATTGGTCAGGCTTATGTGGCTATGGGCGGCAAGGCGATGGCCGATGTGACCTATGCCTGGCCCTCTGCCGTGATCTCCGCTCTGACCCCCGAGGCCGCCGTGGCGGTGCTTTATCAGGACGAAGTGAAGGCTGATAAGGAACTGAGCGTGGAAGAAGCCCGCGCCAAGTATGCCTCCGAATATGTGGAGAACGTGGCCGGCTGCCTGAACGCGGCCAAGCAGGGCATGGTGGACGATGTGATCGAACCCGCCCAGACCCGCGCCATGCTGATCTCTGCGCTGGAAATGCTCATGAGCAAGCGGGATTCCAATCCCCCCAAGAAGCATGGCAACCTGCCCATGTAACGCCGAAAGGAAGGGTTTACCGTGGAAAAATTCACCTTTGGTTTAGGCGTGGCAGGTCTGGGCATGATCGTGGTATTTGTGGGTCTGCTGATCCTGATTGGTTTTATCACGGTTCTGGGCTTTGCTTCCCGCCCGAAAAAGCCTAAGGCCGCGCCTGTGAAGCAGGCGGCCCCTGACGTTGTGGCTGCTCCGCCGGTACAGGCCGCTCCCGTGGCGGAAGGCGTGCCTGCGGAAGTCATCGCAGCCATTACCGCCGCCATTGCCGCCGTTTGGGAAAGCCCCAACGGGTTTGTGGTGCGCCATGTGAAGCGCATCTCCAACGCGCCCGCGTGGAAGCGCGCCGGACGCGACGAGCAGACCTACAGCCGCTACTAATCATTCATTGTTTTTTGAAGGAGGATAAACCCCATGCGTCAGTTCAACATTACCGTCAATGGTGTTCAGTATTCCGTGGCCGTGGAAGAAGTGGGCGCTGCGTCCGCTCCTGTGGCTGCCCCCGTTGCCGCCGCCCCTGTGGCCGCTCCCGCCGCTCCCGTGGCTGCGCCTGCCGCCGCTCCTGCGCCTGCCGCTGCTCCCGCCCCCGTGGTCGGCGGTGAAAAGATCAACGCGCCCATGCCCGGCAACATTCTGGAAGTGAAGGTCGCCACCGGCGCCAGCGTCAAGAAGGGCGACGTGCTGGTCATTCTGGAAGCCATGAAGATGGAAAACGAAATCATGGCTCCCTGCGACGGCACCGTGAAGCAGGTGCTGGTCAACAAGGGCGCGACCGTCAACAGCGGCGATCCCCTCGTGGTCATCGGCTGAGATCGACTTCGTTCTTTCCCGAATTTTGTAAAGAAAGTGAGTTGATTTCAAACCATGAACGTTGGCGAGAGCTTGTTGAAACTCTGTCAGGATTCCGGTATTTATTCCCTCCTGCAGGATCCCAAGCCGCTGATTATGATCGGTCTGGCTTGCGTGCTTCTGTATCTGGGCATCGTCAAGGGCTATGAACCCCTGCTGATGGTCCCCATCGCCTTTGGTATGCTGCTGACCAACCTTCCGATCGCCGGCATGTACCACGAGGAATTGTTCGCGGGCGGCCATGCCAACTGGAACCTGTTCGGCGGAAGTATTCTGTTCAATTCTTCCAACCTGATCGATGCGGCGCAATACACAGTGACAGCGCAGGGTTCCATTCTGGACGCCAGCAATCAGCTGCTGGGCACCATCGTGGATACCATCTCCGGCTCCGCCGTGGCCTTCAACGCCTCCGGCGCGCTGCTGGTGGACGGCCAGGTGGCCTATGATTCCGTGCGCATCATCATGAATGCCTCCGGCGCTTATCTGGCGGACGGACACGTGTACAGCCTGCTGGGCGTGGAACTGGCCACGGCCGGTCAGGTCATTACGCCCGGCCTTCTGGACTACCTGTATCTGGGCGTAAAGCTGGGCATCTATCCCTGCCTGATCTTCCTGGGCGTCGGCGCGACCACGGACTTCGGTCCCCTGATCGCCAACCCCAAGACCCTGCTGCTGGGCGCTGCCGCGCAGCTGGGTATCTTCATCACCTTTATCGTGTGCTACTCCGTCATGGGCTTTACGCCTCAGGAAGCGGCTTCCACCGGCATTATCGGCGGTGCGGACGGCCCCACGGCCATCTACCTGACCGGCAAGCTGGCCCCGCACCTGCTGGGCCCCATCGCGGTGGCCGCTTACAGCTACATGGCGCTGGTGCCTGTGATCCAGCCCCCCATCATGCGCGCCCTGACCACCAAGAAAGAGCGCTCCATCGTGATGGAACAGCTGCGGCCCGTTTCCAAGAAGGAAAAGATCATTTTCCCCATTGCCGTGACCATTATCGTCAGCCTGTTGCTGCCCTCTGCGGCTCCGCTGGTGGGCTGTCTGATGCTGGGCAACCTGTTTAAGGAGAGCGGCGCGGTGGATCGTCTGAACAAGACGGCCCAGAACGAACTGATGAACATCGTGACCATTTTCCTGGGCATCACGGTAGGCGCGACGGCGACGGCCTCCACCTTCCTGCAGCCCAAGACGCTGGGCATCATGGTGGTGGGCGTGGTTGCCTTCGGCTTCGGTACTGCCGGCGGCGTGCTGCTGGCCAAGCTGATGAACAAGCTTTCCGGCGGCAAGATCAACCCGTTGATCGGTTCTGCTGGTGTGTCCGCCGTTCCCATGGCTGCCCGCGTCAGTCAGGTGGAGGGCCAGAAGGCCAACCCCGGCAACTTCCTGCTGATGCACGCCATGGGCCCCAACGTGGCCGGCGTTATCGGTTCCGCTATCGCTGCCGGTATGCTGCTGAGTATGTTCGGCTGATTGTGATTTGAGAGGTGACAAATATGCCTAAGGTTGGAATTACCGATACCATTCTGCGCGACGGCCACCAGAGCCAGGCCGCCACGCGCATGACCACCGCCCAGATGGAGCCCATGTTTGCTCAGCTGGACAAGATCGGCTACTATTCTCTGGAGTGCTGGGGCGGCGCAACCTTCGATAGCTGCCTGCGCTTCCTGAACGAGGATCCCTGGGAGCGCCTGCGCATCCTGCGCAAGGGTCTGCCCAACACCAAGCTGCAGATGCTGCTGCGTGGCCAGAACCTGCTGGGCTACAAGCACTATGCTGACGATGTGGTGGAGTTCTTCGTCAAAAAGAGCATCGAAAACGGCATCGACATCATCCGCTGCTTCGACGCGCTGAACGATATCCGCAACATGGAAACCGCCGTGAAGGCCACCAAGAAGTACGGCGGCACTGCGGAGGTGGCCATGAGCTACACCGTCAGCCCCGTCCACACCGAGGACTACTTCGTCAAGCTGGCCGCCGATATCCAGAAGATGGGCGCTGACTTGATCTGCATCAAGGACATGGCCAACCTGCTGCTTCCCTACAACGCTTACAGTCTGGTGAAGCGTCTGAAGGCGGAAGTAGACATTCCGATTGTGCTGCACACCCATGACACCACCGGCACCGGCGCCATGACCCTGCTCAAGGCCATCGAGGCGGGCGTGGACGTGGTGGACACCTGCCTGAGCCCGCTGGGCAATGGCACGTCTCAGCCCACCACCGAGTCCATCGTGGCGACTCTGCAGGGCACCGAGCACGACACCGGTCTGGATCTGAAGGCTCTGACCGAGATCGCCGGCTACTTCCGCGGCGTGGCGGATGAGTTGACCAAGGAAGGCTGGCGCGATCCTGCCCGTGTGCTGTCCACCGATGCGAACACCCTGATCTATCAGGTGCCCGGCGGAATGTTGTCCAACCTGATCGGCCAGCTGAAGAAGGCCAACGCCATGGACAAGTACTACGATGTGTTGGCGGAAGTGCCGCGTGTCCGCAAGGACTTCGGCTATCCTCCGCTGGTGACCCCCACCAGCCAGATCGTCGGTACGCAGGCCGTGATGAACGTCATCAGCGGCGAGCGCTACAAGATGGTTCCCAAGGAGTCCAAGGCGCTGCTGCGGGGCGAATACGGCCGTCTGCCCGCTGAGGTGAACGAAGAAGTGCGCAAAAAGTGCATCGGCGACGACAAGGGCATCACCCACCGTCCCGCCGACGATATTCCCCCGGAACTGGATAAGTACCGCGAAGAGATCCGTGACTACTATCAGCAGGAAGAGGACGTACTCAGCTACGCTCTGTTCCCGCAGGTGGCGACCAAGTTCTTCCAGTACCGTCAGGCCAAGCAGCTTGGTGTGGACAGCACCATGCTGAACAAGGAAGAAAAGGTTATGCCCGTGTGAGTGGCAGGAAAATAGCCTGACACGATCAATCAAAAGCTCTCTGTCGTCTATCGGGCGGCGGAGAGCTTTTCGTTTGCCAAAATTGTGTTTTGCAGCCACAGTTTACTTCTGTTTATCTTTTGTGTATAATAGAGACACCGATAGAAAGGAGACACAAGCGATGAAAGGAATTATTCTGGCAGGCGGCGCAGGAACGCGGCTGTATCCGCTGACCATGGTGACTTCCAAGCAGCTTTTGCCGGTCTATGACAAACCGATGATTTATTACCCGCTGTCTACGCTGATGCTGGCGGGAATTCAGGATATTTTGGTGATTTCGACCCCCACGGACACGCCCCGCTTTCAGCAGCTGCTGGGGGACGGAAGCCAGTTCGGCATTTCGCTCCAATATGCGGTGCAGCCCTCCCCGGATGGACTGGCGCAGGCATTCCTGATCGGCGAGGATTTTATCGGCGGAGAGCCCTGCGCCATGGTGCTGGGGGATAACATCTTCTATGGCAACGGTTTTTCCGCTATGCTGCGGGAAGCGGCGGAGAATGCGGAAAATGGGCTTGCTACGATCTTCGGCTATTTCGTCAACGATCCGGAACGCTTCGGCATCGTGGAGTTCGACCCCAACGGCAAGGTGCTTTCCGTGGAGGAAAAGCCGAGGAATCCCAAGAGCAACTACTGCATCACCGGCTTGTATTTCTATGACAAGCGGGTCTGTGAGCTGGCCAAGCAGGTGAAACCCAGCGCACGGGGCGAATTGGAGATCACTACGCTGAACGATATGTATCTGCAGGATGGCACCCTTCGGGCGAAGATCATGGGACGCGGCTTTGCGTGGCTGGATACGGGCACCATGGACAGCCTGATCGAGGCGGGCAGCTTCGTGCAGATGATCGAGCGGCGTCAGAGCATCAAGATCGCCGCACTGGAGGAAATCGCCTATCACAAGGGATGGATCAGCAAGGAAAAACTGCTGGAGTCCGCCGAACGCTATGGGAAATCTCCCTACGGCGAACATCTGAAGCGGGTGGCCGAAGGAAAGATCCTTTACGATAGAAGTATGGAAAACTGACGCATTGAAGCGCAAAGGAGAACGCATATGACCATTCTTGTAACCGGCGGCGCGGGTTTTATCGGCACGAATTTTGTGTATTACCAGCTGCAGCATCACCCGGAGGATCGGGTAGTCTGCCTGGATGCGCTGACCTATGCGGGCAATCTGGAAAATCTGACTGAAGCCCTGAAAAATCCCCGTTTCCGTTTTGTGAAGGGGGATATTGCGGATCGGGAGGCCGTCAACGCGCTTTTTGAAGAAGAAAAGCCTGATATCGTGGTGAATTTCGCTGCGGAAAGCCATGTAGACCGCTCCATTACCCAGCCGGAGCTGTTCCTGCGCACCAATATTATGGGCACGCAGGTGTTGATGGATGCTTGCCGGAAGTACGGCGTACAGCGCTATCATCAGGTGTCCACCGACGAGGTCTACGGCGATCTGCCGCTGGATCGGCCCGATTTGTTCTTCACTGAGGACACGCCGATTCATACTTCGTCGCCCTATTCCGCCAGCAAGGCGTCCGCCGATCTGCTGGTGCTGGCCTATTTCCGCACCTTCCATCTGCCGGTGAGCATCACCCGGTGTTCCAACAACTACGGGCCTTATCATTTCCCGGAGAAGCTGATTCCCCTGATGATCACCCGGGCGCTGAACGACCAAAGTCTGCCGGTATACGGCAAGGGCGAGAATGTCCGCGACTGGCTGTATGTGGAAGACCACTGCGCTGCCATTGATCTGGTGATGCGCAAGGGCCGGGAGGGCGAAGTCTACAATGTGGGCGGCCACAACGAACGCACCAATCTGGACGTGGTGAAAACGGTGCTGAGGGAGCTGGGCAAGCCCGAAAGCCTGATTACTTTCGTGACCGATCGCCCCGGCCACGACCGCCGTTATGCTATTGATCCCAGCAAGATTCACGCCGAGCTGGGTTGGCTGCCCCGCACGAAGTTTGATGACGGCATTCATCAAACGGTGCAGTGGTATCTGGACAACCGGCAATGGTGGGAGCATATTCTGGCGGGAGAATATCAAAACTACTATCAGGCCATGTACGGCAACCGTTGAGTTTGAAAAGGAGGAGCTTCATGCACATTCGGCGCTGCGAGGAACGGGATCGGGAACTTTATCTCCGGCTGGCAAGGGAGTTTTATCATTCGCCCGCAGTGATGCATCCCGTGCCGGACAGCTATTTCGAGCGCACCTTTGATGAGATGATGCGTTCCGACGTCTATGCGGACGGGTTTCTTCTGGAAGACGAGGACGGAACCTGCATGGGTTATGCCCTGACGGCTAAGAGCTTTTCGCAGGAATGCGGAGGCCAGTGCGTCTGGGTGGAGGAGTTGTACGTTCTGCCGGCCTATCAGGGTAAGGGCATGGGCAGCAGGGTATTTGAGCTGCTGAATGCCTATTACCCGGACTGCTGCCGGTTCCGGCTGGAAGTAGAGCCGGAAAATGAAGGCGCGGCTCGGTTGTACCGGCGGCTTGGATATGAGGCGCTGGAGTATGACCAGTATGTGCTGGAGAGGCAGGAATAGGCTGAAAATCGGCATTTGCCTGAGTTCTCCTGACAGAAGACGTAGGTTTTGAAGAAAAGTGCACAGTAGGACAAATCGTCCTACTGTGCGCTTTTGCGTTTGGAATCCGAGGGTGCATCGGGAGAATGTGTCGATTTCGGAGAGACGTTTGCTGACCTATGGATGCGAAACACGAAGGGGAATAGAGTACAAGCAGAAGGACCTTTGGTGCGGCCACAGGCGCATACCTTTTCCCTGATGGGGAATGATGCGCCGACTACGGCGCGGGAGTGGGACTTGCCGTCCCATGGGGCGCTCACACTTTTCTTTCGATGGCGAAAGAAAAGTGTGCAAAAGAAAGCCAGCGGCACGGCACTACGGGAAAAAGCCCTTTATTGCCCATTTTGACGGCGGGGCTCGCAACGTCGCGCGCAATTTCGTTGGCGAGTTACCTCCTACGTTCGCGCGCGCTCCTGTGCTCCCCTTTTTCCGCCGTCAAAATGGGCGGGCTTTTTTCCCTTCGTTGCCTAACGCCGCTTTGCTCCCTCGCAGTTGGCACCGGGCGGACTCAAATAGCGGTGCTTGGGAGTTACAGCGCAGCTTGGCGGCTTCGCAGCGCAGAGAAACAGACCTTATTTTTTCCTTTACAGTTGGCGCAAGGCATGCTTAATCAGTGCCAGTTGGGATGCTGCGATATGCCATAAATATTTTACAACGCAAAAGGCCAGCATGGTTTCAAATCCATGCTGGCCTTTATTGCGAGCCATGAGGCTTGTCGCCGAATAGCGGTCTTTTCTATTCAACTAACAAGGAATCCCTGCCAGACCGGCGAGCCGTGGCACCTGTTGTGCCACGGCGGTAAAACCCCAGCCAACTTGTATGTCCCTCTAGCGCCCTGCGCGCCAGCGGGCGCGCAGTCCGGGGTGCAGGGGCTCAGCCCCTGCTCAGCTCCTGACTTCGACGCGGAGGTGAGCGCCGGGAGCGTCGGGGAGGGGAATGATCTGGCCTTCGATGGGCTGGCCGTTGACGGTGATGTGAACGGGCGCCTTTTCGCCGCCGGAATGGTTGACGATGTGGATGTCGTAGACGCTGCCCCGGAACTCCCGGCGGATGGTGACCTCCGGCAGACAAGCGGGCAGACAGGGGTCGATCATCAGACCGTCAAACTGGGGCTTCACGCCCAGAATGGCCTGAGAAATGGCGAAGAAGTTCCACGCCGAGGTGCCGGTCAGCCAGCTGTTCTTGGCTTCGCCGGGCAGATAGCTTTCCTTGCCGTTCACCGTCTGGGCGTAGACGTAGGGCTCCGTGCGGTGAAGCTGCTGATCCTCAATGTAAGCGGGCGCGATCTTCTTGTACAGCTCGAAAGCCGCGTCGCCATGGCCCAGTACCGTCTGGGCGATCATGATCCACGGATTGTTGTGGCAGAAAACGGAACCGTTTTCCTTGTATCCCGGCGGATAGCTGCTGATCTCGCCAAGCTCCAGATGGTACTCCGTGTAGGCGGGCCAGAGCAAAACGTCGCCGTACTCAAATTCCAGATACTTCTTCGAAGCGTCCATGGCCTTCTGAGCCATGCCGTTGTCCACACCGATGCCCGCCATGACGCACATGCCCTGAGGCTCGATGAAAATCTTGCCCTCTTTGTTTTCGTCGCTGCCGACCTTGTGGCCGAAAGCGTCATAGGCCCGCAGGAACCACTCGCCGTCCCAGCCGTTTTTCTCTACCGCTTCGATCATGGCCGCCTTTTCCGCACGGACAAAGGCGGCTTCTTCCGTCTCGCCCATCCGATCGCACAGGCTGGCGTAGTCGTCCGCTACGCCCACGTACATGCCGGCGATGAAAACGCTCTCGGCAATGCCGGTGTCGTTGTTGGTGACGGTCTGGAAGCTCTCGCCGGGCTCGGCGGAGAAGCAGTTCAGGTTCAGACAGTCGTTCCAGTCCGCACGGCCGATCAGGGGCAGCTGGTGGGGGCCCTTGTGTTCGGCAATATAGTGGAAGGAACGCTTCAGATGCACCATCATGGTTTGAGCCTGCGCGGGATCGTTGTCAAAATCGACCATCTCGCTGAGAATGCTCATGTCGCCGGTTTCCTTGATGTAGGCATTCACGGCGTAGATCAGCCACAGGGGATCGTCATTGAAGCCGCTGCCAACGTCCATGTTGCCGCGCTTGGTCAGGGGTTGATACTGATGGTAGGCGCTGCCGTCCGGGAACTGAGTGGCGGCCACGTCCAGAATGCGGCCCCGGGCGCGTTCGGGGATCAGATGGATGAAGCCCAGCAGATCCTGACTGCAATCGCGGAAGCCCATGCCGCGGCCGATGCCGCTTTCAAAGTAGCTGGCAGAGCGGCTCATATTGAAGGTGACCATGCACTGGTACTGGTTCCACAGGTTCACCTGACGGTTCAGCTTTTCGTCCGGGCTGTCCACGTGGAAGTGGTTGAGCAGACCGGCCCAGTACTCCTTCAGCGCGGCCAGCTTTTCATCAAACTGCGCGTCGGTCTGGAATTCCCGCAGCAGGGCATGGGCGGGGTCTTTGTTGATCACACCGGGGGCAACGAACTTCTTGTCCACCGGGTTTTCGCAATAGCCCAGCACAAAGATCAGGCTCAATGTCTCACCGGGCTTCAATTCGCGGCGGATGCAGTGGCTGGCGATGGGCGCCCAGCCATGAGCGTCGCTGTTGGTGGGCGCGTCGTTCCGCACCACCTGCGGATTGCCAAAGCCATTGTACAGGCCAAGGAAAGCTTCCCGGCTGGTGTCATAGCCGTCCACCGGCGCATTGACGGAATAAACCGCATAATGATTGCGGCGTTCCCGGTATTCGGTCTTGTGGTAGATGGTGGAGCCGCCGTTTTCAAACTCCATTTCCGCCAGCGCGTAGTTGCGCTGGAAGTTGGTGGAGTCGTCCTGCGCGTTCCACAGGCAGAACTCGATAAAGCTGTACAGGGAGATTTTTTTCGTTTCGGCGGTCTCGTTGGTCAGGGTCAGCCGGGTGACCTCGGCGGTATATCCCCGGGGCACCATGACGGTCTGACAGGCTTTCAGGCCGTTTTTGGAAGAGGTGATGCTGGTGTAGCCCGTGCCCACGCGGCATTCGTAGCTGTCCAGCGGCGTCTGGGTGGGCTGCCAGCCGGGGTTCCAGATCACGTCGCCCTCTTTGAGGTAGAAGTAGTGTCCGCCCGCGTCAGTGGGGACGTTGTTATAGCGGTAACGGGTCATGCGCAGAAGCCGCGCGTCCTTGTAGAAGGTGTAGCCGCCGGAGGTGTTGCTCATCAGGGAGAAGAAATCCTCGCTGCCCAGATAGTTGATCCAGGGATAGGGCGTGTCCGGACGGGTGATGACATATTCGCAGTGAGCGTCATCGAAATGGCCGTAGTTCATCAGGCGAACCTCCATTCTGTTTTCCGTGGGGGTGGGGAACGGGAATCCGACGAGCCGCAGATGGGGAAAATCTGTTTGCCCGCAACTCAATCGTTTTCGTAAGCACAATATACATCATTTTCAACAAAAAAGCAAGACGAAGTCGACGAAAAGAAACGTAAAAAACGGAAACGTTTTCTGAAAAGCTGGCGGACGATTTTCCCCAAAACCCGCAGCGCCAGGTGGCGCTTGCATATCTGGAAGAATTGGGGTAAAATAAAGTGTACGCTGTCAGAAAAGAGCGTATTTCGTATGCTCTGAAATCGCCGGACGAGTGGCAGAGCCGGAAAGGATGAGTCACTGCATGTATATTTTTCACCCACCGCAAAGCGTGAATGGGCTGGCCCCGGAAAATACCTTTCTGGTGGCGGACAGCGCCAACATGACCGTTGCGGACGGGTTTCTGATAGAAACCTATCACCCGTATCTGTTTCCCGAAAGACCCATTAACCTGTACTTGAGCATTCGGTCGAAAGGGCCGGGCAAGGATATGCTGCTGGGCGCTCTGCTGGGACGGGCACAGCAGCTTCGGGCACAGACGCCCCAGCTTCCCGCCCGGGTATTTGCACAGGTCAGCCCGCAGGATACGGCTATGATGGCCTTTTATCTGGAAAGCGGTTTTGACGCGACGGATGCGCTGGATGTGATCAGTCTGGGCGTGCCAAACGCCCGTCCTTCCGCGCCTATGGGCTACGATATGGGCTTTGTGCCGCTGAACACGCCGCAGGAGATTCAGGCGTTTCTGATGCGGATGAACGCCTACCGGCTGGATGCATGGCAGCCTGCGCTGCTTCAGCGGTATATGTCGCTGCCGCACTTCTTTGCTCTCTATCTTTGCCGGGGACAGGATGTGGTGGGGGAGATCGCCTTCACCGGCGAGGGTCAGGCCGCCAAACTGATCGGCCTGTACGTGTCGCCCAATTATCGGCGGCTGGGCATGGCCAAGTGCCTGATCGCCGCAGGCATGAAAACGCTTAGCGAACGCGGCGTGAACCATGTGGAATGCGACGTGATCCGCCGCAACGAAATGCAGCGCTTGCTGGCCCGCAGCTGCAGCGCCACCTTTGTGCGCACGGCCTGTTATTACCCGGGAATCAATTATGACTGAAAAAAACTATGAAATGCGGCGCTCCAATCGTCGCACTCTGGCCCTGACCCTTGACCGGCAGGGCCGTTTGATTGCCCACGCACCCCTGCGGATGCCCCTGCGCACCATCGAAGCCTTTATTCTGGAAAAGCAGGACTGGATCGCCCGGAAACGGCAGGAGCTTTCGGCGGCCGAGAGCCGAACGTGCGGTTTCTCGCTGGAAGAAGGCGGCTGTATTCCCTATTTGGGTGGAAGGGTTCGTATCAGCTGCGATTCTGTTCATCGGGCAACGATGCAGGACGGCGTGCTGACGCTTCCGCGCACGGGACGTCCGGCCCAGCAGGTATTGAACTGGCTGGCGGAACAAGCCCGGCGGGAGCTTCCGTCCTATGTGGAAAAATGGTCGAAACGGATGAATATTTATCCGACTGCGCTGAGCTTTGGTTATGCAAAAGCCCGTTATGGAAGCATGACTTCCGACGGACGAATGCGGCTGAATGTGGCGCTGATGCATTTTCCGCCTCAGTATATCGACTATGTGGTGGTACATGAGCTGGCGCATCAGGTGCATCCAGACCATAGCTCTGCTTTTCATGCCTATGTGGAGAGCGTGCTGCCCGGCGCAGGGCAGCTGCGCAAGGAAATGAAAACCCTCAGCGGGTATCTGACCCTGCTGAGGGAGTTGAATGAAAAAGAATGAACAGCCGGTCTTTCAGCCGGACACCAGACCGATAAACTGCCGGGTGCGGGGATTTTCGGAATGGAACACCTGCTGGGGCGCGCCTTCCTCCACGATATGTCCGCCTTCCATAAAGACCACCCGGTCGGCCACGTCCCGGGCAAAGCTCATTTCATGAGTGACCACCATCATGGTCATTTTTTCCTGTGCCAGGTCGCGCATAACGGCCAGAACTTCCTGCGTCAGCTCGGGGTCCAGTGCCGAAGTGGGCTCGTCAAAGCAGAGGATCTCCGGGTGCATACACAGCGCCCGAGCGATGGCCACCCGCTGGGACTGACCGCCGGAAAGCTGGTAGGGATATTGGCCCGCCTTGCTTTCCAGACCGACTTTCTTCAAAAAATAATGCGCCTGCTCCGTGGCCTGTTCCCGGGGCATTTTTTTGACCCGGATCGGCGCGTCGATCAGGTTTTGCAGCACCGTCCGGTGGGGGAACAGGTTGAAGGACTGAAACACCATGCCCATGCGGAGGGTCAGCTCCCGCAGCTTTTTTTCCGGGGCGTAGGTCAGAACACCGTCCTTCATGGAGCACATGGTTTCGCCATCCAGCGTGATCTCGCCGGAGTCGATGGTCTCCAGCTGGTTCAGGCACCGAAGCAGGGTGCTTTTGCCGGAGCCGCTGGGGCCGATCAGCGCCATGACCTCGCCCTGCGCGATGGACAGAGAAATGCCCCGCAGCACGCCCAGACCGTCAAACCCCTTGCAGATTTCTTTTGCTTCCAGCATCATCGGCCGGTCACGCTCCTTTCAGCGATAGTAGCTCAGTCTCTTTTCCGCCAGCTTGCACAGCTGTTCAGCCACGCCGTTCAGCACCAGATAGAACACGATGGCCAGCAGGTAAGGCTCCACGGAACTGGACGAGCTGACCTGCTTTTTGGCGATGGTCATCAGCTCTACCACGGCCACGGTGGAGGCAAGGGCCGTATCTTTGATCAGGGTGATGATCTCGTTGGTCATGGGCAGCAGCACTCGTTTGACCACCTGCGGCAGGATGATGCAGAAAAACGTCTGGGTTTTGGTATAGCCCAGCACTTTGGCGGCTTCGTACTGTCCCGCAGGGATGGACTGGATGCCAGAACGGAAAATTTCCGCAAAATAGGCGGCGTAATTCACGGCGAACGCAAAAATGACCGCCGAAAAGCGATCCACCTTAAATGGCAGGATCTGCGGCAGCAGAAAGTAGACGAACATGATTTGCAGCATCAGCGGGGTGCTGCGCATCAGGTAGATATACAGCGACGTTGGGGCGCGAAGGACGGCGTGCTTGCTCATGCGTGCCTGAGCGAACAGCACACCCAACGGCACGGCAAAAAGGAGCGTGAGAAAGAAGATGCTCAGGGTCACGCCTGCGCCTTGCAGCAGAAGCTCCGTCAGGTTCCAGAGCTTGGAAGGATCGTTGAAGAATTTGATAGCCATGGGGAGCTCCTTTGGTGGTTGATAGGGGAATGGAGGATAAAATTCGGCGGAGGGGCGGGGGAATCCTGCTCTGCATGGTCAAAGGCCAGCGTGTTTCAGAATCCACGCTGGCCTTTTCAGTGAGCCATGAGGCCTGTCGCCGAATAGCGGCCTTTCGCCTTCGACTGGCAAGAAGCTCTACCAGACCCGCGAGCCGCGAGGTCCGTTGCTGAACGGCGGTAAAACTTCGGTTAGCCTGCGTGGCCCTCTGCACCCCTGCGCGCCGCTGGCGCGCAGTCCGGAGTCAAGGGGTACTACCCCTTGCGCGAGCCGTGGCACCTGTTGTGCCACGGCGGTAAAACCCCGGCCAAGCTTCATGTCTCCCTACGCCCCTGCGCGCCAGCGCACGCAGTCCGGAAGCGAACTCAGTCCGCAACGACGGTGATGTCGGAGCCGAACCATTTTTCGGAGATGGCGGCCAGAGAACCGTCGGCTTTCATTTCCTTCAGAATGTCCTGCACCTTGTCCCGAAGAGCCAGATCGTCCTTGCGGAAGCCGATGCCGTAGTTGTCGTCCTCAAGGGGGAAGGCGGCCTTCAGGTTTTCGGCGCCCATGGAGTTGATGCGGTAGTCGCCCACCACCAGATCCATGATGACCGCATCCACGCCGCCCTGCTGCAGATCCATCAGCGCGGTCAGATAGTCTTCAAAACCGGGCATGTCGGCGAAAGAAGCCTTCGCGTCGGCATAAGCGTCGCTGAGCAGAAGCTCCTCGGCGTAGCTGCCATTCTGCACGGCTACGCTCTTGCCAGCCAGGTCCGCCAGAGAGGTGATGTCCGAATCGTCCTTGACATAGCATACGATCTGATTGTTCAGGTAGGGGAAGGTCATGGCCATGCTTTCCTCCCGTTCGGGCGTGATGGACATGCCGTTCCAGATGCAGTCGATATTGCCGGAGGAAAGCTCCAGTTCCTTGGCTTCCCAGCTGATGGGCTGGGCGATAAATTCAACGCCCAGCTTTTCGGCTACTGCACGGGCAACGTCAATATCGAAGCCGACGATGTCGTTGTTTTCATCCCGGTAACCCATGGGCGGGAAGCTGTCGTCCAGACCGATAATAAAGGTTCCCTTGTCCAGAACCGCCTGCAGGGAATTGTCCTCGGCCACAGCGGCGGAAAGGGTCAGGAGCATTACCAAAGCCAGCAGGGAAGCAAAAACTTTCTTCAACATCGTCATCGTTCTTTCTCCTTTCGTCGTTATCGCTTTAGTGCGTTAACGTGGTGCTATAATAACACGACGAAGCAAAACTGTCAACAGATTTTGTAAAATTTCCTGGAGAAAAATTCAAAAGGCGGATCAGCTTGAAAGGCCGGGGCAAGGGGAAGTTCTTCGTATTTGACAGCACCGGCTTCCAAAGATTATAATAAGAAAGCATTTTTGGTTTTTGCAGGAGGCGACGATTTTGCAACTGCCCCAAGATTTGAAAGCCTATGCCGTAAACGGCCTTGTTCCCCGGCTTTTGACCCCTGCCGATGTACCGGCGATGCTGGCGCTTCAGCGGGAAGTGATGGAGGCGCTGCCGGATCCGCGCTGGTATTTTCCTTCCGATGAAGCGGAGTTTTTGCAGGTGGTTTCCGCGGATGAGGGCTTTGCCTATTTTGACGGCGAAATGCTGCTGGGCTTTGCTGAATTGACCCCGGGCGAACTGCGGGGCAGTCATAGCTATGCGGCCTCACTGAAACAGCCGGTCAGCGGCAGCTTTGATTTCCACGATGTGATGGTTCGTCCATCCGCCCGGGGGCAGGGGATGCATACCGCATTCCTGCGCCTGTTTGAAAAAATGGCCCGCACGAACGGCGGATATGCGGTTTATGCCACGGTCGATCCCGAAAACGGTCCTTCCCGGCGGAATTTTGAACGGGCTGGGTATCAGTGCATGGTGGAAAAGCCCGCTTACGACGGACGGGCCCGGAGGTTTTACCGTCTGCTGCTGTCGTTGCCGGAAAAAGACTGAACCAGATTTTTCCAATTCAGGAGGAACCATCCATGAATCATTCCAAATGGAAAGCGGTCTGGGCGCTGCTGCTGTGCGTGCTGCTGTGCTGCACGATGGCGTTGGCCGAGGAAAGTGAAGCGGAGCCGCCGCAGCTGGGCGAAGACATCGAGGTCGAAGGCGTGGCCAGCGACGAAGAAGACAACGTGTCGGAACTGGATGCGCAGGGCGTTCGGGCCAGCATCGAAGGCCTGACGCCGCTGTACCGGGCCGTTATCAAGCCCTTTACCTCCAACGGCAATACCATTCGGATGCGGGCGGAGCAGAGCAGCGAAAGCGATGTGGTCTGCGCCATCAATAAAGGCGAGACCATCACGGTCTACGCGGTCTATCCCTCCTATGTGCTGGCGGAATACAACGGCAATGTGGGCTACGTCATCCGCACGTGGATCAGCGAGGACGTGGTGCCCATCGACCCGGCCTCCACGCCGCCTTACGGAACGGTGCTGAGCCAGTACGTGGCGACCACGACCGACGTAGCCCCGGTCCATCAGGCTCCCGATAACAACGCGCCCATCAACGCCATTCAGATCGGCAAGGGCAGCAAGATCGCCGTGCTGGAATTTGTGGACGGCTTTGCCAAGATCCTCTATTGGCGTTCCTACGGCTATATTGACGCGTCGCTTTTGACCGATTTGGTGCCCGTCTCGCCTACGGACGAGCCGCTGAGCACCGAAACGCCCATCGCGGCCTTTGCCAGCTACTTTGAGTACAACACCGGCAAGGAGGGCAACGAGGGCCGCTGCCTGAATATCGTGCGCAGCTGTGAGCTGATGACTCGGGTGATGCAGCCCGGTGAAGCGTTGGATTTCAACGCGCAGATCGGCCCGTACAAGCGCACCAACGGGTATCACCCCGCACCGGTGCTGATCGACGGCGGCAGCCAGCTGGGCTACGGTGGCGGCACCTGCCAGAGCAGCTCCACTCTGTACAACGCCGTGCGGCAGCTTTCCGGCCTGACGGTGCTGTACCGCCGTCCTCACGGCCCGGGCTGCGCCAAATATCTGCCCATGCATCAGGACGCTGCCGTTGGCAACGCCAAGCTGAATTTTGTTTTCCGCAACGACTATGATTTCCCCATTCGGATCGACGCTTTCAGCTCCGGCGAGGGCAGCCTGCTGATTCAGATCTTCAAGGGAGAATAAACAAAACCCGCCGGGACGCAGCGATTCTGCATCCCGGCGGGTTTTTCAGATTCGATGGGCCACGTCGAGGGCAATGTATAATTTGCCCAGATCGTGGTTGGCACCGGGCAGCCCGGCCACTTCGTAGCCGCTGTCTTCCAGCACGTCGCCCGCTTCCAGAAAATCAAAGAGTTCCAGATGGTAAAAATCGCAGACCGCCTGTACGCCGGCCAGCTCCATTTCCACGGCGATGCAGCCCTCGCTTTTTCGCTGGGCCACCAGCCCCCTCGTCTCCCGGATCATGCTGTCAGTCGTCCAGACTCGCCCCTGCACATGGGGAATGCTCAGCGATTCGAAGATTTCCTTCATGCGGCCGCTGTTGGCGATGCGGATGTAGTCTGCCGGCGGGGCGTAGTAGTAGGAGCAGCCCTCGCCCCGGTAGCTTTCCGTCGGAAGAATGAACTTGCCCGTGGTTTTTTCCCGGTCCAGGCTGCCGCAGGAGCCGAACATGATGAATTTCTTCGCGCCAGTTACCCAACTGGCTTCGTAACAAAGAGAACCGGCCAGCGCCGAGCCGAGGTCGGTTAGGTAAAAGCCGATGTTTTCGCCCTCGTGGCAGAATTGGTAAATGGTCTTGCTGCCGTTGCAGCTGTTTAACGTGCCGATGGGTTCGCAGTCGAAGTTGACCAGCAAGTGCTGGTGGATGTGCTTGGAAAAAAGAATTAGGCATTTTTCTACCTTGCAGCCGGGTTCGCCGTAAAAATCCCGCAGGCTGAGCAGGGGCTCTGACTGAATATCGTAGCAATCGGTAATCATGGTATTTCCTTTCCGACAGTGAAGTTGTCAGGCCTCCGGGCCGAGCTGCGCCGCAGCCAGCAGCCGGTCTTTCAGCGTGGTGTAGCGCTTGGCCACGTGGTCGTTTTCCACCATCTGCTGGATGACTTCCTCCCGGCCTACCAGCACCACCAGCTGCCGGGCGCGGGTCAGCGCGGTGTAGAGCAGGTTCCGCGCCATCAGCATGGGCGGACCGCCTACTACCGGCATCACCACCACCGGGAATTCGCTGCCCTGACTTTTGTGCACCGTCAGGGAGTAGGCCAGATCCAGCGCGTCCAACTGCTGCTTCTGGTACGTGACCACCCGGTCGTCGTCAAACAGCACGGTCATCATATGCTCCGCTGGGTCGATGCGCTCGATATAGCCCACGTCGCCGTTGAACACGCCCTGCCCTTCTTCGGGGCCGAAGGGCGTTTGACGGGTATACTCGATCTGATAATCGTTTTTGGTCTGAATGACCTTGTCGCCCACTCGGTACTCCGTCTCGCCGTGCAGCAGGGAATCCACGCCGGGACGCTCCGGGTTCAACGTTTCCTGCAGAAGCCGGTTCAGGTTGGCCGCGCCGCAGTCGCCCTTTTTGGTGGGGGTCAGAACCTGAATGCAGCGGGTGGCCTGCGCCTGCCACTGCTCCCTGGGGAAGCCCAGATATTTTGGCAGCCGGGAGCGCAGCAGGTCGCAAATGGCCTGCGCCGCTTCGGACTGCAGCACCTTTCGGGTGAAGAAAAAGTCCGTGTCCCGGCTGCGAAGAACAGGCATTTCACCGTGATTGATCCGGTGGGCGTTGAGCACGATCATGCTGCTCTCATCCTGCCGGAAAATATCCGTCAGGCGAATGGAGGGCACCACGTCGCTGTCCAGGATGTCCTTGAGCACGTTGCCCGCGCCCACGCTGGGCAGCTGATCCGCGTCGCCTACCAGAATGACGCGGGTGCCGGGCAGCACCGCCCGCATGAGCCCCCGCATCAGGGTCACGTCCACCATGCTCATTTCATCCACGATCAGGCAGTCGCATTCCAGCGGATAGTCCTCGCTGCGGGCAAAAGCGCCGCTGTCGCCGCCGTATTCCAGCAGGCGGTGGATGGTCTTGGCTTCCTCGCCGGTGGCCTCGCTCATGCGCTTGGCGGCGCGGCCTGTAGGCGCGCACAGGAGAATGTCGTTGTCCTCCTTCAGCAAGGACAAAATGCAGCGGATGATGGTGGTCTTGCCGGTGCCGGGGCCGCCGGTGATGACCAGCACGCCTTCTTCCACCGCGCTTCGAATCGCCTTACGCTGGGTCTGGGAGAAAGAAACGCCGGTCTCTTTTTCGTATTCGGCAATGCGTCCGTTCAGACCCTGCACCCGCTTGTAGGGGCGGGCGTGCATCAGTCGGGTCAGTCGCAAAGCGATCTCGCTTTCCGCCAGATAATATAAAGGCAGACAAAGGGCGTTTTCGCAATCGGGAATGGAAAAGCCGATCATCATTTTTTCCAGCAGCGCGTGGGAAATTTGCGCGTCCACCAGCTCCGCGGGGGCGTGCAGCATGGCCGCAGCCCGCTCCAACAGCAGTTCTCGGGGCAGGTAGGTATGGCCCGCACCGTTGGCCGCCTCGCTGAGCAGATAAAACAGCGCGGCCCGAATGCGGAACTCGCTCTGGGGATCCATGCCCATGCTCAGGGCGATGCGGTCGGCGGTCAGAAAGCCTACGCCGTCGATGTCCATCACCATGCGGTAAGGGTTTTCCCGAACCAGCTCCACCGTATTTTCACCATAGTATTTGGCGATGCGCATGGCCAGATTGGGGCTGATGCCGTAGTTCTGTAAAAACACCAGCACCCGGCGCATTCCCATCTGCTGGGCGTAGCTTTCCAGAATCATGGCGGCTTTTTTCTTGCCGATCCCGCTGACCTCGGTCAGGCGTTCGGGATGCTCGTCCAGAATTTCCAGCGCGTTTTCCCCGAAATGGCGGACAATCAGCTTGGCCGTAGAGGGGCCGATGCCCCGGATCAGGCCGGAACCAAGGTATTTTTCAATGGCGGTCTTGCCCGTAGGCGGGGTGATGGTGCATTTGAGAGCGTGAAACTGCTTGCCGTAGGCGGGATGCTCCGTCCAACTGCCCTCGAAGGTAACGTTTTCGCCGGGGCTTAGTTCCGGCATTTGCCCCACCACCGTCTGGGTGGTGCGCCCCACCGTGACCCGCAGCACCGTATAGCCGTTTTCATCGTTGCGGAAGGTGGTATCCTGCACCACCGCCGTTAACTGCTCGGATTCCAACCTTCCGCCTTCTTTCTTCGGTGTTTTTTCGTGTTGTTTGGAGTCAGGCCAGCTTGCTGTTCAGCCAGCCGATCAGGTCGGCGTAGACCTCTTCCCGGTTGATCTCGTTGAACATCTCGTGCCGTCCGCCCTCGTAGAGCTTCAGCGTCACGTCCTGAACACCTGCGGCCTTGATCTCCTCATACACCTGCCGCACACCCTGTCCGTTGCTGCCCACCGGGTCATGATCTCCGGCAAAGAGCAGCACGGGAATGTCCTTCTTCATGGCGGAGAGGTGCTCCGGGTACAGCCGGCGCAGACCGCTGAACATATCGGCGTAGGCCCGAGCCGTAAAGGGAAAGCCGCACAGCGGGTCGGCCTTGTACAGCGCTACCTGCTCCGCGTCCCGAGTGAGCCAGTCGCTGTCGGTCTGGGGATTGTCCACCTTCTGATTATTGGCGGAGAAATTCATATGATGCAGCAGCATACAGGGCTTCTGCGCACCGCCGAAAAAGCACTGGATGGCGGCGATGGCGCTTCCCGCCGTGACGATGCCCTTTCCAAAATGGCCGGTGCCGCTGAAAATTGCTCCTGCCAGCCCTTCCTCGTATTTCAGGCAGTAGGTGCGGGCCACGAAGCTGCCCATGCTGTGCCCCAACAGGAAATAGGGCAGAGCGGGGTATTGGGCCTGCGTTTCCCGGCGCAGGGCGTTGGTGTCTTCGATCAGCGCGTCCCAGCCGTCCTTGTCGGCAAAATAGCCCTTCACCGCGGCGTTCTGGCCATGGCCCAGATGAGTGTGGCCCACGACGATGAAACCGGCCTGATTCAGCGCCTTGGCGGGCGCGTCGTAGCGGTCGATATGCTCCGCCATGCCGTGGACGAACTGCACCACTGCTTTGGGCTGTCCCTCTGCGGGCCACAGTCGCTTTTCCAGTTCTTGCCCGGTGACGGAACGAAAGTTTCCTCGGATCGTCTCTGCCATGAAATGCTCCTCCTTCAGGCCCAAAATCGAGCGTCTTTCTTTCATTATAGCATGTTGCCCGGAAAGGCACAATGCCCATTCGCCGGGGGAAGGAGGGGACGAAAAAAGACCGCTCCTTGCGGAACGGTCTCTTGGTCTCAGCTCTTAGTACTGCTGATTGCGATTGCGCTCGAAGCACTCGCGGCAATACACGGGGCGATCGCCCTTGGGCTGGAAAGGCACCTGGGTGGTGCAGCCGCAGCCGTCGCAGATCACTTCGTACATCTGGCGCTCAGCACGATTGGGGTTCTCGCGGTTACGGCGAGCAACGCGGCACTCGTGGCAACGGGTGGGATCGTTCTGGAATCCCTTGTCAGCGAAGAACTGCTGTTCAGAAGCGGTGAACACGAATTCCTTGCCACAATCGCGGCATACCAGCGTCTTGTCTTCAAACATTGTTGGTTCCCTCCAAATTTGGTTTGTTCTGTTTGCCGTTGGGTGAAGTAACCTGCGTCTTGGGTTTCCAGCTTCCGAACAACCGGGGAAGGAACCTGTACCGCATGACCCTACCTAGGGCAACACACGCATTATATCATGACCTGAGAAGAAATGCAAAGATTTTTCTAAAAAACTGTGTTTCTCTTTTGAGAAAGAAAGTGAAACGTTGCAAATTTCCTGTTTTTTCCGTTATAATAGCAGGACGGAAGGGCCTTTGAGAACGGAAAAAACAGGAGGTTGACTCTCATGTTTGATTATCTGGACTGGCGCGGCGACCTGAGCTTCGAAAACGCCCCCATCAACGCCGTTGACCTGTTGATCTTTGCCACCTTGTCCTACTGCCCCCTGGAACGGATGCCGGGCGGATTCACGCCCGGAACATTGGCACAGCTGACGGCGGAGCTGTATCCGCCGGACGCGGCTTTCTGTAACGACGCTGAAAAGCAGCGCTGCCAGCTGTGGAAGACAGCGGCGGAGAGCGAGCGCTTCGGCGGGGTGCAGGTGCAGGAGTTCGCCTATCATTTCGATCCGGCCGGGGAAAAGCAGTTTTCTGCCACACTGTTCCAGCTGGACGAAAGGACGGCTGTGGCGGCCTTTCGCGGCACCGACTCCACCGTGGTGGGGTGGAAGGAGGACTTTAACATGGGCTTTGAGTCGCCGGTGCCCGCCCAGACCGACGCGGTGGAATTTCTGACGGCCGCCGCCCGGCAGTTTGAACGGCTCTACACCTGCGGCCACTCCAAGGGCGGCAATCTGGCGCTGTACGCCGCCGTGCGTTCGCCTGCGGACGTTCGCGCCAAGGTGCTGGGCGTGTACAGCTTCGATGGCCCCGGGTTGGACGATCAGACTGCCGGCAGCCCGGAATATGAAGAAATTTCTTCTCGAATCTGCTCCTTCGTGCCGGAATCTTCCATCGTGGGTATGCTGCTGGATTATCACGACGAATATACCATTGTGGACAGCGACGGCGTAGGCATTTTGCAGCACAATCCCTTCCTGTGGCACATTCGCGGGCCGCGTTTCCAGACCCGGGCCAACCTGACCCGCTCCGGCCGCTACGCCGATCGGACGCTGCACGACTTTCTGGCCCAGTGCACGACGGAAGAGCGGCAGGTGATGGTGGACACCCTATTTGAATTGGTCGCCGCCACGGGCGCGCAGCGGGTGAAGGAGATCCCGATGGGTCTTTTGAAAAATTTCGGCGCGGTGCGGGAAACACTGAAAAAAGTGCCCGAAGAAAATCAGCTCGTGCTGAAAAAGGTGTTTCGCACGCTGGCGCAGGCAGGCGGCAGCAATCTGGACGCGCTGCTGGGCCTTTCGGAAAACGGGGGAAACACGACGGTCAGTCAGTAAAGGCGCGCGTCGCGTCCCCAATAGACAAAACCCTGCCCGGACTTTGACTCCGGGCAGGGTTTTGCATGGCTGCGGCAAAGGCAGCTTACAATTCGTGATAGTACAGGCAGATGTTCTGATAGGTACCGTCCTTCATCAGGAAACCGTTGGGAACGGTTCCGATCTGCACAAAACCAAGCCTTTTGTACAAGTGACGGGCATGGACGTTATTTTCGACTACCGCGTTGAACTGCAGCAACTTAAATCCGGCTTTTTTCGCCTGTGTCAGGCAATCCGAAACCAGCTTTTCCCCATATGTTTGCCGCGCACCGCCGAATCAACGGCGTAGCTGGCGTTGGCAATATGCCCACAGCGCCCAACATTATTGGGATGCAGAATGTACAGGCCGACAAGCTTCCCTTCGTCCTCGGTGACGCCGCAGTAGGTTTGGGCGGCGAAAAAGCTTTTGCCCGTCTGTTCATCCAGAAGATCCAGCTGCGGGAAAGCAACGCCTTCTGTGACGACTTCATTCCAGATACGGTTCATTTCCGGAATATCCTGTTCGCGATATTGTCGAATTTCCATATCATCCATGCCTCCCAGCTTTGGTGCTTTGCCCTGCGGGTTATTTTATCTGCAGCTTTTCAAACTGATAGCGCGGTTTGCCGAGGCTCTTTTTCCCATATTCGATGGCTTCTGCCGGGCAATAGCAAATACAGGCCATGCAATGGGTGCATTCCTTGCCCCAGACGGGTTTGCCGTTTTCGAGCCGAATGTTGTTCGTCGGACACTTACGGACGCATTGCCCGCACCCGGTGCAGGAATCCGTTGCCCGAAACCCGGCGGCTTTCACGATGAAGCGGTAGAAGACCGGGTTGACCGCAGCGCTCATGAAGCGGTCATAGAGATTGCTTCGAGGCGGGGGAAAGGCCTGTCCGTTTTTCAGGCGGGCGACGACCTCTGCAATCGTTGGTTCTGCCTTTTCCACGATCTTCCGGGCCTCCTCCGCCTGCGGCACGGCGAACATTGCGATGTAGTTTTCTGGCATGACGATCTGCGCCGTGCCCATGTAGCGCAGCCGCTTCCGCTCCGCCAGCCGCCGGTTGTATTGGGACGCATTGCCGATTTCGCTGCCGCAGTTCATCACGAACCAGACGCGCTCCGCTCCGGTCAGCTCCGTTTGAGCGAGCCAGTCGGATGCGATGTGGGGAATGCGCCACGCATACGTTGGGGTAATCACGATCACGTCACGGCCTGTCTGGATGGGCGAATGGTCGCCCGCCTTGATCTTGGCGTTCAGGTCGGTCACCTGCTCCCGCAGGGCCTCCGCCGCCCTCCGGGCGATATACCGGCTGTTCCCGGTTCCGGAAAAGCAGAAAATCATGGACTCATACCTCCTCGATGCTTTCTTTTCCCTATCATAGCATGAAAGCGAAGACAGGAACAGCCACAGCAAAAAAAGCTGCTGTGGCTGTTTTGACTATTCTTCCTCCCGCACCCACTGAAAGCGGGGGCCGCGATAGCCGTCCCGCTCCACCTCCTCCGACCACATAGCGGCGGGACGGACCCAGACGCCGCGCTCGCCGTATAACGCCTGATAGACCACCATGTCCTCCAGCGTTTCGGAATGACGGGCCGTGTACAGAAGGCGGTATTCGTTTCCCTTAAAATGCCGGTAAATGCCCGGTTTAAGCTTGATCATGCCCGGCTTCTCTTCCATTCCAGATATTCCTCAAAGCCCCCGGCATAGTCCAGACAGCCTTCCTTGCCTAGCGGGAATTCGATGATCCGGTTGGCGATTTCATCGATGAACTGATGGTCGTGGCTGGCGAAGAACAGGTTGCCCGGGTAAGCCTGCAGGCCGTTGGACAGGGCGGTGATGCTTTCCAGATCCAGATGGTCGGTGGGCTGATCCAGAATCAGGGCGTTGGCCTTGCTCATCATCAGGCGGCTGAGCATACAGCGCACCTTCTCGCCGCCGGAGAGCACCTTGGCGGGCTTGTATACTTCATCGCCGCTGAACAGCATCCGTCCCAGAAAACCGCGCAGATAGGTCTCGGTCTGGTCGGAGGAATACTGCCGCAGCCAGTCGATCAGGCTGCCATCAAAGTTTTCGAAATAGGCGGTATTATCCTTCGGGAAATAGCTCTGGCTGATGGTCACGCCCCATTTGAAGCTGCCCTCGTCCGGCTCGATCTCGCCCACCAGAATGCGGAACAGCGCCGTTGCCCCCGCTTCGTTGTCGCCCACAAAGGCGATCTTGTCGCCCTTGCGCACGGTGAAGGTCACATTGTCCAGCACCTTCACGCCGTCGACGGTCTTGGACAGGTTTTCCACAGTCAGGATGTCCTTGCCGGCTTCCCGCTCCGGCTCGAAGCCCACGAAGGGATACTTCCGGCTGGAGGCGGGCATCTGCTCGATCTGCATGGAGTCCAGCACCTTTTTGCGGCTGGTGGCCTGACGGCTCTTGGACTTGTTGGCGGCAAAACGGCGGATAAATTCCTGCAGGTCGCGGATCTTTTCTTCCCGCTTCTTGTTCTGCTGGCGCATCAGCTGCTGGAACAGCTGGCTGGAATCATACCAGAAGTCGTAGTTGCCTGCGTACATTTTGCAGGTCTCGTGATCCACGTCCACGATATTGGTGCACACCGCGTTCAGGAAGTGACGGTCATGGCTGACCACGATGACAATGGCGCTGCAGTCCACCAGAAAATCTTCCAGCCACTCGGTGCTTTCCACGTCCAGACCGTTGGTGGGCTCGTCCAGCAGGATGATGGACGGATGGCCGAACAGCGCCTGCGCCAGCAGGACTTTCACCTTCTGGCGGCCGTCCAGCGTGCTCATCTGGGCCTGATGCAGCTCCGTGGGGATGCCGATGCCGTTGAGCAGCTGCGCCGCTTCGGTCTCCGCATCCCAGCCGTTCATTTCGGCAAATTCGCCTTCCAGCACCGCGGCACGCTCACCATCCTCGTCACTGAAGTCCGGCTTCATATAAAGCGCGTCTTTTTCCTTCATGATGTCGTACAGCCGCCGGTTGCCCATAATGACCGTGTCCATCACGGAGTATTCGTCGTACTTGAAGTGGTTCTGTTCCAGCACGGACATGCGGTCTTCCTTCTGGATGGTCACGGTGCCGGTGGTGGGCGGCAGCTCGCCGGAGATGATCCGAAGCAGGGTGGATTTGCCCGCGCCGTTGGCTCCGATGATGCCGTAGCAGTGATCCGGCTGGAAAAGCAGATCCACGTGCTTGTACAGAAGGTCTCCCGCAAACTGAAGGCTGATGTCGTTTAACTGAAGCATTTCTTTTCCCCTTTATTTTGTTTCTTTGGCCTTTTCGTGCTCAGCGATCTGGTCGTTGAGCTGGTTGATGTTGCCGCAGCCCATGGTCAGCACCAGATCGCCCGGCTGCCAGTGCGCCCGCAGGTATTTCTCCGTGTCGTCGAAGGTGGGGGTGAGAATGGCGTTCACGCCGTTTTCCTTCATGCCCTCCACCACCATCTCCGCCTTGATGTCGCCGGGGTCTTTTTCCCGGGCGGCGTAGATGTCCGTCACCAGGGTGATATCCGCCGCCTTGGTGCAGGTGAGATAGTCCTTGAACAGCCGCTTCACCCGGCTGTAGGTGTGGGGCTGCATTACCGCCCAAAGCCGGTTGTGGGGCTGCATGGCCGCTACGCTCAAGGCATTGCGCATTTCGGTGGGGTTGTGGCCGTAGTCGTGATACAGCTTGACCCCTTCCACGACGCTGGTCAGCTCAAAGCGACGGTGCGCACCTGCAAACTCGTCCAGCGCCCGGCAGGCGATCGCCATATCCGCCCCCAGTTGATGGGCACAGCCCAGCGCCGCCAGCGAGTTGGCCACCTGAAAGAAACCGGCCACCTTCAATTTCACATGGCCCAAATCCTCCCCGCGGAAGGAGAGGTCGTATTCTCCGCAGCCCAGTTCGCTGTAACGCAGGTTGGCGGGACGGTAGTCGCAGCCCTCGCCAAAGCCGAAGGTGTAGTGACGGCAGCGCAGCTTTTCCAGTTCCTCCACTACCCGGGGGTCGTCGCCGTTGCCAACGGCCAAGCCATCTTTTTCCGGCAGCAGGGCCAGAAATTTGCCGAAGGTCTGCTGAATATCGTCAATATCCTTGTAGAAGTCCAGATGATCTTCCTCGATATTCGTGACCACTGCTACCGTGGGCCGCAGGTGCAGAAAGCTGGCGTTGAACTCGCAGGCCTCGGCTAAAAAAGTGTGGCTTTTGCCGATGCGGGTGCTGCCGCCGATAAAATCCAGATTGCCGCCGATGTGAATGGTGGGATCCTTGCCGCACTCCATCAGCACCTGACTGAGCATGGACGTGGTGGAAGTCTTGCCATGGGTGCCGCACACGCCGATGGCAGTCTCATAGCCCTCCATCAGCTGGCCCAGCAGCGTGGCCCGCTCGATGGCCGGAATGCCCAGCCGCCGCATTTCCACCCGCTCCGGGTTGTCGGGTAAAATAGCCACGGTGTAGACCACCAGATCGGCCCCGTGGACGTTTTCCGCCTTGTGGCCGATGGTCACGGGAATATGCAGATCGTCCCGCAGGTGCCGGGTGGCGTAGGTCTCCAGATTGTCCGAGCCGGTCAGCCGGTAGCCTTTTTCCAGCAGCATCTGGGCCAGACCGCTCATGCTGGAGCCGCCGATGCCGATCATGTGGATATGCTTCCCCTGATAATCCCGGATGTGAGGTGTGCTCATAGGTGGTGTCTCTCCTCGCCTGTTGCGGCCCGCTTCCGTCCGGGGAAAGACGGCCGCTGCTTGTATGCCCTCGCCCGGCCGGGCCGGAAACGCCATAAGCATACAGCCTATTATACGCTGGAATGGGCCTATGTATCAATAGGCGTAGGGGAATTTCAGGAAGGAAAGCAAAAAATCCCCGGAAAAACGCTGCACGAAAGCAACATTCTTCCGGGAAAATCGTTTCGAGGGGTCGGAAAATCAGGCTTCCTTTTTCCGCTTGTCCCGAAGTTCTTCTTTTTTGGCCTTGACCATCGCCTTGCGCTCCTTTACCGCCAGACGAAGTTCTTCTTCCCGGGCGTCTATATCTGCACGGGCCTTGAGCTGAGCCTGCTTCAGATCGGCTTTCAGCTTGGCGCGGGCAGCGCGGGCTTTTTCCAGTGCCTTGCCGTTATACAGCTTGGCATAGGGGAAGGCGCGCAGGGTGCGGCGTACCAGCGCGGAATCCCGGGCCAGCGTCTCCCGCACGCTTTTGGTGATGGCCTCCGTGTCGTCCTTCTCGGAAAGAGAGGTGTTCTTGCGGATGCGGCCCAGAACCGTGGTGGAGATCACCGTGTCGGTCAGAAGCAGCGCCGCCAGCGAACCGGAAAGCACGTACAGCGCCGTTTCGGACAGGGCGTCAAACCAGCCGAAAACCAGCGGCTTGAGGAAATAGACCATCACCAGCCCCAGCAGTCCGAAGGGGATCAGCGTGTTGGCGCAGACGCGGCCGTTCAGATTGAACTTGCGCTGGCTGTAGTCCCACCAGCGGGCATGGAACAGCTTCTCCATGACATAGGAGGTCACATATTCCAACGTACCGCAGACCAGCATGGCCAGCAGAAAGACCGCTATCGGGTGGTCGGAGAAGCCGGACAGAAGCAGCGTGACGAACACCGCGCCGAAGCCGTAAATGGGGCAGTAGGGCCCGATGAGAAAGCCCCGGTTGATGAAACGGTGGAATTGGAACAGCTTGCAGGTGACTTCCATCAGCCAGCCCAGCATGGAGCAGAAGAAAAACAGCAGAAAATACCGGCATACCAGATCGAGCGTCATAAAGGCCCTCCTTTGGTTCGTTCGTCGGGAAAACATTTCCTATAAAAAAGCAAGCGGCGGCACTTGTCGCGGCTTGCTTGAGGCCAGCGCACCCGGCCAAGGTCGTGATACTTGGATGATGAGGGAGGCAGATAGGGAAAACCATTTCGTTACTTCCCGAGGAATGCAGCAGCTTCTTTCCGCTTGCAGAATTAGCTCTGTCAAGTTGACGGATAGCAAACGGTCAAGGAAAACAGTTTCTGCTTTAGCCCTACCCAACCCGCGAGCCGCGAGGCCCGTTGCCGAGCGGCGGTAAAACCCCGGCCAACTTGCATGTCCCCCCAATCCCCTGCGCACCAATGGCGCGCAGTCTGAGGTGCAGGGGGTCACCCCCTGCCTAGATTTCCATGATGATGGGGAGGATCATGGGGTTGCGCTTGATCTTTTCGAAAATGTAGCGGTGCAACTCGTCTTTGATGCGGTTCTTCAGATTCTGCCACTCGCTGCCGTCGATGCAACCGTAGTCCGCAATGATTCGGCGGGCCAGTTCCCGACTGGACTCGATGATGTCCTCGTTTTCCCGCACGTAGACGAAACCGCGGCTGATAAGGTCGGGACCGGAAACCAGCGTGCCGTTGTCCCGGTCGATGGCCATAACCACGATGATCAGACCGTCCTGACTGAGGTGCTTGCGGTCGCGCAGCACCACGTTGCCCACGTCGCCGATGCCCAGACCATCCACCAGAACGCCGCCGGTGGGCACCACGCCCGTGATGGCCAGACTGTCCTGACTCATTTCGATGACCTGACCGATCTCGGGAATAATAATGTTGGAACTCTTTACGCCCAGCTCTTCCGCCAGCTCGGCGTGCTGCCAGAGGTTGGCATATTCGCCGTGGATCGGGATGAAGTACTTCTCCTTGCACAGGGCATGGAGAAGCTTGATCTCTTCCTGACAGGCATGGCCGGAAACGTGGACTTCGCCCAGCTGACCGTAGATGACGTTTGCGCCGCAGCGGTACAGCTGATTGATGACCCGGGCCACGGGCTTTTCGTTGCCGGGAATGGGGGAGGCGGAGATGATGACCATGTCGGTGGGACGAATTTGCAGCTTGCGGTGCTCGCCGTAAGCCATGCGGGTCAAACCGGCCATGGCTTCGCCCTGACTGCCGGTGGTGACCACCAGTACTTCCTCGTCGGGATAATTGTCCAGATCGTCCACGTCGATCATGTATTCTTCGGGAATGTGCAATTCGCCGATGGTCATGGCCACGCGGGTGACGTTGACCATGCTGCGGCCGATGAAGCACACCTTCCGGCCGAACATGGCGGCGGAATCCACCACCATCTGGATGCGGTGCACGTTGGAGGCGAACATGGCCACGATCACCCGGCCCTTGGCCTCCTGGAACATATCGATGAAGGTCTGGCCGATCTTGGTCTCGCTCATGGTGTGGCCTTTGCGGGCGATGTTGGTGGATTCGCACAGGAAGCACATTACGCCGTCGTTGCCCAGCATGGCAAAGCTGGCAAGGTCAGTGACTTCGCCGTCGATGGGGGTAAAGTCCACCTTAAAGTCGCCGCTGAAAACGATCGTGCCCGCCGGGCAGGTGATGGCAATAGCCACGGCCCCTGCGATGGAATGGTTCACATGGATAAATTTGATATGGAAGCATCCCAGATCCAGTTCGTCCCGGGGCTTGATGACGTTGAGCGGAATCCCGGCGATGCGGTGTTCCTTGAGCTTGAGATCCACCAGCGCCAGCGTCAGCTTGGTGCCGTACAGGGGCATGGGCACCTGACGGAGCACGTAGGGGGTGGCGCCGATGTGGTCTTCATGGCCGTGGGTCAGAAGCATTCCGCGGATGCGGTCCTTGTTCTGGATCAGGTAGGTCACGTCGGGAATGACCAGATCCACGCCCAGCATATCTTCCTTCGGGAAAATGGAACCGCAGTCCACTACCAGCATATCCTCGCCGTATTCCACCACGGTGATGTTTTTGCCGAATTCGTCCACGCCGCCCAAAGGAATGATCCGAAGCTTTTCTTGTTGTTGTTGTGCTTGTTGTGCCATAACGGCCTCCTTTCCTGCCACGCAGGGGTATTTGGAACGGCGAAAGCGCGTCGAGCGTCACCGTAAAGAGCGTTTCAAAAGCTGAAATGCCAAACTTTTCCATTCGCCCGAAAGGAAAGATGCAGAGCGAAACGGCATCTCTGCTGCCGCTGCGTACCGCATTCGGAAAAATGCAATTGTCCGTAAGGCGTGTGCCCACAACCTTCCAGCAAAGGTTAGTATAGCATAAAAAGCCGCTTTTGAACAGCGTTTTGGCAAGTTTTATCCCTTGGGGAATATGAAGAGTTTTCCGCCCTTTTTTGTGAAAGGGTCACAGACCCTCCCGGCCGGGGCAGCCCAGCACGTCCACGGCAGAACGATCCTCGTAGACGGCGGTAATATGGGGCGTCCATTCGGGGCGACCTGCCAGCGCCCGGTCTTTCAGGCGGAGAAAAAGCATTCCCAGCGCAAGCCCCAGAAGGCCGGTCAAAATCGCCGCGCCTTCCCCGCCCAGCCAGCGGTAGCCCAGCAGCAGACCAGCCAGAAACAATCCCAGCGGGACGGCGTAGGCCAGCGCCGCGGCATGGAGAAAACGCCCGTCGGGCAGCTCCACCTTCACCCAGTTGCCAACACGGCAGGCTTCGGTGGTTTTCAGACGGATGACGGTTTCCTGTGCCTTGCCGCCGCAGGCCCCACATTTGGCGCAGGCCTCCGGACGGGTATAACGGATGACGGCCACGCCGCTTTGGGGGTCGTAGCCGATCACTTCGCCGAATTTGGTCATGTCAGGCCGCCTCTTTCCATATAAACATAGGTAAATTTGCACACACGTATTGACACGGGTGGATTCGGGCGCTATAATATAAAATTGCATCAGTATCGGAACCGAGCTGTGCCCAGCATACTGCCTGATTGGTATTGTACATGCCCCGCGGCAAAAATGCAACAAGAAATTCTTGTTAGGGAGAAGCTCATGACGACGCTTGCGACAACATAAGGGGTGATGGCATTTATGGTGCATGAGGTTCAAATGGGGAAGCTGAGAAAGCGCATGAGCTTTTCCCGCATCGAAGAGATTTTGGACATGCCCGATCTCATCGAAGTGCAGAAAAACTCTTACAAGCGCTTCCTGGAGGTAGACCTCAAGGAAGTGCTGGACGACGTTTCGCCAATTGTGGACTATACCGAAAACCTGTCGCTGGAGTTCGTGGACTATTCGCTGGACGAGCCCAAAAATTCTCTGGAACGCTGCAAGGAAAGAGACATGACCTATGCGGCTCCTTTGAAGGTGTTTGTCCGTCTGAAGAACCGTGAGACCGGCGAAATCAAGGAATCCGATGTGTTCATGGGTGACTTTCCCCTCATGACCGAGCACGGTACCTTTATCATCAACGGCGCGGAGCGCGTTATCGTCAGCCAGCTGGTTCGCTCTCCCGGCGTATATTACGAAGATCAGATCGACAAGACCGGCAAGCATCTGTTTGCCACCACAGTCATCCCGAACCGCGGCGCATGGCTGGAGTACGAGACCGACTCCAACGACGTACTGTGGGTTCGTATTGACCGTGCCCGCAAGCTGCCCCTGACGCTGCTTCTGCGTGCACTGGGCTATGGCACTGACGCGGAGATCATCGACGCGCTGGGCGAGGACGAGCGCCTGATGGCCACCATCCAGCGCGGCGACAACGCCAAGAGCCGGGATGAGGGCCTGATCGAGATCTACAAGCGGCAGAAGCCGGGCGAGCCGCCTACCCGCGAAAGCGCCCAGAATCTGTTCAATTCTCTGTTCTTCGATCCCAAGCGCTATGACCTGATGCGCGTGGGCCGCTACAAGTTCAATAAGAAGCTGTCTCTGGCCACCCGTATTCAGGATCACGTGGCGGCGGAGGACATTGTCAACCCCGAGACCGGCGAAGTCATGGTCAAGGGCGGCGACGTCATCAGCAAGGAAATGGCCCGCGACATCCAGAACGCCGGTATCAACAGCGCTTATATTGATATCGACGGTCAGGCGCACAAGGTCGTCGGCAACCACTTTGTGGACGCCAGCAAGTACCTGTCCTTCGATCCCAAGGAAGTGGGCATTCAGGAGTATGTTCTGTATCCCCTGTTCAAGGAGATTCTGGACGGCAATCCCAAGGAAGAAGATTTGCGCGACGCTCTGAAGGCACACGTGCACGATCTGTGCCCCAAGCATATTCTGCCCGAGGATATCGTGGCTTCCGTCAGCTATCTGCTGGGTCTGCCTTACGGTATCGGCTTCACCGATGATATCGACCATCTGGGCAACCGCCGCCTGCGCAGCGTTGGCGAGCTGCTGCAGAACCAGATTCGCATCGGCCTGAGCCGTCTGGAACGCGTGGTGCGCGAGCGTATGGCGATTCAGGACGCAGATGAAGTCCGCCCCGGCGAACTCATCAATATCCGCCCCGTCAGCGCCGCTATTAAGGAGTTTTTCGGTTCCTCTCAGTTGAGCCAGTTCATGGATCAGCCCAACCCGCTGGCCGAACTGACCCACAAGCGCCGCCTGTCCGCTCTTGGCCCCGGCGGTCTGAACCGCGACCGTGCTTCCTTCGAAGTTCGAGACGTGCACTACAGCCACTACGCCCGCATCTGCCCCATTGAGACCCCTGAAGGCCCCAACATCGGTCTGATCGGTTCTCTGGCCACCTATGCCCGCATCAACGAGTACGGCTTCATCGAGGCTCCCTATCGCTGGGTGGACAAGGAACACGCCCGGGTGACGGACGATGTGGTCTATATGACCGCCGATGAAGAAGACTTCTATCTGGTGGCGCAGGCCAACGAGCCCCTGAATCCGGACGGCACCTTCGTCAACGACAACGTGGCCGTCCGCGACAAGGCCGAGATCATTCAGGTGCCCAAGACCAAGGTGGATCTGATCGACGTCAGCCCCCGTCAGGTGGTTTCCGTTTCTACCTCTATGATTCCCTTCCTGGAGAACGACGACGCTACCCGCGCCCTGATGGGCTGCAACATGCAGCGTCAGGCCGTGCCGCTGCTGGTGCCCGAAGCTCCCTTCGTCGGCACGGGCATGGAATACAAGGCGGCTCATGACAGCGGCGTTACCCTGTTGAGCAAGCAGAGCGGCGTGGTGGAAAAGGTCTCCGGCAGCGAGGTCGTGATCCGCGATGAAAATCGCGAGCTACACACCTATCATCTGAGCAAGTTCGCCCGTTCCAATCAGGGCACCTGCATCAACCAGCGTCCCCGCGTCAAGGCCGGTCAGGTCATTGAAAAGGGCGACCTGCTGGCGGATGGCCCCTCTACCGAGAACGGTGAGATCGGTCTGGGCCGCAACATGCTCATCGGTTTCATGACGTGGGAAGGCTACAACTACGAGGACGCCGTTCTGATCAGCGAAAAGCTGGTGAAGGACGATATTTACACCTCCATTCATATTGAAGAGTTCGAGTCCGAGGCCCGCGAGACCAAACTGGGACCGGAAGAGATCACCCGCGATATTCCCAACATCGGCGACGACGCGGTGAAGGATCTGGACGAGGACGGTATCATCCGCATCGGTGCGGAGGTCCACGCCGGCGATATTCTGGTCGGTAAGGTAACGCCTAAGGGCGAGACCGATTTGACCGCAGAAGAACGCCTGCTGCGCGCCATCTTCGGTGAAAAGGCCCGCGAAGTCCGCGATACCTCCCTGCGCGTGCCTCACGGCGAGGGCGGCATCGTGGTGGACGTGAAGATCTTCACCCGGGAGAACAAGGACGAGCTGAGCCCCGGCGTGAACATGATGGTTCGCGTCTACATTGCTCAGAAGCGTAAGATCAGCGTAGGCGACAAAATGTCCGGCCGTCACGGCAACAAGGGCGTTGTGTCCCGCATCCTGCGCGAAGAGGATATGCCCTTCCTGCCCGACGGTACGCCCCTGCAGATCGTGCTGAATCCTCTGGGCGTGCCTTCCCGTATGAACATCGGTCAGGTGCTGGAAGTGCACCTGGGCATGGCCTGTAAGGCGCTGGGCTGGCACGTAGCCACCCCCGTGTTCGACGGCGCGACCATGGACGACATCGAAGTGCTGCTGGAAAAGGCCAGCGAGGTTCCGGGCTACGGCTTCCTGCGGCCCGTGGACGGCTCAAAGCCCAACGGCAAGATCCAGCTGTATGACGGCCGTACCGGCGATCCCTTCGAAAACCCCGTTACCGTTGGTATCATGTACTTCCTGAAACTGCACCATCTGGTAGACGATAAGATGCACGCCCGCTCCGTCGGCCCGTACTCTCTCGTTACCCAGCAGCCTCTGGGCGGCAAGGCCCAGTTCGGCGGTCAGCGCTTTGGCGAAATGGAAGTGTGGGCCCTGGAAGCTTACGGCGCCGCCAACACCCTGCAGGAGATTCTGACCGTGAAGAGCGACGACATCGTAGGCCGCGTCAAGACCTACGAAGCCATCGTCAAAGGCACCAACATCCCCGCTCCCGGCGTGCCGGAGAGCTTCAAGGTGCTTATCAAGGAGCTGCAGTCTCTGGCGCTGGATATTCGCGTGCTGGATGCCAATAAGGAAGAGATCATCATCCGCGAGCTGGACGACGACGATCTGGACGAGCCCACCAATTCCCACTTCGATGAAGAAGACGAAGAAGAGGAAAAGGAGACCGCCGCGGACGAGGCCGCTGCGGAAGTCGCCGACGAAGACGTTGATCTGGACTTCAGTCTGGACGACGATCTGGATGATTTCGACATGGATCTGGGCGACGACCTGGCAGGTGTGGATCTGGATGACACCGACAACGCCCCCGACGATAACGAATAATCCCTATTGCCATAAACCGAAAGGGAGTGCCGCGTTTTGTTTGAACTGACCAATCTGGATTCCATCCAAATCGGAATGGCATCGCCGGAGCAGATCCTCAAGTGGAGCTACGGCGAGGTTTGCAAGCCCGAAACCATTAACTACCGCACCTTGAAGCCCGAGCGCGACGGCCTGTTCTGCGAGCGCATCTTTGGACCGACCAAGGACTGGGAATGCAACTGCGGTAAGTATAAGCGCATCAAGTTCAAGGATAAGAACAAGATCTGCGACAAGTGCGGCGTACAGGTCACCCGCGCCAAGGTGCGCCGCGAGCGCATGGGCCATATTCAGCTGGCCGCGCCCGTCAGCCATATCTGGTACTTCAAGGGAATCCCCAGCCGCATGGGTATGCTGCTGGACATCAGTCCCCGCACGTTGGAGAAGGTGCTGTATTTCGCCAACTTCATCGTGCTGGATCCCGGCGACAGCAACCAGACCGGCCTGAAGAAGTATGAGCTGATCACCGATGCCAAGTATCGTGAAGTCGAAGCCAAGTGCGGCAAGGGCAGCTTCCGCGCCGGAATGGGTGCTGAGGCCGTCAAGGAGATGCTGCAGGCCCTCGATCTGGACGATCTGAGCGTCAAGCTGAAGAAGGAGATCGCCGAACTGGCCGAGAAGGAGCGCGACCGCGAGACCGAAGGTCAGAAGCGCGCCCGCGCCGTCAAGCGGCTGGAGGTGGTGGAAGCCTTCCGCCTGAGCCACAACAAGCCCGAGTGGATGATCCTGGACGTGGTGCCCGTCATTCCCCCGGACCTGCGCCCCATGGTGCAGCTGGACGGCGGACGCTTCGCCACCAGCGACCTGAACGACCTGTACCGCCGCGTCATCAACCGTAACAACCGTTTGAAGAGACTGTTGGAGCTGGGCGCGCCGGATATCATCGTCCGCAATGAAAAGCGTATGCTGCAGGAAGCTGTTGACGCTCTGATCGACAATGGCCGCCGCGGCCGTCCCGTGACGGGCCCCGGCAACCGGGCTTTGAAGTCTCTGAGCGATCTGCTGCGCGGCAAGCAGGGACGTTTCCGTCAGAACCTGTTGGGCAAGCGCGTTGACTACTCCGGCCGTTCCGTTATCGTCGTCGGCCCCGAGCTGAAGCTGTATCAGTGCGGCGTGCCGAAGGAAATGGCGCTGGAACTGTTCAAACCCTTCGTTATCGAGCGTCTGGTGACCCTGAAAAAGGCGCACCATGGCAAGAACGCCAAGCGTATGGTGGAAAAGGGCCGTCCCGAGGTCTGGGACATTCTGGAAGAAGTCATCAAGGAGCACCCCGTGCTGCTGAACCGTGCGCCTACGCTGCACCGTTTGGGCATTCAGGCTTTCGAACCCATGCTGGTGGAAGGTCGCGCCATCAAGCTGCATCCGCTGGTCTGCACCGCCTTCAACGCCGACTTCGACGGCGACCAGATGGCTATCCACGTGCCGCTGTCCATGGAAGCGCAGGCGGAAGCCCGCTTCCTGATGCTGGCCCACAACAACATCCTGAAGCCTCAAGATGGTAAGCCTGTTATGTCGCCCTCTCAGGACATGGTTATCGGCTGCTATTACCTGACCATCGTCAACGAGAACGGCAAGGGCGCGGGCCGCTCCTTCATCAGCCCCGACGAAGCCATGATGGCGTATCAGCTGGGTCAGCTGAGCCTGCAGGCTCCCATCCGCGTCCGCATTGAGCGGGAGTTCAACGGCGAAAAGGGCCAGCGCACCATCGACTGCACGCTGGGCCGTCTGCTGTTCAACGCGGTGATCCCGCAGGATATCGGCCGCAAGCCCCGTACCTGCCTGGACGAAATGTTCGCGCTGGAGATCGACACCCTGTGCGGCAAGAAGGAACTGGGCAAGATCGTCGATGAAGTGTACCTGAAGCATGGCATCCACGATACAGCTCAGGTGCTGGACAATATCAAGAATCTGGGCTTCAAGTACTCCACCATCGGCGCTGTTACCGTTGCCGTGACGGATATTAAGATTCCCAAGGAAAAGCCCGAGATCATGGCCGCTGCCGACGCGCAGGTGGAGGAGATCAACAGCCTGTACCGCATGGGTATGATGAGCGAGGAAGAACGCTATACCAAGGTCGTGGATATCTGGAACACCACCACCGCCACCCTGCGGAACATGATCCTTCCCGGTCTGGACAAGTTCAACCCCATTCGTATGATGACCGACTCCGGCGCTCGTGGTAGCGCGGCGCAGGTCTCCCAGCTGGCCGGCATGCGCGGCCTGATGGCTTCTCCTTCCGGCCGCACGCTGGAACTGCCCATTCGCGCGAACTTCCGTGAAGGTCTGAAGGTGTTGGAGTTCTTCCTGTCCTCTCATGGCAGCCGTAAGTCTCTGGCTGATACCGCTCTGCGTACCGCTGACTCTGGTTACCTGACCCGCCGTCTGGTGGACGTGTCTCAGGAAGTCATCGTCCGCGAGCAGGATTGTTTCGAAGCCCGGGGCGAGAAGGTCCGCGGCATCACGCTGCAGGAAATCAGCATCAACAATCAGGTCATTGAGAGTTTGGAAGACCGTCTGGTGGGCCGCGTGGCCGCCGAGGATGTGGTGCATCCCGAAACAGGCGAGATTCTGGTCGCCCTCAACGAGACCATTACCAACGACAAGGCCAAGCTGGTCTGCAAGGCCGGTATCACCAAGGTTCAGGTTCGCAGCGTGCTGACCTGCCGCAATGAGACTGGTGTGTGCGCCCGCTGCTACGGCATGAACCTGGCCACCGGCGGCGCCGTGGACGTGGGCGAAGCCGTGGGTATCATCGCCGCTCAGGCTATCGGTGAGCCCGGCACCCAGCTGACCATGCGTACCTTCCATACCGGCGGTATCGCCAGTGGCGAGGACATCACGCAGGGTCTTCCCCGCGTCGAGGAACTTTTCGAGGCCCGCAAGCCGAAGCGCGACGCTATCCTGACCGAGATCAGCGGCCGCGTCACGCTGGGCGAAAACAAGAAGAAGCGCGAAGTGACCGTCACCAACGTGGACAATCCCAGCGAATCCAAGACCTATGCCATCAACTACGGCAGCCGTCTGAAGGTTCAGGAGGGTCAGCTGGTGGAAGCCGGTCAGGAGCTGATCGAAGGTTCCATCAATCCTCACGATCTGCTGCGCATTCTGGGTGTAAAGGCTGTGCAGGACTATCTGCTGCGCGAAGTTTTGAGCGTGTACCGTCAGCAGGGCGTTAACATCAGCGATAAGCACATCGAAGTGATCGTCAAGCAGATGCTGCGCAAGGTCCGCATCGAGGACAGCGGCGATACCACGCTTCTGCCCGGCTCTCTGGTGGATATTTACCGCTTTGAGGAAGCCAACCGCGCGGCCATCGAGGCCGACGGCCGTCCCGCCATCGCCAAGCGCGTGCTGCTGGGCATCACCAAGGCCAGTTTGGCCACGGAGAGTTTCCTGTCCGCCGCTTCCTTCCAGGAGACCACCCGCGTCCTCACCGATGCCGCCATCAAGGGCAAGGTGGATCCGCTGCTGGGCCTGAAGGAAAACGTCATCATCGGCAAGCTGATTCCCGCAGGTACGGGCATGAAGCGTTACACCGACATCGATCTGGTCGAAAACTTCTAGCAGGCAGGGGCAGTGCCCCTGCACCCCACACCGCGCCCTGCGGACGCGGGGGATCCGTGGAAAAGTTGTTTGGCCGTGGAACTACCGCCGCTCGGCGGAAGGCCTTGCGGCTCGCGGGTCTAACAGGGGTTTGTGCCAGTTGATTCGAAAAAGCCGCCAATCGACGGAGAATCTTATAGCTCAAAAACAGCCAGCGTGCCAAGAAACGCTGGCTGTTTTTACAGGGCGCTGCCCTGCACCCCGGGCTGCGCGGCCTAGCCGCGCAGGGTACTCTGGGGACATGCGAGATGGCCAGTGTTTTACCGCCGCTCGGCGGAAGGCCTTGCGGCTCGCGGGTCTGGCAGGGGGGCGTGCCAGTCGATTCGAAAAAAGCCGCCAATCGACGGAGAATCTTATAGCTCAAAAAACAGCCAGCGTGCCAAGAAACGCTGGCTGTTTTTTATATTGTTGGAAAATTATCCCAAACTTTGATGTTCCTGCAGTTCCACTTGGAGGATTTCGCCGGTTTGGGCATTCAGGATCACGTAATAGACGTCGTTGCGATCCGTATATTCCACGTGTACCAGCACTTCCCAGACCGGGATGGGGGAACCGTTCGGGGCAGTGGAGCCCATGGCGTTGAAAAACGGCAATTCCGTCGAAAGAACGGTCTGGGAGTCGCGGGTCAGCTGGTCGGCCACCGCGCTTCTGGCCAGGACGGAAGCGTTCACAAAGGATACCGCAACGCCATAATCAACGGCTTCCGGGCAGGTTATATCCAGAAAACCATACAGCTTCAGGGGCTCGGCGCTGAGGGCCATATAGGCCTCGTCCTGATTGAGCAGGAGGGTGAAGATTCCCTTCCTCTCGTTTTCGTCGCTGCGCATCAGCGCTACAAGGTCGTAGAAACGGCCACTGAGAAGGATCCTGCTGAAGGCTTCTGTCACGTCGCAGATCGCGTCCTGCTCGTCCTTGGGGACGCCGGTCCAGCCGGGATCCCACGCGGTCAGCCTGGGAAAGCGCCACGTCTGATTCCAGTACTGCCGGATAACGCCAGCAGCATCGAAGCGAAGCATCAGCGCGCCGTGCCGGTCGTTGGCGGGAACGTCGACGTGATAATCCTCGCCGATGCGTTTGACCTGCATTTCCCCGTCTGTAACCGCTTCATCCACGAAAGGATTGGCGAAGAAGCAGAGGGCGAATTGACGCGCGGTTGTTTCGTCGTCGATGAGAGTGATGGTTTTTCCCAGCGCCGCCACGGGCAGGAAAAGGAGCAGAGTCAGACAGCACAGAATCTTTCGCATGATCGAACCTCCTTGGATGGTATCTGCCTATTCAACGTTTGTACGGGCATATTTCATCCAAAAACAGGAAAAAACAGCCCCGGCGAAAATTTGCCGGGGCTGCACCTATCTATGAAAGTTCTTTTACGGATTGGTCTTTTGGGCATCGGCCAACTTCTTGGTCAGTTCGTCGATCTGCGCCTGCAGCACGGCGGTCTCATCCTCGGCGGCCTTAGCGGCGGCAGCGGCGTCTTCCTTGGCCTTGGCCAGTGCATCGTCACCTGCGGCCTTAGCGGCTTCCAGATCGGCCTTGGCCTGCGTGGCGGCGGCTTCCGCATCCGCCAGCGCCTTTTCCAGAGAGGCCTTCACGTCCTCCAGATCCTTGGTCAGCTGATCCTTGTCGGCGGCAGCGGTCTCGTTTTCCTTGGTCAGCGTCTCCACCTGCGCTTCCGCTTCGGTCAACTTGGCCTGCACTTCTTCCAGAGAAGCGGCCTTTTCGTCCACGTCGGCCTGCAGGGTCTCGGTCTGTTCGGTCAGTTCCTTTACCTGCGCGGAAAAGGCAGCGCTGTCATTCATGGCGTTATTTTTGCCCACAAAACCGATCACCGCAGCGATCACCGCGATGACCAGCAGAACAGCCAGTACACTTACCAGAGGGTTCTTTTTTTCCGTCTTGGTCTGGGTCATAAAGATGCCTCCTATTCGATTTGGAAACTTTTAGCCCATTATAGCACAGAAACCACGAAAAAGAAAGGCATTTGTCAGATTCTCTTTTTCCACCGGCGGCGAGTCTGCGGTTTCTGAATCTGCTGTTCCTTACCGCTCTCGCCCTTGAGCTCGAAAAGCTGGTCGCGCAGCTTGGCGGCCTTCTCGAAATCCAGCGCTTTGGCGGCGGAAAGCATCTGATCCTCCACCGACTGCATCAGGGCCTGCAGTTCTTCCTCGCTCATGGACTCCGGCGCGCCAGCCTTCATGTCATCGGTGATGCGCAGCAGCGCCTGTACGGTGCTTTGGACGCTCTTGGGTGTAATGCCGTGCAGTTCGTTGTAGGCCTGCTGCAGGGCCCGGCGGCGGTTGGTCTCGTTCATGGCCTTTTCCATGCTCTCGGTGAGAATGTCGCCGTAGAGGATGACCCGGCCGTCCACGTTGCGGGCGGCCCGGCCGATGGTCTGGATCAGGCTGGTCTGGCTGCGCAGGAAGCCTTCCTTGTCCGCGTCCATGATGGCCACCAGACTGACCTCCGGCATGTCCAACCCTTCCCGCAGCAGGTTGATGCCCACCAGTACGTCGTACTCGCCCAGCCGCAGATCGCGGATCAGCTTGGTGCGCTCCATAGTTTGAATGTCGCTGTGCAGATAGCGCACCCGGATGCCCAAATTTCTCAGGTATTCGGTCAGGCTTTCCGCCATGCGCTTGGTCAGCGTGGTCACCAGCACCCGCTCGCCCTTTTCGATGGTCTTGTGAATTTCGCCCACCAAATCATCCACCTGACCGGTGGCGGGGCGCAGCAAAATCAGCGGGTCTAGTAGCCCCGTGGGGCGGATGATCTGTTCCACCGTGTTTTCGGCAATGGAAAGCTCGTATTCGCCGGGCGTGGCGCTGACGTAGATGACCTGATTGAGCCGCTCGTTAAATTCGTCGAACAGCAGCGGCCGGTTATCGTAGGCGGAGGGCAGGCGGAAGCCGTAGTCCACCAGACTTTTCTTGCGCATGTGATCGCCATTGTACATGGCCCGCACCTGCGGCAGGGTCACGTGGCTTTCGTCGATAATCATCAGGTAATCCTTGGGGAAATAGTCCAGCAGGCAGTAAGGCGCGTCGCCGGGCTTGCGTCCGTCGAAATAACGGCTGTAGTTTTCAATGCCCTGACAGTAGCCGATCTGCCGCATCATTTCCAGATCGTAATTGGTGCGCTGCTTCAGCCGCAGGGCGTAAAGGGGCTGATTCTCGTCCTCCAGTTCCTTCACCCGCACCGCCAGATCTTCTTCGATGTGGCTGAGGTTTTGCAGCATCTTTTCCTTGTCCATCGCATAATGAGTGGCAGGGAAGACCGCGGCGTGCTCCAGCGTGCTGAGAGCGTTGCCGCTGACCGCATCGATCTCCCGAATACGTTCGATCTCGTCGCCGAAAAATTCGATCCGCAGGGCGTGCTCCCGCTCGTTGGCGGGAATGATCTCCAACACGTCGCCCTTGACGCGGAAGCTGCCGCGGGAAAAGTCCATATCGTTGCGCTCGTACTGGATGTCCACCAGTCGGGCAATGAGCTGATTGCGGCTCAGCTGCATTCCGGGGCGCATACTGACCATCATGCCTTCATATTCGCTGGGGTCGCCCATGGAATAAATGCAGCTGACGCTGGCGACGATAATCACGTCCTTGCGTTCGCGCACCGCGGCGGTGGCGCTGTGGCGCAGACGGTCGATCTCCTCGTTGATGGAAGCGTCTTTTTCGATGTAGGTGTCGCTGGCGGCAATGTAGGCCTCCGGCTGGTAATAGTCGTAGTAGGAGACGAAATACTCTACCGCGCTGTCCGGAAAAAAAGCCCGCAGTTCGCTGCAAAGCTGAGCGGCCAGCGTCTTGTTATGAGCCAGCACCAGCGTGGGCTTCTGCACCCGTTCGATGACGGAGGCCATGGTGAAGGTCTTGCCGCTGCCGGTCACGCCCAGCAGCACCTGATTTTTTTTCCCCTCCAACACGCCCCGGGCCAGACTGTCGATGGCGGCGGGCTGGTCGCCTGCGGCGGGGTAGGGAGCCTTCAAGACAAATCGATCCATCGGAACCTGATCCTTTCCAAAAACTGGCTTTATTATAGCACGCTTTCCCGTTTCGGAAAAGAACGGGCGAGACAAATGCCGCCAGCCAAGGGACGGCTGCAGGCGCAAAACGGACGCTATGCTGACAAAGCCTGCCGAAGAACGGCTGAAAAAAGCTTTTCGGGGCGGCTGAAAAACCTTTCCACCCCTCATGCGGCTTTTGCGCCGGGGTCAAAATGACCGCGACAGGAGGGATGAACATGGCAACTTATCTCATCCGTCACAGCCCGGTGCTGAGCGGCGAAGTGGAGGTGCACGCCGCCAAAAACGCGGTGCTGCCGCTGCTGGCCGCGGGATTGCTGACGGAGGAACCACTGGTATTGAAGGAAGTGCCACGCATCACGGATGTGGAAACGCTTCTGACCATCTTGCGGGATTGCGGCGCGCAGGTGACACGCAGCGGAACGGAGGTCTCCGTCTGCGCCCTGCAGCCCCAAAGCCCGCTTCATGAGGAAAACATGCGCCGCCTTCGGGCCAGCATTCTGATCCTCGGCCCCATTCTGGCCCGCAGCGGCAGTGCGTGTGTGGGATTGCCCGGAGGCTGCGCCATCGGGCAGCGGCCCATCGACCTTCATTTGAAGGGCTTGCAGGCCTTGGGCGCGCAGGTGCATCCGCTGGGCGGCAAGCGGCAGCTGTCGGGACGGCTTTCCGGGGCGCGAATCTATCTGGACCTGCCCAGCGTGGGCGCCACAGAGAACCTGATGATGGCCGCCGCACTGGCCCGGGGACTGACGGTGCTGGAAAACGCGGCCAAGGAGCCGGAGATCGTCGATCTGGCCAACTGCCTGAACCTGATGGGGGCCAGCATTTCTGGGGCGGGCACCGAGACTATCACCATTTTGGGGGTGGAGCGGCTCCACGGGGCGGTATACCGGCCCATTCCCGACCGCATCGAGGCGGGGACGCTGCTGTGCGCCGCCGCCGTCACCGAGGGCAGCGTTCTGGTGCGGGGAGCCTGTGCGGAGCATCTGCGCTCTCTGCTGTTCAAGCTGGCGGAGACGGGCGTTGGCATTCGGGAGACCCACGCGGGCATCCGGCTCAGCGGTTCGGCAGTCTCGCCCTTCGAGGTGCGTACGTTAGCCTATCCGGGCTTTCCCACCGATATGCAGGCCCCGATGACCGTGGTGGCCTTGCGCTGCCACGGGCAGAGCATGATCCACGAAACCGTGTTCGAGAACCGTTTCATGCACGTGGCTGAACTCTGCCGTCTGGGCGGGCGTATCCGGGTGGAGAACAACGTGGCGCTGGTGGAGGGCGGCTATCCGCTGCGGGGAACCAGCCTGCGCAGTACCGATCTCCGGGCGGGCGCGGCGCTGATGCTGGCCGGGCTGATGGCGGAGGGGGAAACGCTGCTCAGCGACCCCTCGGGACATATCGAGCGTGGCTACCAGAATCTGCCTGAAAAGCTGCGCCTGCTGGGCGCAGATATCGAGCGCCTGGACGATTACCCGGTATAACTTCGTCTTTGTTTCATTTGATCTTCCTTTGTTTTTACTTTTCCGCTTCTTTCCCAAAGGGTTTTGACTGTACTTTTTTGTCGGAATCCGCTATAATGGATGCGGTCTTTTGGCCTCCCGGCGCTGGCCGGGACAGGAAAGGAGCAAGCCTCGCGTGTATATTGAAAAGCGGTATCTTCGCAAAATCGCCAAAGTTTTTCAGGAATTGAGTCTTCCCCTGCGTCTGTTGGACGCGGACGGAGCCTGCATCGTGCCGGAGGACGGCCCGGGAATTGCCGTGCCCGCTTCTACTTTGGCCTCCGGGATCAACCATCATGTGGGCGACGCGCTGGTGCGGGTTCTGGATATTCATCCCGCACTGTATCTGGCGGCGCAGGCCTCCGCGCCCGGCGCGGGCGACGTGCTGTGCCTTGCGGACGCTATGGTCATGAGTCTGCTCAAGAGCAGTCTTTCCATTTCCGGCTATTCCGATGTATACCGCAAGGCGCTGCGGCAGGAGCTGACTGGCGCGGAGCTGGCGGCCCGGGCGGCGGAACATAAAATTCCGTTGGAAATGAATCGCTGCGTCATTGTGTTCCAGCTGGACGATACCGACAAGGCCAGCGCCTACAGTACGCTGGGCGAGTTGCTGCCGCTGGGCGAAACGGACGTGCTGGTGGAAATGAACCGTCGGGAAGCGGCCCTTATTAAGGATATGGAGGGCATCGACGGCGCGGCGGAGCTGGAACAGTACGTGCTGGCCGTGCAGGAGACCCTGATGGAAGAAGCCGCCCTGAATATGGCGGCGGGCGTGGGCGAAAGCAAGAATAACCTTGCTCTGCTGGGCGAAAGCTATGCCGAGGCCAAACGGGCCATCGAAGTGGGCCAGCTGTTCAATCCGGAGGAGCATATTTTCCTTTTCAGCCGCCTCATGCTGGAACGCTTCTTGATGAGCGTGCCCCGGGAGGACAGTCTGCGGTATCATTCGCTTTTGTTCAACCGCAAGACGGCCAAGCTTTTTAACGAAGAAATGCTGCAAACCATCGAAATGTTCTTCCGCAAGGACCTGAACCTTTCCGATACGGCACGGCAGCTGTTCATCCACCGCAACACGCTGGTGTACCGGCTGGACAAGGTGCAGCGGCAGACGGGGCTGGACTTGCGCCACTTCGATGACGCGGTGACGTTCAAGATCCTCTACAAGCTCAAGCGCTGCGGACAGGAAAAACCCAGAGAAATTCTGTGATTTTCAAATGAATGGAAACGGGGTGATCGTATGAAATGGACCAAGGCCCGCAAGATGACCGTTCTTCTGACGCTGGTGCTGGTCATGCTGACTAGCTGCTCGCTGCTGCCCACCACCATTACCGACGCGCTGACCGGCGAGAGCACGGCTGCCAGCGACGGCGAGATGGTCACGATCTCCAAGGAGGAGTATGAGCGGCTCAAGCAATACGAAGAACTGGACGAGATCAAGCAGATCGTCGACCAGTATTACTATCAGGAGCCGGACGAGGAAGGAATGCTGGAGGGCGCGGCCATGGGCCTGCTTTACGGTCTGGACGATCCCTACACCTTCTATTACACCCCGGAGAATTATGCCAAGATGTGGGCGGACGACGAGGGCAACTACGCCGGCGTAGGTATTCAGATCATGGCGAATTATCAGACCGGCCTGTGTACCGTTACTCGGGTCTTTCTGGACAGCCCGGCGCTGGAAGCCGGACTGCGCAAGGGCGATATTCTTTCCAAGGTAGAGGATCTGGACGTGACCGCCACCAGCCTGCAGGATGCGGTGGACATCATGCGGGGCGAGGTGGGCAAGCCCGTCAACGTGCAGGTGCTCCGGGACGGCCAGCTGATGGATTTCGTCATCACCCGGGCGCAGGTGCATGTGAATTACGTCAACTCCTGTATGTTGGAAAACAGCGTGGGCTATATCTCCCTCTATGAGTTCAGCGGCGACTGCTCCACGGCATTCAAGGAGCATATGAACAGCCTGCTGGACGAGGGTGCGAAGGTGCTGCTCATCGACCTGCGGGACAATCCAGGCGGCTGGGTGGACGACGCGGTGAAGGTGGCCGATCTGTTCCTGGAAAGCGGCACGGTGGCCTCTCTGCGCTACCGGGACGGCAGCGAGGAGACGTATCAGCTCCATCAGGGCAAGAATGATATTCCGCTGGTGGTGCTGGTGAACGAAAACTCCGCCTCTGCCAGTGAGATCCTCTCCGGCTGCCTGCAGGACTACGGCCGTGCGACCATCGTAGGCGTGACCACCTACGGCAAGGGCGTGGTGCAGTACGTGCTGCCCGTGGGCACCCGGGGCGCAGGCATGCAGCTGACCGTGGCCCAGTATTTCACGCCCAACGGCAACGAGGTGCATCACAAGGGCATCACGCCGGATGTGATCGCCGAAATGCCCGAGGAAAATAAGGACGTTATGTATGACATCGGCGATATGAACGACCCTCAGCTGAAAATCGCCTATGATGTGGCCGTGGAAAAACTGCCGTAATCAAAAGAAAATTCCCGAAAGAAGGATGGATGAAAAGGCCATCCTTCTTTCGTTTTATCGGGGAAAGAAAACGGGAGAGAGGAAGAAACCGATGAAGTCTTTTCACAGAGCTATGGCGCTGTTTTTATGTCTGAGCCTGTGCTGCGCACCGGCGCTGGCGGATTATGTGTCGGTGGAAACGCCCGTGTTTTCGGATCGGCTGGAGTGTATCGCCACTTTGCAGGAGGACGAGGAGTACCGGCTGGTGGAGCCTCCCGAGCAAGGGAGGCCGGAGGACGAAAACTGGCTGAAAACCTATGAAATGGCCTATGTCTCCTTTTGCGACAATGAGGAGAGAAAGGAAATACGCGGCTGGATCGTGACGGGATATCTTCCTCAGCCGTTGGGGCGAAAGCCGGAGCTGACGCAGGGCGGAATCCTTCTGGAAGCGTTGGGCGCGGAAAACACGCTGTATTTTGAGGGATTGAAGGCCCGCGGCTCCTGCTTTGACGAGCCCCGGCCGGGAGATATGCCGCTGGAAAAAGCGTTGGCCATCGCCATTGAAAATATGGAGTACGCCTATGGAGAAACGGACGCGACGTTGGCGCGTTTCCAAACGGTACAATACGGCATTGTTCATGAAAGCGAGTTTCTGTCCGTGCCGTACTGGCAATTCTTTTTCTGCTCACCGATCAATGTGCTGGACGCTTATCAGGTGAATGTTCGCGCGACAGACGGCGCGATTCTGGTGCTGTGCGGCCCGGGGGAAGGAGACGGCTGAAAAAGCCTTTTTGAAAAGCCTGACTTTTTTTCGTCCGGGCTTTTCATTTTGCCGAAAATGGGGTATACTCTTTTTGGCGGCAAACCCGAGCGGAGACGTGAGGGCCAGCCGCAGAAACATCATTCTAATTTGCGGACGGGGATGCGTCAACGTCCAAGAAGAGGGAGGGAAAGCCATATGCTGAATCAACGAAAAGGGCCGTAGGCGCAGAGGTGCGTCTGACGGTTTTTGTGTTTTCAACAAGTTTTTGAAAAAGGGGGGCGTGCCGGATGACGGAGGAACGTCTGGGCTTTGTGGGCATCGTGATCGAGGATCGGCAGTCGGTGCCGAAGGTCAACGAAATTCTGTCTTCCTTTGCGGCCATGATCGAAGGCCGCATGGGCGTACCCAGCCCGTCCCGGGGGCAGTCTGTGATCTGCCTGATCGTTCGGGGCACCAACGATCAACTGGGGGCCATGACCGGCAAGATGGGCAATCTTCCCGGCGTACAGGTCAAGAGTGCTCTGGTGCAGTCCAAACCCAATCCTACCAATGAAACTGATTGAACAGGAGGAAATATCTGATTATGAACGCTTTGAAAAAGTTACTTTCCGTTTTGCTGGTCGCCTGCATGGCGCTGTCTGTATGCGCCGTTTCTTTCGCCGAGGGAACCGAAGCCCTGCCCCGGGTGATGGCCATGAAGGGCCCTACCGCCATGGGCCTGAGCAAGCTGATGACCGACGAGGCCGCCAGCTATGATTTCAGCATTGCTTCTGCGATCGACGAAATTACCCCCAAACTGGTGAAGGGCGAGATCGACATCGCCGCCGTGCCCGCCAATCTGGGCTCCGTGCTGTACAACAACACGCAGGGCAAGGTGCAGGTGCTGGCCATCAACACGCTGGGCATCCTCTACGTGGTGGAAAACGGCGAACAGACCGTCCATTCCTTTGAGGATCTGCGGGGCCGCACCATTTATTCCAGCGGCAAGGGCGCCACCCCCGAATATGCCCTGAACTACCTGCTGGAAGGCAACGGCATTGACCCTGAAAAAGACGTGACCGTGGAATACAAGTCCGAGCATTCCGAGTGTCTGGCCGCCCTCTTGAGCAACGAAGGCTCCGTGGCCGTGCTGCCTCAGCCCTTCGTGACCACCGCCCAGATGAAGCAGGACAGCGTCCATGTGGCGCTGGATCTGACCGCTGAGTGGGCCAAGCTGCAGGAAGGCAGCGAGGAGCCCAGCGCCATGCTGACCGGCATCGTCATTGCCCGCACCGACTATGTGGCCGAGCATCCCGAAGAAGTCAGCAAGTTCCTGGACGGCTACAAGGCCTCCGTGGAATATGTGAACGCCAACGTGGACGCCGCCGCCAAGCTGATCGCCGCCTTTGACATCGTGCCCGAGGCTGTGGCTCAGAAGGCTCTGCCCTATTGCCAGATCGTGTTTATCGAAGGGGCGGAAATGAAGGAGCAGCTTTCCGGCTATCTGAAGGTGCTCTTCGACCAGAACCCCCAGTCCGTGGGCGGCGCGCTGCCGGATGACGCTTTCTACTTCCAGCGCTAAGAAAAAGCGCTCTATCCCCCTGTGGGCGGCGGCCTTCTGGCTTCTCTGCTGGGAGGCCGCCGCCCGCTGGGTGGACGAGCCCATTTTGCTGGTATCGCCCCTGCAGGCGATCCAGCGTTTTTTTCAGCTCCTGTGGCAGCCCCAGTTCTGGCAATCGGTGGGCTTCTCGCTGGGGCATATTCTGCTGGGCTTTTTCCTGAGTCTGGCGCTGGCGCTGGTGCTGGCAGTGCTCAGCTACCGTCACCGCTGGGTGCGGCAGCTGCTCAGTCCCCTGACCGCCACCGTGAAGGCCATTCCTGTGGCTTCTTTTGTCATTTTGGCGCTTTTGTGGGTGCCCAGCCGGAACCTGTCCATCCTCATCAGCCTGATGATCGCCTTCCCGGTGCTGTATCAGAACACGCTGACCGGCCTGTGCCACACCGATCCCCAGCTTCTGGAAATGGCACGGCTGTTTCGGGTGCCTTTCGCCCGGCGGCTTTGGGGCATCTATCTGCCCTCGGCCATGCCTTACCTGCGGTCGGGCATGAATATCGCCATCGGCCTGTGCTGGAAAAGCGGCGTGGCGGCGGAGGTTATCGGAATGCCCTCCGGTTCCATCGGCGAAAAGCTCTATCAGGCCAAGATTTATCTGGAAACGCCCGATCTGTTCTGTTGGACGCTGACTATCGTGCTACTGAGCGTGGGCTGCGAAAAGCTGCTGTCCCTGCTGGTGGGACTGATCGAAAGGAGGCTTTGCGCATGATCCGCATCGAGCATTTGTGCAAAGCCTACGACGGAAAGCCCGTGCTGAGGGATTTCTCGCTGACGATGGAAAGCGGCGAGCATCTTTGCCTGATGGGGCCTTCAGGCTGCGGCAAGACCACGCTGCTGCGGCTGTTGATGGCACTGGAACGCCCGGACGGCGGCGGCATCGCGGGGCTGGATGGTCTGCGCATGAGCGCCGTTTTTCAGGAAGACCGGCTGCTGGAACAGCTGACCGCCGCGGAAAACGTGCGGTTCGTGTGCGGCGGTCTGCCGGTGGAGACGGAAACGCTGCTCCTTCGGCTTGGGCTGGAAAAGGAGAGCCTTTCCCGGTCTGTGCGGGAGTTCAGCGGCGGTATGAAACGCCGGGTTGCCATTGCCCGGGCGCTGCTGGCGGACTTCGACATTCTGTTTCTGGACGAACCCTATAAGGGGCTGGACGCGGAAACCAAAAGGGCCGTGCAGGGCGCGGTAGGGGAGTACACCCGGAATAAAACGGTGGTGCTGGTCACTCATGACCCGGCAGAGGCCGAAGGGTACCGTCTGGTGGAAATGAAGCCGATTGCGTAAAACAGAAAAAAAACAAAATTTTCCGTTGACGCGGGCCGTGACCCGTTGTATACTTCCAACCAAGGCAAGGGTGCCGACGACGCAGAAGCGTCTGATGCCCTTGTCTTTTTTATTGATATGCAAAGCGTTGAGGAAGCAAAGTACCTCGGTTCCCGCACCCAAAGAGAGCGGGCGGCAGCTGAAAAGCCCGCGGGCGGCCCGAGCGAAAGAACCCTTCCGAGTCCAAACTGAAAGCGCCGGGGCGCAAGTAGGGGCGGCGGGCCGGTCGCCCGTTACAGCGGCCGGGGTTTGTCAGAACCCGTCAAAGAAGCAAATCAGGTGGCACCACGGAGCGCGGCATTCGTCCTGAAATCATCAGACGATGCCGCGGGAAACTTTGGAGGTGCTTTTTATGTGCTCGATTTTTGGTGTGGAAAGCAAGTCGATCCCGGTGGAGACCCTGCGGGAGCATTTTGACCGTACTTTGTCCCGTGGGCCGGATATGTCCCGGCTGACGGAAATTCCCTGCGGCTATCTGGGCTTCCACCGGCTGGCCATTATGGGCCTGAACGAGTCCGGGATGCAGCCCTTTGAACGGGACGGCAGTTACGTGGTCTGCAACGGCGAACTGTACGGCTTCCGTCCGCTGAAAAAGCGGCTGGAAGAAAAATATACCTTTCAAAGCGATTCCGACTGTGAAATTCTGCTGCCCCTGTACGAAGAATACGGACTGGAGCTGTTCAAGGTGCTGGACGCGGAGTTTGCCCTGATTCTGTACGATGCAAAGTCCGGCAGACTTATCGCCGCCCGGGACCCCATCGGCATTCGGCCCCTGTATTACGGCGTGCTGGCGGACGGCTCCATGGCTTTCGCCAGCGAGGCCAAGAATCTGGTGGGGCTGTGCGAAACGATCCTGCCCTTTCCGCCGGGCTGCTATTGGGCGGGCGGGGAATTTGTCCGTTACGCCGACCCGGCCCGGGCAGATCAATACCTTATGGCCGATGAAGACACCGTCTGCCGGGGACTGCATGACCTGCTGACCGCCGGGGTGGAGAAGCGGCTGGACGCGGACGCGCCGCTGGGGTTCCTGCTCAGCGGGGGTCTGGATAGTTCACTGGTGTGCGCCATCGCCGCCCGCAAGCTGAACAAACCCCTGCGCACCTTCTCCATCGGCATGGATGTGGACGCTATCGACCTGAAATACGCCCGCAAGGTGGCGGAGTTTATCGGCAGCGACCACACGGAGGTCATCATCACCAAAGAGGACGTGCTGGCCGCGCTGGAGCCTGTGGTGGCGCTGCTGGGCACCTATGACATCACCACCATCCGGGCCAGCATCGGCATGTATCTGGTGTGCAAGTACATTCATGAGCATACGGACATTCGGGTGCTGCTGACAGGCGAGATTTCCGACGAGCTGTTCGGCTACAAGTACACGGATTTTGCCCCGGACGCGGCCGCGTTCCAGCATGAGGCGGAGAAGCGCATCCGGGAGCTGCATATGTACGATGTGCTGCGGGCCGACCGCTGCATCTCCGTCAACTCGCTGGAAGCCCGCGTTCCCTTTGGCGATCTGGCCTTCGTGCGCTACGCCATGGCCATTGACCCGGCGCTGAAAATGAATCGTCACGATATGGGCAAATACCTGATCCGTCAGGCCTTTGCCGACGATCACATTCTGCCGGAGGAGATTCTTTGGCGGCAGAAAGCCGCTTTCAGCGACGCAGTAGGGCATTCTATGGTAGACGATCTGAAGGCCTATGCCGAATCCCTTTACACGGATGAGACCTTCCGCACTGGGTGCGCAGAGTACGATTTTGCCCGTCCGTTTACCAAGGAAAGTCTTTTGTACCGCCAGCTTTTCGAAAAATATTATCCCGGTCAGGCCGCCATGGTGTCCGGCTTCTGGATGCCCAACCGGGATTGGCCCGGCTGCGACGTGGATGACCCCTCCGCCCGCGTGCTGGCCAACTACGGGCAAAGCGGCGTGTGAAAAAACGATACCACCCCCCGGCTTTGGACTTTTTTCAAGCCGGGGGTTGGATGATGCACCCCAAAAATGCAACTGCGTTTGCTCTGCGGGGAAAGATTATTTTGCGTTTTTGTACGAAATGAGAATATGACTGGGTGCAAACAACAGGGATGCGAAGATTAAAAGCAGCGAACGACTCATGATCCCGCTGAATAAGAACAAAACAGAGGGAATGATGGAGAGTGCCAGAGCTCTGAACAAACTGTTTTTCTGAAAAAAGACAGCCCAGATCGCGCAGTAAAGGATCACCAATACAGCATCCGCCATAAAGCAGACTATGAACGCCGCGTCAGACCACCATCCCAAGCAGGTCCCGGGAATGTTGAAGATCATGAAACCAAAACAGCCGAACCTGCCGATTTGTTCCATAGTTTCAACCGCTTTATTGCTCCAGCGATTCGCAAAGCTGTCTTTGCATTTGACGGCGAAAAGAATGTTTGGAATCATAATGACCGCAATGATGAGCAGTCCAAAAGGATTCAGCCACTCCATATAATTCTCCTTATCCATTTTTGTACAACGCCTGCTTTGCAACTGCGCTGTCAGCAAAAGCCGGAAATCGCACCTGTGCACGGAAACAGGGTCGTGTTTCCGATGCTTTTTTACCTCGCGCCCGACATGAGGGTGTTGTAGGCCTTTTTCACAAATGCCTCGTCGGGCATATCGCGATAGTCCTCCATGGTCTCCGCAATTTCAGCGGTATAAGGACGAAGACAGGCATAGCCGCCGTTTTCTTCCCTGCGGAACTGATCGACCGTCATGAAAATTCGTCCGTCCTTTTGAAAAATGAGACATCTGTAGATTTCCTCGGGACGATAGCCCCACGGCAGACGATCCTTTCGTCTTTCGATCAGCTCCACCACGTCGGCGGCTTTGACCTTAAGCCAGTCGCTCATGTGCTTCTTCCTTTCCCCATTGATTCGCGTCTATGTTAGCACCGAATCAGAAGAAGAACAAGCACAGTTAGTTCTCTTGGAGGGCATTTCTGCATTTTTTTCCTGCCTCGGGCCATACTACCAGCGCGAACAATCAGCCAAAGGGGACGGGCTCATGCAGACGATTTTTTGCCGGGATCTGGAGAAAAACCTGAAGGCGCTTCAGCAGCGGCTCCATCTGGACGTGAACGACGACGTGGTTTTGCGGCGCTTCGACGGGCTGGGGCAAAGCTGCGCCCTATTGTACGTGGAGGGCCTTTCCGACGGGGAGCAGATGGCCCAGCACATCCTGCGCCCCATGATGAACAGCCCCCTGCGCCTGACCGGCCGCGGGGCGGCAAGGCAGCTGATGGACAACGTACTGACTGCGCCCGAGGCGGAGACGGAGCAGGAGCTTTCCAAAGCCGTGGAGGATCTGCTCCGGGGCCTGTGTCTGGTGCTGATGGATACCTGCGATCAGGCCCTGCGGATCGACCTGCGCGCCTATGCCCGTCGGCCCGTCTCCAACCCCCGAAACGAAACGGTGGTGGTGGGGCCCCATGACGCTTTTAACGAGACCCTGCGGGATAACCTGACGCTGCTGCACCGGCGGCTGCCCTCGCCGAACTTCGTCTGCCAGCTTCGGAAGGTGGGCACGGAAACGCCGGGGCAGGCGGCGCTTTGCTATCTGGACGGCGTGTGCCCCCGGGAGACGGTGGAGGAGCTTCAGCGGCGGCTGGACGGCGTGGAGCTGGATTACGTGCTGACCTCCGGCACGCTGGAGCAGCTCATCGAGGACGACCCCTACGCGCCCCTGCCGCAGGTGGTGGGCACGGAGCGGCCGGACCGGGCGGTCAGCTTCCTGATGGAGGGACAGGCCGTTTTGCTGCTGGACGGAAGCCCCCGGGCGCTGGCCCTTCCCGTCAGCCTGTGGCACCTGTTCCACGCGCCGGACGACAGCTATATGCGCTGGCAGTACGGTACCTTCATGCGGCTTCTGCGCTTGCTGGGGGCGCTGGTGACGCTGCTGCTGCCCGCAGTGTTCGTCAGTCTGGTGGTGTATCATCCCATCACCATCCCCATGACGCTGCTGACCAGCATCATGCAAAGCCGCACCAACGTGCCCATCAATCTGTTTGAGGAAACCCTCCTGATGGTGGCGGTGTTCGCCCTCATCAACGAATCGGCCATTCGCATTCCCGGCATGATGGGTTCCTCGCTGGGACTGGTCAGTACGCTGATTCTGGGCACGGCGGCGGTGGACGCGGGGCTGGTCAGCCCGCTTCTGATCATCGTGGTGGCCCTTTCCGGGCTGGGAAGCTACGCCATGCCCAACTACCCGCTGTCCTTCGCCTTCCGGCTGGGGCAGGTGGCGCTGCTGCTGGCGGCGGGCATTACGGGCGTTTCCGGGCTGTGCTATGCCGTGGTCATGCTGCTGTGCTGGGTGGCGGCCATGGAAAGCCTGGGCCAGCCCTTTTTGGCTCCGGGAAGCCCCCGGCGGACCCATAACCCCGATCTTCTGCTTCGCGCGCCCACGTTCCGCCAGCGGCTTCGCGCCTATTTGAGCGACCCCCGGGAAATGAAGCGGGCCTATGGCCGGATGCGCCGCTTTGACGGGAGGGATCAGGAGTGATCGCATGGATTCGCCGGGCCCGGCAGACCCGGACGCAGGTGGACAGCCCCGGCGCCATGCAGCGGGAGCGGGACGCGGGGCTTCGGCTGGCCTTCCGGGTGCTGGGGGCCATGCAGCTGACCACACAGCTGCTTTTGTGGACCATTCAGTTCGGCTACGACCATCTGCGGCAGACCACGTGGCAGGCGGCGGTCTTTCTGACCGTGCCCACGCTGCTGTTGTGGCTTCTGTGGCGGCGGGCCTGCCGTGGCGGGCTGGAGGGCGGCAGGCGCTACTGGGCGCTTCTGCTGCTGCCCAACCTGTGCCTGGACGCGTACCTGTGTATGCTGGCCTCCAATTCGCTGATTTCCGATCTGATTCCGGCGAAAACGCCTCTGGCATGGCCGCTGGTGGTGACGTTTTTCCCGGTGGTATCCAGCTGGCTGAGCCGGGACAAGGGCGCGGCCTACGGGGCGTATACGATGCGCTGGCTGCTGGCGGCGCTGGTGCTTTGCTCCACGGTCTTCTCCGGCGGCGACGCGAGTCTGGAGCGGCTTCATCCCCTGCTGGGGGACGGTCTGGGCAAGACGCTGCTGTTCGCTGCGCCGGGCATGGGGGCCGTGTGGGGCGTGGCGCTGCTGGAGCTGTTCCCCCTCCGCCGGGGAAGCCCGGAGCCCGGCAGCAGAGGAAAACGGAAGGACTGGCTGTTCATTGCCGTGCCGCTCCTGTGCTGCGTCCTCTGGGCGCTGTGGCTGAGCATGCTGGAGCCATGGCAGCCGGAGGAAAGCTGGGACGCAGGCCGCAAACTGGCGGGGCTGAACCAATACGGCTCCAATATTCTGATCTACGGGCTGGGCATTCTGTTCTGGATGCTGATGCTGCCCGTTTCCCTGCTGGGGACGACCACGGCGGGCAAGCTGCTTTTGGCGCGGGCTTTTCCGAAGATCCCCAAGGGCCTGTGGCCGCCTGCTCTGCTGCTGCCGGGGCTGGCGATGCTGGCCGTTTCGCCCTCCGCCATTTTGGACGGCGTACCGTGGATTTTGCCGCTGCGCTACGGGCTTTCGCTGGCCGCCGCCTGCGCCCTGTGCCTGTGCCGGAAAAGGCCCGGAAAGGAGACGAAATGAGAAAAAACCTCTGGGCGGCGCTGCTGCTGGCCCTTTGCCTGACGGGCCTGACGGGCTGCGACACCATCTCCGTGATGGAGCGGCAGACCTACGCCCTGTGCTTTGCCGTGGACGCGGCGGAGGACGGCGGGCTGACCCTAAGCGTTCAGACCCCGGTGAACGGCAGCGGCGACGATACTTCCGCCACGCCGGAATACTCGGTGTTCACCGCCACAGGCCCCACCTTTGAGGACGCCATGGCCGTGCTGACCGCCACCACGCCCTGCACCGTGAATTTCTGCCAGCTGAAATTGTGCGTCTTCGGCTACGAGCTGGCCTCCCGGGAGCGGCTGCAGCCGCTTCTGCACAAGATCACCACCATCTCCACCATGCGGCCCAACGCCATGGTCGCCGTGGCGCTGGGCCGGGGCGAGGAGGTGCTGCACGCCATTAAGCCGGATTTCGGGATGCGGCTGAGCACCTATCTGGATATTTTTATGGACCGGCTGGAAAAAGCCAAGCTGACGCCTCGGCATACGGTGACCTGCCTTCTGCGGGATCTGGATACGGAAATGAAGGATCCCATCATTGCGGTGTGCGCCGTCAATCCGGCCCTGCAGGAAGAAGCCCAGCCGCAGGAAGGCGGCGAAGAACAGCAGACGCAGGAAAGTCAGACGGTTTTTGCCCGGGGCAATATCGAGGACGAGGCCTTCTCCGTGCCCGGGGCGCTGGCCGGGCGGATGCCCCGCACCGGCAGCAATCCGGTGGAATATACCGGCAGCGCCGCCATTGGGGCCGACCGGGTCAGCGGCCTTCTGGATGCGGAGACCACCCAGACCGTGCTGCGGCTGGCCAAAGCCGCCCGGCTGGAGGTGGGCTGGGACGGCGACCGCACCCAGCTGCGCATTTGCCTTGGAAAGCGCACCCGCATGGACGGAGCCCTCAGCGACGAACGCATACAAAAAGCAGTGGAGACCCTGCAGGGGTTCCACTGCGACGCGCTGGGCTTTGGCGGGGCCAGCGCCCGGTGCTTTGCTTATAATGAAGAGTGGGAAAAATGGGACATTCGCCAGCGCTATCCCACGGCGGAAATTTTGATTATGCGTTCAGAGTGACGGAATGGGGCAGGGCTACGTTGTCCGGCTTGGGCACATGATATTCCGCGCCCTCGTTGTAATACACCCTGTCCGGGGGCGCTTCCAGCTCCTCCGGGTGTTTCAGATAGTGCTTCATGGACGCAAACAGCCGGGCGTACACCGCGCCGCCGCAGATGCGCTCGTCCACGGTCATGCCCATGGGCAGGGTGCATTTGCGGAACAACTTGCCGGTAGCGTCCACCGCGTGGGAACGCTCCGGGCAGCCCAGCGACAGAAACATGGTGGTATCGCCGAAATTGTAGATATGATGATACACCCGCGTCATGCCGATGGAGGCCATGTTGGTCACAAACAGGCTGGTATGGAAGGGCAGCGCGTCCATCAGCGCCTTGGGGAACAGATCGTGGTGATCCAGAAAATTGGCGACATGCACCACCAGATTAGGCAGAAGCGGCACTTTCAGCAGAGTGGAGGCCAGCTTGATGGCGGCGCTGTCGTCGTCCGTCCGGCGGCCCTCCGCAATGATCTGCTTCACCCGGGCGCTGACCTCGAAGATGGTGTCGCTGGGGTCGAACTTCACCTTGACGGCGTTTTCCTCGGGCTGTCCGTCTTCCGTGGGCCGCAGGACGACGAAGCTCACCGCCAGCTCGGTGCGGTTGTAGAATTTCCGGTTCATGATGAACCGGTTGGCCTCCGGTACCTGAGAAATCGCCCGCACAAAGGCGGCGATGATCAGCTCCATAAAGGTGATCTTCACGCCCTCCCGGCTCTTGTGGCTCATGTAGCGCAGCAGCGGCTCGTATTCCGCGTCGTAGGCCAAAAAGACCTGCGCGTCGCACCGCCAGGGCATCAGGTAGGGGGTAATCTGAACGATGGGGTCGAGATGCTTGACCCGCTTTCCTTCGGGGCGGCGTCCAAACATGGGCATTCTTCCTTTCTGTCGCCTGGTTTTGCCTTGTCCGCGCCGTTTCCCTCGGAAGAAAAGATCATAGCGATATAAAAGAAGCCCTTCAGGATACGGCCGCCGGATGAAAAGCAAGGCTATTGTATCCTGAATGGGCTTATCCGTCAAGGCAAAACGGGAATGTCGGGCTTTGGAGGGCCGAAAAGTCAAAGGAAGGCGGGGCTATTTCTCCTCCTCGTACATGGCCTGCATCTGGGAAAGAAGCCCGTCGACGATGCGCATTTTTTCGTCGTTGGCCCCGTTGTCCGGCTGATATTCGATGCCCTGACCAATGCAGACGGTGCGGGTCTTTTTGGAGGCGTACACGGGGATAAAGACCGCCTTTTTCTTGGTTTTGGCATAGTACAGCGGCGCGATCATGGCAAAGCCGGTGAACAGCTTGCCTACGCCCTCCAGCGCGTAGCCCCGTTCGCCAACGGCATGGCCGGTATCGTTTTCCGGGAACAGCAGGATGTTGTCCCCGGCCTGCATCGCGTCGATGGTCTCCCGGAAGGTGCCGATCAGCTTGCGGGGGTCGTTTCGGTAGACGGGAATGGCTTCCAGACTGTCGAACACCCACAGAAGCAGCGGCGTGATCATGCGCAGGATAGGCCGCTTCCAGCTTTCGGGCAGCCATTTCTGCCGCATCATCGTGCCCTGATACATATGCTCAATGATGACCTCCCGGTTCATCATTTCCGCAATGGTCCACGGCCGGAAGGTGACGGGAATGTACAGATTCGCCACCACCGGGCCGTACAGCTCGCCGTGGTTGCACACCAGCACCATCGTGCCGTCCTCCAGCCCTCGCAGGTGTTCCTTGCCGATCACCTTGTGATAGTACAGCGGCCGCAGCAGGGCGATGATGAGCTTTACGCCAAAGCGGTTCTTGTGACGCTTCACCACCACGTTTTCCAGCTGCTCCCGCAGGGCGGGGTTGCTGCCGCCTTCTTCCTTCAGGGTCAGCCAGCGGGCCAGTTTGGCAAAATGCCGGTTGTTCATGGGAAAGCGCAGCACGCATACGATGGCCATAGCCAGCAAAAGCAGCGGCGGCACGATCATCCAGCGGTGCAGCGCCATGGAAAGGGGCTCTAGGGTCAGCGTTTGCGGCAGGAAGCGGGGCAGACACAGAAACGTCACCATCCCCAATGCGGCCATCTGCCCCAGCAGCGTTGCCATTTCCGTACTGACGGAGCGGATGCGGTCATAGCCATCCATCCGGCCTTCCAGCCCGAATCGGGCCACGTCCGCCATGCGGTTTTCCAGATGAGTCAGCGCTGTCATGCTCATGCCCAGCCCGCCGCCGCACAGGCACAGCGCCAGATAACTCAACGTCAGGCTGGTAGAGGGCAGCTTCAGCTGCCGGTCGAACAGAATCAGCCCATAGGCCCAGAGAAACAGCCCGGCCAACAGAATTTGCACTGAACCCTCCCGACGCAGGGCCCGGAGCACCGCCTCCGCCGCCGCGTGGGTGACCAGCGTACAGGCGCAGGCCAGAATCGTGCAGAGAACCAGCTCGTCCACCGTCAGGCCGATGAACAGGTACGCCAGCACCAACGTCAGCTGCAGGGCCATCAGAACGATGAACTGTAGCTTCCGATAGGCGTTGAAGGCGTTCAGCTGGTTCAGTCCGACGTTCAGCTCGTTCAGCGTTTCGGGGGAGGGCGTTTCTTCCAGCTCGTCCAAGGCGATGGTTTCCCGGCTGCGCCAGTGGCTGAAGCCCTCCAGCGCCGCGCCCAGAACGTAACCGCATAGAAGGAGCACCGCTTCATTGACGGTTAGGCAGCTTAGCAGCGGCCATGCCGTTAGCCCCAGCGACAGCAGGTGGCACAGAAAGCACAGCCCCCAGAAAGCCCGCGGGCTGACCGTTTCCCGGAGCCGGCGGCCCCAAAGGCGGCTGCACAGATTTTCCCGCAGGGCGGCAGTGGCGACAGCGGCAAACAGCGCCCACAGCGCCGCCGAGGACAGCGCCATGGGGTAAATGGCGATCATCCCCAGCGTGCCCAGCAGCATCAGCACGGTCAGCGCAAGGCAGACCCGGCGCATCCGGCGGGTCAGGAACGCCCGATCACGGCCCCGCAGAAGCCGCCACAGCATCAGCGAGACCTGACTGTTCAGAAACAGCGCGCAGCCCAGCACCGGCAGGGACGTTAACGCGCTGGAAAGAATGGAAGCGTACAAAAATTGATAAATCATCCGAAGGGACATCATTGCCGCCATGTCCGGGCGGGCCGTGCGGATAGGAGAACGGCTGGCTTCAGGCGAGGCTTGCAGGGGGGCTCCTCCTCTCATAAGGAAACAGATGGGAAATAACAGGAATGACAGCGTCTATTGTAACATAGCCTTTTCCGGAAAGGCAAGAAGTCCCTGAACACGGCCCGAGGGAAGGCATATTCGCCCCCTTCGCCGCATACCTTGATACAAAGTTTTAGGAGGAATGCAGGATGGAGCGGAAACAGGACGGCGGGGTCCAGACCCCGGAAATTCTTAGAGAAGAACTGCCCATGCAGCGCTTTGAGGGGCAAAAGACCAGTCAGGCGGTGGTGGAGGGAGAAGTGGCGCTTCCCGGCGGCCTGCGGGAGGAGACCCGCGTCCTGTGCTCCGAAGCCATGGCGGTGCTGGAACAGACGGACGTTCAGCCGGGGCGGGTGGACGCGGAGGGCAAAGTCACCTTCCATGTGCTCTATACCCAGGGCGACCCGACGCTGGTCAGCGCGTTGGAGGCCTCAGCGGAGTTTACCCACAGCGTAGATTTTCCCGGCGCGGAGGACGGCATGGCCGCCGTGCTCAGCCTGAGCGTGGAGCACGTGGAGGCCAGCGCCCAGGGCGGGCGGCTGCACCTGATGGCGATTTTGAAGGCCCAGACCCGGCTTTTCTCGGATGAGCCCCTTTCCGTGGTAACAGGCGTTCACGGGGCCGAAGGGCTGATGCTGAAAACGGAGACGCTCTCCTGCCTGAGCGCGGCGGCTTCCGGCACACGGGAGGTGCTGGTGCGGGAGGAATGCGAGCTGGCCGACGTTCTGCAGATCGCGGACACCCTGTACGCAACGGCCTTCGCCACCGTGCAGGACGTGATGGGCGGCGAGGAAAAGGCCACCGTGTCCGGCAATATCCTGCTGGAAGTGGTCCACCGCAGCCAGATGCCCTCCCGGCCCGTGGTCGTGACCAGGCACACACTGCCCTTTGAGGAGACGGTGCCTCTGCTGGGGGAAAACGGCGATAGCCTTTGCTGCGACGCTGTGGTCAAGGACGTGGCGGTGCTGTCGCAGGAGGGGGCCGGCGAGGGCGAACGCACCCTGCGGGCGGAGGTGCTGCTGGGGCTGACCGTGCGAGCCACCGTCAGCCGGGACGTATGCCTGATGCTGGACGCGTACACCACACAGGGCGATCTGCTGGAGCCTGTGACCCAGCCCGTGCAGCGCGCCTTGAAGCACCACCAGCTGCACACGGCGGAAAGCGGCAAAATGACGCTGCTTCTGGACGGCCAGCCACCGGCCCGCACGCCGCTCCGGGCCAGCCTGCGGCCCATCGTGACGGATGTGAGCCGTTCCGGCGGCAAGCTGAACGTGGAGGGCATGATGGAAGTCACCCTTCTGTACATGACGGACGACAGCGACGTGCCCCAGACCTATCAGACGGAGGAACCCTTCCGCATGAGCTACACCTGCGAGCTGTGCTGTCAGGACAGTTTGCAGCTGACCCCCTCCAATATCGAACTGACCGGCATCACCAGCGACCGTGTAGAGGTCAAATACATTCTGCACCTGAGCTGTTACGACGTGCTGCTGGGAGATGAACCGCTGGTGACGGACGTGACGGAGCAGCCCGCCCAGCCCGCCGAACCGGGCATTCTGCTCTGCTTCAGTCAGGCGGGCGAGGGCGTGTGGGATATCGCCAAGCGCTACCGCGTCAGCTGCGACAGCCTGAAACGCATGAACCCCGATCTGCAGGACGGCGTAGCGGGACAGCAGGTCATTCTCTGGCACCGGCAGGGATAAAAAAACAGCGCCATGCGGGAAATCGCATGGCGCTTCTTATATATGTATGTTCGGAAAAATCAGGCGTGCTTGCGATGGCGAAGCAGCACGAAACCTGCGCCCGCCAGAACCAGCAGTCCGGCCCATAGCAGCGGCGCGGCATGGTCGCCCGTCTGCGGAATAGTTTCGACTACGGTAAAGGTTCTGTTGAAGCTGGAGGAATCAATATTGAGCTCTCTCTCCGTAAAAGTTCCCGCTTCTGTCCGATACCTTACCGCCGCGTTGTAGGTTTGTACCTGATAGGTACCGGCCGGGAGATTGTAAGGGATCAAAATGGAAATCTGACACTCAAAACCATTTTCGCCCTTCCACGTAATGTTCGTGTATTGGGAATCTTTTTCAATGTAGGCGTTCTTTACGGTAGAAACTCTCTTGCTGGTCGAGAGATCGACCAATACAAATTCGCTGTCGTCGGTCAGATTCACTTCTTCCAGCGTAAGATTTTTCGCGGGGAGAGCGTCAATAGGCATCGCGCTCGGTTGTTCCAGCAGCAGACGAAGCTTGCCGCTGGACGGCGCGGCGGTAACTTCGCCGCCCACTACGTCGATATTGGCTTTGATACAGCCCGTCATCATCACGGCGGAGAGAAGCAGCAAAAACAGAAGGGAAACAACGCGTTTCAGGGTGCTTTTCAAGGGAAAGACTCCTTTCCTAAGCAAGGGAAAATGGAATATGGCTATTTTTCAGCATAGCATAAGGAAAAACGATTCGCAAGCTCGTTTTGCACTTGCTTTTTTACTTTTCTGCTAAATTTTTGCCAATTTTTTGCTATAATAGCCCCAGCGACTTTTGAACGTCAGGGGGATTCAGATGACAATTTTGACCAGGAGACAGGCGCGGCGCTTTCTGCTGCTGCACCACGGGCTGATCGGCGCGTATCGTTTCCGGGGAAAGCAGGGCGCGTATGATTTTGTGCGTCAGGCGGGCTGCATCCAGTTCGACCCGGTGGACGTGTGCGGCAAAAACGCCGAGCTGACGCTGCAATCCCGGGTACAGGGCTTTACGAAGCAGACCCTCTGGCAGCTTTTGTACCGTGACCGGCTGCTGGTGGATTATCCCGATAAGAATCTGTCTATCCTTCCAACAGAGGACTGGCCCTATTTCGAGCGCTACCGCCGCAGCGCCCGGGAGGGCGGCCGGCAGTTCGAGGGTCTTGCGGAGATGGAAGAACGGACCCGGCAGTATCTCCGGGAAAACGGCCCGGTCAATTCCGACACGCTGCCGGTGGAGGGGCAGATGTACTGGCATTCCATGATCCATTGGAGCGGCCAGTGGCACGGTCAGACCGGCGCGGCCCGGTCGGTGCTGGAACAGATGTATTCCACAGGCGAACTGGTGATCCATCATAAGGAAGGAGCACGCAAATATTACGACCTGGCGGAAAAATACCTGCCGCCGGCGCTTTTAAGCGCCCCTGATCCCCTGCCGGAAGAAAACGACCATCTGGCGTGGCAGGTAGAACGGCGCATCGGCGCGGTAGGGCTTTTGTGGAACCGCCCGTCGGACGCATGGCTGAACCTGTGGGGGCTGAACGCCGGAAAACGGGCGGAATGCTTCCGACGGCTGCTGGTGGCGGAGGGTCGCATTCAGGAACTGTCGGTGGAGGGCGTTCGCTGCCCGCTGTACTGCCGGGCCGGGGAAGAAGCGCTGCTGGAACGGGCCATGTCTGCCGAATCCCTTCGGCCCCGGTGTGAGCTGCTGGCCCCGCTGGACTGCCTGCTCTGGGATCGGAGGCTCATCCGGGAATTGTTCGACTTTGATTATACGTGGGAAATTTATACTCCCAAGGAAAAGCGAAAGTACGGCTATTACGTGCTACCCCTTCTTTATGGAGAGAATTTCGTCGGCCGGGTGGAGGCTGTGCCCGACCGGGCGGCGGACACGCTGCAAGTCCGCCGCATCTGGTACGAGGACGGAAAAACGCCCGGGCGGGCGCTTTCCGCCGCGGTGGAAAAGCGACTGCTGAAATTCGCCGCTTTCAACGGCTGTTCCCGGCTGGAAATGCCCCGCTGAATGGGCGCGTTTGCCAAATCCGCCTATTGTGTTATAATGTTTCTGATAACCGTCCGCCGGTACTTCGGCGGAACAACAGGGGGAACCGACCAATGATGAAATGGGAAGAAAAGCTGCGCGGCTGGCTGATCGACCACGTGCTGTGGCTGGCATGGGCGGCGGTGCTGGCGCTTGGGGCGTTCCTGCGCTGGTCTTATCTGCCGAATCTGGCGGCTGACTTGGAGTTTATGAATTCCGCATGGTACGACGCCATCCGGGAGGGCGGTATGAAGGCCGCGCTGGCCCCGGAGCTTCTGTATACCTACAGCCCGCTGCATCTGTACCTGTGGCGGCTGGAAAGTCTGCTCCTGCCCGGCGTTTCCACCTATACCGCGCTGAAAGGGTGCAGCCTTCTGTTTGAAGTGCTGAATCTGATCGTGGTGTATAGCCTCCTCAAAACCGCCCTGCCTAAGGAAAAGCAAAGCTGGGGCTGCTTTCTGGGCTGCGCGCTGGTCTGGCTGAGTCCGGTGATGCTGTGGAACGTGGCGGGTTGGGGCCAGACGGACATTTTCTATACGCTGTTCGCGCTGCTGGCCGTCTTGCTGCTTTTGAAGGATAAACCTCAATGGGGGCTGGTCTGCCTGGGCGTTTCTTTGGCGTGGAAATTACAGGCCGTGTTCCTGCTGCCCCTGTTCCTGATCGCGTATTTCGCGGGCCGGAAGCGCTTTTCCCTGTTCTGGTTTCTGACCGTGCCGGGGGTCATGCTCCTGACAAGCCTGCCCATGGCGTTGATCGGCGAAAGCCCGCTGTTCGTGGTGAACACCTATCTGGGCCAGACGGGAATGTACAGCGAAATCACCTATAATTGTCCCAATCTGTACGCCATTCTGGGCGATGCATTGCAGCAGAAGCAGGCGACGCTGGGAATGTTCTCCCGGACGGGATTTTGCCTGTGCGTGGCAGCGCTTGGGGTGGCGGCGGTGCAGATCATCCGCAGCCACCGGGAGGTATCCGGCCAGTATGCCGTATTGCTGGGCGCATGGTGCGTGTTGTGCTGCGCGTTCTTCCTGCCCCGGATGCACGAGCGCTATGCCATCGTGGGCGAACTGCTGCTGCTCTGCTGGGCCGTGTGTCGGAATCGCCCGGAAAACTGGGTCTGCGTGGTGCTGAACGCGCTGACCACCCTGAGCGCTTATTCGGAGTATATGTTCCGCAAGCCCTTCTTCCCTTTGCAGGTGGGCGGGCTGATCAATCTGGCGGTGCTTCTGTACCTCAGCTTTGTGCTGCTTCGGCATCACAAGGCTGACGAAAAGGAGCCCGCGCTATGACTGCCGTCGATTCTGCGAACAAGGCAAAAGCCCGCGCGGCGTTTCTGGATTTCCTGCGGATTCTGGCGGCCTTTCTGGTCATCGTCAATCATACCAATAGCCATGTGTTCAAAGCGCTGACCCCGGTTGACAGCCAGTGGCACTGGAGCATTCTCTGGTACTATCTGAGCAAGACCGCCGTGCCCCTTTTTATCATGATCTCCGGCGCGTGTCTGCTGGGCAAGCGGGACAGCTATGCCAAAATGGGCCGCCGCATCCTGCGGACGGTGCTGGCGCTGGTGCTGGCTTCCTATCTGTATTTTCTGTGGGACGCATGGGTGAATTACGGCCTGTGGCCCCGGGCAGTGGACTTCGGCGCGCTGTTTGGCAAAATATGGCGGGGCGAGATAACGGACGGCTTCTGGTATCTGCCGCTCTATCTGGGCCTGCTGCTGACGCTGCCCCTCTGGCAGAGGATGGCATCGGCCATGGAAAAGCGGGACTATGAGTACTTGATGGCCCTGACCTTTGCCGTCGGCGCGGCGTGGCCGCTTTTGAGCCACTATGTTCCGGCGCTGGCGCTGCCGAAATATCTGGATCAGCTGATCCCCTGCGCCTATCTGGGGCTGTTTTTCGCAGGCCATTATCTGGTAAAATACCGGGAGCCCCGCCGCAATTCCGTTCTCCTTGCGGCGGTCTCGCTGGCTTTGTCGCTGGCCGTCTGCTGGGCGCTGACCCGGCTGGAATTCGACCGGGTGGAGCCCGGGCGGATGTACTGGTTCATGGACGAGCGGACGGCCCCCGCCCTGCCGGTGATCGCCGCGTCGCTGTCGCTGTTCCAGCTGGTTCGCTGCGCCTGCGGCTCCCGCAAAAGCGGGCGGCTGCTGACCGAGCTGGGGGGCTGCGCCTTCGGGATCTATCTGTTACAGGATCTTTTGATCGCCGAAAGTAAAAACCGGCTCTTTCTGCCCCTGTGCAAGAAAATGCCCGCATTCGGGGCGGCACTTTGCTGGGAGGTTGTCGTGTTCGCCGCCGCGCTGGCGGGTGCATGGCTCCTGCGGCGCATCCCCGGCATGAAACGCATCTTGTAATAGCGGTGAATCGTGGTATACTGAAAGTTGCATTTTCACAGCGGCGGGACGTTTGTCCTCGTGCTGAAAATGACAGGCATAAACCGGCGCAAAATGGGCAAACTTTTTTCGGAAAATTTTGGGCCGTTTCTTTCAGCAAGCGATAAGGAGTCTGAAATATGCTGCGCAACAACGTGGTCACGGTGGATTTGGGAAAGATTCGCCAGAACTATCTTTTACAGAAGAGCCTTTTGCCCCGGAAAACGGAGATCATGCCGGTCGTCAAGGCCGACGCCTACGGGCACGGCATGGTTCCCGTCGCCACCGCCCTTCATTCCATGGGCGCGAAGCATTTCGCCGTAGCGCTGGCGGAGGAAGGCGTGGAGCTGCGGGAAGGCGGCATTTCCGGCGAAATTCTGGTGCTGGGTCCCGCCATGGAGGAAGCGGCGGAGGAATGCGTCCGCCACGACCTGACCCAGACCGTCTTTACCCCGGAAATGGTGGAAATTTTGGAAAAAGAAGCGGAAAAGCAGGGCCGGGACGCATTGATCCACATCAAGCTGGACACCGGCATGGGACGGATCGGTCTGCGGACTTTTCAGGAGGCCGAAGCGCTGGCGGAGGCTCTCAAACATGCTCCCCATGTGAAGGCCACCGGCATTTACACCCATTTCTGTCTGGCGGACGAACAGCTGGAAAACGGCGGGATCAACGCCTTTACCCGGCAGCAGCTGGCCCGGTTCAAGGAACTGCGCTCCTGCTTCGACCCGTCCATTCCCGCCCATGTGTCCAACAGCGCCATGGGGCTTCTGATGCCCGAGGGCGATTTCGCCATGGTGCGGCAGGGCATTTCACTGTACGGCTATCCGCCCGTTCCCACAGAGCTGCCCTTTGAACCGGCGCTGCGTTGGGATACGGAGGTTTCCTGCCTCAAGACCCTTCATGCGGGCGATCCGGTGGGCTACGGCTGCACCTTCGTGGCAGATCGGGATATTCGGGTGGCGACCGTGGCCGTGGGCTACGGCGACGGCTATCACCGGGCGGTCAGCGGCAAGGGCTTCATGCTGGTGGGCGGCAAGCGTTGTCCCATTCTGGGGCGCATCTGCATGGATCAGACCATGATCGACGTGACGGAGGTGCCGAACGTGCAGCTGGGCGACCGTGTCACGCTGATCGGCGAACAGCAGGGCCAGCGCATCACCGCCGAAGAACTGGCCCAGTGGGCGGGCACCATCAGCTATGAGGTGCTGCTGGGTATCACCCGGCGAGTTCACCGAGTGTGGCTGCACGCCTGACGTTTTTGCGAGAATTAATAAAGAACCCATATCAATCTCAAGAGGAACGCCCGGTCATCCGGGAAGGAAAGGACGGAAGAATATGGCGGCGAAACAACCCAAGGTGGAACCAGTCAAAAAGCCCTATCTGAAGGGCTCTTTCTGCGGAAAGGACGCATGGAAGACCGTGCTGAAGCGCTTTGCAGGCATGTTGATGATCTGCTTCGTTTACGCGATTGCGTCGATGATTATGAACTTTGACAGTCTGGCGATGCGCATCGTCGTGTCGGTGATGATCGTGGCCGCCGCGCTGTACTACGTATTCGCCAAAGGCATGGAACAGGGCACCGGCGACGTGGGCTACGGTGAAATGATGTACGCCCGCCAGCAGGAGGGCAAAACCATCGACAAACTGGACAGCGACCGCTGCTATCATCCGCTGAAGGGCTTTTTTGAGGCGCTGCTGGGCGCGCTGCCCTATGTGCTGGTGGCGCTGGTGTTCGCCGTGATGACCAAGCCCACCACTTATTCACTGGGCACGCTGCCCTCCTGGACGCAGGAAATGCTTTTGCAGGATGAATTTGGCGACGCGCTGCGCTACTATCAGGAGACTCACGCCTTGACCGCACTGGAAATTCTGCGGGTCATCGTGCGGATCATGTGTATGCCCATGATGAGCATCGCTACCTATCTGGGCACCGACGCGGCTCTGCTGGCCGAGCGCCTGAGCCCCCTGTTCCTGCTGCTGCCCGCCGTCGCCTACGGCGTGGGTTATCTGCAGGGCCCGGTGCAGCGGGAGCGCATCAATACCGGCATCAAGATCGGCGTGAACAAGAAGCAGCGCAAGCAGCAGAGGGAAAAGAAGGCCCGCAAAAAGGCCAGCGCCAAAACGCCGGAAAGGCTGATCTGACCCATGAGGATCATTGCGGGAAGCGCCCGGGGAACGCCCCTATTGGCGCCTAAGGGCATGGACACCCGGCCCACGCAGGACAAGGTGAAGGAATCCCTGTTCAATATGCTGCAGGGCCAGCTGGAAGACGGCGCTGCACTGGACCTTTTCGCAGGCAGCGGCGCGCTGGGACTGGAAGCCGTCAGCCGGGGCGCAAACCGGGCCGTGCTGGTGGATCAGTCGCGGGAAGCGGCCCAGTGCATCCGCCGCAACATTGAGAAGCTGCGCTTTCAGGATCGGGCGGAGCTGGTCACCTGCGATTGGAAACAGGCGGTTTCAAAGCTGGCCCGAGAGGGGCGGCGGTTCGATCTGGTGTTTCTGGACCCGCCCTATCGAATGGACGACTTGGGGCCTCTGTGCGACGAGCTGGACGGGGCTGGGCTGCTGAACCCGGAGGCCGTCGTGGTGTGGGAACGCCGCACCGGCACGAAAAACGAGCTATCTCCGGCGTTTGCACTGATGAAACAGCGCGCCTATGGGGACACGGAAATGCTTCTGTACCGTTATGAAGGCCGCGCAAAGGAGGAAGGCGTGTGAAAGGATTATGCGTCTATCCGGGAAGCTTTGACCCGCCCACGATCGGTCATCTGGACCTGATCGAGCGGGGAGCCTGTATTTTCCCGGAGCTGATCGTGGCGGTGCTTCAAAACCCGGCGAAAAAGAACGCCTTCACCGTGGAGCAGCGCATGGACATGCTTCGCCGTGCCTGCGCCCATCTGCCCAACGTGCGCATAGACGCTTTCGGCGGGCTATTGGTGGATTATCTGCGGAAGACCGGGGCGGAGACCGTCCTGCGGGGCGTGCGCACGGTCAACGATTTTGAGACGGAATTTCAAATGGCGCAGATCAACCGGCAGCTATTCCCGAAGGTGGAGACGCTGCTGCTGCCCGCCAGCCCGGAGGAAGGCTTCATCAGTTCCAGTGCCGTGCGGGAGATCGCCCATTTTGGCGGGGATATTACGCCCTTTGTGCCCGCTGAAATTATGGAGGATATCAAGGCCGGTCTGAACGCAGACTGACCATGGGAGGAAAGAAAAATGCAGTCTGACGATATTTTGAATTTCAAACAGAACATGAGCGAACTGGAAGAACTGATCCTGCAGGCCAAGAAGGTGCCTCTGAGCGCCATGTGCATGGTGGACAAGGATCGGATGAGCCGCATTCTGGAAGCGCTGACGAAGGAGATGCCCACGGTTTTCACTCAGTGCCAGGGCGTGGTGGACAACCAGATGTCCATTCTGAAGGAGGCCAGCGATCGTGCGGAGCAGACCAAGCAGACCGCCACGGCTCGCGCCAATCAGCTTCTGAACGACGCACAGGCACAGGCACAGAAGACGGTGGCGGCGGCAAACCAGCAGGCGCAGGACACGGTGAACAAGGCCGGTCAGCAGGCCAACGCCATGCTGCAGGAGGCGCAGGAGCGGGCGCAGAACATGGTGCAGGACGCGGAGCGCCGCGCCGCCCAGCTGGTCAGTCAGCAGGAGATCACCGCCCGGGCCAACATGGAGGCCGAAGAGCTGAAGCAGTCCACGAAGGAAGAAATCGAGCGGCTCTATCACGACGTATACCAGCATATTGACGAAGTGCTGGCTCAGCTGGACCGCACCATCAGCGAAAAGCTGACCGACATCCGCATGACCCGCCAGCAGATCGATCAAAGCATCCGTTAGCAGGGCTAAAGCCCTGCACCCATCTCTGCGCGCTATGCGCGCAGGGGCGTAGGGTGACATGCGGCTTGACTGGGGTTTTAACGCCGTGGCACGACGGGTGCCACGGCTCGCGGGTCTGGTGTGAATTCCTTGTTGGTTGAATAGAAAAGACCGCCATTCGGCGACAGGCCCTCCGGCTCGCGCAAGGGGCAGTGCCCCTTGACCCCCCACACCGCG
>ERZ772883.135-NODE-135-length-84979-cov-7.770889_pt1 | contig 84979 bp, 76 predicted proteins | sample MGYA00580575_ERZ772883 | MGnify/ENA primary metagenome ERZ772883 (study PRJEB29015, sample SAMEA2737666) | human gut metagenome | biome: human gut; feature: human-associated habitat; material: faeces | place: China | collected 2012 ... | reverse complement strand
CCTGCGCGCCCATGGCGCGCAGTCCGGGGTTAAGGGGCACTGCCCCTTAAGGGCGGACGCCGGTGAGAAGGTCGTCCACCAGTTGGATGGCTTTGTGGAGACGGGCGTTGTAGTCGCCGCTGATGATGGTGATCTTGTCGCCGAAACCGTAGTCCCGGTACATTTGCAAAAGACGGTCGTTCAGAATGCGACGGCGGTCTTCGTCGCCGTTGAGCCGCTGGCCGTCCGCCACCCAGCGCACATCCGGCATCAGGTAAAAGAGCCGGTCGTAGCGGGTGTGGTCAATGTACTTCTCCACCAGCTCGTTGCGGTGGCCCATATACAGTTCGCTGAAATAGTCGGTGTAGGTGGCGTCGGTGTCGAAGAAGCAGACCTTGTTGGCCGAACGCAGGGCGTGGTAGTCCTGCTCGTACTGAATGTGCGCAATGCGTCCGAAGTCCTCGTCGGTGTAGATGGTCTCGTCGTTGCCCAGATAGTCCCGGGCATAGTAGCGGCCCACCTCCTCCGACCAGGAGGTGTTGTACAGCTTGGCCAGACACTTGGTCAGGGTCGTTTTGCCGCAGCTTTCCGTGCCGGCGATCAGCACTTTCTTGGCAAAGAAGGGCCGGGCCGCGCCCAGAATGTAGTGCCAGTTGCCCAAAATGTTCTTGCGAATCTCCGTGGCGGAAATGGGATAGCGGGTGCGGCTGGGGTCAAACAGCTCCACCTTCGCCTCCGGAAAATAGCTGGCCAGCGTCTCACTGTAGCTTAAGTCGCCCACGAAAAACGCGTCGATGGGCGCGCACACGACCTCGCGCATCCGCTTGCTCCATTCCTGCCAGCCCTCGGGATAGACGGGAATGTCGCTTTCGTCCAGCACCCGCACCTGAATGTGGGGCATATCCTGTACCTGCTGAGAAAACCACTGCTTGCGCAGCCGGTAGGAAATTTCCGGCAGCCCGTCCGCCTCGCAAAGGGCGCGGGTCTGCTCCGCGTTGTCGGAAATCACCACGATCAGGTTCTGGCACTTGGTGGAGGCTTCAATGATCTGATAGAGATGACCTCTGTGCGGGGGTAAAAATCTGCCGAAATATACGCCGGTCTGATACATGAACGATTGAACTCCCTTCCGTTTCGCGACGGGAGAAAAACGCTCCGCCGCCGCCTGACGCGCCGTCAGGCCGTTTTGCCCACAAAGGATAGCATAAAACCGAAGGGCAGGTCAAGAAAAAATGAAGGGATCGAATCTGTGAAAATTTTTCCGGGCGGCAGGAGGAAGGAAAGCAAATGCAGAACTTTGAACACAACAGAGGCTCGGCCAATGTTAAATTCGATCCTAACGACGAAAAAAGCGAGGATACCAGAGATGGAATTTCATTCTGAAAAGCTGAAAAACCCGGAGTTCTTCTGTGAAAATCGCCTTCCCGCCCATTCCGACCATGAGGCTTTCGCCTGTCTGGAAGATCTGGAGGCCGGGGAAAACCGCCTGCGGATGAGCCTGAATGGATATTGGAAGTTTTTTTATGCCGTCAATGAAAAGCAGCTGATCCCCGGCTTCGAGCAGCCGGAGTACGACTGCGCCGACTGGGCCGATGTCGCCGTGCCTGCCCACGTGCAGCTGGAGGGATACGGCGTTCCCCAGTACTGCAACACCCAGTACCCATGGGACGGCTGGGAGGATATTGAGCCGGGCGAAATTCCCGAGCGTTTCAACCCGGTGGCATGCTATGTGAAGACCTTCGAGCTGCCGGAAAGCATGAAGGGAATGCCGGTGCGGGTATCCTTTCAGGGAGCGGAAAGCTGCGTGGCCCTGTGGCTCAACGGCCGGTACGTGGGCTTCGGCAGCGACAGCTTTACCCCCAGCGACTTTGACCTGACCCCCTATCTGCTGCCGGGCCGGAACAAGCTGGCCTGCCGGGTGTACCGCTGGTGGGCGGGCAGCTGGGCCGAGGATCAGGACTTCTTCCGCTTCAGCGGCCTGTTCCGGGACGTGTATCTGTACGCTGTGCCCGTCGTTCACGTGCGCGATCTGAGCATCCGCGCCCTGCTGGACGACGACTACCGGGACGGAACCCTGCAGGTGCGCGCCCAGCTGGAAAGCCGGGGCCCGTGGCAGGTGGAACTTCGTCTGACGGACGGCGAGCGGGAAATCGCTTCCGCCGCCGTTCAGGGAGCGGACGGCGAAGCCGTGGCCGAGCTGGCCGTGCGGGAGCCGGAGAAGTGGAGCGCCGAGCGCCCGAAGCTGTACCGGCTGCTGGTGACGGTGAAGGACGGCGAGGGACGGGTGACGGAGGTCATCCGCCAGAACGTGGGCTTCCGCCGGTTTGAAATGAAGAACGGCCTGATGTGCCTGAACGGCAAGCGCATCGTGTTCAAGGGTGCGAACCGCCACGATTTCTGCGCCGAGAGGGGCCGTGCCGTGACGGCGGAGCATATCCGCCGGGATCTGCTCACCATGAAGCGGAACAATATCAACGCCGTGCGCACCTGCCATTATCCCGACCACGACGCGGTGTACGCCCTGTGCGACGAGCTGGGCCTGTATGTGATCGCCGAAACCAATCTGGAATCCCACGGCGTGTGGGAGCGCATCCAGTCGGGGGAAAAGCCCCTGAGCTTCGCCGTTCCCGGAGACCGGGAGGACTGGAAGGACCAGATGCTGGACCGGATCGAGTCCACCTATCAGCGGGACAAGAATCATCCTTCCATTTTGATCTGGAGCTGCGGCAACGAGTCGCTGGGCGGCAGCGTGCCCTATGCCATGAGCCAGCGCTTCCGGGAGCTGGACAGCACCCGTCTGGTGCATTACGAAGGCACGGCCCATGACCGCCGCTATAATGACACCACCGACATGGAAAGCCAGATGTACACCCCCGTCTGGAAGATTCGTCAGTATCTGGAGGAGCACCGGGACAAGCCCTTCATCCTGTGCGAATACACCCACGCCATGGGTAACTCCAACGGCGCGATGCACAAATATACCGAGTACGCCTATGAAGAGCCCCTGTATCAGGGCGGCTTCATCTGGGACTTCATCGACCAGAGCATCCGCGTGAAGGATCGTTACGGCAAGGACGCGTATTTCTACGGCGGCGATTTTGGCGAACGCCCCGCCGACTGGGATTTCAGCTGCAACGGCATCGTGTTCGGCGACGGCAGCGAGTCCCCCAAGATGCAGGAGGTCAAGTACAACTACCAGAGCGTGTTTGCCGACGTGAGCCGGGACAGCGTCACCATCCGCAATCACAGCCTGTTCACCAGCACCGCCGCATGGCAGTGCATCGCCACGCTGAGCCGGGACGGCAGGGAGATCGCCCGTCGGGAGATCAAGACCGACGTGGCCCCCGGCGAGACGGCCACCCTGCCCCTGCCCTTCCCGGAACAGACCCGGGGCGGCGAGTACACCGTGACCCTGTCCTTCCGCCAGCGGGAGGCTACGGAATGGGCCGAGGCGGGATATGAGGTAGCCTTCGGTCAGGGCAGCTGGCGGGTGGAGGAAAAGAAGACCGCTGTTCCCGCCGCGCCGGTTCTCGTGGTCGACGGCTTCAACAATCTGGGCGTGACCGGCGAGCATTTCAGCGTGCTGTTCAGCAAAAGGCAGGGCAAGATGATCTCCTACCGCGCGGGCGGCGTGGAGATGCTGAAAGCTGCGCCCATGCCCAACTTCTGGCGCGCCCCCACGGAAAACGACTACGGCAATCGGATGCCTCAGCGCTACGGTCAGTGGAAGCTGGCGTCCCTGTACTGTCTGCCCATGGACAAGCCGCAGGTGCAGAACGAGGTGGACGGCGGCGTGAGCATCACCTATCTCTACGCGCTGCCCACCACCCCGGCGGCCCAGTGCGCGGTGCGCTACACCGTGCACCCCTGCGGCCGGGTGGACGCGGAGCTACGCTACGACCCGGTGAAGGAACTGGACGACATGCCGGAGTTCGGGATGCTGTTCACGCTGGACGCGCAGTACGATCAGGTGCGCTATTACGGCATGGGGCCGGGCGAAAACTACGTGGATCGCTGCCATGGCGCGAAGCTGGGCCTGTGGGAGACCACGGCGCAGGAGAATGTCTCCCGCTACGTGCTGCCCCAAGAATGTGGCAACCGCACCGGCGTGCGCTGGGCAGAAGTGACGGACTTCCGGGGCCGGGGCCTGCGCTTCCTGTGCGAAGGCGAGGACGGCATGGAGACCTCCGTGCTGCCCTATACGCCCCACGAGCTGGAAAACGCCCGCCATCCCAACGAGCTGCCGCCGGTATACAATACGGTGGTGCGCGTGGCCCGGCAGCAGATGGGCGTGGGCGGCGACGACAGCTGGGGCGCCAAGACCCACGAGGAATATCTGCTCAATGTGGAAAAGCCGCTTGTGTTCCGCTTCAGCTTTGAAGCGGTGGTGCGGTAAAAAGAAAATTTCCCGCCCGGTGCAAGAAAACTGCGCCGGGCGGGTTTTTGGATGAAAAAAACATGGCGGCGAAACTTTTTCCCCTGCCGGTTCGTCTGGATAAATGGGAAAAAAAGAAGCAAGGGAGAAAATCGGGATGAAAGGACGCGGAGTTCTGGCGACGGTATGCGCGATTTTCCTGTGGATGAATGGGGCGGAAGCGGCGCAGCCAGCCGTTTCCATTCGAGAACTGCGCGAAACGCTGCCTGAACGCTGGGTGGGGGAGTATGTGATCCGGCACGGAGACGGCAAAAATCTGCGGGACGGAGACACAGTGACCATCGACGTACCCATCATCGTGCCGGAGGTGGAAGCTGTCCCGGCCGTGCGGATCACGTGGGGCGGGCCTTATGTGGGGCTGGACGCGTCAGCTCTCGTGGAAGAAAACACGGAGAATCATCTGGTGGCGGAATTTTCAGCGGCGCGGGCCGAGCCCCTCTGCCGGGAAACGGCAGCGGAAACCTATCTTCGCACCCTGAAAGCCGACGTCCCGGAAATGCGGGAAAGAGAACTGGAGGCGTTCCTTCTGCGGGAAGAAACCGCCGGGGAAGGGCAGCGCCGGTTCCGAATGGCGTTTTACAGCACGTTCCACGGGATTCCCTATCTGATCGGTCAGAACTTCCGCCTGGAAGTCCCCGGCGAAAAGGCGGAGGAACTTCTGCCGTCCGTTCCGGCCAACGTGACGCTTGGCGCGCTGCTGGAAGACCGAATCGGCGTGAACCTTTGCGTCCCAAAGGAAGTAGGCGTGGATGAGGACGATCTTCCGTTGTTGGAATTTCAGGAAATTTTGGAAATTTTCGAGCAGTGGGTCAGAGACGGCTATGTTTATTCGCTGGAGGAGCTGCGGTTCGGCTACATGGCTATGATCGACCCGAAACGGAAAAGCGAGGAATTTGTGCTGCTCCCGGTGTGGGCGGCGAAGGGAATCACCCGCGGCTCGCTGAATATGCCCTTCTACCCGCAGGAAGACCCGGAGTCGCTGGCATTTATGGGGTATGGGAACCCTACGGTATGCGTGGTGAACGCCCAGACCGGCGAAAAATATGACTTTGTAAACGATGACCGGGAAAACCGGCGGTATGTTACGGAACTGCTGACTTGGGAGAAGATTCAGCCATAGAAAAGCGCCCCTGCGGAGAAAAAGCAGGGGCGCTGGTTTTGGACAGAAAACAGGTCAATATTTCCCTTCGGGGCAGCCGGTTCGGCCGGGTCCCTGCATCCCGGAAACGTAGCGGGCGCGGTACTCCATGTTGACCTCCCGCAACTCCTTTTTGCCGTCGATGTAATCCTGATACATTTCGACCACGCCCGCGGCACAGCCGTCGCAGGCAGCGTCGATGTTGCCAAGCGACTCGGCCACCAGACGCTCCCGTTCCTCCCGGGTGGTCTCGCTGATGAGAACTCCGCTCATGCCGGCACCCTCCCCGTCAGGAATCGGAACGGGCAAAGCCGTTCTTCATTTCCATGCTGGCGCTGAACAGCACCTTCGACAAAAGGTCGTCGGTCAGCTTCCGGGCCTTGTCGGCCAGCTGCTGGTTGCAGGCGGTCAGGTAGGCGGCGGCGTCCTTCTCCGGCGCGGCCAGATACTGCTCGTCAAAGCGCTTGAGCATGGCGTGACCGGCGGTGGACAGCGCCAGCTGGTAGCGCTCCACATGGGCGAGACAGGCGGGATAGTGCGCGTCCGCCATGGCGGCCACGATGCGGTTGGCCCAGTAGAAGCTCTCCGTGGTCACATCGCCGGTGGTGTTCGCCAGATAGGCGGGCGTGGCGTTCACGTGGGCATAGAAGGGCACCGCCTCGTTGAAGGTGTTGGAGCCCACGGCGATCCATTCCACGCCCTGCAGATCGTGGGGCATATAGGGCCGCAGCTGGGTGATGGCCACGAAATTGTTGCGGTTGATGCCGATGGGGCGGTACATTCCCCGGCGGGACAGGTCGCCGTGACGGTTGTAGGGGTTGTACTCCGTGCCCTGATAATAGGAAGAAAGCACGTATTTCACGTCTTCCACGGTGATCTTGCGCTCGGGCACCATGCACCACGGCAGATCGTCGGATTCGGGGGTGAAGTCCGCGTCGGGGCCGTCCCACACGAAGGTAGTGGGATTCAGGCAGCGCAGCATATACCACGCCCGGGGCGTGTTGTAGCAGTGATCCGCGTCGCTGTGGCTGCCCAGCGCCGCCCGAACGTCGAAGTCCTCCGCTTCCGCAGGGTCTACGCCGTCCAAGCCCAGATCCAGATGGTTTTCCCGGATGAAGTCCGCCAGATCGGCCGAGCAGAGGTGATTCTTTCCTTCGCCCAGCGCGTCCTTGAAGTCAAAATAGTCGATGCCCTGCTGATTGGGGACGACCACGTAAGCGTCATCTGGCACCCGCTTGGCCATCCAGTGGTGGCCGCCGACGGATTCCAGCCACCAGATCTCGTCCAGATCCTGAAAACCGATGCCGTTCATTTCGTAGGTGCCGTACTGCTCCAGCAGCGCGCCCAGCCGCAGCACGCCTTCCCGGGCGCTGTGGATGTAGGGCAGCACGATGGTGAGCATGTCCTCCTCGCCGATGCCGCCTTCCACCAGCGGATCGGCTCCCAGCACCCGCGGGTTGGAGGTCAGGGTCTCCGTTTCGCTCATGGCCACGTTGCATTCGTTGATGCCGGCCTCGCCCCAGATGCCCTGCACGGGAACCGCGTCGGGCATGGCGGTGTAGCGCATGGGATTGTCCGGCAGGTCGATCTCCACCTTGGAAATGACGCTGCGGTAGTGCCGGGGCTGCTCGTCGGGATGAACGACGATAAATTTCTTGGCGGTGAATCGTCCCGCGCCGGAGTCCTCGTTGCGGGCCATCAGGGTAGAGCCGTCGTAGCTGGCTTTTTTGCCGACCAATAAGGTAGTGCAGGGCATGAAAAGTCCCTCCCTTGAAAAATCTTTTTCCTCCTTCTTTATATCACCGGCGGCGAAAAACTGCAATGGTTTCGGCGGCTTTTCCATTGTTCCGGGAGAAAAAACGGGGTATACTGGTGGGGCAAGGACAAACCAACACTGAAAGGATGAAAAATCATGTGTACCGCCGCCGCATATCGGACGAAGGATTTTTATTTTGGACGCAATCTGGATTATGAACGCAGCTTTGGGGAAAGCGTGACCGTCACGCCCCGGAAGTACCCCTTTGCCTTCCGCAACGGAGAAAACTGGACGGAGCACTACGCCATGATCGGCATGGCCCATATGCAGGACGGCTACCCGCTGTATTATGACGCGGTGAACGAAAAGGGGCTGGCGATCGCCGGGCTGAATTTCGTGGGCAGCGCTGTGTATCACGCGCCTGTGCAGGGCAAGGACAACGTGGCCCAGTTCGAGCTGATCCCGTGGTTGTTGGCCCGGTGCGCCACGGCGGCGGAGGCCCGCGCGGCGCTGGAAAAGCTGAACCTGACGGACGAACCCTTCTGCCAGGGGATGCCGGCCTCCCAGCTGCACTGGATGCTGGCGGATCGGGATACCTGTCTGGTGATCGAAAGTGTGGCGGACGGGCTCCACGTTTACGAGAATCCCGCTCGGGTGCTGACCAACAATCCGCCCTTCCCCATGCAGCTGTTCCAGCTGAACAACTACGCCCGGCTTTCGCCCGACGGCCCGGAGTTCCGCTTTGCTAAGGAGCTGCCCTTTTGGGAGTACAGCCGGGGCATGGGCGCTATGGGGCTGCCCGGCGATCTGTCCTCCCAGTCCCGTTTCGTGCGGGCGGCCTTCGCCTGTCTGAACGCTCAGTCCGGGGACGATGAACTTTCCAGCGTGAGCCAGTTTTTCCATATTCTGGGCGCGGTGGAGCAGCAGCGGGGCCTGTGCCGTCTGCCGGACGGCCAGTACGAGATCACCTTGTATTCGGGCTGCATGAACGCCGACCGGGGCCTTTACTACTACCGCACCTATGACAATTCCCAGTTGACCGTGGTGGACATGCAACGGGAAGATCTGGACGGCGACGGTGTGACGGCGTATCCCCTGCGGGAGAAAATGGAAATTTTCCGGGAAAACTGAAAACGGCGGTTCATCCGCTATTGACTATTCAGTCGTTTGCTGTTAGCATAGACCCTTGGGACTTTTCCCCGACTATGCGAATGAAGGAGAGCAACGAATGGAGACACAGGAACGTTCCAAAATGTTGGGTACGATGGAAATGGGAAAGCTGGTTCCCAAGGTTTCCATTCCCATTATGATCAGCATGATGGTTCAGGCCTTGTACAACGTGGTGGACGGTATTTTTGTGGCCAAGTACAGCGCCGCGGCCCTGACCGCCGTTTCGCTGGCCTATCCCATCCAGATGCTGATGATCGCCGTATCCACCGGCTTGGGCGTTGGCTTCAACAGCCTGATCAGCCGGAAGCTGGGCGAAAAGCGGGCGGAGGAGGCCCGGGACGCGGCCAAGAACGGTATGTTCACGGAGCTGTGCGGCTACGCGCTGTTTCTGGTGTTCGGCCTGTTGTTCGCCAAGCCGTTTTTCAACCTGTTCACGGACGATCTGGAGCTGCAGGCGCTGGGCGGCGAGTATCTGAGCATCGTGTGCATTTTCAGCTTCGGTCTGTTCTTCGGCATCTGCTTTGAGCGCATGATGCAGGCTACCGGCAACACGGTGCTGTCCATGGTGACCCAGTTGACGGGCGCGGTCATCAACATCATTCTGGACCCCATTATGATCTTCGGTCTGCTGGGCTGCCCGGCTATGGGCATTGCGGGCGCGGCCATCGCTACCGTCATCGGCCAGATCGGCGGCATGACGCTTGGTCTCGTGCTCAATCAGGCGAAAAACGTGGAGCTGCGGCTGCATCTGAAGGGCTTCCGTCCCAATAAGACGATCCTGAAGGGCATTCTGGACGTAGGCTTCCCCAGCATCATCATGCAGTCCATCTCCTCCGTAATGAACGTGCTGATGAACATGATCCTGCTGGGCTTCGGCGCGACAGCCGTCAACGTGCTGGGCGTGTATTTCAAGCTGCAGTCCTTCGTGTTTATGCCGGTATTCGGCCTGAGCAACGGTCTGGTGGCCATTCTGGGCTACAACTATGGTGCGCGGATGCGTGCACGCGTGTATGACGCGCTGAAGGTAGCGCTGATCTGGGCCTGTGTGATCATGCTGCTGGGCACGATTGCCTTCCTGCTGATCCCGGAAACGCTGCTGAGCCTGTTTGAGGCCGGAAACGCGCGGGATCTGACCGACATGGGCGTGGTCGCCCTGCGGGTCATCAGCCTGAGCTTCCTGCTGGCGGCGGTGGGTATCACCATTTCCACGCTGTTCCAGGCCGTGGGCAAGGGTATGTACAGCCTGTGGATGAGCCTTTGCCGGCAGATCATCGTGCTGCTGCCCGTGGCGTGGCTTTTGAGCAAGACCGGCAACGTGGACGCGGTGTGGTGGAGTTTCCCCATTGCGGAGCTGTTTTCGGTGGCGCTGTGCCTGCTTTTGTACCGGCGGGTGGACAGAAATATGCTGCAAAAACTGTAAATGCTTTTCGCCCGGCAGGAGCGTTTTGATCCCGCCGGGTTTTTGAATGGAAAAAACACGCTGTCCAACCGGCGGAAATCGGATGTTATGGATAGAATCTCACCGGGTTTTTAAGGGCCTTGACCCAAAGTTGCAAATTCTTTCCTAAAAATGTCAGAAAGGCTTTGACATTCCCAATCAGGTGGCCTATAATGTGAGCGTTTACGCCGGCTGTAACGGCAATCCCCACGCGACGACCTCAATGGAGTTGGAGGTTTCTATGCGCTGCATTGCATGGCTGTGGAGTCTGACGGAGAAAAAAGGAAAAATTCGGTTTATCACGGCGCTGGCGATTTCGGCCTTTACCAGCGTTCTTTTGTTGGTCAATCCTACCCTGAGCGCCAAACTGGTGGACGACGTCATTGTGGCACAGAATCCCGAACCCCTGCTGGGCATTCTGGCGGTGATGCTGGCGGTGAAGCTGGGCCGGGAGGGCCTGCGCTACGCCATGGTCATCATGCTGGAAAAAACGTCGCAGGAGAACGTGCTCAAGCTGCGCTGCCGGCTGTTCGAGCGGCTGCAGTATCAGGACACCCGGTACTTCGACCGCAACCGCACCGGCGAACTGATGACCCGGATGTCCGGTGACCTGGACTGGTGCCGCCACTTCATGTCCTACATGAGCTATGCCATTGTGGACTGCGTGTGCATCTTTTTGAGCACCCTGATCTGCTTTTTCTTCACCAGCTGGCGGCTGACGCTGTTTCTGGTGATGGTGACGCCGCTACTGCTGCTCATCACCAATCTGTACTCCCGGCAGGCCCGGCCCCTGTTTGTGTTCATGCGGGAAAAGCTCAGCGAAATGAACGCGGGGGCGCAGGAGAACATCGCGGGCAACCGGGTGGTGAAGGCCTTCGCCCGGGAGAGCTTTGAAGAAGAAAAATTCGAAAAGCGCAGCGCCGCCTTCCGGGACAGCCAGCTGAACATCAATAAGAAGTGGCTCAGCTTCTTCCCGTTTATCGAAATTCTGGCCCACGCCATGACCATCATCACGGTATTTCTGGGCGGCTACCTGATTATCAAGGGTCAGCTGACTCCCGGCCAACTGACGATCTTCTCCCAGCTGACGTGGGCGCTGGCCAACCCCATGCGCCAGCTGGGCAATCTCATCAACGATTTCCAGCGCTTCCAGACCTCGGCCCATAAGGTGATGGAGCTGTATTGCAGCCGCCCCGCCATTCAGGATCGGCCCACGGCGAAGAATCATCCGTCCATGAAGGGCAAGGTGGAGTTCCAGCACGTGAACGCGGCCTTTGACCGCACGGAGGTGCTCCACGATGTGTCCTTTACGGCGGAGGCGGGCAGCACGCTGGCCATCATGGGGCCCACGGGCTCGGGCAAGACCACGCTGATCAACCTGCTGGCCCGCTGCTACGACGTGACCGGTGGCACGGTGCTGGTGGATGATACCGACGTGCGGGACTGGAAGCTGCAGCAGCTCCGGGGCGGGCTGGGTGTTGCCACGCAGGATGTGTTCCTGTTCTCCGACACCGTGGACGGCAATATCGCCTTCGGCAATCAGGAATTGACGGAGGACGGCGTGCGGGAATGCGCCCGCATTGCCGCCGCGGATGACTTCATCGAGGGCCTGTCGGAAAAATACGATACCATCATCGGCGAGCGGGGCACCGGCCTGTCCGGCGGCCAGAAGCAGCGAATCGCGCTGGCTCGGGCACTGGCCATGCACCCGTCCATCCTGATCATGGACGACACCACCTCCGCGCTGGACAGCGAGACCGAGCATTACATCCAGCAGCAGCTTCTTCACCTGCCCTTCCCCTGCACCAAGATCATCATCGGCCAGCGCATCAGCGCCGTCAAGGACGCCGACCAGATTCTGGTGCTGGAAAACGGCCGCATCACCGAGCGGGGCACTCATGAGGAACTGCTGAAGAACCACGGCTACTACTGGCAAACCTATGCCCTGCAGAACGACCTGCCGATGGAAGGAGCTGCTTCGTAATGGCGCGCAACAAATTTGACGTGGACGAGACGCTGGAGTCTCCCTTTCAATGGAAACACCTGAAACGGGCCTTTCAGTACATTGGCCGCCACCGCTTCCAGATGATAGGCGCGCTGGCGCTGAGCGTGCTGGCCTCCATCTGCACCCTGTATACGCCAAAGATCATGTCCCGGGTGCTGGACGAGGTGGTTCCCGCCGGGGATGTGCAGACGCTGGTGCGCTGGGCGCTGATCTACTGCGGGCTGATCGTCGTCAGCATCGTGTTTACCGTCATCCGGGCCCGGGTGATGGCCTACGTCAGTCAGGAGATCATCTTCGACATCCGCCGGGATCTGTTCCATCATTTGCAGGAGCTGCCCTTCAGCTACTACGACAGCCGCCCGGCCGGCAAAATTCTGGTGCGGGTCATCAACTATGTGAACTCCGTGTCGGATATTCTTTCCAACGGCATCATCAACAGCATTCTGGAGATCATCAACGTGGCCGTCATCATCGTGTTCATGTATTCGATGGACGCGACGCTGGCCACGGTGGTGGTCAGCGGCCTGCCGGTGTTCATCGCCATCGTGTGCATCCTGAAGCCCCGGCAGCGCAAGGCATGGCAGCAGCAGAGCAACAAGAACTCCAACTACAACGCCTATCTGGCCGAAAGTATCGACGGAGTGAAGGTGTCTCAGCTCTTCGCCCGTCAGGAGGTGAACTGCTCCATCATGAAGCGGCTGGCGCTGGCCTGCCGGGACGCGTGGATGAAGGCCATGTACGTTTCCAACGCCGTGTGGCTGTCCTCGGAGAGCCTGACGCAGATCGTGTTCTCCCTGCTGTATATCGCGGGCGTTTACTGGCTGGGCGGCAAGATGGTCTCCTTCGGCGTGATCCTTGCCATGGCTTCCTATGTGAGCCGCTTCTGGCAGCCCATCACCAATCTGGCGAACATCTACAACTCTTTTGTGAATAACATCGCCTATCTGGAGCGCATTTTCGAGACCATGGACGAGCCGGTGGAGGTGAAGGACGTTCCTGACGCGGAGCCCCTGAAGGCGCTGGACGGCGAAGTGACCTTCGAAAACGTGGAGTTCGGCTACGAGAAGGGCCAGACTGTGCTGGAAAACCTGAACCTGCATGTGCGGGCCGGGGAGCGCATCGCGCTGGTGGGGCCCACCGGGGCGGGCAAGTCTACGGTGATCAACCTGCTGTGCCGGTTCTACAACCTGCGGGGCGGACGCATTCTGCTCCACTGCGCCGACGGAACCACGCAGGACATTGCGGGCGCGACGCTTCATTCCCTGCGCTCCCAGCTGGGCATCATGCTGCAGGACAGCTTCCTGTTTGCAGGAACCATCATGGACAACATCCGCTACGGACGGTTGGACGCTGCGGATGAGGAGGTCATCGCCGCGGCCAAGGCCGTGCGGGCCCACGAGTTCATTGCACAGATGCCCCAGCAGTACGCCACGCCGGTCAACGAGCGGGGCGGCGGTCTCAGTCAGGGCCAGCGGCAGCTGATCGCCTTTGCCCGGACGCTTTTGTCCGACCCCCGCATCCTGATTCTGGACGAGGCCACCTCCTCCATCGACACCCAGACGGAGCGCCTGCTGCAGCAGGGCATCGAAACGCTGCTGCGGGGCCGCACCAGCTTCATTGTGGCCCACCGGCTGTCCACCATCAAGAGCTGCGACCGCATCCTCTACATCGGCAACAAGGGCATCCTGGAAGCGGGCAGCCACGACGAGCTGATGGCCAAGAAAGGGTATTATTACGAGCTGTATACCGCCCAGACGCAGGCAGCCTAAAAGAGAAACAAAAAACGCGCCGCACGGAAGGAAAACGTGCGGCGCTTGCCCGTTGCAGAAAATTGGCGGAAATTTGGCATTCCGTATTGACTGTCCCCTTACAGGCCGGTTTACAATGAGGGGGAGGTGAGAAGGATGCTTATCAACGAAGCGGCAAGGAAATGCGGTATCACCAAAAAAGCGGTCCAGTATTATGTGGAGCAGGGGCTGGTCGATCCGAAGGTGCTGGAAAATGGATATAGAGATTTTTCAGAAGAGGATACGAAAGTACTAAAGCGGGTCGTTCTATATCGGAAATTAGGCTTGAGCATCCGGGAGATCCGGCGTGTGCTTGAGGATCGCGGGGAAATCAGCGGCATTTTTTATCAAAGAGAGCTGGAACTGGAGCAGGAAAAAACCAAACAGGAATGGTTGAAGCGGCTGGCGGCAGGAGAAGCAATCGAGGATCTTGAGCCGGAGATTGATCCGCTCAGTTCCAATACGATCATTATCCAAAAACTGGGCGAGCTGTTTCCGGGGTATTATGGGAAAATCATCCGTCTCCATTTTTCCAGATATCTGACGGGAAAGGTGGAGACGGAGGAACAGAAAAAAGCCTTTCATCAGATCATCGAATTCTTTGATCGGGTTCCGGAGATCCGTTTGCCGGATGATCTGCGGGAATATCTGGATGCCTGTATGGAAGAAGGCTCCGGAGAAGAGGAAACCGAGAGGCTCCGGCGCGTTTTGCAGGAACAGGAGTATGCCCTTCAGAATCTGGACGAGTTTGTCAGGAATCATAAAAAGGTATTGGATGATTACCAAAAATACCGGCAAACGGAGGAATATCAGAATTCGCCTGCCTGCCGGCTGATGGAAACGATGAAACAGATCTGCGCGGCCAATGGATATGACGATACGTTTATCCCCGCCATGAGAAAGCTCAGTCCGCTGTATAACGAGCATTACGAACAACTGCTGAAAGCAAACGAGCAATTTACGAAAAGCTATCCGGAATATCTGGCATAGCGGTTGCCGATTCAGACGGGGCTGCTTTCTTCCGGTTTAGGAAAGAGCGGAGGAAACGCATGAAAGAGGCTTATTTCGTTCATCGACCTGGACCGTAAAAAATACGCTCAGGAGGAGAAGCAATGTACTATCACGCATCGCCGTTCGGCGGGATCACCCAACTGAAGCCGCATGTTTCCAATCATGGGATCCCGCTGGTCTACTTTTCGAAAAAAAGAGAAAATGTATTGGTGTACTTGAGCAACGCCGTTGAGAAGTATTGTAAGGAGACCGGCTTTTTGTATGAGGGGATCTACCAGAAGTGGGGGCCGTATGGCTTTAACAGGGACGGGCGCCAGCGGCTGGAGGAATACTACCCCAACGCGCTGATCAGTACCTATCAGGGCGTGTCCGGTTATATCTATCGGGCCGAGACCATTTCGGAGGCCGGTTTTGCCGTTCCAATCCCGGATGCGGCCGCAAGCAGCGTGCCGGTCGATGTGGCGGGCTCGGAATTCATTCCGGACGCCTATGAGGCGATCCTGCAGGCGGAACGCGAAGGCCTGCTTTCCGTCGTTCGGTATGAAGAACTGTCGGAGAGAGCGAAGGAATGGAATGAAAAGACCATTCGAGAAGAGTATGAGAACGCTTCGGAGCATCCGGAGTACAGACATTTTCTGAAAGGAAATTTCCCCGGAATCCTGAAGGACTGACAGGCCGCAGCAACTGCCAGTTGCTTGTCTGGAAAACGATCCTGTGTTACCCTTGCATCGAGGAGGGGTTTCAAATGGATACAAAGGAGATCCTGTGCCAGCTGAGGAACCGGAAGGGAATGTCGCAGGACGAACTGGCAGAAAAAGTGTTTGTGACAAGGCAGGCGGTGTCCCGCTGGGAAAACGGGGAAACGACGCCCAATGTGGAAACGCTGAAGCTGCTGTCAAAGGTTTTTGACGTTTCGATCAATACGCTGCTTGGCTCCCCGCGAAAGCTGATCTGCCAATGCTGCGGGATGCCGCTTGACGATTCCACCATCAGCAAAGAAACGGACGGTTCCTTCAACGAGGAATATTGCAAGTGGTGCTATACCGATGGGGAATTCAAATACGAAAGCAAAGAGCAGCTCATTGATTTCTGCGTAGAACACATGGCCAACGAAAGCTGGCCCGCAGAGCAGGTCCGCGCCCATATGGAAGCGGTCGTGCCATATCTGAATCACTGGAAAAATAATGCGGCATTGGAATAACGAAAATCAAACGGCGCGACCGGAAAGGCCGCGCCGTTTGCGTATCAATGTTTTTGAGGAGAAGACCGTCTTATTCCTTCCCCTGAATTTCATCATACCGGTCCAGGAACGAATGCACCTGATCGCCCTGTTTGTAGGAAATGACCGTGTTCAGGTTCACGTTTTCCATGCTGCGGAAAATGTTGGCCTCCACCGAGGGATTGATTTTTTTCAGCTGGGCGATGAGCTGCTTGATCTCCATGCGCTTGGACACAGAGCGGCCGCTGGGGTCGCAGGTGGTGCAGGTGTCGGTGAAGCGGCAGGCGCACTGGATGAAGTGCAGGTCGTTGCGGTCCCGCCACGCCTTGATATCCGCCTCCCGGATCAGGTACATGGGGCGGATCAGTTCCATGCCGGGAAAGTTGGTGCTGTGCAGCTTGGGCATCATGGTCTGCACCTGCGCGCCGTAGAGCATCCCCATGAGGATGGTCTCGATCACGTCGTCGTAATGATGGCCCAGCGCGATCTTGTTGCAGCCCAGTTCCCGCGCCTTGCTGTACAGATACCCCCGGCGCATCCGGGCGCACAGGTAGCAGGGGTTCTTTTCTTCCTTGTAGACGATGTCGAAAATATCCGTCTCAAAAATGGTGATGGGAATGCCCAAAAGCCGGGCGTTGTGCTCGATCACCTTGCGGTTGGTCTCGTTGTAGCCGGGATCCATGACCAGAAATTTCAGCTCGAAGGGGAATTTGTGGTGCCGGTAAAGCTCCTGAAACAGCTTGGCCATGAGCATGGAATCCTTGCCGCCGGAAATGCACACGGCGATCCGGTCGCCGGGCTTGACCAGATCATAGGTGCGGATGGCCTTGGCAAACTTGGAAAAAAGCCGCTTGTGCCACGTCTTGCGGATGCCCTCCTCAATCTGCTGCTGCAGCAGGCTGGTCTCCTGCTCCCGCTGCATTCGATACAGCAGCCAGCCCGCGTAGCCGCCCTCCAGACTGTAGGCCTCCACGCCCAGACGGCGCAGGTCTTCCGCCGCGTCCACACTGAACTGCCCCCTGGCACAGTACAGTACCACGGGTCTCCCGGCGCAGCGGGCGGGAACCTCGGCTTCCAGCCGTTCCGGCGGCAGCGGAACCGCCCCGGGGATAACCCCGTAGGCCACGCTTTCGGCGTCCCGCATGTCCACCAGCAGACAATTTGGCAGACTGTCCAGCGCTGCTTGGGAAATTTCGATCTCAGGGGTCATGGGCCTTCGTTCCTTTCAGGTAAAAATGGCATTCGAATGGGATGCTTACACCTCCACCCATTCCAGCGTATGGGCGGTGTAGGGGAGCAGCCGGTCGATCACATCCCGGGTGCGCAGCTTCATGTAGCCGGTGGTGGTGCCGTCGGTGCAGCCGTACCATTCGCTGTCCGCCAGCGCCCGGTCGAAGACCACGCGCACCTCCCGGGCCGAGGGCAGCAGCAGGCCGAAGACCGTGGCGGCGCCGACAACGGTGCCCAAAAGCTGCAAAAGCTGTTCCGGCGTTGCAAAAGAGACCCGGGAAACGCCCAGCGCGGAGCTGAAATCCTTCGTGCGAAAGGGCTTGTCCCCCGGGGTGACGAAGAGGTAAAAGGCGGTCTGCTGACGGTTGCACAAAAACAGGGTCTTGACGGTCTGCATTTGCAGGCGGTCGTCGATGGCCTGACAATCCTCCATGGTGATGGCGGGGTCGTTTTCCACCCGCTGAAAGGGAATGGAGAGCCGGGTCAGGGTACGGTAGACCAGTTCCTGCAGGGGCGTGGAAAAATGCTCCGGCACAGTGGTCATGGGCTGGCTGACATGAATCATGAAGAAAACCTCCCTGGGCATACGCCCGAAGCATTGTAACACGAAAAACCGGTTTAGGGAACAGCCGGAAGCCTATTTTGCGTCTTGCCAGGGAAGGGCCGATGGGATACAATGAAGAGGCTGACAGAGGAAAAAGGCAGTCCGTGAAGCATTAAAAAATGGGATACAAAGGAGAAACAGACGATGAAATTTCTGCATCTGGCGGACCTGCATCTGGGCAAACGCCTGAACGACTTTTCATTTTTGGAGGATCAGGTTCGGCTGCTGTGTCAGGTGGAGGAGATCGCCCGAAGTGAGCGGGTCGACGCGGTGCTGATCGCCGGGGACGTATACCAGAAAGCCTCGCCCCAGAGCGAAGCCATGGCCGCGTTCGACCAGTTCATCACCCGGCTGAAGGAAATGGGGCTTGCAGTGTTCGTGATCAGCGGCAACCACGACTCCGCCCAGCGAATTTCCTATTTTTCGTCGCTTTTGAAAAACTCGGGCGTGTACGTCAGCGAGGCCTTTGACGGCCATTTGCAGCAGGTGACGCTACAGGACGAGCACGGGGAACTGGTGGTCAGTCTGCTACCGTTTTTGAAGCCCATACAGTTGCGCCGGTTCTATCCCGATGAGAAGATCGAGACCTATCAGGACGCGGTGCAGGCGGTGCTGCGCCATTCGCCGGTGGATACGGCCAAGCGGAACGTGCTGGTGTGCCACCAGTTCATCACCGGCGCGGAGACCTCCGACTCCGAGGAAAAGACCGTGGGCGGGCTGGACAACATCGACGCGGCGGTGTTTGACGATTTTGATTATGTGGCGCTGGGCCACATCCACAAGCCGCAGCAGTGTACCCGGGAGACCCTGCGCTATGCGGGCTCCCTGATGAAGTATTCCTTCTCCGAGGTGAACCAGAAAAAATCGGTGACGGTGGTGGAGATGGAGGAAAAGGGGGAAATCAGCATCCGCACCGTGCCGCTGGCCCCTCCTCACGATATGCGGCTGGTGGAGGGTCTGATGGACGACGTTCTGACCATGCCCTATTCGGAGGACTATGTGTGGGTCACACTGCGGGACGAGCTGCCGCCCCCGGACGCACGGGTGACGGTGAGCACCGTATTTCCCAACATGATGAAGTTTTCCGTGGTCAATTCCAAAACCAAGACGGATATTGACGTGCTGGCCCGGGAAGCCATGGAGAACAAAAGCCCGGAGGAGCTGTTCTCGGATTTTTACCGGCTGCAGAATAACGACTGCCCGCCCGGCCCCCGGCATATGGAGATTCTGCGCAGTCTGCGGAAGGAACTGGAGGGAGAGATTCGATGAAGCCGCTGAAATTGACCCTTTCGGCCTTCGGCCCCTACGCGAAAACGACAACGATCGACTTTACCAAGCTTTGCGAAAATGGCATTTTTCTCATCACCGGCGACACGGGCGCGGGCAAGACCACCATTTTCGACGCTATCAGCTTCGCCTTTTACGGCGAGGGTTCCGGGGGCAGGGAACGCCGCGCGTCCAAATCCTTTCGGTCGGACTATGCCGCCCGGGACACGGATACCTATGTGGAGCTGGTATTTCAGCACCGTCAGCACACCTATCGCCTGAAACGGAATCCGCCCTACCTGCGCCAGAGCCGCCGGGGGGACGATCTGGTGGAACAGAAGGCCGCCGCTGAGCTGACGGAACTGGACACCGGCGAATGCTGGACGGGGACGGACGAGGTGAAGGCCAAAGCGCAGGAACTGATCGGCCTGAGTCAGGATCAGTTCGCCCAGACGGTGATGATCGCCCAAGGGGATTTTTTGAAGATCCTCAACGCCAAGTCCGATGACCGCAAAAAGCTGTTCCAGCAGCTGTTCAACACCTCGCTTTACGCCGATCTGCAAAAGAAGGCCAAGGAAAAATGCGCCGCTGCCGCGCAGATGCAAAGGGAACTGGATCTGCGCATCGTGACCGAAGCGGGAAAGATCAGCCCCGAGCCGGAATTTCCCGACCGGGAAAGGCTGAAACAGTACCAGACGGACGCAAAGTACGCCGATCAGCTGTTGGAGGCGCTGCGGGGGCTGTACGCCTATGAAACCAGTCTGAAAAAAGAAGCGGACGGCCAGTGCGACACGCTGGACGGTCAGCTGAAAGCCCTGACCGCCGCCATCGCCGACGGGCGCAATCGGAACCAGCGCTTTGACGAGCTGGAACAGTGGAAACAGGAGTTGGCCGGTCTTCTGCAAAAAAAAAGCGCCGTAGAGGAGCGAAAGGCCGCGCTGGCGGCGGCTCGCAGTGCTCAACTGCTGGGGCCGACCGATCAGCTGCGCCAGCGGAACCGGCAAAGTCTGGACGCGGAAAAGACGCAGGCCGCCCGGCTGACGCAGGAAAAACAGGCGCAGGAAGCCAGCCTTCCCGCGCTGGAACAGGCGGCGAAGCAGGCACGGGAGCAGCTTCCGCTGGCGGAGGAAAACGTCCGGCTGGTCAAACGGCTGGAAAGCTGCCTGAAATTTCTGGAAAAGCGGCAGAAGGACACGGCGGAGCTGGCACGGCTGGACCGTTTGCAGACAAAGGCCTTGGAGGACAGCAACAGGGCCGAGCAGGAATATCTGGCCGTGCGGCAGGCTTACTACCGCAGCCAGAGCGGATTGTTGGCCCGGGAGCTCCGGGAGGGCGAGCCCTGCCCCGTATGCGGCGCGACCCACCATCCCGCCCCCGCCGTCCTGCAGGAAGGCGGGGCGACACAGGAGCAGTTTCAGGCGGCGGACGACCGCCGCAAGCGGCTGGAAGAACAGCTGCATAAAATTTCCAGCCAGACCGCCGCAGCTCGGGCTGCATTGGAGACCCTGCAAAAGACCCTGCAGGAGGAAGGAATCGGCGACGAGGACACGGAACAGAGCGTCCGTCAGCGAATGAACGAAGCGGACGCAGCCGCCCGGAAAATTCGGGAAGCGGCGGAGCGGACGGAAACCCGGCGGAGCCAGTGCCAGAGCCGTCTGGAAAAGGCCGCCGTCCTGCTGGAAGCCTGCCTGAAAAAGACAGGCGAGCTGGAAAAGGAAGCCGACCGGCTGGACAGAGAGTTTGCCGCAGGGCTGGCGCAGCAGGGCTTCGAGGACGAAACGGCTTACCGCACCGCCTGCCTGCCCGCGGAAGAAACGGAACGGCTGGACGGGGCCATTCGCCGCTATGAAGAAAAAAAGAAATCGCTGAACGACCGGGTTCAGGAGCGGGAAACTCAGCTGAAGGACAGCGCACGGGCCGATATCGAAGCCCTGCTGCAGCAGCAGAAGGCCATGACGGAGCAGTACCGGCAGGCACAGGAACGAAGCCGGGGCTGCGACCGGCGGCTGACGCTGCATCAGGAGGCGGGAAAGGCCATCCGCCGGGCGGCGGAGCAGAAGAAAGCCCACGCCGAGGAATGGGCGGTGCTGGACGACCTGTACCGGGCCATGAGCGGGCAGCTGAGTCAGAAGGTCAAGATCACCTTCGAGACCTACGTGCAACAGTACTATTTCAAGCAGGTGGTGGCAGCGGCCAATAAGCGGCTGACCCAGATGACCGACGGTATGTTCGTGCTGCGGCTGAAGGAAGAAGCGAAGGATCGCCGCAGTCAGTCCGGGCTGGATCTGGACGTGCTGGATCGGGCCACGGGCCAGTGGCGGGACGTGTCCACCCTGTCCGGCGGCGAGAGCTTTCTGGCTTCCCTGTCGCTGGCGCTGGGTCTGTCCGACGTGGTGCAGAGCGAGAGCGGCGGCGTGCGGCTGGAAGCCATGTTCATCGACGAGGGCTTCGGCACGCTGGACGAAAACGCCCTGCGCAACGCCATGGCGCTGCTGTCCTCGCTGGCGGACGGCGATCGGATGATCGGCGTGATCTCCCATATGCCCGAGCTTCGGGAGCGCATCGACAAGAAGATCGTGGTGCATAAGAAACTGACCGGTTCGGAGATCGAGCTGGAATATTGAGCAAAATCGGAAAGGAAAACCAACATGAAATACGGATTGCAGATGTATTCCGTGCGGGACGCGGCGGAAAAAGACTTGCTGGGCACGCTGGAAAAGGTAGCGGCGTTGGGGTATCACTACGCGGAGTTCGCCGGTTTCTTCGGCTATTCGGCGGAAGCCGTGCGGGACAAGCTGCTGGAATGCGGCATGGAGGTCTCCTCCACCCACACGGGGATGCAGGAACTGGCAGATGATGTGATCGGAGAGACCATTCGATATCATAAAACGCTGGGCAATCGGCTGATCGTCCTTCCGTGGGCCGATCTGGACGATCAGCAAAAGCTGGACGATTTTGTCGCCCAAACAGAAAAGGTGCAGGCGCGACTGGCGGACGAGGGCATTCGGCTGGGCTATCACAATCACGCTCACGAGTTTAAGCCCAACGCCGACGGCTCCTGCATTTGGGAGCAGCTGGAGGAACGCACCCGGCTGGACTTGGAGATCGACACCTACTGGGCCTTCGTGGGCGGGCGCGATCCACTGGAAATGATGGAGCGGCTGAAGGAACGCGTCCGCATCATCCACATCAAGGACGGACTGGCGGACGGCAGCGGAAGGCCGCTGGGCATGGGGGAAGCCCCTGCGGCGGCGGTCTACCGTAAGGCCGTGGAGCTGGGCGACCGGCTGATCGTGGAGTCGGAGACCTGCCAGCCCTCGGGACTGGAAGAAGCCCGCATCTGCATGGATTTCCTGAAAGCGCAGGAATAAACTGCGCAGAACGCCGAAAGGCCGCGCCGGAAAACGGCTGCGGCCTTTTTCGTTGAGAAAAATAGGGGAAGGGCCCAGCACGATTGCGGGAAAAGGTTTATCGCAGCCGCTTCAGCACGGCGGCGGGATTTTCGCCCTTTTCGGCGCAGAAGGCTTTGTAGAAGTTGGCGTAGCTGCGGAACCCGCATTCCAGCGAAATGGCCTCCAGCGAAAGGTCGGAGTAGCGCATCAGCCGCTGAGCCTGTTCCAGACGAAGAAGCGTCAGGCAGCGGTGGGGCGTGGTCTGATACCGGCGGCGGAAAATGCGGATTAGATAGCTCTCGCTGACGTGCAGCTCGGCGGCGATTTGGGCGAGAGACGCGCCGTCCTTCAAATGATGCTGCAACTGCTGCAGGGCGCTTTCCGCCAGCCGTTCCGCAGGGGTTTGAGGGCGGCTGTGGCACAAAAGGGTGAGAAGCTGGTAAAACAGGCTGGTGCGCTCCAAAAGCGGCGCACCCAGCTGATCGGCCTCGGTGAGACGGCAGGTGAGGGTCTGCGCCTCCGCAGGAAGGGGGCCGCGTTTGCGGATGCCGCCCTCGCTGCTCCAATGCCCCAAAAAATGCACGTAATAATAGACGGGACAGTCGGACGGCACCTGCCCCTGCTGGGAAAGCCCGCGCTTCTGGATGTAGTACTCGCCGCCGCGCACCTCCACCGGCACGCCGTCCTCCGTAAAACGAAGAACGCCGGAAAACATCAGCAGGAGCACGTCCTCCGGGCAGACGCGGGTGACGTGCTTTTCACCGGGCTGAAAAGAACGGTCGTGGGAAAAAAGAAACTGGGGCAACTTTTCAGAACTCAGATATTCGCTCATGGGACGCACCTCACGGACAGTATAAGCGATTTGTTCAATTTTTGCAAGGAAATGGGCGGCATTGAGAATGGTCAACGTCGCTTTTTTGCTGTACAATCCTGGTCAGAAAGAGGGGCGAAAACCATGGAACAGATTTATTCGTCGGTATACCGTTTTGTGAAGCCGGAAAATCTCCGCCCGGAAGGCTGGCTGAAGCGTCAGCTGGAAATTCAGGCGGAGGGACTGTCCGGCCATCTGGATGAAATTTGGCCCGATATTCGGGATTCCGCGTGGATCGGCGGGAAGGCCGAGGGCTGGGAGCGGGTTCCCTACTGGCTGGACGGCTTCGTGCCGTTGGCCTATCTTCTGCGGGACGAAGCGCTGATCGCCCGGGCGAAGAAATACGTGGAGGCGATTATGGACGCGCAGCAGGAAGACGGCTGGCTCTGCCCCTGCACCCAAGAGGAACGCGCAGCCTATGACGTGTGGGCGGTGTTCATCATTTGCAAAGCACTGATGGTCTATGGTCAATGCAGCGGAGATAGCAGGGCGGCGGAGACCGTTTATCGGGCCATGAAAAATCTGGAAGGCCATCTGACCCACTGCACCCTGTTCAACTGGGGCCAAAGCCGCTGGTTTGAAGCCCTGATCCCCCTGCAATGGCTGTACGAGCAACGGCCCGAACCATGGATGATCGAGCTGGCCGTGACGATCGCGTCGCAGGGCCTGTCCTACGAGCGAGTGTTCGCCTGCTGGAAGGATCAGCAGCCAGACCCCCGGGGCGTGTGGCGGCAGCAGACTCACATCGTCAACCTGATGATGGCGCTGAAAAGCGAAGCCGTATTCTCCGGCCTTTCCGGGCAGGAACCCGGTGCGTTCGCCCGAAAAATGTACGAGCAGCTGCGAAAGTACCACGGAACGCCCATGGGACACATTCAGGGCGACGAATGTCTGGCGGGGAAAAGCCCCATCCGCGGCACCGAGCTTTGCGCCGTGGTGGAGGAAATGTATTCCTGCGAGCTGCTGGCCTCCATCACCGGCGAGCCCTTTTGGCTCGATCTGCTGGAGCGGCTGGCGTTCAATTCCCTGCCCGCTACGATCTCGGCGGATATGTGGTCTCATCAGTACGACCAGCAGCTGAATCAGGTCTCCTGCTCCATTCAGCAGGGAACGCCCATATTTGGCACCAACGGCAGTCAGTCCAATCTCTTTGGGTTGGAACCGAATTATGGCTGCTGTACCGCGAATTTTTCGCAGGGCTGGCCCAAGCTGGCACTGTCCGCCTTCATGGAAACAGAAAAGGGACTCCTGTCGGCAGTGCTGGTTCCTTCCTCTGTTCAGCTGGAACGCGGCGGCGAAAAGGCGCGGGTCACGCTGGAAACGGAATATCCCTTCCGGGACAGTCTGCGGTATAGCGTTCACTGCGAACGTCCCGTCCGTTTCGAACTGGCCGTTCGCGTCCCGGCCTTCGCTGAAAGTGCCGAAGCGGACGGGCAGCCCGTTCAGCCGGGGGAAATCTGGCGGACGGAACGGCTCTGGCAGGACGGCGACAGCGTGGAAGTAAAGCTGCATTTTGCCGCGAGGCTGGTTCCCGACGAAAACGGAATGGCCTGTGTGGAACGGGGATCGCTGGTATTTGCCCTGCCGCTGGCGGCGAAGAGTTACCTGTGGGAATATGAAAGCCACGGCGTCACCCGCAAAGCACCGTACTGCGACTGGATCATCCTGTCGGAACAGGACTGGGGTTACGCCTTTGCGGAAAAAGACTTCCAACTGGTGGAAAATCCGCTGGGAGATCAGCCCTTTTCCCGGGAACAGCCGCCGCTGCAGCTGGAGACCCGGATGAACCGAATCGCATGGGGCACCTGTCCCGGTCAGCCCGGCGTATGCGCGGAAAAGCCGGAAAGTCCGGAACCTATTGGGACGGAAACGGTGCGGCTGCAGCCCTACGGCTGCACCACGCTCCGCATGACCCTGATGCCGGATCTCTCTTGTTGAATAACAACTGTTGTGCTATAATCCTCCCAAAGGGTTCTTTGGGAGGATTTCGTATGTTTGTTGATCTGACCCCGGAAAATCTGGCGGATGAAACGCTGTGCTGCATTGTCCGCATGAAAAAAGCTCATCCCGGTGTGGAAGCCAAGCGGCAATGGCTGGCGGAACGGCTGAAGGAAGGGCACGTCTTTCGAAAGCTGGAAGGCCGGGCGACGGTGTTCATGGAATATGCGCCGTTGGAAAAGGCGTGGGTGCCCATTTTGGGGGAAAATTACCTCTATATTTATTGCCTGTGGACGGAGGGGGAGAACCGGGGCAAGGGTTACGGCAAGGCGCTGCTGGAATCCTGTCTGGCGGACGCGCGGGCCCAAGGAAGAGCCGGCGTGTGTATGCTGGGGGCGGCCAAGCAGAAGGCATGGCTGACCGATCAGTCGTTTTTCCGGCATTTCGGCTTTGAAACGGTGGACACTACCTCAAACGGTTACGAACTGCTGGCTCTTTCCTTTGACGGAACCTATCCCCGGTTCGCGCCCAACGTATTTAAAATGGAAATTGAAGAACGGGAGCTGACGGTCTACTACGACGATCAGTGTCCGTTTATCCCGCAGACCATTGAAAAGCTGCGGAAATATTGCGAGGAAGCGGGGGAGCCGCTGACCCTGCGTTATGTGGACAGCTTGCAGGCGGCGAAGAAGCTGCCCTGCGTGTTCAACAACTGGGCGGCGTTCTACGGCGGTAAATTTTTGACGGTCAATCTGGCGGACGGGGCTTCCCTGCTTCGGATGGCGAAAAGAAAATAGGGGAAAACGCCCGCACAGCGCGAACGGCAGGGGAGCTAAGGAAAGTGCGCCCATGGAAAGGCCTTGACAGGAAAAGAACGCGGCATTATACTGCTGGTAAATCGACCGAAAACGACATAAAAAGACGGCCTTCCACAAATAGACGTTGAAAGGAAAATGAAAATGAAGAAAAAAACGGCGATCTTTCTAACGGCGCTCCTCCTGCTGTGCATGGTGATACCGGCCTTTGCGGAACAGGCTGTGACGTTTCCCCAGGGAACCATCACCAGCGAGCCGATCGAGCTTTTCAGCGAACACTTCCATGTGTCGATCGACGCGGGCGTGTACGTGCCGGGCGACCTGATGGAACGGTGGGAAGGGATATACCGCGCCATGGAGACGGTCAGCGGCATTCGCTTTGAAGACGGAGCCTATGCGCGGAAGATCGAGGTGCGGTGCCGCGCAAACGAAACGTCGGAGGAGGGGGAATTCTACGTCCCCGTTGCGTATCAGAACCAGATCGACCTTTACCCAGCGGATCTTCTGGCTAATGGCAGCTATGCCATTTTACATGAAATGAGCCATACCCTGAATTACTTTTATCACGAGGCTTCGGAGGATTGGGAAAGCCGGCTGATGGCGGAAGGCTTTGCGGAATATACCTCCTATCAAACGGCAAAGTGGCTGGAAGAAAACGACCCGGCGCTGGCCTATGCGGTCGGCCCGTCCCAACAGATCCTCTATAACGTTGCACTGGAAGACGAAGAAACACTGTATACGGAGGAACTGTCTCACTGGATGAAAGAACCCTATCCCTATTCCGGCAATCCGGGCTACAGCGAAGGATTGCGTTTTATGGCCTATCTGGATCGGGTGTATGGAAACGACACGGCATGGATGACGGCACTGGATCAAGCCACAAAGGGGAAGCGGGTCGAAAGGGAAGTCAGCGCCCTGAAGGCCAGCTATGGCGAGGATGTATTGGACGGATTTTATCCATGGCTGAAGGAGAACAGCGCCCTGTTCGACTACGGGGATATGGACGCGCCGATTGATCTGCGGGGCGTTCAGCAGGTGACGCTGTATCCGACTTTTAATCGCCTTGAAAACGTTGCGCGGCTGTCCGGACGCTCCGTGCGTTATTCCGATCTGTATGTGGACTTGTCTCAGGCGATGCTCTACCTGCGCGACTACAAGGGGAAGGACGTTTCAGCCGCGCAGCTGAAGGTCGATTGCCTGACCACGGTCGATGTGTTTGACGCGAACGGAAACCTGCTGACGACCATCGACAAGGAGGGCATTATTCCCATGGACGGCATGGCTTATGTGCGCCTGAACGGGATTGGTACGCTGTACGGGCTGGACTTGATCGGGTGGGGCGAATTTTACTGGTAAAAGCACACCATGGCCAAGAAGTACAATGTTGACGAATACGCCATCAAGTACATGGTGGGCCACCAGATTACGGACATCACCGAGAAGGTCTACACCTGCCGCGATCCCACCTGGCTGATGGACGAAATCTGCAAAATAAGATAAATGGTAAAACAAAAACTCCCTCGCAGCGTAAGCCACGAGGGAGTCGTTTTTGGTGTACGAGTAGAGGTGTACGAGTAATGTACGAGTAGTGTACGAGTGAACAAAAATCACTCGTCATTTTTCACAATTTACGGCGCTTAAGTGACCACATTTTTGTGAAAAATACACGAAGAAATTACTTCTGTGCTTCCTCTACAGCCACGGCCACAGCCACGGTCGCGCCGACCATGGGGTTGTTGCCCATGCCGATCAGGCCCATCATTTCCACGTGAGCGGGAACGGAGGAAGAACCGGCGAACTGAGCGTCAGAGTGCATACGGCCCATGGTGTCGGTCATGCCGTAAGAGGCGGGGCCGGCGGCCATGTTGTCGGGATGCAGGGTACGGCCGGTGCCGCCGCCGGAAGCCACGGAGAAGTACTGCTTGCCGGCTTCCCAGCATTCCTTCTTGTAGGTGCCCGCCACGGGGTGCTGGAAGCGGGTGGGGTTGGTGGAGTTGCCGGTGATGGAAACGTCCACGCCCTCGTGCCACATGATGGCAACGCCCTCGCGCACGTCGTCCGCGCCGTAGCAGCGAACCTTGGAGCGCTCACCGTCGGAGTACTTGGTCTCGTTGACGATGGTCAGAGCGTGGTCTTCCTTCACGTCGGCAGACAGGTAGTCGTACTTGGTCTGCACATAGGTGAAGCCGTTGATGCGGCTGATAATCATGGCGGCGTCCTTGCCCAGACCGTTCAGGATGACGCGCAGGGGAGTCTTGCGGACCTTGTTGGCGTTGCGGGCGATGCCGATGGCGCCTTCCGCAGCGGCAAAGGACTCGTGGCCGGCCAGGAACGCGAAGCACTCGGTCTTCTCGTCCAGCAGCATGGCGCCCAGATTGCCGTGGCCCAGACCCACCTGACGCTGGTCGGCGACGGAGCCGGGGATGCAGAAAGCCTGCAGGCCTTCGCCGATGCACTTGGCAGCCTCGGCGGCGGTCTTGACATCCTTCTTCAGCGCGATGGCCGCGCCCAGTTCATAAGCCCACTTGGCGTTTTCGAAAGCGATGGGCTGGATGCCCTCCACGATCTTGTAGGCGTCAACGCCCTTGGAATTGTTGAAAGCCTTCAGCTCATCAAAATCCTTGAAGCCATACTTTTCAAGCACAGGCTGGAGCTGAGGCATGCGACGTTCAAAACCTTCAAACAAAGCCATTTCTGCACACCTCCTATTACTGCTTGCGCGGGTCGATCCACTTGACCGCGCCGTCTTCCGCCTTGAACCGGCCGTAGGTGCCGATGTTCTTCTCGTAGGCTTCGTTGGGGGACATGCCCTTCTTGATGGCGTCCATCATCTTGCCCAGAGACAGGAACTGGTAGCCGCAGACCTGATCGTCCTTGTCCAGCGCCAGCTTGAGCACATAGCCTTCGGCCATTTCCAGATAACGGGTGCCCTTCAGCTTGGTGCCGTACATGGTGCCGACCTGACTGCGCAGGCCCTTGCCCAGGTCTTCCAGACCCGCGCCGATGACCAGACCGTCGTCGGAGAAGGCGGACTGAGTGCGGCCGTAGACGATCTGCAGGAACAGCTCGCGCATGGCGGTGTTGATAGCGTCGCACACCAGGTCGGTGTTCAGCGCTTCCAGAATGGTTTTGCCGGGCAGAATTTCACTGGCCATAGCGGCGGAATGGGTCATACCGGAGCAGCCGATGGTCTCCACCAGCGCTTCTTCAATGACGCCGTTCTTGACGTTCAGGGTCAGTTTGCAGGCGCCCTGCTGAGGGGCGCACCAGCCGATACCGTGGGTCAGGCCGGAGATGTCCTTGATCTCCTTCGCCTGCACCCACTTGCCTTCTTCGGGAATGGGCGCGGGGCCGTGGTTCGGGCCCTTGGCGACGCATACCATTTCTTCAACTTCCTTGGAGTATTGCATCGAATTGGTTCCTCCTGTTCCAACATAATGTGTAATGTGGACACATACAGGTGTAGTATATCACATTTTTCTGTTTGTAAAAAGTCCTCACGCTAATATTTTGTGATTTTTTGACGAAGCGCCCGAAGAATGACCTGAAAAAGAGAGCAATTTTTCATTTTTTCCCTGTCCATTCGCCGCAGGGATGTGGTATACTCCAAAAGGCTTTTGTTTTTATTCTGTTTTTTATGGGAGGATCATCTCTATGAGCCGTTTGGGAGATTTGCTGCATACCGAGCGTCTGCGCCGGAACATGACACTGAAGCAGGTGGCCAAGCTGGGCGGCGTGAGCGAGGGCTATTTGAAGGATGTGGAGGCGGGCACCCGCATCATCGCGGACGATCAGGCCCGCCGCATTTTGAAGAAAATGGGGCTGACCGAGCAGAACGAGGCCGGGTTCAGCCTGGACGACATCGCCGCCACCGTCGATTTGCAGACCGCCGCGCCCAAAGCCGCGCCGAAGCCTGCGCCCCGCGCCCGGGAGGCGGAGAAGGTCTACAGCTCCCAAAGCGAGGAAGAAAGCAAGAACATCACCGGCGGCGTGTGGCTGGACGCGCTCAGCAGCGTGCTGAAGCGGGTGCCGGTGTACAACGCCGTCATGAAGGAAGTGGATCACCGGCTGCTGCCCATTATGGATGGCCGCATCGAGGGTTCTGCGCCTGAAAAGGTCTTCTATTTTCAGGCTCCCGATGATACCATGCGGGGCTTCCGCATCATGCGGGAGGATCTTTGCCTGATCGTGCCCGCCGGCAGCCCCATTGACGGGGCCATCATGCTGGTGGAAAAGGACGGCCACCGCTTCCTGCGCAAGGTGAAGAAGCTGGACGCGATGAACGTGCTTCTGCAGAGCTACGACCGGGAATACGCAGGCGAGAGCTGCGCCCTGCCGGAACTGAACTTCGTGGGCCGCGCCGTGCGCGTGGAATTCAGCCTGTAACCGCCCGGAAAACGTAAGGAGAGAACGAAAAGATGCAGAAGGAAAAACAAACGCCTGCTCAGATCGTGCGGGACTATACCATGCTGACGCTGGCCACATTGCTGATGTGCGTAGGGATTTATTTCTTCAAATTCCCCAATCATTTCTCCACCGGCGGCGTCAGCGGTATTTCCATCATTCTGGGCCATTACGCCCCGAACCTGTCGGCGGGCGCGTTTGTGTTCATCATCAACCAGAGCCTGCTGCTGCTGGGCTTTCTGGTATTCGGACGCTCCTTCGGCTTCCGCACCGCCTATGTGAGCCTGCTGATGTCCTGCGTGATCTGGGGGCTGGAGTACATTTGCCCCATGGACGCGCCTCTGACCAATCAGCCCCTGCTGGAGCTGATCTTCGCCGTCACCTTCCCCGCCATCGGCAGCGCCATCATGTTCAATATGCAGGCTTCCAGCGGCGGCACGGACATCGTGGCCATGATCCTCAAGAGCAAGACCAACATCAACATTGGCCAGTGCCTGCTGTTTGTGGACTTTACCATTACGGTGGTGTCCGGCATTGCCTTCGGCATCGAAACGGGGATGTTCAGCCTGCTGGGACTGGCGCTGAAATCCGTCATCGTGGACATGGTGCTGGAAAACATCGCCGTGCATAAGTGCTTCCAGATCATCACCAGCAAGCCGGAGCAGATCATCGACTTTATTGTGAAGGATCTGCACCGGGGCGCGACGGACATGCAGGGCGAGGGCGCGTACACCCACGAGAACAAGACCGTCATCCTGACGGTGGTGAACCGGGCGCAGGCCATCAAGCTGCGCCTGTACGCCAAGAGCGTGGATCCTTCCTGCTTTATCCTCATCACGAACACCACGGAGATCATCGGCAAGGGCTTCCGCGGCGTGATGTAATCTAATAGGTAGAAACAAAAAACCGTCCTGTCCGGGCCGAAACACGGCTGAAGGCAGGACGGTTTTTGCGTGTTTGAGCCTTCGAATTTTCCGCGCAAAAAACGACAAATTCTATTGACATCCCCCCTGCTTTGTGATTAAATACATACTGTTTTGCGAGTTTACTATTTCTAAACTCACGGACGAAAACAACACCCATCGGAAAGAGATGAGCCTCGGTGAACATTGGGGAGAAGCTGAAGGAACTGCGGATCCAGCGCAACCTGACGCAGGAAGAACTGGCCGACCGCTGCGAGCTGAGCAAGGGCTTTATTTCGCAGGTGGAACGGGATCTGGCCTCGCCGTCCATCGCCACCCTGACGGACATGCTGGAATGCCTCGGTTCCAGCCTGAAGGAGTTTTTCTCCGACGATTCGGCGGAAAAAGTGGTCTACGCCCCGCAGGACATGTTCGAAAAGGAAGAGGACGATAAGAAGATTACCTGGCTGGTGCCCGACGCTCAGCGCAACAGCATGGAACCCATCCTGCTGGAACTGCAGCCGGGGGCCCGAAGCAATGAACTGCCGCCGCTGGAAAGCGAGGAGTTCGGCTATGTGCTTCACGGTCAGGTAAATCTGGTGGCGGGCAAACGCACCTACCGGGTGCGGAAGGGCTTCAGCTTCTGCCTGCACCCCAACACGACCCATTATCTGGAAAACACCGGCGCTCACCCCGCCGTCATTCTTTGGATCTCTACTCCGCCGAGCTTTTGAGAGCTTGAGCCTGCTAAAGGAGCTGTACCGTCATGATGGAACAGGAACACCTCATTGAACTGAAAAACGTATCCAAGGAGTTCGACGGAACCACCGTTTTGAGCGATATCGACCTTTACATCCGCAAAAAGGAGTTCCTGACGCTGCTGGGCCCTTCCGGCTGCGGCAAGACCACCACCCTGCGGATCATCGGCGGGTTTGAATACCCCACCACGGGCACCGTGTTTTTTGAGGGCAAGGACATCACCGCCGTGCCGCCCTATAAGCGCCGGGTGAACACCGTGTTCCAGAAATACGCGCTGTTTCCCCACCTGAACGTGCGGGACAACATCGCCTTCGGCCTGAAGATCAAGAAAATGGGTCGCAAGGAGATCGACGTGAAGGTGGACCGGATGCTGGAGCTGGTCAACCTGAAGGGATACGGCAAGCGGGGCGTGGATCAGCTCTCCGGCGGCCAGCAGCAGCGCATCGCCATTGCCCGGGCGCTGGTGAACGAGCCGGAGGTGCTGCTTCTGGACGAGCCGCTGGGCGCACTGGACTTGAAGCTGCGCAAGGAGATGCAGCTGGAGCTGAAGAGCATGCAGCAGCAGCTGGGCATCACCTTTATCTACGTGACCCACGATCAGGAAGAAGCCCTGACCATGAGCGACACCATCGTGGTCATGCAGGACGGCCACATCCTGCAGATCGGCGACCCCAAGAGCGTGTATGACGAGCCGGCCAACGCTTTCGTGGCCAACTTCATCGGCGAGAGCAACATCCTGCGGGGCACCATGATCGAGGACGAGCTGGTGAACTTCTGCGGCTTCGACTTCCCCTGCGTGGATTCCGGCTTCGGCGAAAACGCGCCGGTGGACGTGGTCATCCGCCCGGAGGACATCATGATCGTGGGCGAGGACATCGGCCAGCTGACCGGCGTGGTGCAGAGCGTGCTGTTCAAGGGCGTTCACTACGAAATGATGATCGACACCGGCGAAACGGTGTTCAAGGTCCACTCCACCATCATGCAGCCCCAGGGCTCCCGGGTGGGCCTGACCATCGTGCCCTACAACATTCATATCATGCATCCCATGCCGGAGCCGCCGGTGGATGAGGAGGCGATCGCGGATGTATAACGTATCGCTGCCCTGGTGGGCCTACGCGCTGATGGGCGCGGGGCTGATGCTGTTTCTGGGGCTTCTGACCCTGAGCGTGAAGCGGAATCACGGCGTGAAGCGTTCGCTGTTCGCTTCGCCCTATATTCTGTGGATGATCCTGTTTACGCTGCTTCCCTGCGTGCTGATCGCCTATTACGCTCTGACCGACGGCAGCGGCCAGCTGACGCTGGATAACTTCCGGGCGTTCTGGGACAGCAACCACATCATGCGGGAAAACATGCGGGCCGTGGCCGGGGACGAGGTGGCCGCCACCATTCCCCGGGGCTCCGTCAATGTGGACACGCTGGTCTATTCCCTATGGATGGCGTTCCTGTGCACGGCCTTTTCCCTGCTGCTGGGCTACCCGGCGGCACTGTTCATGGCCGACCGGCACATGAAGCTGGGCTCCACGCTGGTGGTGCTGTTCATCATCCCCATGTGGATGAACTTCCTGCTGCGCACCATCGCGTGGATGAGCCTTTTGGAGGATAACGGCCTGATCAACGCCTTTCTGGAATGGATCGGCGTGGGCAGGGTGCAGCTGATGTACAATCAGGGGGCGGTGCTGCTGGGCATGGTGTACAACTTCCTGCCCTTCATGGTATTCCCCATCTACACCAGCTTGAGCAAGATGGACCCCAAGCTGGGCGAGGCCGCCATGGATCTGGGCTGCAACGAAGCCAAGACCCTGCTGAAGGTGACCATGCCGCTGAGCATCCCCGGCGTGATCAGCGGGATCACGATGGTGTTCATGCCCTCGGTGACCACGTTCTTCATTCCCCGGGTGCTGGGCGGCGGCTCCACCCAGATGTTCGGCGACCTGATCGAGACCACGTTCCTGACCGCCGGCGACTGGAATCTGGGCAGCGCCCTTTCCCTGATCATGATGGTGCTGATCCTGATCTCCCTGTCCATCCTGCGCAAGGCGGATCCTAACGGGGAAGGAGGCGGCATCGCATGAAGAACTTTTTCAAGAAGTTTTACCTGGGGATCATTCTGGTGTTCCTGTACGTGCCCATCGTGGTGCTGATCTGCCAGTCCTTCAACGCGGGCAAGAGCCGGGCCAAGTGGGAGGGCTTTTCCTTCCGCTGGTACGGCGAGCTGTTCCAGAATGCCTCCATTATGAACGCCCTGTGGGTGACGGTGTCTATCGCGGTGATCGCCACGGTGATCGCCACGGTGCTGGGCACACTGGCCGCCATCGGCATCTACAGCATGAAGAAGCGGCCTCAGGCCATCATGATGACCATCACCAATTTGCCCAACACCATGCCGGACATCGTGACCGGTATCTCACTGATGCTGCTGTTCATCTTTGCCAAGGTGGACCGGGGCTACATCACCATGGTGCTGGCCCATATCACCTTCGACGTGCCCTATGTGGTGCTGTCCGTCATGCCGAAGCTTAAGCAGATGAACAAGCACACCTACGAGGCGGCGCTGGATCTGGGCGCTACGCCCGGCTACGCGCTGACCCACGTCATCGTGCCCGAGTGCCGTCAGGGCATCGTCACCGGCGCGCTGCTGGCCTTCACCCTGTCGCTGGACGATTTCACCATCAGCTATTTCACCACCAGCCCGCTGGTGCAGAATCTGTCTACGCTGATCTATTCGGCCACCAAGCTGGGCATCAGCCCCGTGTACTATGCCCTTTCCTCCCTGATGTTCGTGGTTTTGCTGATTCTGCTGTTGATCGTCAACCGCAGGACCGCTGAGACCAAGGCATAAAACTCCCCGGGCGCGGCGCGCCCAATGGCTTAGGAAGGGCCGGACGGCTTTTCCTTAGACAGAGATTGCCCTGTCAAAAAATATGATAGGAGGAATCCCACATGAAAAAAATGGTTGCCTTTCTGCTCTGTATCGCCCTGCTGCTTCCCGCCTGTGCTCTGGCGCAGGAAGTGGTGAACGTGTTCAACTGGGAAGACTATATCGACGAGTCCGTGCTGCAGGACTTCGAAGCCGAAACCGGCATTCACGTCAACTACATGCGCTTTACCACCAACGAGGACATGCTGGTGCAGGTGGAAGCCAATCCTGGCGCTTTCGACGTGGTGTTCCCGTCCGAATACTGCGTGGAGCGTCTGGCCAACAAGGGCCTTTTGGCCGAGATCAACTATGACAACATTCCCAATTTCCAGAACATCAAGGAAAGCCTGAAAAACCCCAGCTACGACGAGGGCAACGCCCATTCCGTGCCCTATCAGTGGGGCACCCTCGGCATCCTGTACAACACCGAGATGGTGGACGCGGAGGACGTAAAGACCTGGAACGTGCTCTGGAACGAGAAGTACAAGGGACAGGTGCTGATGATGAACAGCATCCGCGACGCCATGGGCCTTGCGCTGAAGCTGCAGGGCTACAGCATGAACTCCGCCGACTACACCCAGCTGCGCGCCGCCGCCGACCTGCTGATCCAGCAGAAGCAGTCCGGCATGGTGAAGGCCTACGGTCTGGACGAGTTCAAGGATAAGATGGTGGCCGGGGAGGCTGCGCTGGCGGTGGTCTACTCCGGCGATGCGGAATACGCCATCGAGCTCAACGACAAGCTGGCCTACTCCGTGCCGGACGAGGGCAGCAACGTGTGGGTGGACTGCGCAGTGATCCCTGCGGCGGCCAAGAACAAGGAGAACGCCGAAAAGTTCATCAACTATCTGTGCAGCCCTGAAGTGGCCGTGCGCAACTGCGAAGCCATCGGCTACTGCTGCCCCAACGACGCGGCCATCGAGCTGATGGGCGAGGACTACGCTTCCAATCCCGTCATGAACCCCTCCGACGAGACTGTAGCCAACTGCGAATATTTCAACGATCTGGACGCGACCTGGCTGACGGTGTACAACACTCTCTGGCAGGAAGTGCTGAACACCAAACAGGGAAATTGACGATCCGTATCGAATGCCTAGCCGGAACTTTTTCGGCTGGGCTTCTTTCTATTTTTAGAAGAAGAGAAGCTGAATCCCAATGCAAACAGGAGGACAAACACGATGACGCTGGCAAAACCGACGGCGGAAATGCTGGAATGGCACGAGAGCGAACTGGGGGTCTTTTTCCATTTTGATATGGAGGTCTTTGCACCGGAATGGAAATTCGGCGACCCCATCCCGGATATCCAGTGCTGGAATCCCAAAAAGCTGGACACGGATCAATGGCTGCGCACGGCCAAAGCCGCAGGGGCGCGGTACGCTCTGCTGACGGCCAAGCACGGAACGGGCTTCTGCCTCTGGCCCACCAAGGTGCATGATTATCATGTGGGCAATTCCGCCGTTCCCCGGGACGTAGTGGGGGAATTTGTGCAGTCCTGCCATAAGTACGGCATCAAGCCGGGCCTGTATTACAGTCTGGGCGGACGCTATCTGAGCGACCTTTGCACCCGGGAGGACGGGACGCTGGATCGGGAAAAACTGAACGACCTGCTGCTGCGGCAGCTGGAGGAGCTGATCACGGGCTACGGCCCCCTGTTTGAGATCTGGTTTGACGGCGGCATTCTCCGGCCCGAAAAGGGCGGCCCGGATATTCCCGGCCTGCTGAAGCGAATCGCCCCCAACCTGATCTGCTTCGGCGGCTGCCCGGGCATCACGAACGTGCTGCGGTGGAGCGGCAGCGAACAGGGCGTGGCCGTGCCGGAGTGCTGGTCCTGCGCCCACTATCAGACGGAGCCGGAGCGGGACAACGTGACCCCCGACTCTCCCGGCGACCCCATGGATCCGGTCTGGGCCCCCGTGGAGGTGGATATGCCGGTGCGGGACGTGATGTACGCCTATAAGGGCGGCTGGATGTATCATGCCATGGACGCGGACAAAACCTACAGCGGCGAATATCTGTTCCAGCGGTACCTGACCAGCGTGGGCCGGAACGCCAACCTGCTTATCGGCTGCGTCCCGGACACGGACGGCCTGATCAGTGAGGATCAGGTGGACTCCTTCCGCAGCCTGGGCGAGCTGGTGAACCGGGAGCTGGGCGTTCACGCGGGCATGACGGAAACGCTGCTGGACGGCGAACGGATGGAGGTCTGGTTCGACGGCCCGGTGGACGCGGAATATATCGAGCTGATGGAGGACCAGACCGAAGGCCAGCACGTGCTGGAGTGGGTGGTGGAAACCCGCTGGCCCGCCTACTGGTGCACCAAGGACGGACTGGATCGCTGGGTGCCGCTGGCTCAGGGACAGAGCATCGGCCACAAGCGGATCATCCCGCTGGGCAAGATGCGGGGCTACGCCTTCCGGGTGCGCATCCTGAAGAGCCTGCCGGGCATGGCCATGCGCTCCATGCGGGTGTATGGACGGAAGGTGCCGATGCAGTTCCACGATTCCATCGACGCCTGACGGAAAAGAAATCAGGAAAGAGACCCTCCTGCGGATGGAAAAGTTCGCAGGAGGGTTTTTCCATGGGCGAAAAAAGTTGGTGGCGCGGGAAAAATGTGATATAATGGTAAAAATGCAAGGTAGCGGAAAGGGGAAAGAACAATGAAAATTTTGCTGATCCGGCACGGAGACCCCGATTATAAGCACGACACGCTGACGGAGCAGGGCTGGGTGGAGGCGGAACTGCTGGCCCGGCGGCTGCAGTCGGCCGCTATTGACGACTTTTATCTTTCGCCGCTGGGACGGGCGCAGGACACCGCCGGCGTCACGCTGAAAGCGCTGGGGCGCACCGGAGAGACACTGCCGTGGTTGAGGGAGTTCTGGGGCGGGTTCGACGAGCCGTACACCGGCAAGCGCCGCTGTCCGTGGAACCTGATGCCCCAGTACTGGACGGCGCAGGAGAAGCTGCTGCATCCCACCCAGTGGCGGGAGGATGGGCTCCTTCGCACCGGCGATGTGGCGGAGGTCTACGACGAGACTGCCGTCGGGGTGGACGAGCTGTTGGCCCGCTACGGGCTGATTCGTCAGGGAAACCTGTATACAGGCGAAAACAATCACAAAACCATCGCCCTGTTCTGCCATTTCGGCATCAGCATGGCGATTCTGTCCCATCTGATGATGATCTCTCCGGCGGTGCTGTGGCAGGCGTTCTTTATGCCCACCGCTTCGGTGACGACGCTGGTAACGGAGGAAAGGACCAAGGGAAAGATCATCTTCCGCTGCTGCGGGCTGGGCGACGCGTCCCACCTGGAAGGACAGGGGAGAGTGATGGGCCGCTCCGGGCTGATGCGGGAATGCTTCGAGGACGACACCATTGAACGCTGAAACCCGCCATTGACGCGGATTTGCAGGAATGCTACAATGCGGAAGTATTGATCCTGAACTTATCCTGGGAGGTGGGAGAATATGCCGTTCTCCGTTAATGACCCGTTTCTGTTCTGGCTGTCCGGCATCGTGATCGCTGCGGTGCTGGCGGAATCGGTCTTCTTTCTAGTGAAGGCCGTGCGGCGCGCCCGGGAGCTGAAACTGTCCAAGGGGACTATTCGCAAGACGATCCTGTCCAGCGGATTGTTCTCGCTGGCACCGGCCGTGTCCATCCTGATCGGCGTACTGACGCTGAATCGTTTTCTCGGCCTGCCCTTCCCGTGGCTGCGGCTGAGTATTCTGGGCGCTGTGACCTACGAACTGCCCGCAGCCACCATCGCCGCCAACGCCGTCGGTGCCGGGGTGACGGAAACCATTACCAGCGCCCAGACCTTCGCAGTGATCGCGTGGACGATGACGCTGGGCATTATTGCGGGCATCGTCCTGATCCTGTTCGGACTGAAAAAGCTGCAGAAGGGCATGAACAGCCTGGGCGGCAAGGATGAAAAGTGGCGCGGGATCTTGATGGACGCGCTGTTTCTGGGGATGATCTCCGCGTTTCTGGGGCTTCTGTTCGCCAATGTGCGGGACGGCGTGCCGGGCTTTATCCCCATCGTGGTGGCGCTGGTCTCGGCGCTGCTGATGGGCGTGTGCGGCATTCTGATCCGGGTGCTGAAATGGACGTGGCTGGAGCAGTACGCCCTGCCCCTGTGCATGTTGGGCGCGATGGCGCTGAGCATTCCCATTACGGCGCTGATGGCTTAAGAGGGAGGGAAAGAGAATGGACAAGCAGCTGTCTCCCTATGAAGAGAAACAATATACCTACGGGCGCGTCTGGACGGCGCTGCTTCTTATGATGATGCTGGCCGTTCCACTGGCCATCTGCGTGTATTACAATGCGTGGCCGCCGCTGACGGCGGTGCTGAAGGCCCTGCTGGGCGTAGCGCCCATGTACTGGCTGGTGGGCATTATCGAGGTGCTGACCTACGTGCCCATGCTGGGCACCGGCGGAACCTATCTGGGCTTCGTGACGGGCAACCTGACCAACCTGAAAGTGCCCTGTGCCCTGAACGCCATGCAGGCGGCCAAGGTCAAGGCCGGGACGGAGGAGGGCGAGGTGATCTCTACCATCGCCATTGCGTCCAGCTCTATTGTGACGGTGGTGGTGATCGCCATCGGCGTGTTCGGTCTGCGGCTGCTGGAGCCGGTGCTGGAATCCCCGGTGCTGAAGCCCGCCTTTGACAACATTTTGCCGTCCCTGTTCGGCGCGCTGGGCGTGGTGTTCGTATCCAAGAACCCGAAGATCGCGGCGGCTCCCATGCTGTTCATGGTGGTGCTGTTCCTGCTGGTGCCCAGCCTGAGCAGCAGCGTCAGCGTACTGGTGCCCGTGGGCGCGCTGATCGCCATCGGCGCGGCGCGGCTTCTGTATCGGAAAGGCATGATCGGAACGGAAAAGGAGAGTGGAAACAAATGACACTGGTATGGCTCCTTCTGGGGCTGCTGGTGCTCTGGCTGGCAGTGATCGTGGTTCGGGCCCTGCAATTCAAGCCCTATCCCATGGAAAAGACGGAAGCGGAGAATTTCCCGGTAGATGAAAAGCGGGCGTTGGAACGCTTTCAGGATATGATTCGGCTGAAAACGGTCAGCTACCCGGATGAAAGGCTGGAAGACCCGCAGACGTTTGCTGATTTTCAGAAACTGCTGGCCGAAGCCTATCCGGCGGTGACAAAGACCTGCCCCCGGGAAATACTGGGCCGGCGGGGAATGCTGTACCACTGGAAGGGCAAGAGCAGTGCGAAGCCTTCCGTACTGATGGCGCACTATGACGTGGTGCCGGTGAACGAAAACGAATGGCAGGAGCCGCCCTTCGGCGCGGTGGTGAAGGACGGGGAGCTTTGGGGCCGTGGCACGCTGGACACCAAGGGAACCCTGCACGGCGTGATGGAAGCCGCTGAAATGCTGATTGGGCAGGGCTTCGTGCCGGAAAACGACGTGTATTTCGCCTTTGGCGGCGATGAAGAAATTTTCGGCGGCGACGCGCCTGCCATTGTGGAAGAACTGAAAAAGCGCGGCATTCACCCGGAGTTTGTGCTGGACGAGGGCGGCGCCATCGTGGATGGGGTATTCCCCGGCGTCAGCAAGAGCGCGGCGCTGATCGGAACGGCGGAAAAGGGGACCGTCAGCGTGGACATGACCGCGTCCGGCAAGGGCGGTCATGCCAGCGCTCCGGCCAGCCGTCAGGCGCTGGGCATTCTGGGCCGGGCGCTGAGCCGCATTCAGGATCACGCCATGCCCTTTACCCTGACCCCTCCCGCCCGGGAGATGTTCGATATTCTGGGTCGGGAATCCAGCTTTGGCTACAAGCTGCTGTTCGCCAACCTGTGGTGCTTCGGGCCGCTGCTGGATCTGGTGTGCCGCAAGTCTGGCGGCGAGCTGAACGCGCTGGTGCGCACCACCTGTGCCCTGACCATGGCTCAGGGCTCCAAAGCCTTTAACGTGCTGCCCTCCACTGCTCACGCGGGCATCAACCTGCGGCTCATCAGCGGGGACACCATCGAGGCGGCCATCGCCCGGCTGAAGACCATCGTGGACGATCCGTCCGTCGAGGTGAAGCTCGTCTCCGGCGGCGAACCCAGCACGGTCTCCCAGACCGGCGATGAGCCGTGGAACCGGTTGAAGAGCGCCATCAGCGCCGCCTATCCCGGTGTGCTGGTCTCGCCCTATCTGATGCTGGCGGGCAGCGACAGCCGCCACTACGGCCCCATCAGCGAGCATGTGTACCGCTTCAGCGGCATGCCCATGTCCAAGGAGCAGCGGGGACTGATCCACAACGCCGACGAGCGCATTCCCGTGGCCCAGCTCAAGGACACCATCTGCTTCTTCGCCGAAGTGATGAAGCGGTGCTGAAAAGTAGAATTTGATTTTCTAAAATAAAACAGCGGCGGAGGCCGTCATGCCAGTAGGCAAGGCGCACCTCCGCCGTTTTTTCATTTCCCCCTTGAAAAGATTTCCCCGCAAGGAAAAACGCTTGCGGGGAAAAGGTCAGTGAGACGCCGGAAAGCGAAGGACAAAGGTTCGGTACAGTCCGTTTAGCTGCAGTGTCCAGTCTTTTTGGAACGAATGCGTTTGTTCGCCACTTGGGGTAAGTTCCAGAATCTGGTCGGGGGTCTGGGGTAGTTTGATACGGATGCCTTCCACGGTTCGGGGCGCAAAGAAGGTGGAGCCGTTGAAGCCGCTGTGGTTGATGAATTGCAGAATCCATCGGCCGTCAGGCAGCGCATGAAGGAAAGTTTCCACACACTCTGGCGCGTCAATCTCCGCAGGTGGAGATGGCAGCATGGGAGAGAGGGCATCCAGAAAGACCTGTTTGTGATCCTCATAGCCGTAACGTTCATACAGGCTGCCGGGGGAGAATGCAGCGTAAAGACGCTTCCCATCCGCCGTCACGGTGAAGCCGGGGAACAGCGTTTTCCGATGACCGAAACAGCGCTCCGGCGGGCCGTAGGCTGCAGGATCTACAAGAGGCAGCCAGTTCTGATTGCCCTCCGCTGTACGCAGGTAATGCAATGGTTGATCCAGAAAGATCCAGTCTCTTTCCACAAAGGACGGAAACACGACTTTGGGTTCCGTTTCCGCATACCAGGAACGGATCGATGGGGCAGGAAGGAGTTCCTGGACGCCAAACAGTTTTTCCAGCCAGCGCAGACCCTCCGGCATTTTTTTCAAAAAGTCGTCGGTCGCAGCCAATTTCAGGGAGGCATTTTCCAGATAACGGAGCACGTTTTCACTCAGCCGCGGCAGACCGGGAAAGATAGCCAACTCATATGGATTCAGCCGCTCTGGATTAGCTTCCAGACATTCCCGCGGCAGTACGTCAAACAGAAGGTGACGTTCCTTGAAAATCCTGTAAAGACCGCGATATTCCTTTTGACTGTTTTCTCCTTCGTCAGGACGGATCAGCACCATGCGGGCCAGAGAGAAAAAATGGCCATAGTATTGCTCATGTAGGGCGTGAAAACGAAATACCTCCCGGGCGGCTTTCCAGCCCAAACGGTCAGGATAATCCTCAAATACTCCAATCAGACACCAGTCCAGCCCGGAGCCAGAGGCAATATTCTGATAGAGACGGGCCTGAGTCAGCCAAGGAGAAACGCCCTGAAAACGGTAGAAAATATCCACCGCGTTAATGGCACAGTTGCTGCTGATCTTATCGGGATAGCCGTCTACGATCTGCTGGCAGTTTTCACTGGCAGAGTACAGCCAGAAGGGGAGGGGACGGTCTACAGCAGAATTGGACTCATTGCGCACCATGTCCACAGAATGAGTCGTATAGGTACATACCGCCACGTCTCGTCCGCAGGCGTCCACTACCGCACGAATCTTGTCCAGCAATTCCCGAACGGTTTCCCTTTGAAACTGGCGGTAACGATCCAAGCCGGGCTCGTCCGCCGCCTCCCGTTTAGGAAGGACGAGCCCCGTCACCTCCTTGAAACGGCGGCGGCAGTTTTCACATTGGCAGATGCCGTGGTAAACGCCGGAATAATCTCGGGTGGTATAGCCGAACATGTTGAAAAAGATGCCGTCTACCGGGCAACGATCCAGCACCTCCTGAATCAGCTGCAGCGAGCACTCCTGCTGATAGGAACCGTTGATGCAGGTCTGCACGGTGTCGTGATAGAAAACGGCGTTTCCTTCTCCATCGCGGTAATACCAGTCCGGGTGTGCCTGAAAGTGCCGGATATGAGTCTTGCTGAAATCGAACCGGGCGATTACACGAATGCCTTCCCGGTGGCATTTTTCTACGATCTCTCCCAACAGGTCCCGATGCTGCAAAGGGTTTTCCGTGCCGCATTCCAGTTCGGTCGGAAAGAACGAAGTAATGCCCGAAGCCCCCACCATCACCGTGTTGCAGCAAAAGGACTTCCATTCTTCCACGGCTTTGTCCACATCCATGAAGATGTCGATATCTCGAAGATTGGCCTGTACCATCCGTAGCCGGTTATCCATCCACCATTTCATGGGCGGGTCTCCAAAACGCCGTTGACCGCATTGACCGGGCTTCCCTGTAGAAAGGCGCGGACGTTTTCCACGACCGTATTCATCAGGCGCTGCCGGGCTTCCTTGGCAGCCCAAGCAATGTGCGGGGTGATCAGGCAGTTGTCCAAGCCCAGCAGAGGGCTGTCCGCGGGGATGGGCTCCTGTTCGGTCACATCCATGGCCGCTCCGGCCACATGGCCGTTGAGCAGGGCTTCTCGGAGGGCGGCTTCGTCCACCAACGGGCCGCGCCCGGTATTGATCAGCAGAACGCCGGGCTTCATTTTGGCAATCGTTTCATGGCTGATCAGGTGCCGATTCTCCTTTGTCAACGGGCAATGAAGAGAAATGACGTCGCTCTGCCGCAGCACTTCGTCCAAAGAAACGCTGCCTTCCCGGCCCGAGGGCGTGGTGTGAAGGACCGTCATATCGAAAGCGCGGGCGATGCGCTCCACAGCCTTTCCGATGCGGCCGTAGCCAATCAGACCCATGGTCTTCCCACTCAGTTCGATCTGCGGGTAATCCCAGAAACAGAACTCTCGACCCTGGGTCCAGCGGCCTTCCTGCACGGCCTGATTATGCGCGCCCACCCGATGGCAAAGCTCCAACAGGAGCGCAAAGGTATACTGGGCAACCGCGTCCGTGGCGTAAGAAGGAACGTTGCATACAGGGATATGCCGTTCCGCAGCCGCGACGGTATCCACCACGTTAAAGCCGGTAGCCAGCACGCCGATCATACGCAGGTGAGGATGACTTTCGATCATTTCTCGGGTGATAACGGTTTTGTTGGTCAGCACGATCTCAGCGTCCGCCATACGCTCTGCCGCTTCCGCCGGTTCGCTGAAGTCATAAACGGTCAGCTCGCCCAGCTTTTCCAGTTCCGCCCAGCTCAGGTCGCCCGGGTTTTCCGTGTGACCGTCTAATACTACGATTTTCATAGGTAATTTTTCTCCTTTCAGACCAGCTCCCATGCCCGAGACAGGAAGCGCTTGGAACCCGCAATCAGCATTTCGCTGTCCTCATCGCCCCAAGGCTTGATTTCGAAAGAGACAGGGGGACACTTGCCCTCGCCCAGATAGCCCACTTTGAACAGCATTCGCAGAAAATCCGCCATGATATCTTCCGTCACGACGACGTTGTCAAAATAGAATCCGGGGTGCTGGTCGCCGTAGGCCGGCGCTTCAGGCATCAGCACAGCGGTAGCCAGATGCGCGTGACGGATATAGGGACGGATCGGCTCCAGATTTTCTTCGAAGCTTTCTCCCAACTGCATGATATGACTTAAGTCCACCATCAGGCCAAACTGGTCGTACTTGGCGTTTATTTCTTCGGCAAAGCGCTTGGCCAGCGGAGCAGGGCCGATCAAAGAACATTTCTCCACGTCCTTGTCGAATACCTCCAGATTGACGGGCATGTTTCCATGCTCCTTGGCGTATTCCATGATCTCGCAGGTGCTTTTGACCAGCGCCTGATAATGCTCCTCGATCCGGCTGGGGTCATAATGCCATGCCAGAAAAGCAATACCGGCCGCACCCATTTCTTCCGCCTCGTCGATGCAGGCTTTCATGCGGCGCACGGCGGACTGGCGGACTTCCTCATCCAGACTGTTCAGGTTCTCCTTGTTGCGCATCAGTTGGGGCTGAGCACCGTAGAAGACGGTGGTTCCACTCTGGGCCGCCCAGCTTCGGGCTTGCTTCCGCATTTCAGGGGTCGCCATGCGGGTCAGCTCGATGCAGCCAAAATCGGGATCCGCCATAATTCGATGGATGCTTTCACTCATGTCGTCCGTTCCGGCCATGGCTTTCGGATAAGCCATGAAATGCACGATTCCCAGTTTCATATAATCCTGATAGTTCCCTTTCATTGCAGGTCCTCCTTCATGTCCAGACAGATAACTTCCCAAGTGAGAATGGGAGAGGGCGTAATTTCCAGCTTTCCGTTCTTTCGGCATACCTGTGGGGCCTCGCCCAGAAGGCTGCGGATTTGGGGCAGCGGTTTTTCGTCCGCCCAATCGATTTCCAAAGTAACGGAGCAGGGGATGTTCTGACTCAGGGGCCGCTGGCCGATCCCATTGACCAGATGGATCAGGCGGCAGCCCGGTTTTTCATATTCCATCAGCTGAATGCCGCGAATAGGAGTCATGCGCACATCCAGCCGGTTCCCCAGCGCCTGACGCAGCACACCGGAGACCAGCAGCGTGTGTTCGTTTAATTTCAGCTCGCCGATCATAGCCGCCATAGGGAAGAGGAAAGAAACGATGGAACCGGCGCCTTCCCGGCGGCGGAGCAGCATGGGCAGATCAGTTTGAGAACAGGGAATGCTGGCCCGTTCAGGTGGGGCACCGACGGCCTCCATGGGGGCAAAGGGCGGTACCAGTGTTCCAAGCACTTTGGTGTTTTCCATGGCTTCCGCATACAGGACACGTCCCCGTAGGGGAAGAAGCGGCGTGTGCGTAAGCTGCTCCATGGGCAGGTCATTGCCGGGTTCCATCCGAAGATAGCAGGCATTCAAGGGTTCACTTTGCTGGACACCTTGCCGGATTCCCAACCACTCCGTCACCTTTTTGTCCGGCTCGCCGGAGGCTTCCACCACGGCGCAGCCGCCCTGATGAACGAACTCCTGAACGGCCTTCAGAAGTTCGCCCTCCCGCAGACCTGCAGGAGCGACCAGTACCTGATAATCTTTCAGACGCCCTTGACAGATTTGTTCCGGCAGCAGTACGTCAAAGGGAATCTGACTGTCCAGCATTGCTTCCGCCCAACTGTTGGCGGGCGCGTCCAGCCTGCCGCCAAAGGCTTTGGCCATGTCTCCGCCGTCCATATCCCAGAGAAGCGCGACGGCCGCCCGGGAACGTGCGCCTTCCATATCTTTTTCTACTTTCATGATCTGGCGGTTCATCGTGCGGACATTTTCCAGAATGCGCTTATCGGAGATGGTATCTGGGAAGCCGGTGATGGAGTGCCAGATCTGGCCGCCATTGGCAGGTACCTGACTCATCCAGTAAAGATATTCGGCGCTTGGTAGGCCTGTATGTCGCCAGTCCATTCCGGGACAGGAATGAATAATGCCGAATGGACGGGGCGTATCCGGCTCGGAACGGCCTAGACGGATGCACAGGGCAGGCTTAAAGCTCTGCGGAATCTCTTTCCAGCCAAGGGAAAGAACATCCTGCGGCTCCGCACAGATCATATCGCAGCTGGCCAACCGATCGAACAGATTGTCAGAGGCGATGGAATAGTAGAGAATCACAGGAACGTCGCTTCGGGTTTCCTGAACCGCCTGCCGCAGACGGGTGGTGTTGTCGTACAGACAGCGGCTCTTCCATTCCTTACGCCAATTGCGTTGCAGATCAGGAAGTTCCTCGCCGTACAGAGAACGATATTTTTCCTTGCAACGGGAGCAATGACAGTCGGTTGGATGGGGCGCGTTGAAGAAAACGCCGTCGATCTCATAGCGGCTCAGAGATTCACGTAGTACCTTTTCCGCAACCTCACCATTGCGGTATCCGCTGTTGATGCAGGTGGAGTAGAGCAGATCCCATTGCCCCGGACGCATCGCGCCGATGACCTGCGGAGTTCCATCAGGATTGCGGGAAAACCATTGGGGTTTCCGTTGGTAAACGCTGTCGCTTGCCTTGGAAAAATCATAACGAGCCACCAGTCGAATGTTTCGGCGGTGACAGGAAATGATCAGTTCCTGAAGCAAATCGAAGGACTCCGGGAGACAGGGATTCACCGTATGGAACGGTACTTCCGTTGGGTACCACGCGTAAATGCCGCCTACATTGACCACCAGCACATTGGCCCCCAGGTCTTCCATTTCCGCGGCGATTTTTTCAGGCTCCATTTTGGGGGTATCCAGCACCTGTAAATTGGTCTGAATAACCCGCAGGGGCTTTTTCCACCATTCGTGATTCATGGCTTTTCCTCCACGACCAGAACTTCTTGAAGTTCCAACTGTTGAATTTTGATATATATGCGGCCATCCTGCCGCCAGGTTTCCGGTGGAACAGAACGGGTCAGGCTGCAAACGTTGCCGTCTTCCGCTAAGGGCAGCGAGACGATGACTTCCGGCAGAGGAAGAATTTCATCCCGATATCCGGGCTTTCCATCCATCTCGCCCACATTGACCAGATGCAGAATTTTGCGTTTTCCCTGCTGATACAGGCTGACGGCCAGCTTGCCGGGGCCGTCTACCCAGAGAGGACGCTGGCCTTCAATGACCCAATCCACAGCGTTTTGTAAAAGAAGACTGTGATCCGGCAGACGATCCTGTCCGTAGCAACGGTCAATATCCGCTGCCAAGTAGACGGCCCGACCGCCCCAGGGCAATTCACCGGCCAGCATGACCGGGAAGCGCCAATCAGGCTGTGGAATCGCGGCCATTTCCGGCGGATAAATCGGGAAGGGCGGAATAACGCCGCCCAATGGTTTCAGCAGGCCAAGGGAACGCACGGGAGTCAAGATTCCGCCGAAGCCGAGAATGTCGGTATCTTCCAGCCCTTTCCAAAGTGCGTGGCGTTTCGGTTCTAACGCCAGATATGTATGACGGGCGGCGTTTTCCCAATTTCCACGGGCTTCGGCGGTGCTTTCTTCCGCATGGGAAGCCAGTTCCATACCCAACATACGCCATAGCTTGCTTTCCCGGCGGGGAAGGCCCTCTTCATTGAGCAAACCACTTTTCCCGGTGAGGAGAATGCTGCCACCTTCACGCAGGTAGGTGCAAAGGGCCTCTTCCTGCTCATCACTCATGGCGGCCAGATCAGGCAGAATGACGGCGCGGAGCCTGCCTTTTTCCCGGCCAAGATCGCTTGCATTCAGGGGAAGAAAGGGCATCCGCATATCCCGAAGCGCCGCCGTAAAGCCGCGCCAGGGCAGCGACACGCGCTGCCGCACCTGATCACGTCCATAGAAATCACTGTTTTCCCGGCTCCAGAGCAGCGCTACGTCGGCCAGACTTTTGCGGCTGTACAATGAAAGCTCGTTTTTTTCATGCCACTGCATCAGTTCGGGTGTGGAAGAAAATCTGCGCCGGTCTTCCGTGCCGCCGCTGATGTGATGGAACCATGGCGAGATCCCACCGGCAAACCCTGCCGCCATCCATGTCTGCACCTCGGCGGCCGGCATGGCGCTGAGACGGAAGGTTCTGTCGCCTGTCACATAATGCGCCATGCTTTCCAGCACCAGTTTGTCCTCGCCACCCAGTAGATGAAGCAGCTGACCGTTGAGGACGTTTTGTTCGAAACCATCCAGCGCGTTGCGGCTTTGATGATCGTTAAGCACAACGGGAGCCATGAAGCAGACAGCGTGCAGATCCACATAGTGACCGCCCAGATCGGCCGGGTCTGCGTTGACCATCCCGATCCAACGGCAATCCGGCCCTCCCGCCTCCTGAACGACCCTGTCAAAGCGCTGCCATACTTCTGTACGGCACCGATAGCTCCAATTGACGTATTTGCGGTAGACGGGATCCTCCCAGTCTGCTTTTTCCGGCAGCGCTGCGCCGCAGTCCGCCTGAAAACGTTTCCGGCAGTTATCGCAGTAGCAGATGGTTCCTTTTCGCATCCCGGACCAGCTGTTGTCGGCAAAACCGTCCGGGTGCTCTCTTTCGACGATTTCTCTTAAAACGGCGGGCAGGTATTCCCGGTAATAATCGCTGTTGACACAGGAAAAGTAACGTCCCTGAGACTGATAGGGCTTTCCGTCACGATCTACGCAGAACCAGTCTGGGTGAGCCCGATAAAATTCCTCCGTGGCCCGATTGCTGTCCATGCGGGCAATGATGGCCAGTCCCTCTTCCCGTGCGGTACGGATGAAACGGCCCAGCAGGTCGCCATTGCCCAGCTCTTTTGCCCGGTATTGCAGAGGAAACCGACTGGGGTAATAGGCTACAATGCCGCCGGCGTTTACGATAACGCCGCCAATGCGCATTTTTTTCCAATATTTCCGCCAAAAATCAAGATCAATTCGTGGGGGATCGTTTTCCGTCAGGTTGGTTTGACCCCAGCGGGTTACCTCTGTATACCAAGGCATCTTTTTCCTCCTGAAATTAGGCTGTGGGACGCTTACGGCTGAAAAGATCTTCCTGAGTCAGCTGATTCTGCAGCGTTTTCCCTTCCCGATAGAGTTCCAGATTTTCCAGGACGATCTGCAGCGAGCGCGCCCAACGATCCGGCACGGTAGGGGTGTTATGGGGAGTAATGATCAAATGGGGGACATCCCACAGGAGGCTGTCGGCGGGAAGCGGTTCTACTTCCGTGGTATCCACGCCCGCTCCCTGAATGACGTCGGTCTCCAGCGCCTCCCGCAGGGCCGCCTCATCGATAACGCTTCCCCGGCACATGTTGATCAAATAGGCCCCCGGCTTCATTTGCCGCAGTTCTTCCCGACCGATCATGTGGTAGGTTTCATCATTGAGACGGGTCATCAGGATCAGATAGTCGCTTTGTTGAAGCAGGGGAGCGATTGTATCTCCGGCATCTTTGGAATACATCCGATCCACGCCTTCTACGTCCTGAGCACGGCGGCGATAGCCGATAACGTTCATTCCGAAGGCTTTCAGACGGCGTGCCAGTTCCGAACCGGCATGGCCTACGCCGATAATACCCGCTGTTTTTTCAATCAGGCCGCGCCGGTCGTTATAACCGGGCAGGCCACCCCATTGATGCTTTTTTTGCAGTTCAAACAGCTCGGGCAGAGCATACGTCAGGGAGAGCATGAACATAATGGCATGTTCGGCCAGCGTGGGGGCGGAACGTCCCGCCGCCCCCGTGACAGCCAACCCACGGTCGAAAATCTCCTGCCGGGCCGAATGGGTCAGACCAGAGTGGTCACAATGGATCCAGCGCAGTTTTTGACCCTCTCGAAGAATCTGATCGTTCAGGTCGCCATTAAGAATCGCAACTTCGGCGTGCTCCAGTGCCTTGGAAATTCCTTCGGTATCCTTATTGGACAGGATCCAGACCTTGGCAGGAGCAAAGGCCTGTTCCAATTTTTTCATTTGTTCCTCTGGAAAAGGAACCGTTACCAGTACATTGCTGATTTCGTTCATGGTGATGTCTCCTTTTTCAGGCATGGTAGAGAAGATCCTGAGCGGGCTGGCCGTTTTCGTTCAACAGGGATAGGCTGAAGCCCACTTCACGGCCGCTGCGCTGTTCGGGATAGTCCACAAAGCAGCGCACGAGGAAACGGTTTTCTCCGGGATGGAGGCGAAGCTTGGTTTCGGGAACCTGCTTGAGCTGCATTCCGTCTTTCTCATAGGCCAGCTCGCCGTTCACCCACAGAGCGAACGTGCGGTCTGCCGAGAACTCGAAGGAACACTCCCGTTCGTCCGGGCTGATGGCCGTAAAGCTGGCATAGCCGGTTCCACGGCCGTTCTTCATCCGCTTGGAGGCAAACGCACGCATATCCTGATAACCAAAGCAGGTGGCGTTTACACAGTGCTTCCAGAAAACTTTCCGCGCAGCTTCGTCCGTGCCGGCACCGCCATTGCTCAACTCGCCGTCATCGATGGTTTTCCGTTCCATGGATTGATGGCTGGATTCGCCGATGAGGTAGGAATAGGGGAGCTCTCCGCTTTCTACCCGAGCCATCACAACTGCGTCTGCGGGATCGTTCGGCTCAAAGAATCCAAGGATCTGCAGGTCGTTTACATAGCCATAGCCGCACAGGAGCGTGCGCTGGCATTCCGTCTCCTGACCGTTACGCTGAATATGAAGCTGGATACGAACCGGGAAAATGACGGGTTGGCTGATACGCTCCGGCTGGATATCAAACTGGAAATCTACCAGCCCACGCATGGTCTTTTCTCCCTTGTTCAGGGGCGTTTTGCGGAAATAGCAGGGCGCATGGGTCAGCTTCATGCCTTCCGGCAGCGTGATTTCGTATTGGAGGATCGTCTGTTCCAGCTTAGTATCGCCGGTGATATGGATGCGGGTCGTGCGGTCGGTGGTCTGATCCCAATCGAAATGGAGCCATTCCGCGACTGCACCGTCTTCACCGCAGCACTCTACCTGATAGGTACGGTCGGAAGGAAGCATGCTTTCCATACCCTCGATCACCTGAGCCGTCAGCTGTCCATTCTCCCAGCTAAGCAGCGTTTTGACATATTCGTCCTTCTGATAGCCCCGGCCCTCTCCGGCGTCGTTATACAGAACGAACTGCCCATGGTCTCCATAGGTACGCACGGTGATGCGACTTTCCGGCTTGTCCCCCACAAACTGGGCGCAGTCCGCCAGCGGCAGCAGGCTGCCAGCCTTAACGTAAACAGGAATGTGGGAGAGGGAAGCCTGCGCAGTAATGGTTCGCCCGCCGGAAATTTTTTCATTCGTCCAGAAATCGAACCATTCGCCTTCAGGCAGGTACACCTGTCTGGAACGCTGGTCACGGTTCAGAATCGGAGCAATCAGCAGCGAAGGCCCAAAGAGATATTCGTCCTTCAGATCGTAAACCTTCTCATCGTTTGGGTAGTCCAGGAACAGTCCGCGCAGCATTGGTTTAGAGGTTTCATAAACTTCTCTGGCACAGGAGTAGATGTAGGGCAGCAGACGGTAACGCAGTTCGATATACTTCCGGATGATAGGTCCTGCTTCACTCCCGTAAGACCAGGCCTCATTTTCCGCACGGGTACCGTGGGTACGCATCAGCGGGCAGAAAACGCCCCATTGCAGCCACCGGACAAAGAGCTCCGGGCTGAAACGTTCATCCGTGGCAAAACCGCCGATGTCGGTGCACCAGTAGGGAAGACCGGATGCGCAAACGCCGATGCCTACCGGCACCTGATCCCGGAGCACTTCCCAGGAAGAGTCGATGTCATTGCTCCACAGGGCCGCGCCGTAACGCTGAATGCCTGCATAGGAAGTGCGGGACAAAAGGAACGGACGGGTCTTAAGATCCCGTACATGACCGTCATAGATGCTCTTGGCCCAGAAGGAGGAATAAAGGTTATGCACGTGCTCCCGACTGCCCAGATGGCAGGTGGTTCCCTGCGGATGATCTCGGGGTTCGCCCATGTCGATCCAATAAGCGTCGATGCCCTGATCGACAAACCGTTTGGTCTCCTGCCACCATGCTTCCCGAGCCTCGGGGTTCGAATGGTCAAAAATCGGCAGCGTGTTGGCGGGGGTGCCCATCAGGTAGCCCTTTTCCCGGAACTTTTGCACCTTCAGGCAGTCTTCGTAAATGAAGGGATGGTACGCCTGCATGACATGGAAGTTCATTTCATGCAGCTTGCGAAGCATTCCTTCGGGATCCTTCCAGTATTCCTTGTCCCATTCCATATCGCCGAACTGATGGAACCACAGCCAGTCCAGCACCAGCACGTCGCAGGGGATCTTCTTTTCCCGGTAGGTTTTTCCCAGCGTCAGGAACTCTTCATCGGTACGGTAACGGTTTTTGCTCTGAAAATAGCCGAAGGCCCACTTTGGGGGGAGGGGCGCAGCGCCGGTCAGCTCGCCATAGCCGCGAATGGCCTCATCGCCGGAGCGCAGCACCACAAATACGTCCATGCGGCCGTTTTCCAGAATCAGGCTCATATCATCCGGGTCTTCCTCACCGGAAGAAACGTTCCAATCCCAGGGCCCCTTCGAACGCTCAATGCTGTGAGCGGGCGGCGGATCGGATACCTTGGCTTCGCCTATCGCAAAACGGCTGGGCCATCCGCTATTCAAAAGCAGACCATAACCATGACTGGAAAGATAGAAAGGCAGAGCCGCGTTGGCACAGACGTGCAGGCCGCCCCATTCGTTCCACATCCGGCGTTCATGACCATTGCGCTGAACGTTCCCCATGGGATCCTGTCCCAAGCCCCAGATTCCCTCGTTTCGATCCAGAGCCACGCGCAGGACGGAACGCTCCTTTTCGACTTCGCCCATGGCGCAGGGCTTAGTGGAAAAAACAAGTCGTCCGTCCAACTGATATGCGCTGATTCGGGCAGGCTTTTCTTCTACCAACACCTCCACCTTGGAGGTGCGGAAACGCAGACATGCCTTTTCAGGAATCAGCTGCAGTTCCAGAAGCTCCGGCACCTGTTCTACGACCATGCGGTCCGGGTCCTCCTGAAGTTCCAATCCCTCGTTAAAGCGCAGGCGAAGCACATCTTCCGCCGTCATAGAAAGTCCGCAGACAGCTTCGTTTCCAAAGTGCAGCCGAAGCTCCCGGTTTTGAAGCTCGTAGGACGTGATTTGATTCAGCCGCATAAGCAATCCTCCTTATCCTTTGATGGAGCCAATCATGACTCCCTTGACAAAATATTTCTGCAGGAAGGGGTACAAAATCAGAATGGGGACGGTAGCGACGACGATTGTCGCATACTTGACTGTTTCGCCCACCATCATTTTGTCAACGCTGTCAATGCTGGTGGTCATATTCTGCGTGGAATTCTGAATCAGAATTTCCCGCAGAAACACCTGCAGGGGCAGAAGAGAACGATCCTGAATGTACAGAGAAGCGTTGAACCACGCATTCCAGTGACCGACACCATAGAACAACGTCAGTACGGCGATGATGGGCTTGGCCAGCGGCGCGTAGATTTTCCAGAGCACCTGGAAGTCGTTGGCACCGTCGATTTTCGCAGATTCTTCCAGAGCTACGGGAATCCCTGCGAAGAAGGTGCGCGCGACGATCAGGTTGTACGCGGAGACCGCACCGGGGATAATTAGTACCCAGCGGGTGTTGGCCAGTCCCAGGTTGTTGATGAGCATGTAGGTGGGAACCAAACCGCCGTTAAAATACATGGTGAAGGTAATCATGAGCATTACGATGTTCCGAATGCGGTTCCCTTCCCGGGAAAGGGCATAAGCGGCCACCACCGTCAGCACGACGTTCAGCGTAGTGCCCACAAGAACATAAAACATCGTGTTCAGATACCCGGAGGTGATCCAGCGGTTGGCAAAAACCAGAGAATAGGCTTCCACGGAATAGCCGACCGGCCAGAAAAGCAAGCCACGGTGGGAAACAATCCGCGTCGCATCCGAAAAGGAGGCCGCGATGATATGAATCATCGGATACAGACAGACAAACATTACCAGAAACAGAAGAAAACCGTTGATATATTCAAAAACTCGTTCTTCTGCCGTTCTTTGAATTTTCACGCTTCTCCCTCCTTACCATAGACTGCTTTCCGTGGTTTTGCGTGAAATGAAATTCACCGTAACCAGCAGCAGGAAATTGATAACGGAATTAAACAGGCCTACCGCCGCACTAAAGGAATAGCTGGCTTCCAGAATACCCTTGCGGTAAACAAAGGTCGAAATAACATCCGCCTTTTCATAGGTGAGCGGGTTATACAACAGCAGGACTTTTTCCGAGCCGATGTTCATCATCTGACCGATTCGCAGGATCAGCATGATCATAATGGTCGGCAGCAGATTCGGCAGGGTAATGTACCAGATCTGCTTGAGCCGCCCGGCACCGTCCAGTTTGGCGGATTCGTACTGTTCCTGATCAATGGAGGTCAGGGCAGATAGATAGATGATGGACCCCCAACCTACTCCCTGCCAGATATCACTGGCAACGTAGATCGTTTGGAACATCTCCGGCTGCTGAAGAAAGAGAATCGGTTCCAGACCAAACAGTGCGCGAACATCGTTGAAAAGGCCCGTGTAGCTGCAAAATTCAAACAAAAGGCCGCACATAACCACTTGAGAAACAAAATGAGGCAGATAGGAAATGGTCTGTACGCAGCGTTTATAGGTATTGTTGCGCACCTCGTTAATCATGAGCGCCAGCAGAATCGGCGCAGGAAAACCAAACAACAGATTTTTCAGGCTGATGGAAAGCGTATTGCCCACCACGCGGGAAAAATAACGACCGTTAAAAAAAGAAATGAAGTGCTTTAGACCCATCCAGGGGCTTCCTTGAATGCCGAGGGCCGGGCGGAAATTTCGAAAGGCGATCTGAGCGCCGTACATGGGGTAGTAGTGAAAAATCAGAAAAAAAGCAATGATGGGAATCAGCATCAGATACAGGCATCCGTTTTTTTTCAGATCAGCATGAAGACGGCGCGCCAGTGGCTTCTTCTGATAAACCGTTTTTTGTGCGGAAATCATGTCGGGAACTCCTTTCATCAGCTTTGCGCGTGGCTTCCGCCTGCGGCGGAAGGCTCCCGGATGGAAGTGGAGCGCCGACAGGCGCCGGCGCTCCACCCGCTTGTACGAGCCACTGCGGAAAGCTCTTATTTCATGTAGGCATCGTAGGCAAGCTGCTCGATCTCGATTGCACGCTCGATTTCCATGGACTTGAGCGTGTTGAGATAGTTGTCGTAGTTATCGAAGGACTCAGCACCCGTGATGAACTTCAGGATCATTTCATCTACGTAGGTGTAGACTTCGTTCAGGATTTCGCTCTGCTCCTGGCTATATTCGGGGTCGATGACCAGAGAGGGCAGAGTGCGCTCGGTGGAAGCTTTGGCCCAGACCACGTCGCGGGCTTCACGCTGCAGGGGATGGTTGGCGCGGGCGTTCATCACGGCCAGGTCGGGCATATGAGCGCCGGTGGTGCCGGCGGCGCGGCAGTAATGCGCGATCGCACGGGTAATGTCCAGACCGTCTGGGTTGTTCAGGATCAGATCCGTGAACACGACTTTGCCGTCCACCAGATTGTAGGTCAGACCTTCGATACCGTTGTTGTACAGGCGATGGCCTTCCTCGGTGTAAGCATAGTCGAACCAGCGAGTGGTGGCGATGGGGTTCTGGTTCTTAGTGGTGATATTGGCACCGTTGGAGCAGACGATGTCGTTCAGGCCGGCGCAGAAGTTATAAGCCTTGCCGGTCTTCACGTCCACGGGATAAGCCAGAGCGGCGATTTCCCAGTCGGGTTCGTCCTCGTCGCAGTACTTCACGAAACGGCCCATGTCACCCATCAGACCGCAGAACCAGAAGCCAGCCTGGTTGCCGAAAATTTTGGCGTCGAACATGGTCTTGTCCGTAGTAGCAAATTCAACGTCGATCAGGCCTTCGCTGTACCATTTGTTCATTTCCTGCAGGTACTCTTTCCATTCGGGTTCATAGGGGCCGAACTTCACGGTGCCGTTATCGTTATAGAACTTCATGTTCACACCGAAACCGGAAGCCAGGACGTTGATGTTGTCGTTGGCGCAGCTGATGGAAGCGCCCTTGGAAATCAGCGGAATCTCATCGTTGGGATCGCCGTTGCCGTTGGCATCGTTGTTTTTCACAGCGGTCAACACGTTGTACCAGTCTTCGATGGTGACCGGGTCTTCCAGATTCAGCCGACGGAGCCAGTCGCGACGGTACTGGGGTCCAATCATGATTTTGGCCGCTACGGCATCTCCATAGTAGAAGCCAGTCATCATATACTGCCGTCCGCTGCTGGTAGCGGCCTGACGGGCGCCTTCCGGCGTTTCTTCCAGAATCTTCTTATAGTTAGGAGCGTACTGATCGATCAGGTCGGTCATGTCGATGATTACGCCGTCTTCCAGAGCCTTTTCAGGTCCGCCGGGACGACCCATCCAGTTCTGCTCGATGATGTCCGTCAGATTGCCGGAAGCGACCATCAGGTTGAACTGTTCGGAAGCAACTTCTTCCACGGGGTGCTGGTATTCAATGTGGATGTTGGTGATGTCTTCCAGCACCTTGCTCATTTCCAGCTCGTTGAAGTTGGTAATGGTGGCAGTGTACTTTTCGTTCAGGGGAACCCAGTAAGTCAGGGTGATTTTGTCCTTTACGATTGGGTAGGTGCCGGTTTCAGTGAGGTTGTCCATGTTTTCCGCCGTGGCTGCCGCAGTCATGCTCAGGACGAGCACGAGGGTCAGGCATAGAGCGAACAGGCGAGTGATTTTTTTCATGACGATCTCCCGTTCCCTTTCCTTTTTGATGAAATGATGTAGCTGTTAGCAAGCGGCCGCTTTGCTATATCACGGTCAGTATAAAGGCTTCCCAATACTCTGTATATATACTTTTTCTTTGTTTTTTTCCAAAATATACATTTTTTACGTAAATCTTTTTTGTTGATTTATAAACGTTTTAAGCCATAATGTACATCGAATAAAAACAGGGACGCTGGTTGCCCCTGTTTTTATTCAATGCCTCAGTTGCCTCGATAATTTTTTCGATATTGTCCCGGTGTTTCGTTTTGCTGCTTTTTGAAGGCACGGATAAAGCTTAGATCGCTGGCAAAGCCGGTTTGGGCCGCAATTTCTTTGACGCTATCGTCGGTTTCTCGCAGCAGCTCCATGGCCTTCTGGATGCGCAGGTTGGAAATATAGGAGGACATTTTTTCTCCTGTTTGTTCCCGGAAAAAGAAGGAAAGGTAATTGGCAGATTTGCCAAACTGATCCGCAATCATCTGCTGGCTCAGGTTTTCATCCGCATAGTTTTGCTGAATAAATTCTTCAATTTCCTGTCGCAGACGGTCGTTGTGACTGCGCTTTTTGGAACCTACAAAATCACAGATTCTTCGATAAACCTGTTTGAAATGCTCCAATGCCTCATCGACGGTTTCACAGCCGCCAAGCCAGACGATGGGGTCTCGGTCGCCGAATACATCATCCATCGGAATATCCATTGTGTTCAGAAGGCGCAGAGTCGTGCTGACCAGATCATACAGCAGACAGCGCACCATAGTCATGGAAGTGGCACGCTGCACAAAGCTGTTCTGGAACAGCTCCGTTATCAGTGCTTCGGTTTCGTCGTAGTTGCCGGCGCGAACGCTGTTTTCCAACCGCTTTTCCACTTCCGCTGTGTATTCATAGTAGGCGTTTTCGTTGGTCGTTGCGGAAAGATCGCCGTAGCTGATAATACTGCTCAATCCCTGAACCATACGGTACTCCAATGCTCGAAGTGCGTTGAGATAAGACGTGTGGATCCCTGTGAAGTTTTCTTCGACACTGCCGATCCCCACGGTCGCAATAGCCGGATATTCTCGCTCCGCCAATTCTTTCAGCTGCGTTGCCGCTTTGGACAGGCGCTCCGTTACGCCAGCTGATTCACGGGGAAAATTCAGAATAGCGCACAGGCAGTTTCGCTCATAATTCGCGGTCACGGTCAGCTCGCCTTCGTCCGTCAGGCGTTCCACCACGTCGGAGATCATATACCAGACACTGGCATTATCCCGATCCCGGAGGTTGTTTTCAAAGCGCTCGCTGGAGTCCAGATGGACGGTCAGAACGCAAAAGCATTGTTCCTTCAGCGATACGCCGTACAATTGACAATCGCGGAGAAAATGCTCCAAATCTCCATCATAGGCGTTGCTCAGCAGGTGATTGACAAAGGAGTTCCGCATGACCTGCTGGGAGCGCTGCGCAAGATCCTGCCATTGCTTCTTTTGATTAGACAGATTGCGGACACCTGTTTCGATGTAGTTTAGGGCGCCGATTCGCGTGGAAAAATGCGTTTCGGTCTCCGCGTCCACCTGCTGAACCACGCGTTGGAGGGGCCGGTAGGTCCGAAGCGTGAAGAGAGTCGCCAGACCAATCATCAAAAAGAGGCCTGCGCCAAGTGCCAGATAGAAAATTCGGCGAATGTGGAAAACCGGCTGGTAGACACGTTCGCTGGGAAGCAGAATGACAAGATTTTTCTGACTTTTGGAGGAAACCTTATTCAGAACGATGTATTCCCGTCGTTCTATCGTGATACGCTGCATATTTCTACTATTCAGCTGAGTGGAAACAGCAGGCCAGTCCGCGGCGGAGGAGGATGCAGCAATGAGCTGGTTGTCAGCGCCCAACATATAGGCCATGCCGTCATAACTATCCTCAATGCCGCTGAAAATGACGTTAAATTTTTCGCTTTCTACGACAACACAAATGTTTCCAAGTACCCGGCCATTGCGCCCGGTGGGCATGGAATACCAAAAAAGATGATATTGCTTCTCATCTGATTTGGTCACGATCTGGTGGGGGGAGGAAGAGGATGGACTGTTATAGTTGGCAGTCAGCAGCTCGTTGAAAGCCTCCCAGGAAAGAAAAGGTTCCAAATTTACTTGATAGAACAGGCGAGGTTTGGCGGTGGAGGTATCGGACATCAGAAGGTCCATGCCGGAAAAATAAACAAAGGCCGAGTGAACAAAGTCGGACATGTTTACGTACGCGCTCATGTCCTTGATCAATTTCAGGGCTCGAAGCGTATTGTCGCCGCCGAAACCGGCGGAAGAATACATCATCAGCTGGGCGTTCTGGTTCATGTAGATCTGATTGGACATCATTTCTACTTCATTCAGCCGTTCGTCCATAATGCTTTGAATCTGTTCGGCCAATGCATCGCCCGCCTCTTGCGTCTGCTGGACGACCATCCGATCTGTTTTTGACCAGGTGTAGCCCAGCAGCCCCATGGGAATCAACGAAATGATAAGGTAGGATATGAAAAAAACCAGAAACAGACGTTTCGACTGACCCGAAGTCCCCAATTTGCTCCCTCCTATTTGCCTGCTGCTTCTTTCAGCACAGCGATCACCTGATCAACTCTTTCCCGGTTCACGAGAAAACGGCAAACGCCATTTCGCTCTAACAGATCGAAGTCGCGATTGTACTGCCAGTATACGACGCTTTCTTCCGTTCCATCGACGATGGTGTAGACCAGTTCCAACCGCCTTTCAAGCCCTTCCGCAGAAGTCTCCGCTTCCAGGATTCGATCGATTTTCGGCGTAAGGAGGGTCTGATAAAATTCCTTAAAGGAAGTTTCATCCCATGGATGGCCGTTTACGGAATAAAGCGTATGGTCTCCCTGCTCCAATCGATCCAGCACCAGACTGCCATCCGCCCACTGAATGGCGGCATGAGTGATGGCGGAAAGGGAAACGAGACCGGCAAAACGATTCATTAAGGTGGATGCCTCTACCTCTTCGAAAAAACGAATCGTTTCTTCGTTGACGGTAAAGATGCTTTCGTCCCCTTCCATAAAGAGGTAGCGTTCTCCGTTTTCAGCGCTTGCGCCGAACAGCAGCGCCCAGGACGTTTCACCGTAGGTGACTTCCAGACGAAGGGAATGGTCAAATCCAAATTTCTGAAGGTTTTCCGCCGTTGCCGGCGCGTACCAGCCGGTGATCTCGATGGCGGATAATGCGTTGATGAAACCGGCGGCCTGTTCAATATCCATTTCCCAGGAAAAAGGCTCCGTCAGTGCTAGAGAGGTGACGCCTACGCTGCGATCGTTCTTCACGCCGCCTGCCAAACGGGAACCGTCTTCATGAACAATCAAAAAATCGTCCGGCATATCCCCGGTGGTATAGAGAGTCGGAATGGCATGGAGTTCCTGCAGAGAAGGAATGCCCGACAGGAAAAGAGGCGCAGTATAGGTTTGGCCATCCAACTGAACATAGCGACCTGTGCCGGAAGGCAGCAGCGTTCCCAGACGGAGCTTGGCTTTTCCGGCAGAACCGGTGACAAGAACGGTTTCGTTTATACAATCGAACCCGAGAGCGGTCTCGTCCAGAGAGGACGCCAAGGGAGTCAGCTGCAGCGCGGTCAGTCGGGAAAAGAGATCGTTGCCCTTCTCCTGACTGATGACCAGACTGCTATTTTCCCGGACAGCATAGCCTCCGTCCGCCCGAGCCAGTACGGTAAAGGAATTTCCGTCTCCGGGAAGGCAGACTTCCGTAAGACGGGCGCCTGTCCACTCCGAAAGCCGATGAACGGCAGAAACGTTATCACTGGCCTGAGGCTCCTCCCGAAGCAGGAAAAACAACGACAAGCTCACCAGTACCAGAGCCGCTGCAAGGGCCAGCGGCAGGGGAATTTTTTTTCTGGCACGGCGTTTCTTTTTCAAGTCCTGAGTCATCGTTTCTTCCTCCAAAGGCGAACCGCACCTTCTATCAGCAAAATGACCACGGGGATGGCCGCGAGCAAAATGCCGAGGCGGATCAAAGTTTCCTGCGTGTAAATCTTCAGACCTTCCCGCAGAGCCGGTTTGAAGACAATGTCCAGTTCTTCCGATTCCCGATGGCAGAGCCAAGAGAGAAGCTCAGCCGCAAATTCGGAATTGTAGAAAGAACGGTTGATGGACGCGTTGTTGACGATATGAGAGGAGCCAAGGGCCACAATTCGTCCGTTGAGAGTAACAGATTCGAAATCCTGCACCTGCTCCACCGCCGCAGCCATGACGGCTTTTCCTACAGTGTCGTTTTCATGAGGAACGATACTGGTGCGGGAGGGGTCGCGCAAGTCCAGACAATAGGCATCGCTACGGGAAGTCAGCAATTCATAGGTGCGGTAATCGTTGCGCTTCATGCCGGTCAGCCGGACAGGCACGCATTGAGCGGCCAGCACTACCGCGTCTTTTTGAGCCTGCAGGGAGGAGAGCAGTTTCACATCGCCTAGCTGAGCCACCAGCATGGCAGGATTGCCGGGGTAGTAGGCGGATTCGTCTTCGGGATTGGCGATCACAAGGCTGTTTTCATAGGCAAGGCCATAGTAAGCGAGCAGCCCCTCCAGATGAGGCACAGCATCCATGCGTCCCGGCTCGCGGGAGACCAGCAGACTGCCGCCATTCGCCAGATAATCTTTTAAGACCGCCGCTTCCTCGGCGGTTAAATCTTTTGCAGGGGAAAGCAGAATCGCCAGATTGACATCTGTCAGCTGCAATGCCGACTTCTGGAAAGAGACCTTATAGCCCTGCGACTGAAGAAGCTCGGAAAAGACGCTGCTTTCGTCCTCCGTATATTCTCCATGGCCCGTCAGGAAAACCACCTTGGTTTCTTCTTCCGTAGTCAGCTCCAAAATCGCCCGATCCAGCAAAAGCTCATATTGATAACCGGCTTTATAGGTGTAGTCCTGACCATTGTAGGATTGCGTACCATAGAGAGTAAAATCGTCTACAGGAAGAAAGAGCAGTTTGCCGCCCTCGGCTTCCAGAATAACGCTGCCGGCGCTGACTGTTTTCCCTGTGGTATCCACCCGGTTCATCAGCGCGGGCTCCTGATCGGGATCAATATAACGAAGTTGGAAAAATTCACTGTGGGAGGAGTAAGCTTCGGCTACGCTTTCCACCTGAGCGTCCGATAGACCATCTACTCGAAGAACATACAGGGTCAGCGGACTTTCCAGTTGATCCAGCAGCTTTTTAGTGGTGTCGGAAAGGGTCAGGAGCGCATTGTAGGAGCAATCCGCTTCCAGATGCCATTTTTGCTGTGCTGCCTGCGCCAGCAGATTGACGCCCGCGGTCAGGGCCAGAGCCAACAGAATACAAAGGCAGGTATAAAGCTTTGGATAACGACGTTTCATTCTTTTCTCCACCTCCGGGACTGCAGAGTCAGCGCGGTCAGGAAGAGGAACAGCGCCGTAATGGATGCGAAATAGCAAAGGCTGCTCAGCGTAATCGTGCCGTTCTGGGTATCTTTAAAATGTTCATACAGGGACAGGGATTCCAACACACGGCTGAGCCAGGAAAGCTTGACATAGGGAATGACCCAGTCCAGAGCACTGAAGGTGAAATGCAGGCCGAAGGTGGCAATCGCCGCCGAAACCTGATTTTCGCACAGAGAAGAAACCCAAAGGCCGCTGCTGATATAACAGAGAGAAAGAAAGAGAAAACCAGTGTATCCTGCCAATACTTCTCCCCAGTAGATCAGTCCATATACGACGATAATCGCTACAAACACGCCGGTCAAGAGAAGCGCCAGACAGTAAATGGTCACGGCTGCCCAAAATTTGCCCATGACGATGGAAAAGACGGACAGGGGTGCTGTCAGCAGAAACTGATCGGAGTGATTCTTTTTTTCCTCTGCAAAGGAACGCATTGTCAACACGGGAATCAGGAACATGAGAAAAGAGGTCAGGTCGGATAGATAGCTGATGACCTCGCCGCTTTTGTAGGCCAGATTGTAGAAAAAGAACATTAATCCTGCCAGCAGCATAAAAGCGCTGGCAAAGACATAGGCCACCGGGGTCAGAAAGGCACGTTTCAGTTCATAAAGATAGACGCTTCCCATGTCATTCCACCCCCTGTTCCGTCAGTTTCAGGAAAATATCTTCCATACGATTCGTCCCCCGGCGCAATTCCAGAATAGGACAGCGCAAATCGGCCAACGTATAAAACAACCGTTTTAGTGTTTCTTCCTCCTGCTCCGGCCTGATCCGAAGGAAAAGCAACCCTTCCGGCGTTTCGTGAGCCTCCTCGATTCCATCCAACTGGCGAATCGCTGATAAGACGGGTGCTTTTTCGCCGGAAAGGCGCAAAAGCCAGCTTTGATCCTGCTTTAGCAGATCCTCCAGACTGCTTTCCGCTACCAGCTTTCCCTGATCGAGCACCATGACCCGGTCGCAGATCAGTGAAATCTCGCTGAGAATGTGGGAGGAAAGCAGCACGGAATGCTCCTTTCCCAGAGAACGAATGCACTGCCGCATTTCGATCATTTGCTGCGGGTCCAGTCCTACGCTTGGCTCGTCCAGAATAATGACGGGCGGATCCCCAATCAGGGCGTTTGCCAGGCCTACACGTTGACGGTAGCCCTTGGACAGGTGGCCGATGAGCCGGCGGCGCATCTCTGTCAGACCTGTTTTTTGGCAAATATACTCGATATGCGGTTTTACAGCGCTGCGGCGAACGCCCTTGACGGCGCAGGCATAGCGGAGGTATTCCTCTACTGTCATTTCGGGATAAAGAGGGGGAATTTCCGGCAGGTAGCCGATATTCATTTTGGCTTGCTCCGGCTTGCGGGCTATATCTATGCCGCAGATGTGCACAGTGCCCGAAGTGGCGGAGATATACCCTGTAAGCATGTTCATGGTCGTGCTTTTTCCGGCGCCGTTTTTTCCCAGAAAGCCCAATATTTCCTTTTCTCCTAAATGAAAGGAGACGTCGTTTACTACACGACGGCTTCCGTAATCTTTTGTTAAGTGTTCAGCCTGAATCATCCGATGCTATTCCTTCCTTCTTACAGACACTAAAATGTACCTTTCGGCAACTATATTTCCAGTATAAATATGAATGTAAAAATGAAAATAGATGATTTCTTATAATATCAGGCCGAAGAGGGCATTACATAAAAAAGATAAATCGTAAAAAATGTATGTTTTGCAAGTTGGGGCGGCAAATAGACGGGATGACCGTCTACCTGCCGCCCCGCTTTTCCGATCAATCGTGCAGTTCCGTGTTGGCCAACTTTTCGAAATAGTGAATCAGGGCGCTGTGATCCATGGAGCCGCAGCCGTCGTGGTGCAGAACCTTCATCATTTCCAGAACCTGCTGCGTTAGCGGGATGGGAGCATCTACGCTGCGGGCTGCATCAACCACATTGTTCAGATCCTTGATGTGAAGATCGACCCGGAAACCCGGCTGAAAGTCATGCTTCATCATCATGGGGACCTTGGCGTTCATGACCGTGGAGCCTGCCAGACCGCCGCGGATCGCTTCGAAGATTGCTTCGGGAGCTACGCCAGCCATCTGGCCCAGCATCATGGCTTCGCTGACGGCGGCAATATTCACTGCGACGATGATCTGGTTGCAGAGCTTGGTGACGTTGCCCGCTCCGATATCGCCGCAGCGCACGACGGAGGAGCCCATCTTTTCCAGCAAGGGCCGGTATTTTTCGACCAGTTCTTCCGGCCCGCCCACCATAAAGGCTAACGTGCCGTCTATTGCCTTGGGTTCGCCGCCGGAAACAGGAGCGTCCAGCATGGAAATTCCTTTTTCGGCGAGGGCTGCCGCGATTTCCCGCGAGGCGACCGGATTAATGGAGGACATATCGATGACGACACTGCCTGGCCGCAAGGATTCGATTGCGCCGCCTTCGGCCAGCAGCACTTCCTTTACTTGGGGAGAATTAGGAACCATGGTGAGCAGAACGTCCGCCTGTGCGGCTACATCCCGGATGCAGGAAGTAGGGGTCGCGCCCTGATCCGCCAGCAGTTTTACCGCAGCGGGATTCAAATCATATACCGTCAGTTGGTAGCCTGCCCTCAGCAGATTGGCTGCCATATGTTTGCCCATTACACCAAGACCAATAAAACCAATATTCATGTTCCTTTTTTCCTTATATATGATAGATTATATGATAGAAGATTTATGAGCAGATTCACACCAGATTGACGGGACTGCCATCCATCCACTGGCGCAGGGAATGGAAGACGATTTCCGCCCGCAGATCCATGGATTCCAGAGAGGCGAAGGCGATGTGGGGAGTTACCAGGCAACGGGGAGCGGCAAGCAGCGGATGATCCACGGGAAGCGGAGGTTCCTTTTCAAACACGTCCAAGGCTGCACCCGCAAGGCGTCCCGCTGCCAGCGCTTCTGCCAGCGCGTTTGCATCGACTACGGGGCCTCGGGCCATGTTGACCAGATAAGCGTTCGGCTTCATAAGCGACAGCTCGTTTCGGCCGATCAATCCCTTGGTTTCCGCCGTCAGCGGGCAATGAAGAGAGACGATGTCAGCGGTGCGAAGCAGCTCGTCCAGACTGACATACTGCAGGTACTGCCTGGCGTTTTCCTTGGGACGCGGAGCGTAGCCGATTACACGACTGCCAAAGGCTCCGCACAACTGAGCCACACGGCAGCCAATCGCGCCTGTTCCGATAATGCCGACGGTACAGCCGCTCAACTGACGCCCGACCAGACCGTCCTTGGTGCCTCCGTTTCGGCAGCGCTGTTCGGTAGCGGGAACATTGCGCAGCAAAGAGATCATCTGGCCGATTGCCAGTTCTGCCACCGCCTGCGTGGAGTAACCGGCGGCATTGCAAACTGTGATGCCCTTTTCGCGAGCGGTGGCAATGTCGACGTGATCCACGCCGGTAAAAGCGATGTCGATCAGCTTTAGGTGCTGACAAGCGCGAATGACATTGCCACTGAGAGGCATGTTCGCCAGCATCAGTACGTCCGCGTCTTTTGCTTCCTCAATGAGCTGTGCTTCATTGCTGGTTCTCGGATAAGCAGCAAATTCATGCTCGTTCAGCAGAAGAGGCTTCACCAGCTCGTCCAGCTTTTCCTGACTGATTCCCAGAGATTCCAAAAGCACGATTTTCATTAGATATGCCTCACTTTTTCAATATTTGAAATCCAATTTCAAATTCTTTGAAATTATAACACGCCTTTGGAAATCTGTCAATCTTCGACCCTATCAAAAACTGTGGCGCGGCGACCTTTTTTGGCTTCAGGCATCCTTCTGGCCGGTGACGAGACGGGTCGTTTTATGAGCGGCTTCCAGCAGCTGCGGGACGATTTCAGTCTCATACCGTAGACGCGTCATTCTGGAAATCGGGCCGGATACGCTGATGGCGGCGACAACATTGCCCTGCATGTCCCGAATGGGGGCGGCTACGCAGCGCATTCCAATCTCACATTCTTCATCGTCCAGTGCATAACCGCGTTTCAGACAGTTATTGAGATCGTATTGCAGATCTTCCAGCGTCGTCAAGGTATGAACCGTCAGAGAAGCTAAACCGTTCCGGCTAACGTAGTTTTTCAGTTTTTCCGTGGAGTATTGCATTAGAAAGAGCTTTCCGCTGCCGGTGCAATGCATGGGAGCGGAACCGCCGATACGCTGGCGGATGGTAATCAGGCTTCCGTTTCCTTCAGTCACGTCCAGATAACGCACCGCATCGTTTTCCGAAATGGCAAGGCAACTGGATTCTCCCGTCAGAGACGAAAGACGTATTAAATAGGGATGGGCGATTTCTCGGATGTTGATATGTTCCGCAGCCATCTGTCCAATGCCAAGAAAACGAGTGGTCAGCGCATAACGCCGTAGACCTTCTTCTTCCTGATAGGCATAGCCCTGCTCTATCAGCGTGCCGACCATTCTCAGAACGGTACAGGATGGCATTTCCACCTGACGCGCCAGCTCGGACAAGCGCATAGGGGTGGGGGACGACGCAAGGGTTTCAATAATTCGAAGCGTCTTTTCAACGGATTGATTGCTGAGCGTTTGTTTCATGAGTAGCATCCTCCTTGTCGTTCAGAGTATCATAATATTTCATTATGTGCAATAACTGTTTCGATATTGGGAGAATTTGGGGCCGTGTGAATCATAAAATGAAACCATAAATATACAAATTTTAATATTTGAAATTTTATTTCATGAATAAAGAAGGAATTGACGCTCTTTTCTTCGAAAAAAACTTTATCAGGAAATGGGAGGTTAGCATATGTTATCCAGACTGCGCCAAGATGCGGAAACGATCGTGAATGAATCCATCAGAGAGGTCCAGCCCGACAAGGCGGTCGTTCGGGCGCTGGAAGAGAACCCTCTAGGCGGAAGAATCCGACTGGTGGCCGTTGGCAAGGCCGCATGGCAGATGGCCAAGGCGGCCGCAGGATTTTTAGGCGATAAGCTGGAGCGAGGCATCGTCGTTACGAAATACGGACACGTTCAGGGAGAAATTTCTGGTGTGGAATGCTATGAGGGCGGACACCCGGTGCCGGATGAGGGTTCTTTTCGCGGTACGCGCAAGGCGCTGAAACTGACGGAGGGCCTGACCAGCGAGGATACGGTGCTGTTTTTGCTGTCCGGAGGAGGCAGCGCGCTGTTTGAGTTACCGCTGATTCCGCCGGAAGAACTGCAGGATCTGACCCGACAGCTATTGGCCTGCGGCGCGGACATTGTGGAGATCAATACCCTACGCAAGAGACTGTCTGCTGTAAAGGGCGGTCGATTTGCAGAGCATTGCGCTCCGGCCCGGGTTTTTTCCATTATTCTTTCCGATATTCTGGGCGATCCGCCGGACATGATCGCCTCCGGCCCCGCCTGCCCGGATTCCTCCACCTGCGAGGAGGCGATGGAGAGCGTTCGTCGATACCGGCTTTCCCTGAGCGACGAGACGCGGCGGCTGCTGATGGTGGAAACGCCCAAGTCGCTCTCCAATTCACAATGGAGGATCAACGGGAGCGTGCTGGAACTTTGCGCCGCTGCTGCTCGCGGCTGTGAACGTTTGGGCTATGAGCCGGTCTTTCTGACGGATCGGCTGTGCTGTCAGGCGCGGGAAGCGGGCAGCATGATGGCGTCGATCCTGCGCACCCATGCGAAAGACGGAAAAAAGTTAGCTTTTCTGGCTGGCGGGGAGACGGTGGTTCGGCTGACGGGCCATGGCAAGGGCGGGCGCAATCAGGAATTGGCCCTGGCCGCTGCCGAGGGAATCGCCGGGCTGGAAAACGCCGCATTGTTCAGCGTTGGAAGCGACGGAACTGACGGCCCTACCGATGCGGCAGGCGGCTTTGTAGACGGCGAGACCTGCCATCTACTGCTGGAGCAGGGAATCCATATTGAACAGGTGCTTCAGGATAACGACGCGTATCATGCGCTTCAGCGTACCGAGGGTCTCATCTTCACCGGCCCTACGGGCACCAATGTGAACGATGTTGCCGTTGGGCTTTTAACGCTCCCACTATGAAGGTTCCCACCGCTGATGGTAGAAGAAAAATACCTTCTGTTCCTGAACTGCGTTTTGGCGACAAGGCGGGGCGTGAAGGGTATGGGAAAGCTGCGCTTACAAACAGAAGGCGGCGGTGTATTTGCGCCGCGGATGAAAGAATACTAAAGTGAAAAAAGAACCAGAACGAGCCGATGTGCAGTTGTTTTGGTCCTTTTTTTGGTCAAGTTCTATCGAAAGAGAGGGATTGACCTTGCAGCTAGTCGTCCCGCGTCCATTCCCGAGGAATTTTGCGGAGGACGATAGTTGAAATAATATTGTTTTTATTTTACAAAAGGAATTAGAAACGAAACAAATCTTTCGATAAAGTGATGACTTTTTTGTAAAAATATGTTAATATTATGAAGCAAAACATTCGCCATGCGGGGTTTGTTCTTTTCCCTGCGGGAAATCCGGTTTGCGAAAGGAGAGGCTTCGGATGAAAAAGACGCTTGCGTTCCTGTGCATTGTCGTGATTGTTGCGACGACGCTGCTGCCGCTGATTGCGCTGGCGGATACACGCTATGTGTATACGAAAGACGGGAAGTCCCTGAATCTGCGGAGTACGCCCAAGAGCAATACCGGCAACAAGATCGGCAACATTCCCTACGGCACGAAGATCATCGTTCGGGAATACCTGGACGACGGATGGGCTTACGTGAAGTATGGGAAGCGCTTCGGCTACGTGATGAGCAAGTATCTGTGGGAAGTGAAACCGCTGCCCAAGAAGACCCGGACTACTCGCCGGTAATGCCGGCAAGGCTCCGTCAGGAGGCTCACTGCAAAAACCCGGATGACCGATCGGTCATCCGGGTTTTTGCAGCTTATCAAAAGATTACCCTAGGCGAGCTTTTTCGCCAGAAACTATTGTGGTCTGCCCCACAGTGTACGATGGCCAAGCCCTGCGCTGAGCTTGCGCTTGGCTGCACGGTCTGAGGCTAGTCATCCTTAGGCCTTCCTTGGTCGCACGCTCCGAACTGCAGTAGCCTTTTCAGGAATTCGAAAAAACGAAGAGCATACCGCATTGCAGCGCAAATCGGAAGAAGTTGCGATCTTGAGAGACACTATGGCAAAGGGTTTTCTGCCTAAAAGACGGACTCATTCCATATAAGCGCCCTTCATGGGGCTGACGGCGTGCTGGGAGTAAAGCTTCAGCAGACCGCGGGTGTATTTGGGCGGCTTGGGCTGCCAGCGGGCCCGGCGTTCCTGGAGAATATGCTCCATTTCCTCGGGCGTTTTGGGCTGGCCGTTTACCCCTACGATGGCAAGTTCCCGGGCGGGAACGTCGATGCGGATGAGGTCGCCCTCCTCCACCAGCGCGATGGGGCCGCCTGCGGCGGCTTCCGGGCTGACGTGACCGATGACCGGGCCGCGGCTGGCCCCGGAAAAGCGGCCGTCGGTGATGAGCGCCACGCTGGAGGCCAGCTTGGGATCCGCACAGATGGCCTCGCCGGTATAGAACATCTCCGGCATTCCGCTGCCGCGGGGGCCTTCGTAGCGGATGAAGATCGCGTCGCCGGGCTTCACCTGACCGTTCAGCACGGCGTGGATGCATTCTTCCTCACTGTCGAAGGGACGGGCCAGCAGGGTGGCCTGAAACATATTCTTCGGACAGGCGGTGTGCTTGATGACGCTTCCTTCGGGGGCCAGATTGCCCTTGAGAATGGCGATGCTGCCGTCGGTGCCCTTGGGATGGTCGAAGAAATGAATGATATCCGTCCGGGCAATGGACAGGCCCAGCTCATGAGCCTTCTTTTGCAGAAGCTCGTCGCAGTGCTCATAGAAGCCGCCGCGTTTCAGGTCTTCCAGATTTTCGCCCAGCGTTTTGCCGGTGACGGTGAGAACGTCCAGATGGAGCATGGACTTGATCTCCTCCATGACCCGGGGCACACCGCCGGCATAATAGAAATACTGGGCGGGCCAATCGCCGGAGGGGCGGATATTCAGCAGGTAATGAGCGCCCCGATGCATTCGGTCGAAAGCGTCCGCGTCCAGCTCGAAGCCGAACTCGTGAGCGATGGCGGGCAGGTGCATGGTGGCGTTGGTGGAGCCGGAAATGGCCGCGTGCACCATGATGGCGTTTTCAAAGCTCTTTTGGGTGACGATATCCTTTGCCCGAAGGCCGCTTTCCACCAGCTTCATGAGCTGCGCGCCCGCGTCGTAAGCGGCCTGTTTCAGCTCGGGGGCGGTGGCGGGCATGAGGGCCGTGCCGGGGAGCATCAGACCCAGCGCTTCCGCCATGATCTGCATGGTGGAGGCGGTGCCCATAAAGGAACACGCGCCGCAGCTGGGACAGGCGTGATGCTTATAGTAGTCCAGCTGCTTCTCCGGGATCACGCCGGTCTTTTCCCAGGCGTCGAACTTGCCGATCTGTTCCAGCGTCAGCAGTTCGTTGATCTTGCAGGCAGGGTCGTTCACGGTGTATTCCTTCGGCAGGGTATGCGCCTCCATCACGCCGCCGGTGACGACGATGGCGCTCATGTCCTTCAGTCGGCCGATGCTCATCAACATGGCGGGGACGGATTTATCGCAGCTGGCGATGAACACGCCGCCGTCGTAGACGCTGGCGTTGGCCTGCGCTTCGACCAGATCGACCATGGCTTCCCGGTGGGGCAGGGAATAATTGATGCCGTCATGGCCCTGAGCGATGCCATCACACATATCTGTGGCAAAATAACGGGCGGATTTTCCACCGTGCTCGTTGACCGCGCGGGCGGATTCCCGGACAAACTGATCCAGATGGGCGCTGCCGGGATGGCTGTCGCCGAAGGTGCTTTCGATCAAAATTTGGGGCTTGGACAGATCGTCCGCCGACCAGCCCATGCCGATTTTCAGAGGATCGTTTTCCGGCGCGAGGGCGCGGACTTCCTGAGAACGCAGTTTCATGGCTGTCGCCTCCGAGATGGATTTGGCTGCGCCGGGCGGCGCAGAGTCACTCTATTATAGGAAGGAAAAGAGCGATTGGCAAGGGAAAGATGGGGCAAAAAGGAAAAGAACGGCGGTTCGGATTGCTTTTTTTATGGGTTCGGGCTATACTAAAGAATGAATTACCATGGATTTACTGAGGAGAAGAGGAACGCTATGAAACTTGGTATCGTAGGACTGCCCAACGTGGGAAAGAGCACGCTGTTTAACGCCATCACCCGGGCGGGAGCCCAGGCGGCGAATTATCCTTTCTGTACCATCGAACCCAACACCGGCGTGGTGCCTGTGCCCGACAAGCGGCTGGACGTGCTGGCGGAGATGTATCATCCCAAGAAAGTGACCCCTGCCACCATCGAATTTGTGGACATCGCTGGTCTGGTGAAGGGCGCCAGCAAGGGCGAGGGACTGGGCAACAAGTTCCTGTCCCACATCCGGGAATGCGACGCCATCGTGCATGTGGTGCGGTGCTTCGAGGACGAGAACATCATTCACGTGGACGGCACGGTAGACCCGGCACGGGACATCGACGTGATCCAGCTGGAGCTGGTGCTGGCCGATCTGGAGACCATGCAGCGCCGGGTGGAAAAGGCCAACCGGCTTTTGAAGGGCGGCGACAAGAAGCAGGTGCAGGAAGTGGAACTGGGCCAGCGGCTGCTGGCTCATCTGGAGGAAGGCAAGCCCGCCCGCACCTTCTCCATGACGGACGAGGAAAAGGAGATCGTCCACAGCTGGTTCCTGCTGACGGACAAGCCGGTGATCTACGCGGCCAACATTGCCGACAGCGACGTGGGCACGGACGAGAGCCAGCTGCCCTTTGTGCAGGCAGTGCGGAAGATCGCCGACGCGGAAGGGGCGCAGGTCTTCACGGTCAGCGCGCAGATCGAAGAAGAAATCGCCAATATGGAGCCGGACGAAAAAGCGGAGTTTCTGGAAGAACTGGGCATTGGCGAAAGCGGACTTGACCGATTGATCCACGCCAGCTACAGCCTGTTGGGGCTGATCTCCTTCCTGACGGCGGGCGAGGACGAATGCCGGGCGTGGACCATCACCCGGGGCACGAAAGCGCCGCAGGCGGCGGGCAAGATCCACACGGATTTTGAACGGGGCTTCATCCGCGCCGAGGTGGTGGCCTTCGACGACCTGCGGACGCTGGGCAGCATGAACGCCTGCAAGGAAAAGGGCCTTGTGCGCAGCGAGGGCAAGGATTACGAGATGAAGGACGGCGACATCGTGCTGTTCCGCTTTAACGTATAAGACCGGAAAGGGAGTTTGGGAAATGAGCAGACTGTCCTTCTTTTTTAAGCGGCTGGTGCGCATGGACTGGAAAGCCATGTGGAAGACCACAAAAATCCTGAAGGAGCGGAGCGGAAAGAGCCGCCTGTGGCTTTTGTGCGACATGCTGCGCTGCGCGCTGAAATACAACGCGGGCTACGTGGATTACAAGATCGCCGAAATGTACCGGCTGACCGACGAGCAGAAAAAGACCCAGATCACCCGGGGACTGAGCAACACCATCGTCCGCCGGATGAACGACAAGGCCTACTGGTATCTGTTCGACGACAAGGCCACGTTCAATCGGCTGTTCAAGGACGAGGTGAACCGGGACTGGATCGAGCTTTCCGACGAGCTGAGCTTGGAGGACTGGAAAGCGTTCCTTGATCGGAACGACGACCTGATCTGCAAGCCGTTGGAAGGCAGCAGCGGCGTGGGCATTGAACGGCACACGAAGGAAGAATGGCAGGGCCGGGAAGAAGCGTTCCTGCAGGAGCTGCGGGAAAAGAAGATCGGCATTGTGGAGGAACGGGTGATCCAGCATCCGAAAATGGCGGAGATGTGCCCGACCTCGGTCAACACCATCCGTATCGCTACGCTGCTGGGCGACAAAAAGCAGGGCATCGTTTATGCCTTCCTGCGCATTGGCAACGGCAAGGTGATGGACAATGTGGATCAGGGCGGCATGGCGGCCCGAATCGATCTGGAAAGCGGCACACTGCTGACCGTTGGTGCGGACAAGCAGGGCAACACCTACACCGAGCATCCCATGACCCATACGCCCATCATCGGATTCCAGATTCCTTATTTCAAGGAAGCCTGCGATATGTGCCTGAAGGCGGCCCAGAAGGTGCCGCAGATGCGCTTCGTGGCGTGGGACGTGGCTATTACGGAAAAGGGGCCGGTGTTCATCGAGGGCAACAGTTTTCCCAGTCACGCGGTGCCACAGTTCGCCGCTCATTACCCGGACGGGATCGGCATTATGCGGGAGTTCCGGGAATTTATCGATATTTGAGAAAACAGAAGCAGGGAGCGAACGTGTGGAAAACGCGGGCGCTCCCTGTTTTTTGAATGGGAAAAACGCGGTTTTTGGAATGAAGAGACACAAGGAGACAAACGGAAACATCCGTATACAGAAAACTGTGATATAGTATATCCTGTCAAAGGTGGGGGACAGAAACCGGAGAGGCTGAAAGGCCGTCTCCGGTTTTTGTATGCCGGAAAAGGCGGAGAAAGAAGGCAATGAATGCAGCGGCGGAAAAAGAGCCGGTGTTTGGGATGGATGAAGGGAAACGGCTGAATGTTGGAAGGAAGAATAATTTTTTGAAGGGAAAATGGGGCAAACGGAGGAAAACGTTGGCTGCCCGGAGAGTGAGAGTATTGCGAGTGAAAGGGATAGGCTGCGAACGATGGAGATGGCTGGACAGTTGGAATGCGGAGAGAAATGCGGAAAAACGGCAACGGTTGAAGCGGGGCTTGGAAAAGTCGGTCTAAAAAGCGACATATGGAGAGAGACAGCGAAAATCGGCCAAGTGGAACGCGAGCTGGGGTGCAGGGGCACTGTCCCTGCCGGGGAAAATGAGCAAAAAAGCGACACGCGGCGAGAGATAGAGGAAATCGGCCAAGTGGAACGCGAACCGGGGTGCAGGGGGTCACCCCCTGCTGCGGTTGCGGATGCGGAGGAGGTGCTGGCGGCGCTGACGCGGATTTTGCGCGGAGAGGAAGAAGCGAAAACCAGCGAGGTGCTGCGGGCGGCGGAACTGCTGGGAAAACAGTATGGGCTGTTCGGCGACCGGGAAGGAACGCCCACAGAAGCCCCGAAGATTGTGATGGACGTGCCGGGACGGGGGGAAAAGAAGTGAACGTGAAGCTGGGAGAAAAAGTGCCGCCGGCGTTCGAGAGGCTGTTCTGGGATATGTATGAGGGACGGCACGACGAGTACTGGCTGAAAGGCGGGCGGGGAAGCGGAAAGTCCAGCTTCGTCAGCCTGATGGCGCTTTGCCTGATGCTGAAAGACCCGGAGGCGAACGTCATCATTTTTCGGAAGGTGGCGGAAAGCCTGCGGGAAAGCGTACTGGCGCAGATGCGCTGGGCGGCAGAGGAAATGGGCATGAACGGGTACTTTCAGTACCGGTTGAACCCGATGGAAATGACCTATCGGCCCACGGGACAGCGCATTTTGTTTCGGGGCGCGGACGACCCGGAAAAGAGCAAGGGCGTGAAATTGCCCAAGGGATATTTCGCACTGCTCTGGTTTGAAGAAGCCAGCGCTTTTCGCGGAATGGAGGAAATACGGACGATCCAGGCCAGCGTGCTTCGGGGGAAAAGGGGCGTGACGGTGCTGAGCTATAATCCGCCGGTCAGCGCCCAAAGCTGGGTGAACGCGGAGGCGCTGAATCCCTGCGAGGGAAGAGTGGTGCATCAGAGCGACTACCGGCAGATGCCGCCGGAATGGCTGGGCGAGACTTTTCTGAAACAGGCGGAACGGCTGAAAAAACGGGACGAACGGGCCTACCGGCATATGTATCTGGGGGAAGCCGTGGGCACGGGAGGAAAGGTATTTGACAATCTGGACGTGCGGGCGATTTCCCGGGAAGAACGGGATCGTTTCCCGGTGCGGTACGCGGGGCTGGATTTCGGATTTGCCAATGACCCGGACGCGCTGGTGTTGTGCGCGTGGGACAAGCGGGGAAAGCGGCTGCTGCTGTTGGAAGAAGCGGTGCAGACAGGACAGAGCCTGGAAAAACTGGCGGAAAGCTGCCGTAAAATCGCGGGAGAGAAGATCATCCGCTGCGACAGCGCCATGCCGCGGGAAATTGCCGAATTGAGACGGAGAAACGTCAACGCCATCGGGGCGAAAAAAGGGGCGGGCAGCGTGGAGCACGGTATTCGCTGGCTGAAGGAACTGAACGCCATCGTCATCGATCGGGAAAGATGCCCCAAGGCCGCCCGAGAGTTCAGCCTGTACGAATACGCCCGGGGCCGGGACGGGTGCTTCCTGAACGAATGTCCGGATCGAAACAACCACACCATCGACGCAGTGCGCTACGCGCTGGAGCCGCTGATGACCGAACGGGTCGTGCGGCTCAGAAAGGGGAGGATCGAATGATCGTGATCGACCGGGAATGGCTGGCGGACGGGGAGCCGTCGCCGGAGCTGATCTGGGAAGTGCTGAAGCAGTTCGACGGGAAACGGTTTCGGCTGAACGAACTGAAAGATTATTACGACGGGGAGCACAGCATCTCCGAGCGGTGGCGGGGAAGGGGCGCGCCGAATTACCGGCTCAGTCATGATCTGCCGGGGTACATCGTGGCGATGACCAGCGGCTATCTGACGGGCGAACCCATTCAGTACACGGTCAACGGGGAATGGACGGGCTTTCAGACGCTGTTGGACTGCCTGCGCCGCAGCGCGGCGGGCAGCGTGGACAGCGAACTTGCGGCGGACGCGGCCCTTTACGGCAAGGGCGTGGAAATGTATTACGCCGATGAAAACGCCATGCCGCGGCTTTGTCAGGCGGACGCAAGAAACGCCTTTGTGGTGTACGACAACACCGTGGAGCACAGGCCGGTCTTCGGCGTGATGCTGACGGAACGGCGGAACCGGCATTTTCAGCGGATGGGCCAGCGAATCGAAGTGATGACGGAGGAATGGAACGTCCATTATGAGCGAACCGGCGGAGAGATCCCTCGGGAGACGGGGCGGGAGAGACATTTCTTCGGCGGCGTGCCCATGACCGAATACTGGAATAATCAGCGGGAACGGGGCGATTTTGAAGGCGTGAAAGCGCTGATCGACGCTTACGACGCGCTGCAGAGCGACCGGGTAAACGACAAGCAGCAGTTTACCGACGCATTGATGGTGATCTACGGGGCCACGGTGGAGGAGGACGAAGAAGGACGAAGCGTACAGCAGCGGCTTCGGGAAACGCGAACGCTGGAAATGCCTGCTGCAGACGCGCGGGTGGAGTATCTGACGAAACAGCTTTCCGAAAGCGACACGGAGATCCTGAAGGACAGCCTGAAGGCGGACATCCACAAGCTGAGCTTCGTGCCCGACCTGACCGACGAGGCCTTTGCGGGAAATATCAGCGGCGTGGCCATGGAATACAAGCTGTTCGGGCTGGAACAGCTGATGAGGGGCAAAGAACGCTGGTTCCGGGAAGGGCTGCTGTGGCGGCTTCGGCGGATGGTGTATTTTCTGCGGCTGCGGGGCTGCCGTCTGCCGGAGGCAGAGGAGATCGGCGTGCATTTTTCCAGAAGTCTGCCGGTGAACCGGCTGGAAGTGGCGCAGACGCTGAAAGCCTATGAGGGGTTAGCCCCGAAAAAGCTGCTGGTTGGGCAGGTGCCCTTTGTGGAGGATGCGGAGAAAGCCATGGAAGAAATGGAAAAGGAAAAGAGGAGATAAAAAGAGCTGCCGAAGGGCGGCTTTTTTTATAGAAATAAGTGGAAGGGAGAAAAGAGCATGGAAGAAATGACGGTTCACGAACCCACGGAAATGGAACGGCTGGCGCTGGAACGGGAACAGACGCTGCGGCAGCGGGAGGCGGCGCTGGAGATGCGCGAACGCCGCGCCCGGGCGCAGGAGCTGCTGACCCAGCGAAATCTGCCGGCGGAACTGACGGACTGCCTGAATTTTTCGGATGACGAGAGTCTGGAAAAAAGTCTGAATGCGCTGGAAAAGGCGTTTCTGGAACAGGTGGACAAGGCGGTGGGCGAACGGATGAAGGGCGCGGCGCCACGAAGCGGGGAAAGCGCGCTTTATGCCGGTCAGCTTCGGTCGGCATTGGGACTGAAATAAGGAAAAGAAAAAGGAGGAAAAAGAGATGGCTAATTCGATCGCACTATTCAAACAATTTGTGCCGCTGCTGGACGAGGTATACAAGGAGGCCAGCAAGACGGCGGTGCTGGACGGCCGCCCGGAGCTGGTGCAGGCGGGGGCGAACGCCAACGAGCTGGTGATCCCCAAGATGACGATGGACGGCCTGGCGGACTACAGCCGCAACGGCGGCTACGTGGGCGGCGCAATGAACCTGACCAACGAGACGGTGACCTGCAACTTCGACCGGGGCCGTATGTTCGTGGTAGATCACATGGACAACGCAGACACGGCGGGCGTGGCCTTCGGAATGCTGGCGGGGGAATTTATCCGCACGAAGGTGGTGCCGGAACTGGACGCTTTCCGCTTTGCGACTTACGCGGGCGCGGCTGGGGTCGGTTCGGGAAGCGGTACGCTGAACGACGGAGCGGCGGTGGTGGCCGCACTGCGGGAGGCCATCAACGCCATGGACGCGGATGAAGTGCCCATGGAAGATCGGGTGCTGTTTATTACGTCCGGCCTGCTGGGCAAGGTGGAGGATCTGGACACCACCAAGAGCCGGGAAGTGCTGCGCCGCTTCTCCGACGTGGTGGCGGTGCCTCAGACCCGCTTCTATACGGCCATTCACCAGAACAGCGGCACGGTGGTACAAAAGGGCGGCGAGACGGCCAGTGACGAGACGGCGGGCGGCTACGCCAAGGATGAAAGCGGCAAGGACATTAACTTTATGGTGATCCACCGGGGCGCGGTGATCCAGTTTTCCAAGCATATCGCGCCCAAGGTGGTAACGCCGGAACAGAACCCGGACGCGGACGCGTGGAAGTTCGGCTACCGTCAGGTGGGCGTGGCGGATGTGTACGAGAACAAGACCGCCGGTATTTACGTGCATCACAAGGCCTAAATGCGCCCGGAAACAGTGAAAGGAGAGCCGCATGGACAAGCAGAAAGGGCTGGAAGCGCTGCGGCTTCGGCTGGAAATTTCCAATGAGGAGCAGGACACGCTGCTGACGGCGCTTTTGGAGGATGCGGAGCAGTATGCGCTGGGGTATACCGGGCGAAGCGTCCTGCCTGCCGCGCTGGAAGGGGCGGTGCTGGAACTGGCGATCCTCCGCTACCGCCGACGCGGCATGGAGGGGGAAACCGTCCATGGAGAAGGCGGCTTACAGACGACTATGGAAGGGCTGCCTTCGGCGTTGGAAAAGCTGCTGAATCGCTACCGAAGAGCGAAGGTGGTCTGATGGGACTGAGCCGCGGAAGAATGAGAAGACTATGGCTTCATCAGCCCAAAGCACAGCGGATCGCGGACGGTATGGAACCGGCCTTTGAGACGGAGAGCGTCGCACTGCTGGGGACGATCCAGCCGTTGGAAGGAAAGACATCGGCAAAGCTATACGGCGAAGAAAGCGCGGAAATGGCGCTTTTATTGACGGAGGAAAAGACGGAGCTGAAAAAAGGTGTGGGGATCGCGCTGGAGGCGGCGGGAGAATGCCGGTTCCGCATCGCGGCACCGCCGGAGCGTTGGCCGACCCATCAGCGGGCGGTTTTGAAAAGCATCTAGGAGGCATGGATGGGACTGGAAAAAGTGGGGGCGGCGATAGCCGCCGGTGCAGCGAGCGCCGTGGAACGGTTGTGCATGGAAACTGCGGAAAATGCGAAGGCGTTATGTCCGGTGGGATCCGGAGAATTGAAGGGCAGTATCGCGCCGCAGGTCATGGGCCCTTCGGGAAGCGTAGCCGCCGGGGCGGGCCATGCCGCCTATGTGGAGCTGGGAACCTGGAAAAAGGAGGCCCGGCCTTTTTTATTGCCCGCTTTTGCCATGACGAAAGAAAAAGCGGCGGAGGAAATCGCCCGGGAGATCAGAAACGCGATTCGGGAGGGATGAACTTGAGCGCGGAAGGAGAGAAACGGCGCATTCTGGAAGCACTGGGGAGCATCGAAACGCTGAAAAACGTCAGCCGCAGCTGGCCCCGCCAGCAGGCGGCGCTTCCCTGCGCGGTGGTGACATTGGCCGGGGAGCGACGGGCAGACGAACGGGATGGGGCCGAGTATCTGACGGAAACGGAATACTATGTGCGCTGCTTTGCCCGGACGGGAACGGAAGCGGATGAACTGGCTCCGAAAATTCGGCGGGAGATGGAAAAACTGGGCTACCAGCGGAAATTTGCCTGGGAAGAAAGCAGTGAAGCGGTTTTTCAGCGGGTGGAACGGTACAAAAAGTGGATCGGATAAAAGAGAGGAGAATGAAAAAATGAGCCAGAAACGAGCGGCAACGGGATTCAAGGGCATCGCGCTGGCCCCGGTGACGGAGAACACGCTGACCAGCTACAAGACCTCGGCGGCGGAAAGCCTGCCCTACGCGGGCAGCATGAGCCGCACCTCCAAGGAGAGCAGTACCGACCTGTACTATGACGACGACCTGTACGCCCAGATCAAGAACGTGATGGGCGAGGACGTGGAACTGCACATGGCGGAGGTGCCGCTGGAACGCATGGCTGCGCTGGGTCTTGGCACCTATGACGAGGAAAACGACACGCTGGAGGCGGACTTCAACGCCGCCGGGAAGGAGTACGCCCTGCGCTTTGTGGTGGACACGGTCAGCGGCCTGCCCTTCTATTTCAACTACCGGCTGTTCCAGCTGACGGGCATCAAGTTCGACAACTTCACCACCAAGCAGGACAGCGTGACCGTGTGCGAGGTCATCATCACCGGCGTGTTCAAGCGGCCCAACATGGCGGGCCTTGCGCCGTGGGCGGTGATGCAGCTCAAGGACGACAAGAGCAATCAGGCCAAGTGCACGGCCTTCATCACGGCGGCGGAGACGAAGCCGGCCATTTAAAAAAGCAGGCCGGGGGACGGAAAACCATCCCCCGGCGCTTTCTAAGGACGAACAAAAGGAGGCCCCATGACGCGCTCGGCAGAGTACTGGAAACGGCGGGCGGAAGCCAACATGGACGGCGTGCAGCGGGGCGCGGAGCAGCGCCTTGCCCGGCTGGGCAGGGCCTACCATCAGGCGGCGCGGGAGCTGGAAGGCGAGGTGCAGCGCATCCTCGGCACATACGCGAAGCGCTTTGACCTGACCCCGGAGGAAGCCGCCGCCGCGCTGCGGGAGCCCGCCGACGAGGAAAGCCGGGCCTACGGCTACCGCGTCAGCCGGGCGGAAGCGCTGGAAAAAGCCATCCGGGAGCGGCTGAACGGGCTGGGGGCACGGCTGGAACGGGAGACTGCCGCCCAGCGGGAATGGACGGCCTCTAAGAGCTACCAGAGCGCCCGGAAGATGATGCTGGACATGACCGGAGGGGTGGTGAGCCAAGCCGTGCCCGATCTGCAGGGAATGCTGCGGGCCATGGACACCGCGTGGTCGGGCCGGAACTACTCCGCCCGCATCTGGCGCAACACGGACCATCTGGCGCAAATGCTGGAAGACGAGATCGAAGCCGCCTTTTTGAGCGGCAAGAGCGTCCGCCGGATGGCGAACGTCATCATGGAGCGCTTCGGCGTAGGCTACCGGGCGGCGGAATGCCTGGTGCGGACCGAGACCAGCTATGTGCAGAACCGGACGGCTGCACGGAGCTACGAGGACGCAGGCTGCACGGAATACGAAGTCCTGACGGCCCAAGACCGCCGCACCTGCCAGTACTGCGCCAAGCAGAACGGCAAGCGCTACCTGCTGGCAACTATGCAGGCAGGCGAAAACGCGCCGCCATTTCACCCGAACTGCCGGTGCACGGTGCTGCCGGTGGTGGGGGAAGATAAACAGCTTGCGAAAAAGGCCGGGCCGGAGGAACTGGGCTTTGCCGTTGCAACGCCGAGGAAAAGTGGTATAATAAAAGCGGACAGAGTTATATCTGGCCATTCAACAACGCCCAGAAAGGCAGAACCTAATGTGGTGATCGATCATGTTGACGAGAATGGTTCTGTCAAGGCCAGAGGATTCTATGATGCCGATGGAGTGAAAGAAAAAGACATCCATACCACAAATCATGGCAATCCCAAACGGCATCCATATGGTGAACATGGTGAACACATACATGAATATATGTGGGATGCCAATGGGAAGCTGTTGGATAAAGTAACGCGCAATTTAAGCGATGATGAAAGAAAAAGGAATCGTGATATTCTATGACAAAGGCGGAACTTAAAAAAATCATTGCCGATTGCTGCAACGATGTGATTTTTACTTATCTAGGAAAACCTTCCGGCATTACATCAGAAGTGCATCATTACATTCCTACCTTTCAGGTTTGGCATGGGGAAGATCTAACGAAGGATTATGACAACGTAGATGATGTCATGAACGACCCGTTTTATAGCGGAAAGTCGTTGAATGAACTGGCTGATGAGGGAGTAGAATTTTGGGCAATATAAACTAGAACAAGAACATCCAGACCGCCACGCCGAAAGGCAAGGCGGTTTTTTCATACCCATTTTGAAAAAAGGAGACGAGCCATACATGACAAGCAAGAACAGCGCGACCCTTTCCCTGCCCAAGAGCCGGACGGTGCGGGGGTATGAGATTCGAAAGATGCCCATCGGGGCGTTTCTGGAGGCGTGCAGCCTGCTGGAAGAACTGCCGGGGACGGCGCTGCGGCTTTTGTTTCCCGAGAAAAAGGAAGGGGACATTCTGGCGGAGCTGGCCGGGCTTGATAAGGACAAGCTGCAGGAGCTGTTCCTGCGGGCGCTGGCGGTGCTGCCGGGGGAAATGGTGCGGCTGTTCGCCCGCTTGAGCGGCGTGGAAGAACAGGCGCTGCTGGAAGACGCGCGCATCGGGCTGGACGGCCTTGGCGAAATGGCCGAGGCGTGGCTGGAGGTCAATGGGATCGAAAATTTTATCAAAACCATGGGGGCACTGGGAAAACGGGCGCGGGCTCTCATGGGCGGAGCGAACACTGGTTCCAGGGGCTGATCGCCGCGGCGCTGAGCATCGGCATCAGCAAGCGGGAGCTGCTGAACGACTACTACATGGATGAGATCGGGCCGATTTTTGAGGAATGGAACCGTCTGCATGACCCTGATCGGGAGGAGACGGAGGAAGTGGAGGCGGCGGACTTCCTCGGGGGCGAAGGAGAATGGCTGGAGTGAGGGAAGGAGGGGAGAACAAGAATGACGATCGATGAATTGACCGTCAAAATTACGGTGGCGGCGGAAGAAGCGGAAGCGGCGTTGGATGCGCTGCTGGAAAAGGTGCGGGCGTTTCAGGAAAAAACGGGACTGGCGCTGCAGCTGGATGCTGGCAGCTGGGACAGTCAGTTGGCGGAAACGGGTGAAGGCTTTCAGCAAGCCGGAGAACAGGCGGAGGCGCTGGCGGACAAGCTGCGTCAATCGACGGAAACGGCGTTGGCGCACAAAGGGGCTTTTGAAGAACTGGGCGGCGAGGCGCAGAAGATTCGAGAAGGATTCCAGCAAAACGAAAAAAGCGTTCAAGGTCTGGTACGACAGCTGGCAGAGCTGGGCCGTCAGCGGGAAGCGTTGAACCAGCTGAAAAATCTATCCGCCCAGTTGAAAAACTGCGAAAAGGGCGGAGAAGGTTATCGGAAAACATTAACGCAGATCCAGCCGGTGCTGAAGAAGGCGGGAATTTCAACGGAAAATCTCGGCAAGGGCATGGAAGGGCTGGACGATGCGGTCACCTCCGCGGAAAAGAGCATGGGCAGCGCCGCAAACGGGATCGCCGGGAAACTGGAAGGCGTGATTCGGTGGGCGGAACAGACGAAGCAAAGTCTGACCATCAGCGGAAGCGTCAACGTGGATACCAGCCCGTCGATTCAAGCGTTGAACGGGCTGATCGCCGTGGCACAGACGGCGCTGGCGTTGCTGAACGCTTTGGGATTGGGCGGCGGCACAGGGAAAAGCGGCGGCGGGGGCGGAGGCGGCGGAGGCGGGAACAAGGCGGAAGAAGCCGAGAAAAAGGCCGAGGAAGCACGCAAGAAAGCCCTGCAGGCGGACTACGACCGCATCGAGCACCGGCGGCACCTGAACGAGATCAGTCTGGAGGAGGAACTGGCCGGGCTGGAAGAAATCCGCCGGAAGCACCAGATGACCGCCGAGGAGATCATGGCCTGGGAAGAGAAGGTCTACGACCTCAAGAAGGAAATCAGGGAGCGGGACGCGGACAGCATCGATCAGCTGGCGGACGGGGTGGTCTCCGCGCTGGAAAAGCGCTACGAGGCCATGCGGGACGCGGAGATCGAGCGGCTGGACAAGAGCCGGGAGGCGTGGGAGCAATGGCGGGATGACAGCGTTGCGGCCATTGAAGACCAGATCGCCGCACTGGACAAGCTGGCCGACACCGAGGACGAGGAGAAAAAGAGCGCCGAGGAGCTGCGGAAGATCGAAAAACTGCGCCGGGAGGTGGAGTATGAGCAGGACGCATATAACCGGCAGAAATTGCAGCAGCAGCTGGATGAGGCGGTGGCCAGCCGGGAGGAACGGCTGCGGAAGCTGGAATTAAAGCAGCAGAAGGAGGCCCTGCAGGAGGAGATCGAGAAGATCAGAGATCAGGCCTCCGAGAAGATCAAGGAGCTGGACGGCGAGCAGGACGCCATCGAGAAGGCCTACGAGGAACGGCTCAAGGCCGCCAGCCTGCAGGCCGAGGCCGAAAAGCTGCTGATGACCAAGAGCCAGGACGAGATCATGGACCTGCTGTACGAGTACGTGCCCGAATACGACGCGCTGGGCAAGAGCATGGGCGAAAAGCTGCTGGAGGGCTTCCAGAGCAAGGTGGGGAGCATCACGGACTGGTTCCGCGGCTTCAACGACCAGCTGGCCCGGATGCAGGAAAATCTGGCGGGCAGCATGAACGCCGCCACCGACCGATTCTACGAAAGCCGCCGGGACACTGCCAGCCAGAGCGGGCAAAGCGGCGCGACGATGGTGCAGCAGACGGTGAACTTCTACGAGCCGGTAGAAAGCCCCGGTCAGGTGGCCCGGCGGATGGAGGACGTGAACGACCAGCTGGGGTGGATGATGGCGTAGCGCGCTGCGGCGGGCGTTTTTTCATGGTAAAATAAAAAAGGAACGGGAAACCGTGCCGCGACGGAGGGCAACACCGAAATCCTGTGAAGGAAGGAGGTGAGGCCCAAGGAGGGGGCGAAGCCCCGAGGGCTGAGAACGCCGCGAAACGGAACCGCAAGCCCGAAGCCCGCGACGGCCCGAAAGGCCGGGGTGGGCCGAAAAGAAGGTTCCGCGAAG
>ERZ772883.132-NODE-132-length-86920-cov-7.935302_pt1 | contig 86920 bp, 84 predicted proteins | sample MGYA00580575_ERZ772883 | MGnify/ENA primary metagenome ERZ772883 (study PRJEB29015, sample SAMEA2737666) | human gut metagenome | biome: human gut; feature: human-associated habitat; material: faeces | place: China | collected 2012 ... | reverse complement strand
AGGGCTTTTTCCCGTAGTCGCCGTGCCGCTGGCTTTCTTTGGTACTTTCTTTCGCATCGAAAGAAAGTACTGCCCCTCTCAGGGCGGCAGCCCCACCGTTCGCGCCGTAGTCGGCGCGTCATGCACCCGGAGTGGGTTCCCTTCCGGCAAAGTTGGCGTACACCGACACAGACAGGTGCTTTCCGCTCACTACCTGCACCCCTTCGGTTCGCCTACCCAAGCAAAACAGCACCCCCATAAGGCTGCACCTGTGCTTCCGCACCGTAGTCGGTGCGCCATTCCATCGGCTCGGCGGTGAAATTCTTACGACAGAATCGTTGACTGCCGATAAAAGCAGGGGTTCTTTCCTCGGGACAAACACTCGGCAAACCACTGCTTGCAGATTTCTTCCTCTAGAAAAACAAACAGCACGGCTTGCACTGCCGTGCCGTCTGCTGTTATGCTGAAAAATCAGCCTGATTGGAGATCAAAACTACCGGGAAAATGCAAAGCCACAGCCCAGCTTCCTTATAGTTCCTTCGCCATGTCCAGCGCCAGCGTGATCATGTTCGTCAGCGTGGTCTGGCGTTCTTCCGCCGTCATGGCGCGGCTGTCGTCGCCGATGATGTCGCTGACGGTCAGAATGCCCAGCGCCTTCTTGTGCAGATAGGCGGCGTTCATGTAAAGGGCGGAACATTCCATCTCCACGCCCAGAATGCCCATGGCGCGCCACTTGTCAAAAACCTCCGGGTTGGCGCGGTAGAACATGTCGCTGGCCAGCACGTTGCCGACACGGACGGGCAGCCCCTTCTTTTCCGCCGTCTGGTCGGCCAGCTTCAGAAGGCCGTAGTCGCAGATGGGGGCAAAGGTGCCGCCAAGACCATACTGGCTGCCGTAGTTGCTGTCCGTGGACGCACCCTGTGCCAGGATCACATCGCCCAGATTCAGGGACGCGTCCAGACCGCCGATGGAGCCGATGCGGATGATATTCTCCACGTCATAAAAGGAGAACAGCTCGTAAGTGTAAATGCCGATGGAAGGAATGCCCATGCCGTGCCCCATGACGGACACGCGCTTGCCTTGGTAGTTGCCGGTGTAGCCCAGCATCCCACGGGTCTGGTTGAAGCACTCCACGTCGGTCAGGAAATTTTCGGCGATCATTTTTGCCCGCAGCGGATCGCCCGGCATCAGACAGGTGGACGCGATCTGGCCTTTTTCAGCCGTGTTATGGGGAGTCATGGAATTACCTCCTAAATAGAAAATAAATCGTATCTTTATCATAACAGGAAGCCCCGGGAAAATCCAGCTTTTCCAAAAAGAAATTCATGGCTTGACAGGAAAAACGGGAACTTTTTATAATGGGAAACAGGTCGTCATGCCGAGCACTTTCAAAAAAGAGCCGTATGACCCTGATATTGAAACCAAAGGAGACGACGTATGGGAAAATGGGGCTGGGTGCAGCCGGAATACCGTAAGTTTGAACCGTTCCACACACCGTTTACCGCTTTATTTTTGAAGGTGTCCCATAAACCGATGGAGCTGCTTCTGCACGCAGGTTCCTCCCGCAAGGTGGAGCAGCGCTGGGTCACCATCCCCTCGCCGGGCGGAGAAATGCAGATGCTGATCTCCGAACCCAAGGACACGGACGAAACGCTGCCGCTGATGATCTATACCCACGGAGGCGGCTTCGGCTTCGGGGCCGCGCCCCAGCACCGCTGGATGAACGCCCTGTTTGCCCGGGAGGCCAACTGCCGGGTGCTGATGCCGGATTACCGGCTGCTGCCGGAGCATCCCTACCCTGCCGCCCGGGAGGATGATATTGCCGCCTATGCATGGGCCTGCGAACACGCGGAGGAACTGCATATCGACCCGGAACGCATCGCCGTGGGCGGGGAAAGCGCCGGCGGCGCATTGGCGATCTACCTTTGCCGCGACGCGGAAACGCGGGGCCTGCCCGTGCCAAAATTCCAGATGCTGATCTATCCCGTGGCAGATGAACGCATGGAAACCGAATCCATGAAGAAGTATACCGATACGCCCATGTGGAACGCCGAGCACAACGCGGAAATGTGGCGCATGTATCTGGAAGGAAAGACCTGCCCGGAGGCCTCGCCTATGGAAATGGAGCTGCCCAAACAACTGCCCCTGACCTATATGGAGGTGGCCGAGCTGGACTGCCTGCACGACGAAGGCGTGGCTTATGCCCGGCGGCTGGAAGAAGCGGGCGGAACGGTGGAGCTGCACGAGATCAAGGGCGTGTTCCACGGTTATGACGTGGACCCCCGCACCAGCGTCATGCAGGAGTGCCTCTGCAACCGTTCGGACGCGCTGCGGCGTGGCCTGTGGGGCGAATGAACCCTTTCGGCATTTTCCGCCCTAAACAGACGGAAAATGCCGTTTTTTGCGCGCTGGGGAACCGTCGCGTTCACTTGAGTGACTTTCGGCTTTGTGGTATAATTTCAGACGGTAGTCACGAAAAACGCTGACCCATCCATGACTGGCCGCATTCATCCGGCGGTTCGGGAAAAAATAGAAATCGGAGGAATGATCCATGTATGTTTCCGACGCTATGGTGAAGCGTCTGCCTGCCTATTACCGGCATTTGAAGGAGCTGGAACGGGAAAGCGTCCGCCAGATCTCCTCCAAGGAACTGGGCCAACGCATGGGACTGACCGCGTCCCAGATTCGGCAGGACATCAACTGCTTCGGCGGCTATGGGCGGCAGGGGTACGGCTACTCCGTCAGCGGCCTGCGGGAACATATCGGTCATCTTCTGGGGCTGGATCAGACCCATCAGATGATTATTGTGGGCGGGGGCAATATCGGCAGGGCCATGGCCCGCTCCGATTCCTTTCCACGCAACGGCTTTGAGACCATTGCCATCTTTGACCGGGATGAGAAAAAGATCGGCAGGGAGGTCGACGGCCTGTTCGTGCAGGATATTGACTGCATGGAACGTTTTGTAAGAGAGCACCCGGTGGATATTGCGCTGCTGGCCGTGCCCGCCCGCGCCGCACAGGGGCTGGCGGAGCGACTGTACGCCTGCGGCGTGCGCGGGTTTTGGAACTTTGCGCCCGTAGACCTGTACCTGCCGGAGAATGCAGTGGTGGAGAACGTGCATCTGGATGAAAGCCTGGAAGTGCTGAGCTTCCGAATCCTTCAGAAGGCGGCTTCTCCCATGGAGCAGGAGGACGGCTATGGCGGCATTGGGCGGAGGATATGAGACGAGGCCGGAAGAAAAGAAACGGCTGATCGTGAATGAACAGGGAGAATTTGTCCGCCCGGCGGATTTGCAAAAGACCATGGGCGGGCCGTTATTTTCTCCCTATGAGGAGGAAGAACAGGAGTTTCTTTTCGACGACGATCTGGACTGGCGCGCGTCGGTCCAGTCCCTTCCGGTTCGGCGCAGGGCGGGAAGCCGGCCGCCGGAGGGACAGCCAAACCGCCGCCCGGAACCGGGCAGAAGGAAACCGGCGAAGGGCAAAGACCGCGGGCGGGGCAGAGAAACGAAGCCGTGGAAGAATTTCCTGTATGTGTTCATCATTGCCCTGTGCTTTTTCGGCATGTGCGTGCTGGGCGTGATGATGATGCCCCAAATGGCGGGATATTTCTGGAAGGACTTTGGAAATTACGCCTTTATCAACGGCGAGCTGCTGCGCTATGACAGCCGGGCCGCCGCGCCCTACCGTCAGTACAAAAATTACATGGCCCAGAACGTGATCTATCCCGGCGTATTTGTGGACGGGGTCAGCGTGGGCGGCATGACGGTGGAGGAAGCCCAGGAAGCACTGTCTAAGACCACGGGGGAGACGGCGGGGCAGTTTTCCGTCACGGTCGCTATCGGGGATAAAACGTGGAATTTCGATTCGTCCAACGTGCCGTCTGCCCGGGATTTGGGCAACGTGCTGGAAAAGGCTTATGCCATCGGCCGCACCAATACGGTGGAGATTCAGGCCACTCAGCAGACGCCCTTCCGTCAGCGGGTCAACACGGCGCTGGCCCTTCGGGAGCAGGGCGTGAACCTGACCACCACCGCTACCTACGATCACGAAGCGGTGCGGGCGCTGGTGGATGAGATCGCCGCCTATGTGACCCGCGATCCCATCGACGCGCAAATTTTGACCTTCGACTACAAGACCCGCAGCTTCACCTTTTCCAGCGAACAGCCGGGCGTGACGCTGGACGCCGATCTGCTCTATGAGCGGGTCTGCGCCGCGCTGGACAAGTGGGAGAAGAACGCCACCGTTACCGTGGACCCGGTCATCACCCAGCCGTCCGTCACCAAGGACACGCTGGCGGCAGGCTTTACCATGGTGGCCGCCTACACGACTACCACTACGAAGGATTCCAACCGCAACACCAATATCCGTTTGGCCTGCGAAGCCATCAACGGCACGGCGCTCATGCCCGGCGAGATTTTCAGCTTCAACCAGGCCACCGGGCAGCGCACGGTGGAAAAGGGCTACAAGTCTGCCGGGGCCATCGCTGCCGGGCAGAGCATTGAGGAGGTAGGCGGCGGCATCTGTCAGGTGTCCTCGACCATTTTCAACGCCGTGGCCAGGGCCAATCTGGAGATCGTGGAGCGCAGTCCCCACGCGTGGCCCAGCTCCTATGTCAATAAGGGTGAGGACGCGACGGTCAACTGGCCCAATCTGGATTTCAAGTTCAAAAATAACACGGACTACCCGGTTTTCCTGATCACCTATTACGAGGATCGGAAAATGTCCGCTGAAATTTGGGGCATGACGCTGGGCGAAGGGGTCAGCATCGACTTGGAATCCCAGGTCATCCGCACCATGGACCCGCCTACGGAGGTCAAGTACGTCTACAACGCTCAGCTTCCTTACGGCACCAACAAGATCACTGTCAAGGCCCGCACGGGCTACGTGGTGGAAACCTACAAGGTCTGGTATAAGAATGGCGAAGAGTTCAAGCGGGAAATTCTGCACACCAGCACTTACAAGGCCTACCAGCAGACGGTGGAGTACAACGACTGAAAAAAGCCGCCGTCCTGTTGAAAGGGACGGCGGCGTGACAATCTGAAAAAATCGGAAAAGAGGCTGTTTACCGCCACAGCGCGGCGGCGGCGACGGAAAGGATCATCAGAGCGGCCAGCGTGATGCAGATCACCCGCACCAGAATGGTATTCCGCTGCGCCTTTTTACTCCGGGAACTTGCCATATCAAACGACCTCCTTGCAATGCGTTAGGGTCAGTATAGCATAATGTTTTTCCCTGTAGCAACCCCGCAGGGGTGCTGAAAGCGAAAATTCATCTTTCGTTCACGGCAAAGTTCACCAAATATTCACACCGGGCCCAAGCTTTGCCGGGGCGGGTGGGTTGAAACTTTGCCGGTCAGGTTGTATAATTCTTTCATCATCATGCCGGAGGTGCGTACAGCGTGGAAGAAATTCGTCTGGGCGACGTCATTCAGACGCGCAAGGCCCATCCCTGCGGCAGCGACCGCTGGCAGGTGATCCGCATTGGCGCGGACATCAAAATCAAATGCCTTGGCTGCGGACGCGTCGTTATGATGGAACGGCCGGAATTTGTGAAGCGCCGCAAGAAAATACTGGAGCAGGGGCCGGTGCCGGAGGCGGAAACACTGCGGCAGATGGCCGGGCAATTCGAAGGAGGAACACGGTAATGCAGACGGACAATGCAGCGGAAAACGTTCAGGCGGCGGAAGAACAAAACCTGCAGCCTGCGGAAGAAACGAAAAAAGGCAAGGAAAAGAAGCCTGTGAATGTCAAAAAGGAAATTTTGAGCTGGATCCTGACGCTGGGCGCGGCGGTCATTATCGCTTTGGTCATCCGCACCTTCCTCTTTGAGCCGGTACGGGTGGACGGCCACAGCATGGACGACACGCTGGCCAACGGCGAGATCATGTTCGTGACCAAGCCAGAATATCTGACGGGGGATCCCCAGCCCGGCGACGTGGTCATCTGCCATTATCCGGGCCGGGGCGACACGAATTTTGTCAAGCGGGTCGTGGGCGTTCCCGGCGACACACTGATGTTTGTGGATAATGTGCTGATCCGCAACGGGGAAGTGGTGGACGAACCCTATCTGACGCCGTCCCGGAACCAGAACGGTTTCAGCATGTTACCTATTACGCTGGGTGAGAACGAGTATTTTGTCTGCGGCGACAACCGCGACAACAGCCACGACTGCCGCAACCTGACCAACGGTGTGCCTGAAGCTATTACCCGGGACATGATCATCGGTCACGTCCGATACGTGGTCTATCCCTTCAGCGACGCCCGCTCCATCAACTAGGCAGGCAGGGCGGGGCCCTGCACCCCGGACTGCGCGCCGCAGGCGCGCAGGGTACTCGGACGACAGGAAAGTTGGCTGCGTTTTACCGCCGCTCGGCGGAGGGCCTCGCGGCTCGCGGGTTTGGCGTGGTTCTATCTGGGAATAAGAGAAAAGGCCGCCATTCGGCGGAGGGCCTCATGGCTTGCTTAAAAAGACCGGCGTGTTTTCGTTACACGCCGGTCTTTCAAAATGGAATGGAAAAAACTGAAAAATGCGGCGGCTTCACGAAGAAGGGAAGCCGCCGCTTTTGAATAGGAGGATCAATAGCCGTATTTCTTCTGCTTTTTCAGCAGGAAGAAGATGGTGGCCAGCACGGCCATGATCTCCGCCGCCACGATGGAGAACCAGATGCCGTCCAACCCCCACAGCAGGGGAAAGAGCAGTACGGCCGCCACCTGAAACACCAGTGTACGCAGGAAGGAAATCAGGGCGGAGGTCAGGCCGTCGTTCAGCGCGGTAAAGAAGGACGAGCTGTTGATGGCAAAGCCGGAGAACAGGAATGAGAAGGAGAAAATGGCGAAGGCATGGGTGGTCATTTGCAGCAGTTCTTCGTCATAGGCCACGAACAGGCGGGAAAGGGGAGCGGCAAGAAGTTCCCCTGCGGCGAACATGCACAGCGCGGCAATCGCCACAATAAAGATGGCTTTCCGCAGCAGGCTCTTGAGTTCTTCCCGGTTCTGCGCACCGTAGTGGTAGCTGACGATAGGCGCGGTACCCACGGAATAGCCGATGAAGATGGCCTGAAAGATCATGCTGACGTACATCAGTACGCCATAGGCGGCAATGCCGTCCTCTCCGGCGTACTGCATCAGCTGGACATTGTACAGCATACTGACCAGCGACATGGAGATATTGCTCATCAGCTCGGAGGAACCGTTGGCGCAGATACGGCCCAGCGGGCGAAGCTCCAGACGGCAGCGGGTCAGGCGCAGACGGCTGGAATTTTTCCGGGCGAAATAGACAAGCGGGAACACGCCGCCGATGAACTGGCTGGCGGCCGTAGCCGCCGCCGCTCCGGCCAGTCCGAAGGGAAGAACCGCTACCAGCAGCCAGTCCAGCACCATATTGGCCACGCCTGACGCAACGGTCACATGCAGGCCCAGCTTGGGTTTTTCCGCCGTGGCGAACAGACACTGAAACTCATATTGCAGAATGTAGAAGGGCAGGGCGATCAGATTGATGGTGCCGTACAGCAGGCTGTTTTCCAGCAGCTCGCCCTCCGCGCCCATCAGCCGGGCGAAGGGCCGCAGAAACAGCAGCCCCACGGCGGTCAGCACCAGACCGCAGAGAATGGAGGCGAAGACGGTCATGGAAAAAAGCTTGTCCGCTTTTTCCGCCTTGCCCTCGCCCATGGTTTTGGCGATCAACGCGCCGCCGCCCGTGCCGAACATGAAACCCACGCCGCCCAGAATCATCAGAAAGGGCATTATTAGATTCACGGCGGCGAAGGGCGTTTTGCCCGTATAATTGGAAACGAAATATCCGTCCACCACGCCGTAGATGGACGTGAACACCATCATGACGATGGAGGGCAGGGAAAAGCGCAGCAGGCGCTTCCGGGTAAAGTGATCGGATAATTGAATGGCTTGCATTATAGGAAACCTCCGTTTTTACAGTTGCCGAACCTGCTCCCGCAGGGCGGTCAGATAGCGCTCGGACAGCGCCAGATATTGGGCGACGTCTTCCTCTGGCCAGGAAGCGAAGACCGCGTCCTCAGCCTGGATCATGCGAAGGGCGGTTCGCGCGGCCAGCGCCCGGCCCTTCTCGGTCAGGCAGACCAGCTTGTTCCGCGGGCCGTCGCCTTCCAATCGGAGAACGCCCTCCGATTCCAACTTGCGAAGGGCAGAATGAACGGTCTGCTTACTGGAAAAAGCAAAGCGATAGACCAGCTGCAGCGGGCAGGGATCCCCCTGCTCACAGAGAATGTAGAGCAGGTTCATGGCACTGTCGGAAATGCCAAGTTTCAGGCATAGTTCGTGATAGGCGGCATCCGTTTCACTGTGGAGATAATTGGAACGCCGCAGCGCTGGAGAAAGCGTGTTTTTCACTCGGCAACCTCCTTTCGTCCGAAATCGTACCGAAGGATTTTAGTACGATTTCGGACAAAAGTCAAGAAGGATTTAGAACGTGGGAGAAAGAGATTGTCAGAAGCGGTTTTCTCTGGTAAAATTCGGAAAAGACGGGATGAAACGGCGGCAGTCTCCCGTTTGTTTGAAGAAAAGCATATGGAAAAGCGGCGTTTTCTGCGCCGCGAAGGGAGCGGAAAAGGTTGCATATACAGCCGAAAAAACAGAAAAAGATCCGGCGGCTTTCGGGAATGGCAGCCATGCTGCTGGCGCTGGGCGGGTTCGATCTGTCGAGCGCGGAGGCGAAGACCTACCAGCCCGGTCAGGGCGTATGCGGCAAGGAAAACTGCTACTGGGAAACGCCCATGGACATCCGGGACACGGAAGCGGTTTGGGCCATGCTGCAAAGCCCTATCACGGTGATCGACGGCGGACAGAAGGACACGTTTTACCTGCTGGCCGAGCCTGAGGAAGGCGCGGAGCGGGTCGGAGAGGTCACGGGCGCGTCGCAGGGCGTGCATGTGCTGGAAACGCTGGAAAATGGCTGGAGCTATGTGGAGTGCTATTCCAGCTCCTTTCATGACAGCAAGCTGAAATTATGGAACCAGCTGGTCAGCGGGTATATCCGCACGGAACTACTGGTGGAGAAGGAGGTTCAGCCGGAATACGGCATCGTGATCGACAAGCTGACCCAGCGTCTGTATCTGTTCCATGACGGCGAATTGATGGACACACTATTGGTCTCCACGGGCCTGCCCAACGACAAGCAGCCCTACAATGAGACCCGTTCCGGCGAGTTTATGATCGTCAGCCCGGTGGGGGATTTTCCCTCGGGCAACATGACCTGCGGCTATGGAATGCGCTTCAACAACGGCGATCTGCTGCACGAAGTGCCCTATCTGACCAACAAAAAGGATGGCCGCCGGGATTACAATTACTGCGAAAAGGAGCTGGGCAAGCGGGCCAGCCACGGCTGCATCCGGGTGCAGCGCCGCAAAACGCCCAACGGCGTGAACATGCAGTGGATCTGGAACACCCTGCGCAGCCGTATGGGCACCCGGCTGGTGCTGTGGGAGGACTGGCACGGGCGGCAGATTCCGCTGCCGGAGGACGATCTGCAGCTTTACTACAATCCCAACGGCGGAAAGAGCTACCACTCCGCCGCCACCTGCACCGGCGTGAAGGACGAGTATCTGCCCCTGACGGCGTTTTCCTACGCCCAGCTGTTGGAGGAACCCTTCTCCAAACTGGTGCGGTGCGACTATTGCACTCCGGCGCTTCGCCCGGAGGAGATCGAGACGATCAACAAGGAATATGAAGCGGACGAAGGTCTGACGGTGAAAATCTATTAACGGTGGGGGAATGGCTGCTGTGGCGCGGCCTTTCCCTTTTTCTTCCCTTGACGGAAAACGATTCACACACTATAATAGACCCATGCGAAAGCGGAACGTCCATATGCCGGAAGGAGGGGAAGGCCGTATGAAGTTTGGCAAAATGCTGCTGATAGCGCTACTGTGCGGCCTTTTTCTGCTGCTTTTGAGTGCGCTGGTCGTTGCGCCCGAAACGGAAACGGTTCTCCCGGAAAATCTGCCCCTGACCGGCCTTGAGATGAGCGCCTGCGCGCTGCCGGTGTGGGCAGATGCGGGGGACAGTGCGTCCCGCTGGTTTTGGATGCTGGCGGCGCTGTTTTTCTGCGCACCGCTGTGCCTGCTGCCCCGTCTGGTTTTGAGCCGGGACTCCAACGGCTGCGTGCTGCGCCGGGGCCGTTATCTGGATGAAGCGTATTTATTGTTCCGGCAGGACGTCGCCTGCGGCTGATCTTCCCGGATTTTCTTTCCGCGGCTGCGGAAAATAAAATCATAAAAAACAAAATACGGACGGAAGGATGGTTGACAAACAATGAAAGTCAACAATCGTCGCCACGCCAAAATGAGCAGGAAGGCTTCGGCCATTCTGGCTCTGTGCGTGGTACTGGTACTCACCATCGCCGTGGGTTATCTGGGCGTGCATGGCACATGGCTGGATAGCCGCGGCTTGTACAAGCTGCTGCCCTGGCTGCCCACCACCGACGTGGACAACTGGCCTCAGAGCATCGCACTTGGCCTTGATCTGAAGGGCGGCGTGTACGTCGAATACGAAGCCACCATGAGCGACGAGCTGCGGGAGGAAGGCAACAACTTCGATTACCTGCTGCAGAACACCATGGATATCATCGCCAAGCGTCTGACCGAGAAGGGCTATCCGGAAGCCACCGTCAGCAAGGTGGGCGTCAGCGGCATCCGCGTGGAGATCCCCGATGTGACCGATCCCGCCGCCGTGCTGGATCTGATCGGCTCTCCCGCCAAGCTGGAGTTCCTGGACTCCGACGGCAACGTCTTCATGGACGGCAGCGCCCTGCAGACCGCCTACGCCACCAAGGATGAAAACTCCAAGCCCGCCATCAGCTTCACGCTGACCAAGGAAGGCGCGGATATCTTCGGCGATATGACCGCCAAGAGCATCGGCAAGGCCATCACCATTCAGCTGGACGGCAACGTGCTGATGAGTCCCACCGTGCAGAGCGCCATTTACGGCGGCCAGGTGCTGGTGACCGGCTCCTTCACCGAGGAGCAGGCGCAGAACTACGCCCTGCAGCTGCAGAGCGGCGCGCTGCCGCTGGATCTGCGGCAGGATAAGCTGGATACCATCTCCGCCACGCTGGGCGTGGACGCGCTGGGCACCAGCGTGAAGGCCGCCATCATCGGCATCCTGCTCGTCATGCTGATCATGCTGGTCCGCTATCGTCTGGCCGGTCTGGTGGCCGACTGGGCGCTGTGCATCTACATCATTCTGCTGTTCCTGTTCATCGCCGTGGTTCCCGGCATCCAGCTGACCCTGCCCGGCATCGCCGGCGTGATCCTGGGCATCGGCATGGCCGTGGACGCCAACGTGGTCATCTTCGAGCGCGTGAAGGAGGAAGTCCGCGCCGGACGGCCCACCATCCACGCCGTGCGCATCGGCTTCAAGCACGCCATGAGCGCCGTGGTGGACGCGAATATCACCACCATCATCGCGGCCGTGGTGCTGCTGTTCTTCGGCACCGGCTCCGTGCAGGGCTTCGCTACCACGCTGCTGTTGGGCGTTCTCGCCAGCATGTTGACCGCGATCCTGATCACCCGCTTCCTGCTGACCCGCGTGGCCCGCATCTGGTCCAATCCCGCCCTGTATGCGGCTAATGTAAAGCCCGCTGCGGACGAAACCGTGAAGGAGGCGAAGTAAGATGAAAATTCAGAATCGTGCGAAAATTTGCCTCTGCATTTCCATCGTGATCATGCTGGTCGCCGTCGTCATGAGCCTGACCGGCCATGGCATCAACTATGGCATCGACTTTGCGGGCGGCCTGAACCTGCAGTACGACATGGGTTCCACCTATGATAAGGCCGATGTGGAAGAAGCGCTGAAGGCGCAGGGCATCGAGGAGTTCGTGGTTTCCACCGTCGGCTCCGAAGGCACCGCCGTGCAGATCCGCGTTCCTACCTTGTCTGACGAGGACGAAGTGCAGAATCTGCAGAATGGTCTGGAAACGACTCTGCTGGAAAAATATCCCAACATGGACACCGACAACGCCACGGCCAGCTATGTGGGCCCGGTGGCCGGTGCGACGCTGGTTCGCAACGCCATTTTCAGTGTGCTGATCGCCGCCGTGCTGATGCTGATCTACATCGCGTTCCGTTTCGACCTGTTCAGCGGCGTCGCGGCTGTGGCAGGTCTGCTGCATGACGTGCTCATCATGATCAGCTTCATGGTCATCCTGCGCAACGTGATCCAGATGAACTCTTCCTTCATCGCCGCCATGCTGACCATCGTTGGTTACTCCATCAACAACACCATCGTGATCTTCGACCGCATCCGCGAGAACAACAAGAAGCCCGCGCTGGCCGGTCAGCCCCGCTCCGAGATCGTGGAGCTGAGCGTGAAGGAGAGCCTTGGCCGTACCATCAACACTACGCTGACCACGCTGGTGACCATCGTGACCCTGTACATTCTGGGCGTTGCTTCCATCCGGGAGTTCAGCCTGCCCATCATCATCGGCATTCTGGCCGGTGCGTACAGCGCCAACCTGATCAACGGCTACGTCTGGGCCGCGCTGGAAGACGCCCGTCTTGCCCGCAAGAGCCAGAAGAAGGCCGCGTAAGGAAGATCCATCAAACAAAGACCCATGCCATGTGCATGGGTCTTTTTGTGTGCCAGGAAGGGAGAGGGAGCGGCACGAAAAATCGCCATAAAAGAGGGAGGTGAGACAAGGCACAGAACGCCGATGCCATCCGTCATAAACGCTGGGGTCGTTTGGGCAATATGCAGAACCGTTGGAGATATGGCCTTGTTGAACATTTTAAACAAGATTATTTATAATGTATTTTTCAGCCATTTTATTTCCAATATTTGCATATTATGGTATACTGGAAATAACCATTTGATCTGAACAGGAGGTCTTTCCATGAGCAAGGTTCAACTTACCCCTTCCCCCAAGAAATCTCTTTCCCTGATTCTTTGCATTGTCTTCCTTGCGGCGGTCGTGCTGGCGTTTGTGGGCTTTGTCGGCAAAAACGCCGCCCTGACGGAAAAGGCCGCCTTGAACGTCCAATTAGAGGACACATTGGCCCAGCTGGAAGAAAGCAAAGCGGAAGCGGAAGCAAAGGCGGCGGAACTGGAAGCACTGCAGGTCTCCGTGAAAGAGAACGAAGAAAAAGCCGCCGCCGACTTGGAAACCGCCGTGCAGCAGGCGAAGGACGATGCAAAGCAGGAAACCGAAGCCGCCGTTCAGGCAGCGGTGAAGGAGGCGGAGGAACGGGCCGAAGCCGCCGCCCAAACAGCTGCCGAGACGGAAGCGGCACTGAAAGCACAGGTGGACGATCTGACGGCCCGGCTTTCCGAAGCAGAGGCCGCGTTGACGGAGCTGAAAGCCCAGCATGAAACCATATCCGGCGCGAACGCCCAGTTGACGGCGGAACTGGAAGCGGCTCAAAAGCAGGCCGAGGATGCAATCGCTCAGGCCAAGGCCAGCACGTTGGAAGCCGAAACTGCCGCAAAAGCCAAGGACGAAGCGGAAGCCGCGCTGGCTTTGGCTAAGGAGCAGACTGCCGCCGCAGAGCAAAAGGCGCTGGAAGCAGTGACGGAGTACGAAGAACTGCAGGCCTTTGCCGAACAGTTACAGGCGGACTACGATGAGCTGCTGGGTCTGAGCGCTACGCCGGAGCCCAGCGTATCCCCTAAGCCGACCACTACGCCCAAGCCCACGAAGAAGCCCTGACGGATATTCTGAAAAAAGAAAGACCCTGCACGAGGCAGGGTCTTTTCGATGGAAAAATGGATCGGTTATGCCGGGAAAAGTTAAGCAGCTTCTCCTCCGATACGCCACCCCTCGGCCTTTTCGCGGATCTGGATGAAACGCTTGTATACGCCGTCCTGCCGCATCAGTTCTTCGTGGGTGCCGCGCTCGGCGATCCGGCCGTCGTCTACGACCAGAATCTGGTCGGCGTACTCGATGGTGGCCAGACGGTGGGCAATGGTGATGATCGTCTTGCCACGGGTCAGCTCGGACAAAGCGGATTGAATCAGATGCTCGTTCTCCGGGTCGATGCTGGCGGTAGCCTCGTCCAGAATGATGATGGGCGCATCCTTCAGCATGGCCCGGGCAATGGAGATGCGCTGCTTTTCGCCGCCGGACAGTGTGCCGCCGCCCTCGCCGACCACGGTGTCATAGCCGTTGGGCAGCGACATGACGAAGTCGTGGCAGCGGGCTTTTTTCGCCGCGGCAATCATTTCTTCCTCCGTCGCGTCCGGCTTGCCGAAGCAGATGTTGGCGCGGATGGTGTCGTTGAACAGGTAGACGTTCTGGAACACCATGGAGATATTGGAAAGCAGACTGTCGCAGGTCAGTTCCTTCAGGTTGTGGCCGCCTACGGAAATACTGCCCTTCTGGGGATCGTAGAACCGTGCCAGCAGGCTGCAGATGGTGGTCTTGCCGCTGCCGGAGGGGCCGACGATCGCCGTGGAGGTCTTTTCCGGGATGGTGAAGGACACGTCCTTCAAGATCTGCCGGGAGTCGTAGCCGAAGTCCACGTGGCGGAACTCAATGTCGTAATGGGTAAGCGGAATATCCTTGCCATCTGCGTCGATCAGGTGCTCGCCCCGCAGCGCGTCCAGCTGATCCACGGCGTCGTTGATGACACTGAGAGTGTGGGCACTGTCGCTGATGGGCTCCAGACTGGCAAAAATGCTGAAGGAGAAGAAGATGAACACCAGCGCCACGGAAAAATCCATCTGCCCGTTCAGGCACATCAGGCTTGCCGCCAGCGCCAGACCCACGCTGCCGCATTTGAGCGCCAGCAGATGAAGCGCGTTGGCAGGCAGATAGCCCCATTCGATCTTCAGATGAATGCGGCGGCTGTCCGCCACGGCTTTCTTCACCGAATCCATCGAAGCGCCGCTTTCGCCGAAGGATTTGACCACCGCAAGGCCGCGGGCATATTCCAGAATGGCGCCCGTCATGTCGCGGTTGGCCGCCGCTTCCACGGGGGCGTTCTTCGCGCTGTAATGAGAGATCACCAGCAGACACAGGAACGACAGCACCGCGGCCGCCAGCGCGATCAGCGCCGTTACCGGGCTGAACACAGCAAGGCTGATGAAGATCACAAGGAAATTCAGATACCCGCCCACAAAGTTGTCGATCATGCGGATGCCCATGTTTTCCAGCGTGCCAAGGCCGGTGGTGATGGAATTGAGAATGTTGCCCGTGGACATCTGCTGGAAGTAGCCCAGCGATACCCGCTTGAGCGCGTCGCCCACGGCCAGCCGGTCCCGGGCCGTCAGTTCATAGCTGATGGACTCCTGATAGCGCGCCCGCAGGTAATCGAAGAAGAAACGCAGCAGCACCAGAACGACCTGAATGACGATGCATTTCCAGATCCAGCTGGTATCAAACGCCGCGCCGGTTTTCTGCGCGTCTATCAGCAGACCTACCGTATAGGCCGCCACCATCAGCGGCAGGGCCGCGAAAATGTGAGAAAAGAACGAACAGACAAACCCGGCGTACAGCCGTCCCTTGAATTTGCCGCACCAGTCGATGATGCGCTTGACTGTTTTGAACATGCCTTACGCCTCCTTTGCCGCGGACGAGACCGCCCAGTTCTTCGCGCCGATGTGAGCCTGCCACATATCCCGGTACAGCGGGCAGGTTTCCAGAAGCTGCTCCTGTGTGCCCTCGGCCACAATGGCGCCTTCTTTGAGCACCACGATGTTATCGGCGTTCTTGATGGTGGAAAGCCGGTGAGCGATGACCAGCAGCGTCTTGCCGCGGGTCAGCGCGGCAATGCTCTGCTGAATCTTGTCCTCGTTTTCCGGGTCGGTAAAGGCGGTGGCTTCATCCAGAATGACGATGGGCGCATTCTTGAGCATCATGCGGGCAATGGCGATACGCTGCTTTTCACCGCCGGACAGGCGCTTGCCCGCTTCACCGGCGGGAGTGTCGTAGCCCAGCGGAAGCTTCTGAATGAATTCCTCACACTGCGCCGCCCGGGCCGCAGCCTTGACCTCTTCATCCGTCGCACTGGGGTTGCCCAGACGGATGTTTTCCAGCAGCGAGCAGCGGAACAGGAAGTTATCCTGCGTCACAAAGCTGACGTATTCGGAAAGCTGGGAAAGGGGCATATCCTTGACGCTCACGCCGCCGATTTCGATACTGCCGGAGGTCACGTCCCAGAAACGGGCGATCAGCTTGGCCACGGTGGACTTGCCGCCGCCGGAAGGGCCTACCAGCGCGGTAAAGCTGCCCTGGGGCAGGCTCAGGTCTACGCCGTGCAGCACCTCGTCCTCCGCGTTGCCGGTATAGGAGAAATGCACGTTTTTGAGCTCCACGCCGGCAGACGGAACCACAGCGCGGTTCTTCGGTTCCGGCAGCTCCGGCATTTCGAGGAACTCCTGCAGGCCCTTTACCGTAAACTCCACCTGCCGCATGTTTTCGGAGAAGACTTCCAGCTTTGCCAGCGAACCCACCATGGAGATGGACAGCATCACGGCCAGCGCCGCCAGCGGAGCGGTGATGGTCCCGTTGGTGGCCAGCGCCAGCGCTACCGGCAGGGTGCCGATCAGCGTAGACGGGAACAGCGCGAAGCTCAGCTTCATGGTGAGATAGGTGGACGACAGCCACTTGACCACAAAGGTGCGAAAATCCGTGATGGCCTTGGCGTACTTTTCGTAGGACACGCCCGCCCGGCCAAAGGCCTTGATGACCTCGATACCCTCGACATACTCGACGATGGTGCTGTTCATGTAGGCGTTGGACTGGTCGTATTTCTGGAAATTCTTGCCGCTGATGGTCATCGTCAGCATCATGCAGACCATGGACAGCGGAAACGTGACCAGCGAGGCCAGCGCCAGCCGCCAGTCAATGCACAAAAGCGCGATGATGCTGACGATGGGCAGCACTACGTGGCCTGCGCCCTCGGGGATCATGTGAGCCAGCGGAGGCTCCAGATTCTCGATCTTGTCCACCATCATGCTCTTGATCTCGCCGATGGTGTGGTTTTCCACATTGCCCAGCGGCGCGTGCAGAAAACGATCCGCCAGCCGGAGACGCACCCCTTCCAGCACATGATAGGCCATATTGTGCGAAACGCCGGTGGACAGCGTGAACGTGACGATCTTCACGGCGTAGGCCAGCAGCGCCCAGAGACACCAGCCGACGATCACTGACGCAGTGGCCGTTTCCGCCACGAACAGGCAGATGATTCGATACATGCAGTAGAACGGGACCAGTCCCGCCGAAACGCTGACGATGGACAGCACCACCGAAAGCAGCATTTTCTTCTTCTCGCCCTCGGCATAGGCGAAAAGCGACTGAATCCAGCTTTTTTCTTTTGTTTTCATTCTTTGCCCCCTCTTTCCATGCGATATTCCGACGGCGTCATGCCCATCGTTTTGCGGAACGCAGCCGCGAATTTGCTGGCGCTGTCATACCCAACGCAGCAGCCCACGTCGGCAATGCTCTTTCCCCGGTCGCTCCTCAGCATTTCCGCCGCCCGGTTCATGCGGCAGGTCGTTACCCATGCGCCGATCGTGGAACCCGTGATCGACTGAAAGCATTTTTTCATGCTGGTCAGCGGGAAATCGAACTGCCGGGACAGCTGCTCCTGCGAAATGTTCTGCGTCAGATGCTCCGTCAGAAAACGCTGGATCGCCCGCACTTTTTCTACCTGTGTGCGGTAAAAGTAAGGGCGATCCGCCGTCTCCTGCGGAATTTCCATCCCCTGCAGATAAAGCAGCAGTTCCAGAATTTTGGTGCGGAGATAGGGAAGACGGATCGTCTGCGGCACCTGATACATTTCGCCGAAGAGATGCTCTACCAACGCAGCGTCGTGGAATACCCGCGGGTACTCGCCCAGTTCGAATTTTTCGAAGATCTGGTCGGGCTGAATCTGAAAGTATTTCAGTTCCGTCCGCAGGGTTTTCCGTGCCGCCGTCAGTTCCAACCCCACCGTCAGGCCGTGATAGTGCCCTGTGGGAAAAATGAACCGCCCCGTGTGATGCAGTCTGCGATCCAGCTTCATGTCTCCCGCACTCATATAGGCCACGGCGTTCTCCGCCGCCGCGTATTCCATCCGCCCTTCCCGGCAATGGTCGACGGCCAGCAGGTTTCCCGCCGGGACAAACCCGGAATCGAAGTATTCCATATGAAAATCATTGTAATGGAGCGCGATCCCCGGGAAAATGGAATAGGCGGTCATCGTTCCGTCGCCGGTTTCGTTGCGGAACTGCCATACGGCACATTCGTCGTTTTGCACCAGCAACACTGCGCCGGGCTGCTGCGCCAGCAAGTCGTTCAGCATACGTTCCTCCTCCTTTCCCTGAGTTAATTTCCTCTAACCGAGGAACATTCTATCGGTTTTTGCCTTCCGTGTCTATCCCGATTGGACAAAAAAGCTCCAAATCGTTGAAGAAGTTTCCAGGTAAGGCCAACTGAAAAAGCCCGTCCGCAGACAGGCTTTTTCATTGAAGGGCAAGGGCTTCAGCCCAATGCCACATCCAAGATCATCATGACGCTGAAACCGACGGCAAAGAACACCGTTCCGATATTGGAATGCTCCCCCTGAGACATTTCCGGGATCAGTTCTTCCACCACCACATAGAGCATGGCTCCTGCAGCAAAGCTCAGCAAATACGGCAGCGCCGGGACGATCAGCCGCGCCGCCAGAATGGTCAGCACCGCGCCGATGGGCTCCACAACGCCGGACAGTACGCCGCCCATGAAGGCCCGCCCTTTGCCGGCACCCTCTGCTCTCAACGGCAGGGAGATGATGGCCCCTTCCGGGAAATTCTGGATGGCGATTCCGAGGGACAGAGCCAGCGCCCCGGCCGCCGTGATCTGCGCATTGCCCGAAAGATACCCGGCGTACACCACGCCCACGGCCATCCCTTCGGGAATGTTATGCAGCGTCACGGCCAGCACCATCATTGTGGTGCGCTGCAGGCGGCTTTTGGGGCCCTCAGCGCTGGCGCTGTTGGCATGGAGATGCGGGATCAGGTGATCCAGCGCCAGCAGGAACAGCACGCCGATCCAGAAGCCCGCTGCCGCCGGAACGAACGCCCAGGTTCCCATGGCGGCGGATTGCTCAATGGCAGGGATCAGCAGGCTCCATACGCTGGCGGCCACCATCACACCGGCAGCGAAGCCGGTCAGCGAGCGCTGGACACGGTCGCTCAACGTTTTTTTCATAAAGAATACGCACGCCGCGCCCAGCGACGTTCCCAAAAAGGGGATCAGGATCCCATAAAACGCTTCCATGTTCCAGCTGCTCCTTAAAATTATTTGGCCTTGCCCTGCGCCGCCACGGCCCGCATTTTGGCCTCCACAGCCGCAGCGTCCCCCAGATAGAAATGCCGAATGGCTTGGCCGTCTTCGTCAAATTCATAAACCAGCGGCACGCCGGTGGGAATATTGACGGCGGTGATCGCTTCTTCGCTGAGGTGATCGAAGTACATCACCATGGCCCGCAGAGAATTGCCGTGGGCGGCGACCAGAACGGTCTCGCCCGCATTCATTCGAGGCTCGATTTCCGCCTGATAGTAGGGGATCACCCGGGCGATGGTATCCTTCAGACTCTCTGTCAGCGGCAGTTCCTTGGAATCGATCTGCGCGTACAGGGCCTGTTTTGCGGGATTCCGTTCGTCGTCCGGCGTAAGCGCAGGCGGCTGCACATCGAAGGAACGCCGCCAGATATGCACCTGTTCTTCGCCATATTTTTTCGCGGTTTCCGTCTTATTCAAGCCTTGCAGTGCGCCGTAGTGACGCTCGTTCAATTTCCAGCTCCGCACCACCGGGATATTGGCTTCGCCCATCTCGGCCAGTGCCAGTGCCAGCGTATGATTGGCCCGCTTCAGGTAGGAAGTATAGGCAACGTCAAAGTGATAGCCTTCCGCCTTCATGAGCCGTCCGGCGGCCTTCGCCTCTTCGGTTCCCTTTTCGGTCAGGTCAACATCCGTCCACCCGGTAAAACGGTTTTCCAAATTCCATTCGCTTTCTCCATGCCGCAGCAAAACGAGCGTGTGTTTCATTCTTTATGGCCTCCGATCTGATTTTATTTGGTTAGTTGCGTTTAACCGTGGATATTATAGGATATTTCGTAGGATTTGTCCATGGGAAAAACAAAAGGGGAAATACAGCTTGAATGGCGTTGTCGCCTATTCTTGAAGCCTGATATCGCATTGGGTGCTTTTTAGGGGATGAACATAGAGGGTAACTCTTTCTTTTTCACCGGCGACGCCATGGAAAACGCGGAACGGGACATGCTGGCCAATGGACTCGATCTTTCGGCCGATGTGCTGAAGGTGGGCCATCATGGAGCAGCTGCTTCTTCTTGTCAGGAATTTTTGGATGCCGTTCAGCCTTCCATTGCCGTTATTTCTTGTGCTGAAAGCAGCAGTGAACATCCCCACCCGGAAACGTTAAAGCGGCTTCAACAAACAGGCTGTCTGATTCTTCGCACGGATGAGAAAGGAGAAATCACGATTTTCACCGATGGTAAAACCATCTGGTATACCACGGAAAAGTAGCAATTGATTGCATTTTGAACGAACTTAGGAGGCAGCCTTTCAGGGAAATAGTACTTTCTAAGCATAAAAACCCACCGGTTTAACCGGTGGGTTTGAGTTTATTCCCTGTTCCCGGTAATATAGTAATCACAATAATCGCCGCCGGAAGCGATCGTTTGCTGGCGGTGGAGAACGCCGTGCTGGAGCGTGATCATCACATTGTCCAGCTCGCAGAAAAGCGGCATCAATTCCGAAACGCCCAGCTTTTGGGTGTAGGCGCAGATCGGACAGCGGGTGATGCGGTAGTAACAGGCTCCCGGGTGGGGCTGACCGACAAAATCCACCTTGAAGGAGGTGGGGTACTGCCGCTCTTTTTCCGGCGTGTACCATTTGACATACCGGGTGATGCTTTTTTTGTTTTCCGCCTTGCCCTTTTCCGTGTTCAGATCCGTCCTGCCGAGATACCATTTTATATGGTAGAGCGCCCGGCGCATCATCTCCTGTATGGTTTCCGGGGGCACTGCTTTGTCGCTGGCAATATACGGCGCAACGAACGCCAGCGCGAATAACTCGTTGTAGGCCATGGGATTGTCGTCTCCGATGTCGTCGGCTGCTTCGACCAGCTGGCGATAGACCTGCTTACTTTTTTTCATGAGGGAATCGGCATAGGCCCGATCGTATTTCTCCGTTAATACCTGTTTCATGGGTTTGGAAAATAGCCAGAAGTAAAAGCCATTGTATTTCATTGTTCTTCCCCTTTCTGTTTGGCAGCACTGTTCAGCAGCGCCGTCCAGCCGCCCATATGGTAGCTCATTAACGCATTCATGTAGTCTTTGGCCTTCGTCCGTTCATAGCCGTTTTTCACGATCTGTCTGTAGCTGTGAAACTGCGAAGCGATCAGCAGCTGCAGCAGATTCTGGTCGAAAAAATCCGCATTCAGCTCCTGAAAAAACGCCTCGGTTTCGCTTACCTTCCGCTCGACGATCTGGTCGAAGCAGCCCGCCAGGCTGCTGCCGTCACTGCGGCACAGCAGCAGGACTGCGTCGTTGTAGTGGTCGAAGATCAGGTTCAGGATGGCTTCGGATTCCATCCGCATGGAGGTTTCCAGACAGGCCAGCCGCTTACCAGGCGGGTAATGCCAGTACTCCACTTTGGTGTCCTGAAATGTTTGCTCGATTTCGGATAGAAATGGCTTCAACAAGCTGCAAAACAGTTCGTCCTTCGTTTTATAACGAATTTGGATTGCTCCCACCGTGACGCCGGCTTTTTCCGCTATTTTGCGCAGGGAAGTGGTTGGATAGCCTTTTTCCAGAAATTCGGAATAGGCTGCGTCCGTTATTTTGGAGTCCAGCGTATGATCCCGATTTGCCATCTTGTCACCTCTTATATAATTACACTGTAATTAAATACAACGTAATTATATAAGCTGTTTTCATTTTTGTCAATCAAAAACAGACCCACGGAGAAATCACGTCCGTAGGTCTGTTGGAATAGAGGCTGTTTATCTGGAGACATTTTTCATTAAATTTGTTCCAAATCCTTGTAAGCTTCCAGCGCGGGGCTTTGGTCGCCTACGTACCAGTAGTCGCAACAGGCGCCGCCCAGCGCTTCCGTCTGGGTGCGGATGAGACGGGTATGCAGGACTTCCGCCAGAAAGTGGTCGGTCTTGCAGAGATAGGGCAGCAGGTCTTCGTAGCCGTGCGCCTTCGCATATCTGGCGATGGGGCAGCCCACAAGGTGAAAGCAGAAGCCCTCCGTGCGGTGGTCGGGGTTGAGCTCCACCTTCCAGCTGTCCATCCATTCGCCCTTGGCCTGGTGTTCCTGCTGCATCCGGATGAATTTCCGATAGATCTTTTCAAATAGGCGGTAGGGCCACTGGCTCTTGTTGCCGTCCACGAATTTCCCCAGAAATTTCAGCCGTTCAACGGCCCTGCGCTTGATGGTCAGCAGAGCTTCGCCGTCCAGCCGGCGGCCGCTGGCTTCATAGAAGGAAAGGATTGTGAACCAGTCCAGCATGTTTTTTGCCATCATGTTCTCGCCGAGGTCGGGCATGTCCTTGAGAAAATCCCGGTAGTACGCTTCGGCCTTCTGGAAAATCTGCTCTGCCTCTGTGGGAAATACCTCCCGGCAGTATTGCTCGTGTGGCTTTGCGTACTGGGAGGACGCATAGACACGCTTCATACGAAGTCTCCCTTACTTCCGGCCCACGATCATGGCGGAATCGCCCAGCATCATGAGGGCGGCCCGGCTCTTGGAACCGAAGATCGCAGCGGCGGTTTCCACGTATTCAGCCTTTTCAAAGCCCATGTCGCGCAGCTTCTTTGCAAAGGCGTTCATATCGCCGTACATCTGGGGCTTCATATTGTCGTGCAGCACGAATACGCCGCCTTTTTTCAGCACACGCAGGCTTTCCAGCAGCAGCGCCTGTTTGTCGGCCCCCATGATGTTGTGGTAGACGTAGTTGCTGATGACCGCGTCAAAGCTCTCGTCCGGGAAATCCAGCTTGTTGGCGTCGCCGTGGACAAAGGTGCAGCGGTCGCCAACGCCCTCAGCACGGGCGTTTTTCTCGCATACCGCCTTGGAATAATTGTACATCGCGCCCCAGTAGTCCAGTCCAACGACTTTGGCAGATGGCCAGGTAAGCGCCGCGCGGTTGACCATCGCGCCGGAGCCGCAGCCGACCTCCAGTAGCTGCCCCTTGCCGTCAAAGTCCAGATTGCTCAAAATGGTCTGGTGAACCTTTTCCATCATGCCGCCCTTGCCGAAGGCATACTGACGGCGAATCCACGTGATCCAGCCAAGGCCCGCCAGCAGACCGACAACGGCTACCGTAAATATAACGCCCAGCACGGTGCTGTGGAACGTGGTGAACGACAGTACGGCCAGCACCGCCGCCAGCAGCGTTCCGCCACCGAAAACGTAAAATACGGGGTTGGACATCCAGCTTCCGTAGTCCTCGCCGTGAGTTCCGACCTTGATCTTTTTCTGCACCTGGGAAATAGCTTTCAGCATGGGAATCCGTCCTTCCTTTGTTGAAATTAGAAAATCAAAACCACCAGTCCGGCGACCAGCGCCGCACCGACCACCCAGATCAGGCTCAGAAACAGCCGCTTTTTCAGCATTTGCGCCATATAGGCTTCGTCCGCTTTGTGATTCATGGTGTAATTGAATTTCTTCATACAATGCTCCTTACGCCCGGCGACGGACGCGAGATCAGTTCAGCGAATCAAGAAAATCGTGGATCGTGCGCAGGTAATCCTCCGTTTTCAACACGGTGGACAGGTGCCCGCCGGAGACGCAGGCGATTTTCGGCTGGTGCATCAGGCGGATCAGATCCTGCTGCATCTGGCCGGAGAAAAAATCCTGATCGGGCAGGATGAGAAGAATTTTGCCTTGCAGCGCTTCAAAATCCGCCGCAGTAACGGGCTTCTGGTTCATCAGATCGGCCAGCAGGCTCGAAATATGCACGTCCTTTGCCTGCGGGTAATCCTTGAAGATCGTCTCGAACATATTCTGCGCGTAGGCGACTTCCTCGGCGCTTTCGTTGCGGAGATGGCTCATGCCGGCCTTGATGAGCCGCGGCTTGAGCTTTTCGTAATTGCAGTGCTTCATATGCCACAGCATGACGGGGGCAAGGAGGTATTTCCGCTTCAGACTTTTCAGCGTGTTTTCATCCATGCCGCCGGTGGAGATCAGGATCAGTCCGCCGGTTTCGCCCGGATATTTCTGCACATAAATTTGCGACACCATGCCGCCGTCACTGGCCCCGACGAAGATCGGCTCCCGGATGTCCAGCCGCCGGAAGAAGCCGTGCATCCCCACGACGAGCTCCTGATTGGTGCGAAGCTCTTGCGGATAATCGAAAAGCAGCACCCGGTTTTCTTGGGAAAGATCGTCCACGTAATCCATCCACATTTCCAGCGTATTCATGCCGCCGTTAAGCAGCACCAGCGTTTTTCCGCCCTCCCTGCCGCACAGAATATAGCGGAAGCGCGCACCGTCCACCGTGACGAACTGGCATGGGTGCTCCTTTTCAAAGAGCTCCAGTTTTTCTGAATACAGCATGTTCGTTTCCTCCCTCGTTGATTCTCGCCTTTTTCATTGCCGCCAGCAGTCCGCCGAACATCCACAGGTTGCCGATGCTGATCCATGCGCAGGTCAGCGCGTTGACCCACGGCTGATTGCCAAAGACCTTCAGCAGCATGGCCGCGGCCATGCCCACGGGCAGCGAGAATACCCAGCAGCCTTTCGGATAGGGGGTTAGTCCCTTGGCGAAGACCTGAATCTGCGTGATCACCAGCACAAGGAAGAAAATCCAGAACAGTGCGGTGGACGGGGTGACGAAATACGCCGCGTATTTCTCCAACAGTTCCGTGGAAAGCCCGTGCTTCATCAGAAACACGGCGGCGCAAACCGGCACGTGGAACCCGCAGTCACCGAAGATCACGTAGCCGAAGATTCCGGCCCGATAGCGGTGAGCATATTGGGGCGCATTTTCTGCGAACAGCCGGTAAACTCCGAAGTAGCACAGCCCCTCCAGCGTAAGCCCCAGAAGACCCAGCAGCGCCGAAGCGAAAATGCCGCCGTCGGAGGTGCCCGTATACGCCGAATACATCCGCAGAATGCCCGTCAGCGTTTCATCCTGTACGCCCCAGCCCAGAATCAGATCGCCGATCAGCGTCAAAAACGCGCCAAACAGCCCAAGACGGAATAGATGTTGAATGCGCGGCCAGTCCAGCTTGCGGGAAATCCCGATATCGTTGAAATCCTTCATGGTTTTCAGCCCTTTCGTAGTTCGTTGAGCCGCCGCCGTCAGCGTCCAGCCTTCTTTTTGTAGCCGCAGTCGCAGTACGGCCCGCCGGAGGCAAGGGTGTATTCCCGCACAAAGTCCGTTACACCGCCGGCGTCGCTCATGGTGTAGTCCAAGTGGCACATGGCGGGCGTGAGATCGTAAAGCCCCAGCTTTTTCATCAGTTCGCAGATGCCGCACTTGGTGAAACGGCCTTCGTAGCCGCTGCCGTCCGGGTACTCGAAAAAGTCCATGTTCCACGAATAGGGGTTCCGATCGGCGGCTTTCAGGGCCGCCGTGGCCTTCATCCCGGCAATGTCTTTTTCCGTGTATTTGCTCTTTCCGCTTTTGCAGCAGAACCACCGCATAGGCTTAGTCATCATGGCCCTGGCGTAGTAATCCGTCAGCCGCTCCACGTCGGGACGCTGGGGCATCGACAGGACGAACGCACACAGCATGGCGCAGTTGACGATATTCATCTGAAAACGGTCGCCTTTTTCAAAGGGCGGCAGCTCGTGAATGATCTCTTTGTATTTCGGCTTTGCCTTTTGAGTCACCGCCTTGGCCGTGGCCTTGTCGTAGCCGAACACTGCCGTCAGCTGACAGCAAAACGACTGGGAAAACAGCGCCCACATGCCCAGGGGCATTCCAACGTACTTCATTCCTGATCCCTCCGTGACGATGATTCGCTGCACCGGGGCGCAGACGGGTATTTGATAAGGTCGTATAGCACGCCGTGCTCCCCGAAGCGGCGCGTTCCGGCCAGTTCCATGCCCAGATGGATGTACTTGTCGCATTTGGACTGCGCGTCGGTCTCCAGAATCACCGGCACGCCCAGCCGGTCGGCCTCGTCATAGGCCAGCTTCAGAACCTTGCGCATGTAGCCCTGCCCCTGATATGACTCCCGCACACAGACCATTCCGACGAACAGGTAGGGCTTCTTTTCCTTGTCGAAGCGCTTGTCCAATCCCGGCTCGCCTTTGGCCATGATCCGGGCAAAGCGCATCAGGTCGCCGAAGCTCATGGAACCCAGCAGCCCTTTTGCCAACGGCAGAACGGCCTTGAGCCGAAGCTTTTCTCCGGGACGCTTGTAGGCGATATAGGCCTCGCCTTTTTCGCTCGTGGTGTGGAGCAGACCTCCTAGAAGCGACATCCGCACGTAGCCGCGGATGAAGGCCGCCGCCGCGTCCCGGCTGGGAAACGCGTCGATCAGTCCGTGCTTGGAACCGTAATCGTAGTAGCCAAAAGCGTGGCCGATGTCGGAAATGTGGCTTTCCTCCAGCGTGTCAACTTTCATCGCGCCTGTCCCTCCCATTTTCCGGCGATTTTCAGGTAGAAGTCGCAGCAGTCATCGCCGCGGCCCAGCGTTTTGGTTCGCCGCCAGACGAGATTCGGATGCAGACCGTCGTAGGTAATGTCGTCGCTGTCACAGAAGCTGGGGCACAGCTCCGGGCAGCCGTAGCGTACACACGCGTCGTGATAGGGACATTTCGTCATGTCGATACGCCATACGCCGCCGGCGGTTTGAATTTCCCGCGCGGCAAAGCCCGCCGTTTCGCCGAACAGCTTCGGTGTTTGGGTAGAGAAGATGCCCGGCACCTTTCGGTACAGGCCGGGAAGCCGCATCAGCTTGAGAAACGCTTTTTTCAGCCGCCACGCCCGCTGCTCCACATAGCCGTGAACGGTGCTCAGGGCTTCATCCTTGGAAAGAACAGTCAGCAGTGTTTCATAGACCGCGATCCCCGGCAGAATCTGCCCTTCCAGATGTCGCTGCAGTTCCGGGGAGGCGCCGGCGTTCTCCGAGCGCAGCTGATTCAGCCGGGCTTCGAAGGCCGCTTTCAGTGTTTCGGCCTGAGACGGAAATTTTTGCGACAGGGTGGTTTCAAAGGCGGCGACCAGATAATTCTTTCTCATGCGGCTTTCTTCTCTTTCCTTAAGAATGGCAGCTCCGGCAAGCGGTCTTGCTCCACGATGGAGGTCAGCATTGCCGCAAAACCCTTGGGGTCGCGAATCTGAAACTGCATATGCTGGTATCCCTCAAAGACCGGGTATTGGCCGTAGGGATAAGCCTTTTTCACGGCCTCGCAGTATTTGTAGTGCTCCTCCGCACTGCCGAATTCGAAGTACGTATACTTCTGCACCTCGTCAGGCAGCGCGGGGAAGGGCTTGTCCTCCAGACTGTCCGTCAACTGGCGGCGCATGTTGCCGTAACGCAGCGCTTGTCCGGCGGCAATGAAATACGGCTTGATGCTCTCGTCATCGCACCACATGACCTTCTTGAGCGTTTTCCCCTTCGACCAGTACAGGCTCTTGATGGCCAGATACAGGAAAGGAACCATGATCCGGCGGGTCGATTTTCCGATTTGGGCAAACTGGCCGCCGTCGAAGAAAACGTGCTCCACGGGAAGCTGGGTTTGCGTCAGAAAGGCCATGGCAAGGTCGGCCCCGATGGAGGAAGCCACCACCAGCGCCAGCCGCGTTACGCCGCAGCTGCACAGAAATTCCTCCACCTGACGCACCTCGTCCGCCTTGCCGGCGTAGGTTTGCCCGGCGCAGTAAACCGTGGAAGTGGGCAGAATGCAGAAATAGCGCTCCTGCAAATTCCGCGCCACCAGCTCGCTGCTGGCCCCGGTCACGCCCATGGCGTGAAAGAACAGCACAGCGGGATTTTGAGGGTTCCCAATGGTTTCAAACCGCACGGTATTTCCCCTCCACAAGATGAAATGAAAATTTGGGTCAGACCTGGCAGCTTTACAGGATCAGCGCCATCAACCCGGAAAGCGCCGCCGCGATCACCGCTACGCCCACCGTGCCGAAAAGCCACTTGCGCTTTGCGTCGAGAGGCGTGATGTAGGGCTTCAGGTCCTCCGTGCCGGGGATCGTCCAGGCCTTGGTGCGGCCTACCCAGTAACCGTCGATCAACAGCCGGTCGATCAGGTTCATCAGGGACAGGATGACCAGCAGCTGCCAGAAGCCCGCCACGAATCCCCGCGCGCCGTTGACGGCGTAAACACAGACCAGCACATAGGCGAGATAGATCGGAAGACAGCAGATTTTCATTCGGATGGCGTTTCGCTGAATTTCTTCCCGGGTCGTCAGACCCAACTGAATGCAGCGCCGCTGTACATCGTCATGATAAAGATGCACCATCCCCACCGCGCCTTTGCGGATGCCGAAGGCGCATACCAGCATGAGGATAGCGCCCAAACCGATTCCTTCCAAAATCACCTGCAGGATCATTTTGAATCCCTCCTTGCTTTTTCAAGGGAGCGCCGGTGCGCTGCCTGTATTTCCTGTGAAAATTGCTGCGGGTGTTCGCCGGCCAGACCGCCGTGGCCCAGATCGGAGAAGATTTTTTCCTCGAAGGGATAGCCGCCCCGTTTTAATTGGTCAAGGTTGGCGGACAGCTTTTTGTCCACGGTGCCCTTGATCCCGTACCAGAGGTACATATCCGCCTTTGTAAACAGGGAATAGTCGGTTTTGCGACCGATCAGGAAGTAGTCCTGATTTTTCCAGCTTTTCCATGTGGCCTTGCCGTACAGGATTCGGTCGGCCTCCTCCAGCGTTCTGCCACTGATCTTTGCGAGAAATTTCTTCCTTCTGGGACCGGGATGGCCCATGACCGCGTAAAAAATCCCGGTGAAGAAAAAACAGTAAACGTCCTTTCCCCATTTACTGCGGATGTTGGGATAGTCCCGCAGTCCCATGCCATCGGCAATGGTGGTCGTAATGGTCAGCCGCGGATCGGCCAGCACTTCCATCAGCACCCGGCAGCCGTAGGAAATTCCGTAGAAAATATCGACCTTTCCGCCATAATGCTCCACCAGATAATCGCCCAGCCGTTTGGCTTCGTCCATGGGCGACTGAAACTCCGTTTCCGGCTCGTCGGGATTGAAGCCGTCATAGGCCACCAGCACTACGTGATAGACCTTCGCCATTTCTTCCGCCGACGGCAGCATACCGCGGTAGCTGACGCCGCCGCGTGCAGCAATACCATCAATCCTGAATTTTCCTGACCAAATTCGAAATATTTCATTACGGCTGCGCCCCTTTCCGGCATACAAACCACGCGATGCCCTTTAAGCTGCCGACCTTTGCGGTTTCGTACAGGCCATTCAATCTGGCTTGCAGACTGGTCACGGTTTCATAGGGCGGCGTGAAGAATTTGGCCGGTTCATAGGCATGGCGGATGAACCAGTCCGTTCGTGAAAATCCGTCCTTTACATAAAAGCAGCCGCAGAACGTTCCGCCGGGCTTCAAAACCCGGAAGGTTTCCCGATAGGCGGCCTCCTTGTCTGGAAACGCGTGAAAGCCGTTGAGCGAAAGAACGATATCAAAGCTGCCGTCTCTATAGGGGAGAGCGCCTACGTCGCCCTGTTCAAAAGCGACGTTTTTCAGCCCCAGCCGTTCCGCTTTTTCCCGCGCCTGCGCCATCATATCCGGGGAATAGTCGAGACAGGTGATCTCGGCCCGCGGCAGCGTCTGATAAACCGGCATGGTGAGGATCCCCGTTCCCACCGGAACTTCCAGCAGCTTCCCCGAGAAATCTTCCGGAATGCCGGACAATGCACGGGCCAGATAATCGTCGCATTCGGCCTTGTTCATTCCCCATACCAGGCGGCAGACGGCCTTTCCCGGCAGTGTGGAGCAGGTTATCATTCCGTCGTAAAAATCATTGCTGCCCGTCAGACGATAGGCATTGCGAATGGTTTCCTTTCGTTCCATGCTTTTCACCTCTTCATTTTCTCAGAATCGCCGTGATCTTGCCGAAGTCCTCTTTCGCTTCCTTGAAATAGGGGAGCATACAGTAGCAATGCACCATGCCCGGCCGGGCGAAAGCGGTATGGGGAACGTGCGCCCGTTGACAGGCCGTTTCAAAGTCCGGCAGCGCGCCGTAGAGCACCTCGTCGGCACTGTAAAAGAAATGAATATCGCCTACGCCGGAAAAATCGCCGCGGGAGCCGGAAATCATATAATCGGGAACGTTTTCCTGGCCGTGACGCATGAATTTTTCCACCAGCGTCATAAAGGCGTAGTCGATGGAAACATCCTTGTCGTTCAAGGCCTGCATCCGCGCCTTTTCCGCGTCGTTCCACGGTACTTCGCCGGGAGAAACTGCCACGATATGCCGGGGCGGAGGCAGCGGCGCGCCCAGCGCGTTGTTGTGGGCGGCGATTCCCAGCGCCAGCGCCCCGCCGGAGGAAAAGCCGCAGGTGCTGACGTCCCCGCCGCCGTAAAGGTCGATCATTCGCCGGTAGCACTCGTAAACCATGGCGTAGCTCGTAGTGATGCAGTGTTCCGTACAGAGAGGATAGAACGGGAACCACACGTCGCAGCCGGTATCCCGGCCCAGCTTGCGTATGACAGGCAGGTCGCCCTTGTCGGGGCCGATGACCATGCCGCCGCCGAAGAAATAGAGGATCGCCCGTTTGGCAGGCTGCGGTTTTTCCCGGACGATCAGGCAGGGAAAGCCGTTTACATCGATCGTTTCATAGTAAGCCTTGCGATCGGTGGGAACGAATACGCCGCGGTGACGATGAGGTGCGTCAGGTGGAGGAATTTCTGTGCAGCTGCGGCGTAACGCGGCTGGCGCTGGTGGTGGCTTCCTCCATCGGGGCCGACCTTGCCATGGCCTTTCTGACGCAAACCCAGCTTCCCGTGGAGCACGTTTTCTTCGACGGCGGCCAGTTTGCCCAAATCGGAAAATCGACCCGTCTGCTTTTCGATCACCGGCACAATTTTGTCCTCCGGCAGGGCAAAGGCCTTTTTCGCCCCGGAGACCCGGTAGGCCGTGCGCAGCAGGGAAGCAAAAACGCTCATGGTCTCCGCCTTCCTTTCTTCAATGGACGATGCTCTTGACCAGCTGCACCCAATGCCTGGGCTGACAGGCCAACAGTTCTTCATGCTGCAGGTCCTGCTCGTGCAGGGTCGGATGGGCGAAGTGCCGCTCATACCGGGCACGGTACTTTCTTCCCATTTTCAGGGCATGGAAGATGTGAATTTCCGTGCCGGGCACGTCGATTCTGTCCGGCAGCGGCGTGATCAGGTCGGAATAGAACTGGTTTTTGCAGCTGCGCTCCGTAATGTACGGACGTGCGCCGCCCATCATTTCCATAAAGGCTTCGGCATACGCGCCGCCTTCAGCACGCCACTTTTCCATGCGCCGCTGCAGAAAGCGGGATTTGAACTGCCCGTCCCGAATCAGCGGATAAAGCAGCGGGATCAGCATGGACGTTTGCAGCTTGGCGGCCAAGGGAGAGGACTGATCCAGATCAGAGCTGCCCAGAATGCCGACGTCCATATGGATGTTTTGCCGGGCCGTCAGCAGACCGACGAACGAGCCGCCCAGCGAGCAGCCATAGGCCCCGTGAATGCGGCCGCCGCAATGCTCCCTGATATATTTTTCGATCTTTTCCGTTTCTTCCAGCATGGTGGGGAACTCCGTCCGCTCCGTTTCGTCGAAGCCGTCGTAGCTGACGCACAGAACGTGGTAATCCTGCATGAGCAGCGGGATCACATGGCCGAAGTTGCTTTTCCAGTGGCAGCAGGTGCCGGGAAGCAGCAGAAGGGTTTTTGCGTCCTGTGAACCGAAGAAATAGATTTTCACTTTCATTCGCCCCTTTTTTTCGCTTGGATTTGCTGCTGCGCCCATACGGCGTTGGCCAGCATCCAGATCAGCAGCGCCGCGTTGCCGGACCCCTGACTGAGAACGAAAGCCCAGGTGGAGACCTCTGCGCCGTACAGCTGGCGCACGTCCGGGATCAGGATGAACAAAAGCTGCCATACCAGCGGTTGAAAGAAGAAAATCCTGCGCGGCAGAAAAGTTTTCTTTGTCCAAACAGCCCATGCGTTTCCAACAATCAGCAAAATCATGCCCCCATAGGCGACCAGCGTGGCGGGGGAAAGCCGGGTGTATTGCGACTGAATCAGCGCTGCCGCTTCCTCGCGGCCCAGCAGGGGCGAGAGCATGCTCGTCCAGTCGACCAGACTGCCGATGAGCAGATGCAGCGCAGCGGCGGAGGTGAGGTAGATCACACCGCCGGTCAAAAGCGCCTCCCGGGTCTTACGATATTGGGGCTGAACTTGCGTATAGCAGACACGGACGCTGAAATAGTTCAGCGCCATACCGACAAGCCCCGTTCCCAGCAGGAGCGGCAGACGCCAACCGGGGTAAGCGCCGCTCAGGTAGGCTTCCCGCAGGAAAAGCCCGCTGTCGCCCGGATAAGCCGGGATGACGCTCAGGCAAAGATCGCCCATGAGCATGAGCAGCGCGCCCAGCGCTCCTAACAGACAATCGCGCCGGTAGTTTTTCGGAAGAGTTGCCATAGACCGCCTCCTGATAGGGCTCATTTCGTTAGGCTTGGCTAACTACGAGACTTTGAAAAACTGCCTTTCGGCAGTTTGAAAAGGAAAACAAATGGAACGATTTTATTTTATCACGCGTTTTTGCAGAAATCAAGGCGAAGAACCTCGCAGTGGCAACGAAAACAGCGGTTTTTATACGCCCTGTGTATTCTGAAGCATCCAGCAAGAATAGTTCAGACAGTCGATTGGTTTCTGGCTTTGGTGAAGGCCGTCCAGCAGGCCTGCCCGCCACTGCTGAAGCATGGCGAGCAACTCGCCGTTTTTGCCCTCACGTGCAGTTTGACTTTTACGCAGGAGACGCTACCGATGTGACAGAACGGCTGGATCACGGCAGTCTGGATTTTGTCGTGCTGCTGGAGCCGGTAGACACGGTCAAATACGAGTTTCTCTCTCTACGGGACTCCGCCCGGTGGGGACTATTGATGCCGGCAGACTGCACGTTAGCACAGAAGAACGCCGTTTCCCGGGAGGAATTTTGCCGCGCGCCGCTGGTGTTTCACCGCCGCGAGAGTCTGCAGCTCAAAATTGCCCGTTGGGCGCGAACGGAGCCGAAGCGCCTTCACGTTGTCGCCACCTACAACGTGGTCAACGGTACGCCCGTGCCCTTTGTCCGCAGCGGGCTGGGGTATTTTTTGACCACGGAAGATCACCTCGGTTCCATCCTTGACCCAGATGTTTGCTTCCGCCCTCTGGAGCATGAACTCACCCTCCGCCATGCACTCTGCTGGAAGCGCTATCCCGTTTTCAGCAAGGCGGCGGAGGTGTTTTTGGAAAATGTGGAGCGGGCGGTGGGGGAAACTTCTTAATTAAATGTAAAGAGGACTCGCGCACGAAAAAGTTTTTCTAGGAGCGAGTCCTTTTCTTGTGAAATTTTAAGGAAAGAAAAGGAAAAAGAAGATTGGGTCGCTGCTTTTTGACATGATTTTGTCTGATTTGTATTTTTAAAAGTAAAAAAATGCCTATTTGTTGTGCGAAAAGTGCATATGATTTATAAAAAGGGTTTTTCGTTTTATTCTTTTTAACTAGAACTGAGTGATGTTTCATGTGGTCAAAAAATGAACATTTACACATCTTTCTTTTTCTGTAAAACTATTCTCAACCAAACAAGCAGGAGCGTGGCTCCGAAAAATGAGGAGGAAACCGTCATGAAAAAGATCACTCGATTTCTATGCGTGCTGTCCGCTGTCGTAATGTTGTGCATGAGCACTGCATTCGCAACGGAATTGCCTCTCACCACGAGTGGTGAAACATTGACCGTATGGCGTATGCTTCACCCCACTGCCGCCAAGTACATTACTAACACGGCGGAAACAGAGTCTGCCAAGGCGCTGGAAGAACAGACGGGCGTTCATGTGGAGTACATCCATCCTGCGGTTGGTCAGGAAGCGACCGCGTTCAGCCTGCTGCTGGCCTCCGGCGAATATCCCGACATTATTCAAATGTATAATCTGGAATATCCGGGCGGCGGCGACGCGGCTATCGAGGACGGTGTGTTTATCCGCCTGAATGAATTGATCGACGAATATGCCCCCAACTACAAAAAGTGGCGTGAATCTTCCGAAGAAAACATGAAGATGACGACCACGGACGAAGGAAACATTTGGGCGATCTACCATCTGAACGATGTGGCCGAAGGCCCCTTCAACGGCATGTCCGTTCGGAAGGACTGGCTGAACAAGCTTGGCCTGGATATCCCGGAAACCATCGACGACTGGTATGTGATGCTGACCCGCTTTAAGAATGAACTGGGCGCTACGGTTCCGCTGGTCATGGCGAATAACGCCACTGTCGCTTATAAGACCGATACCTTCATGTCTGCGTATGGTGTAAACCGTGAATTCTTTGTGGGGGAAGACGGTCAGGTGAAATTCGGTCCCATGGAACCCGGCTATCGTGATTATATTGAAACCATGCGCAAATGGTACGCCGAGGGACTCATTGACCCGGACTTCCTGACTCGCACCAATCTGAACTATATGGCCTATCCGCCTATGGATCTGGTCGGCACCAACCAGACCGGCGCTTTCCCTAATAACTGGGACATGACTCAGGAATACTGGAAGGAAATGGGTGCCGTTCAGGACGATAGCTTCTATGCCGTCCCGGTTCCCGCTCCCGTGCTGAACAAGGGCGATACGCTGCATCTGGGCTTTAAAACCTACACAGCGCTGTATCCTGTGGCGATTACCAAATCCTGCAAGGATCCTGTGCTGGCGGTGAAGTGGCTGGACTACCTGTACTCGGAAGAAGGCTCCCGCACGATCAACTATGGTAAGGAAGGCGTTACCTACGAGATGGTGGATGGCAAGCCCGTCTATACCGACCTTATCAAGAACAATGTAGACGGTATCCCGCCCCGCGATATGATAATCTCCAAGACTTTCCATGATGGCATGGGTCTGGTGGATTATCGCCGCTTCTGGCAGATCTCCAACACCTCCCGTTTGGAAGCCATTCAGGTCTGGCAGTCCAACAACGACTATGCGTGGGTGATGCCCAGCGTGTCGCTGACGGTAGACGAAGGCAATTTGAAGAACGATATTTATCCTGACATTGCCACGTTGGTAGAGGAAAAAACGGTTCGCTACATTATGGGTACTGAATCTATGGATACCTACGACGCATTCGTTGCTCAGATCGAAAAGATGGGCATTCAGAAGGTCATCGACGTTTATCAGGCTGCGCTGACCCGTTACAACGCACGCTAAACCGTTGCTTTTGGCGGAATGAGGAGTCATTCCTCATTCCGCCTCTATTCTTCAAAATCGAGAAAGGGTCGATTGACATGAAGGCGTTTGCCAATCTTCGCCGAGATTTTCGTGAAAATCGGACGCTGTATTTTCTTTCCTTTCCCGTTGTGCTTTATTTTTTGATTTTCTGTTATCTGCCGATGGGCGGCATTGTGATCGCATTTCAAAAGTACAACATTGCCAAAGGAATTTTTGGGAGCCGGTGGGTTGGCTTCAGTAACTTTACCAATTTTTTTGAAAGCTACTATTTTGGGCGGCTTCTGTCCAATACTTTTTTTCTGAGTTTTTTGAATCTGCTGTTCAGTTTTCCGGTACCCATCGCGTTTGCTCTTTTGCTGAATGAAGTACGCAACCGTCCCTTCAAACGGACGATTCAAACCCTCAGCTATATGCCCTATTTTATTTCGCTGGTGGTGGTTTGCGGTCTGGTAGTGGATTTTACCAATGCCAATGGCATTATTACCAATTTTCTTTCTCTCTTTGGACGGGAGAAAACCGCGATGTTGGGCGACCCGAAGAATTTCCGGCCCATTTATATTATGACGGACATCTGGCGCAATACCGGCTACACCAGCATCGTGTACCTTGCGGCGCTGACCGGAGTCGACAGGTCGCTTTATGAAGCAGCGGAAATCGACGGCGCTAAAAAGCTTCGTCAGGTCTGGCATATTACGCTGCCGGGGATCGCTCCCACGATTATCGTCATGCTGATCCTTCGCGTGGGCAATATGTTCGCGCTGGGCTTTGAACAGGTCATGCTTTTGTACAACCCTGCGATTTATGAAAGCGCGGATATCATTTCCACTTTTTCCTATCGCAAGGCGTTCGAGGACTATAACTATGGTTCCAGTACGGCGATCGAACTGTTCAATTCCGTGATTAACTGCGCTCTGCTTTTGGCCACCAACCAGATCAGCCGCCGTTTTTCATCCACCAGCCTGTTTTGAGAGGAGGAAAAAACGATGGTTGAAAACAAAAGTCTGGGCATGAAAATTTTTCGCGTGGTCAACACGCTGCTGATGCTGCTGATGGGCGCGATCTGCTTTCTGCCGATGTGGCATGTGCTGATGGCTTCTATCAGCGATCCGATCCTTCTGCAGCAAAATCATTCTCTGCTGCTTTGGCCGCTGGGGCCTGCAACGGAAAAAGGCTATCTGCTGGTCAGCATGAATCCCAATATCCTGTCCAGCTATGCGAATACCTTGTTTTATGTTGTCGTTGGTACGCTGCTGAGCGCGTTTGGCACGTTGACGATCGGGTATGTTCTGAGCCGCCGCTCTTTCCGCTATCGGAACGTATTGATGGTCATGATTACGATCACCATGCTCTTTAAAGCGGGTATGGTACCGCTGTTTCTGGTTGTTAAAAGCCTGAAACTGCTGGATACTCGCTGGGCGGTGCTTCTTCCGTCGCTTCTGTCCGTATTTAACATTACGATCATGCGCACGGCGATCGAGCAGCTGCCGGAAAGCCTGATGGAATCGGCGAAGATCGATGGCGCGGGAGATGTGACCATTCTGACCCGAATCGTCTTTCCGCTGGTCAAAACCACATTTGCCGTTATCGTCCTTTTTTACGCTGTTTCCAAATGGAACGAATGGTTCAACGCCATGCTGTTTTTGCAGAACCGCAAGCTGTTTCCTTTGCAGCTGGTGCTTCGGGAGATTTTGATTATCAACAGTGACGCAAACGCTGCCGGTGCAGAGGTGGCAGGCGGATTGGATAATTATAAAGAATTGACCAAGTATGCGACGATCATCGTGGCGACTGTGCCGATTCTCTGCATTTATCCATTTGCCCAAAAATACTTTGTTTCCGGGGTGATGATCGGGGCTGTCAAGGGGTAAGCTTCTCTCGGTATTTTCCGGGTGTTTCTCCCTCGTAGCGTTTGAAGACGCGAATCATGGCCAGGCTGTTGTAGTAGCCGGTCTTTTCCGCAATCTGATTAAGCGTCGCCGGGGTGGAAAGCAGTTCCTTGATCTTTGCGATGCGTACCTGATGCAGGTAATCCAGCAGGTTTTCGCCTTCCTGTTTCTTGAACAGTCTGGAAAGGTAACTGGCGCTCATGTTAAAGGTGCCTGCAATGGAGGCTACGCCAAGCTCTGGTTCCGGATAATGAATGGCGATGTATTCCTTCACACGCCGGGTAATGTCTTCCCCACGTGGGCGGCCTGCTTCCTCTTTCAGGTGATTCAGCTGCACCAGTGTCTCATCCAACCGTTCTTTCAGTTCGGCAAAGGAATGGCAATCCAGCAGGTTTACCCGGCTGATGACGGCGGAATAGCGTTCGTTTTGGGAAGAAAGTCTGTTCAGCGCATCCGTAACGTTGCTGACCAGAGAATAAAGACGCGCTTTGAGAAGCCGTGCCTGATTCATTGGCGCAGCGCTGTAAGAGCAATTCAGTTCTTCCAGAATTCCCTGTGCTTCTTCAAAATCTTCTCTTGTCAGGCTCTGACAGAGGGAGCTTTCCCATTCAGCCAGCCGCGGATCGGAGGTGGCTGCATCAATGACTGGAAACAGGTCCTCAAAGAAAGCCAAAATGCCGGGACGATCCAACAAAACGGCATATTCCAGAGCTTCGCGAACCTGAGAAGCCAGAACGCTCAATTCTTCCGCCTGATGAGTAACGGTGGAGATGACCATTCCTGCCGTGATGCCAAAGGCTTCTGTAAAGACGTTTTGGATTCGCTGGCAAAGCAGAGCCATTTGAGGCTTCCACTGGGTGATCTGTTCGTAGGAAAGGCTGACGACACAGTACACGATCCCGCGTAACTCAACCGTCTGGCAGACATAGCTCTCCTGAACCAGCTTTTCTGTTAAGGCGGACAAACTGGTTTCATCTGCTTCTTTGCCGCCGGATGAATCTTCCGGAAGAAGAAGTTCCTTGTCCTGACAACGAAGTCCGATAACGACCCATTGGGGATAGGGAAAATGAATGTTGGCGAGTGACTGATTCTGGCCCTCCAGTACCTTTGCCAGATGGTAACGGCTTAGTGTTTCCTGCTGCTGTTGAATGGTATCTGTCTGAGATTTGGATTCGGCCATCAAATGAACCATGGAGCTGTAGACATGCCCCATCTCGTGAGTGATAGAACCGTCCGTTTGCTGTTCCAACAGGGAAGTGATTTTTTTGATCGGGTCGTAGTAGCGGCGCGCCAAAAAATAGGAAAGTACTCCGCCGGCTGCCAGGCAGAGCGCTACATGCAGATACAGAAGGCGGCGGATCAGATTTACCTTACCAAGCACATGGGCTTTCGACGCAACGGTGCGAAGCTGCCAGCCGTTTTGGTTCAATGCCTGATCCATAAAGAAATACTGTTCTTGATTAGGTTCTTTTTCCGGAAAGGGAGAAAGGGTTTCCGGCAGCGTGGAACTACGGACTCTGAGACTCTCGCCGTCCGCGATCAGCCATACGTCGCCGCCGATCGTTTCCATGGTGTTTGTTAGTGCAGTGGCGATTTCCTGTTCTTTCATTCTCAGCATCAGTACCCCATCGGTTTGATGAGGTTTGAAACGAACGACTACGCTTCTTGCATAGTAAATATGTCCACCGTTAGGGGATAAGTACCACTGATTGTTTTGCACGGTTGTGGTCAGCATTTCGAATAACGTCTGATCCATTTCCAAGGCGCTGGCGGCTAAGGCCGACCGGGTTTGCGCTCGGGCCGAATGCGCCGAAGTCAGCAAGTAGTCAGAATTGGAGAAAAAGAAAGCTGCCTCCGCAATCGTATCGTTAGAAAGAAGCAGGTTGGCTATGGTGCTTTGCAACTCACCTGCGGTAATCAGGGCATTATTGTCGATCACCTGAGCTTTTGCCAGCTTAGCGACAACAGGATCCAAACAAAGGTTGGTCCCTACCCGGCTGATTTCTGCCATGGCGTTATCCAAAATAAGGCGCAGCTCGTTCAATGCTTTTTCGTGAACCTTGGTCACTTCTTCTTCCAGTGTGGAAACAGCTGCACCGTAAAGAGAAAAGCCAAGCAAAATCGGAATCATCAAAATCAGCAAATAGGAACCGATCCATGTGGCAAGGTGCAAATCCATGCGGAATTTCAAACGATGCTTGGTGGGCTGCATATATGGTACTCCTAACTCTATCCTGCTTATTTTAATTCACATTATATCACGGTGGATAAGGTTGTCAAAGTACTTTCCCTGAAGGAGGAAAAGAAAGTGAAACGGAACACATTACTTACTGTCCGGCGAATCCATCATGCTTATGTTATTACGCTTGCGAAAGAATGCCCGCAAGCAGAATTATTTTATGCTCCCGTTCCCTATGCAAAAGAAAAAAAGGCGCTTGGGAAAATTTTTGGAACGCAGCGCTGGCTCCCGTTCTCGGAACCGCAGAGAATGTATTTTTGTCTCTATACGCCGGAGGGAGAAACGTGGGCGGCCGATCCGGCTGTGGAGGCCTATGGTATCGAAAATTTTCGGGATATGGGAGGCTATTTAACGCAGGATGGCAGACAGGTAAAATGGGGGACGCTGTTCCGTTCCGGGATTATTCAAAAGCTGGAAGGGGCGGAGTTGAGCGTACTGGAAGGGTTGGGAATACGCCACATTTTTGATTATCGCGCCTTGAATGAAGCGGCAAATGCGCCGGATGCCTTTCTTAAGGGGGCAGTGAATCACCTTCTGCCCGCTATGAACCCGGCAGAGGACAGCAGCAAACTGACGGACATGGACATGGTTACGCAGCTTCAGTCTATTCGAACAGAAAAGCAGGGGGAGGAAATGTGGGAGATGTTTTCTCATCTTTACGATACGCTTCCTTTGCATAATCCGGCCTATCAAACTTTGTTTGATACACTGCTTCAAAATGATGGGGCGGTATTGCAGCACTGTACAGCTGGAAAGGATCGAACCGGCGTTGGGTGTGCGCTGACGCTGCTGGCTTTGGGCGTAGATGAAAAAACGGTGATGGAGGACTATCTCCTTTCTTCCATTTTCCGTGAAGACTGTAACGAGACATACCTTACCTATCTTCAAAAAGCGGGAGCGACCCCTGAGGCTCTTCGCATTGTGCGCAGGATGCTGAATGTTTCGCCGGAACTTCTGAACCGCAGTCTGAATGCCATTCATTCCCGTTATGATTGTTTGGAAACGTTCTTCTGTGAGGAATACGGACTTCACCAGAAAAAGTTGATGCATCTCCGGAAACTTTATACGCTGCCATTGAACGAAGGAGAGAAACGCTGATGACTTTTGCTCAACGCCTTATAACGGCGTCTCAACGACAAGAGGTTGTTTCACTGGAAAAATGCCGGGATGGCGTTTCGTGCCGCAGACAAAACGGCGTCAATCATATTATGACCGACCGGGCAGGTACGGTAGAATATTTGCTTTATGCAGATCATGTCAATGCATTTGTCCCATCGTCCATGGGATATCCGGCCTATTACCCGGTTCCCGAGACACAGCGTTGCAAAGGAAAACCTTTGGCACTTCTAATGGATTTGGATGGAACGACGGTTCACAGTGAGACATTCTGGATCGAGATCATTCAATCCGTTGTGCGCGATCTGCTTCATAAGTCCGGCTTTCAATTTCAGGCGGAGGATCTTCCCTATGTGTCGGGCCATAGTGTTTCGGAACATCTTTCTTATTGCTTAAGGACATATTGTCCTAATGAGGGTTTGGAACATGCGCGACAACTTTACTTTTTTCATACCCGTCATGAAATGAAAGAAATATTGGCAGGAAGAGGACGAAAAAATGCATTCGAACCCGCCCCGGGCCTGAAGGATTTTCTGCTTGAAGTCAAAAATGCCGGGATTCGGATTGGACTGGTCACGTCGGGCCTTTATGAGAAAGCTTATCCGGAGATCCTTTCTGCGTTTCAAACCCTAAACATGGGGAAACCGGAAGAATTTTACGATTGCATTATTTCCGCCGGGTATGCATTGGGGCCGGGCGGAGTCGGAACACTGGGCGAGCTGTCGCCTAAGCCGCATCCCTGGTTGTATGCGGAAACAGGACGCGTGGGTCTGCAAATTCCTTTTGAAGAACGAGGGCGCGTGATCGGAGTGGAGGACAGCGCGGCTGGTCTGCACGCCATACGATTAGCCGGTTATGTGCCCGTCGCTTTGGCTGGCGGCAATATTGCCGATAGCGGTGCAGAACCGTTTGCCGATGCAGCTGTATCTGATTTGGAAGCGCTTTGGCGTTTTATTATGAATAAGTGAGGTGTCTAGTATGGGTTTTCCAAAAAACTTTGATTTTGGTGTGGCTTCTTCCGCTTATCAGGTGGAAGGAGCTTGGAACGCAAACGGCAAGGGAGCAAGTATCTGGGATACTTATGCTGCGGTTCCCGGAAACATTGCCGATGGGATGACGGGCGAAGTGGGCTGTGATCACTACCACCATTATCTGGAAGATATCGCTTTGATGAAAGAAATGGGAGTGGATAGCTATCGCTTTTCCGTCTCCTGGTCGCGAATCTATCCGCAGGGGATTGGGGTGCTGAATCAGGAGGGACTGGCTTTCTATGATCGCGTTGTCGATGCGTTGCTGGAAGCAGGAATTTCACCGATTCTCAATCTGCATCACTATGACCTTCCGCAGGCTATGCTGGATGCGGGCGGCTGGCCGGAACGCAAAGTCGCGGAGGCTTCGGTTATCTATGCCGAAACCATCTTCCGTCATTTTAAGGGACGGGTGAAACGCTACGTGTGTATGAATGACGCCAGAAGCACGTTGCTGGGCGGCTATCTGATGGGCAATCGCGCGCCTGGATACGCCGGCCGTTTCAAAGAAGCTGTGCAGGGCTGGCATCATATCAATGTCGCCTGCGCTGCAGCACGGAAGGCACTTGCGGAGATCGATCCCGAGGCTCAAATGGGCTTTGTGCTGGGCGTGGTTCCCTTCCTTCCTGCAGAGGAGAACGACGCCAGCCGTCAGGCGGCAAAACAGATGAATTTCCTGTACAATGATTGCTTTCTGGCTCCGATGCTGAAGGGGATGTATCCCGAAGAAGTAAAACCCTTCCTGACCAGGATGCAGGCGTTGCCCAATGTGTTGCCCGGCGACTTGGAACTGCTGCGGCAATTCCCTCAGGATTTTATGGGGGTGAACTATTATACCGTTATGCGGGTGAAGCCAAATCCGAGCGGAAATCCTTCTAACCCTATGTCCATGGTTCACATAGAACGCCGGGAGCCAGTCACGGATTCGGGCTGGGAGATCTATCCCGAAGGTTTATATCAGGTGCTGACGGAGCTGCGGGATCACTATCAAAATCCGCCGGTTTTTGTATCGGAGGTGGGCGGGGCTTTCCGCGATGACCACATGGATGGAGAAACCGTCATCGACGATGATCGGATCGATCTGCTGAGCCGTTCCTTTGCTCAGGCAGAAAGGGCGCTGGCGGACGGCTGCAATCTGACGGGACTGCACGTTTGGTCTTTGCTGGACAATTTTGAATGGCAGTGCGGCTTTTCGAAAAAATTTGGTTTGATTCGCATTGACCATCAAGACCAGACTCGCCATCCTAAAAAGAGCGCAAAATGGTATCGTGATTTTATTGCGGCAAGCCGCGATTGAGAAAAGTGAAAAGACCTCAGAGAAAGTGAAAACTGGATTTGGGGGAAAGGACAGAGAAAACCTTCTGCTGTAAAAAAAGCGGCAGGAGGTTTTCTGCACGGAAAAATATTTTCGCGAAAGGCATACTAACTGTAGTTTTTCTGCTCCGCGGGGCAGGGGACTGAGGCGCTTTCGGCCCGCAGAACCCGCGGAGAACAGCCGTAGGCACGAAGAAACAGACGGTTGAAAGAAGAAAGAGAATGGAAGCCCACTTCACCGGCAATATCAAGAATGGGCTTTTCCGTGGTGCGCAGAAGATGCTCTGCCATGGACAGCCGCACATGAATAATATATTGTTGAGGCCCCATTCCCACGTTGTCATAAAAAGCTTTGCGAAAATAGCTGACGCTCATGTTGCAGCGGCTGGCCAACTGCTCCACGCTCAGGTGGCTTGCATACTCCATGGCGATGACGTGCAGGATAAAAGAAATTTGGTCAGCCATGGCATTGTGACGCATAGGCCGTCGGTTCGGCTCTTTCCGCTGGGCTGCGCGTAAAAAAATGGGCAGCAGCAGGCAAAATTGCTCCTGCCATTCGTCCGGCTGGTTTTCCAGTTCTCGAAACATCAGGTCGAAGAGAAATAAAAGCTCCTGATCGGTGGAGATGAAGCTTCGACCGATCACCGGGGCAAATCCCAATGCTTCCAGATCTACGAAAATATATTTCCATTCGCTGGGCTTTTCGTTGGGGTCCACCATGATAATGTGGGAATCATGGATGCAGCCTTTCTGAACGATGCTGACGCTGGCGGCGTTGAAGGAATAAACATCGCCGTTGATAAACTGCACGCCGCTGCCGTCAAAGCAACGACCGATCTCCAGGAAATTATGGTAGTGCAGATAATTGACGGTTTGATAATGCTGGGTGTAATACAGGCAGGTTGCACGGAAGCCGTTAGGAAATTTTTGATCTTCTTCTTCGATCGGAAAACTGGAGCGATTGAGCATAGTTTTATCTCCTTTTTGCGCAGAAATGTGCAAATTCATTTGATATAATAACATCAACAAGTCCGGAGAGCAAGCAGAAAGATTCGTACCACGTTGTATGAACACAGCGCCTTTTTGCGCGCGCCGGAAAAAAGAGAATGGAGGATCTATAAGATGAAAAAGCTGTTTGCAATGTTTCTTGCACTGGCGATGCTGCTGACGATGGTGGGCAGCTGTGCTGTGGCGGAAGAAAAGATCCATTTGACCGGTATGTGCTGGGGCAGCACCGCTCAGTATGAGCAGCTGGTAGCAGATGTGCTCGCCACCAACCCCGAGCTGGCTGAAAAGTATGAGGTCTCCTGGGTGCTGGGCGGCGAAGGCGATGGAAATTCCGCCGAAAAAATGCGCTTGGCTCTTTCCGCTAACGAAAATTTGTGTGACTTCGTGGTGCTCAATTACACCCAGATCCCGGAATTTGCCCGCGCTGAAGCGTTGGTGGATATCTCCGAGGCTTTGAAACCCTATGCCGACACCATGACCACTGCCGCTCTGGGACTGAGTCAGTACGAAGGCCAGACCATCGCTGTGCCTTTCGAAGTAAAGACCAAGGTATGGTTCTATCGCTCCGACATTTTTGAAGAGTGCGGCGTTCAGGTGGAAGACATCACCGATACCGATTCCTTCATCGCCGCCGGTAAGAAGATTCAGGAAAAATATCCCAATAGCTATATGTGGAACTTCGGCAGCAACGTTCCCGGTTATGCCTACTATCTGACCCTGTCCGGCAACGGCGCCACCTTCTTTGATGCAGATGGCAACTATACCATTGCTTCCGATGAAGGCACCCGCAAAATGCTGGAGGATTACAAAAAGATGGTGGATGCCGGCGTGATCGCTGATATCTCCGACTGGACTCCCGACTGGGAAAACGCTCTGGCTAACGGCACCATTCTGACTCAGCCCTGCGCGGCCTGGCTTGGCCAGGATATCTTCCTGCCCAAGTACTCCGGCGCTGGCAACCAGTGGAAAGTGACCACCTGGCCCGTGATCGGCGGCACGGACGCCGGTTCCGATGCCGGCGGCTCCGTGATGGCTGTTCCTGCGTTCTCCGCTCATCCCGAAGAAGCAGCCGAATTGATTTCCTACATCTGCCTGAGCGAGGAAGGCAGCAAATGCGTGTTCCACATGACCGGTTCGCTGCCTCAGAATACCGTCGCTCTGGCGGATGACAGCCTTTTCGCCGATCAGGCTAATGGATATTTCGGCACTACCTTTGTGGATGCTCAGAAGTCAGCTGTGGATAAGTTCGCGATCTTCAACTACTCTCCCAATGCCAGTTCCGAGCAGACCATCGTGTGTGAATATTTCACGAAGGCTGTGAACGGCCAGATGAGCATCGACGAGGCGCTGAATGCTGCTCAGGCGGATTTGCAGACCACCATCGGCAATGCTTTTGACTAACATTCGAGTGATCTTTTGAACTTTCCGCGGCGTTCCCCTGCGCTGGGACGCGGACGCCGCGGAATCTTTTTTCACCGCCTCGCAGAGTGCTGAGAAAACGCCCTTGTCCACCCGAACCAGAAGTTATGCAAAAACGAGGTGCATCCATTATGCAACAGACTCTTCCCCGTGAAACTGCCCGTTCCAAACGGCACGAAAAAATGGTACCCTATCTGTTTATCGCTCCGTTTTTGATTTCTTTCGCTGTTTTCTTTGTTTTTCCCGCAGGCTATTCGCTCGTTCTGAGCTTTTTCAAATACAAGGGTTACGGGAAGGCCACTTTTGTGGGGCTGAATAATTATCACTCTCTGCTTCACTATTCGGCCTTCTGGAAGGCTATCGGCAATACGCTGTTTTATTTTCTGGTGCATTTGCTGCCGGTAATGGGCTTCGCCTTTTTATTTGCGGTGCTGCTCCAGTCCGAAAGAATCGGAAAAATCCGTAACGTATTCAAGCCCATTCTATTTTTGCCTCAGGTCGTTCCCGTCATGGCCTCGGTACTGACCTTCCGGGTGATCTTTTCCACCTATACCGGCGCGATCAACCAGGTGTTCGGCTTGACCGTCAGTTGGCTGGACGATCCGAACATCATGCGCTGGACGGTGGTGGCATACAGCGTATGGCGCTCCACCGGATGGTTCATGATCATTTATCTGGCAGGCCTGACCACCATCAATCCTTCTCTATACGAGGCGGCGATTCTGGATGGCGCTACCAGCGCCCAGCGGATTTTCTATATTACCATTCCCATGATGCGTTCCATTTTTCTTTTCGCTTTTATCATGGATGCAATCAGCTCCTTCAAGGTGTACACCGAAGTGAACGTACTGCTGGCAGGCGTTGGCAATGCGCCCACCCATGCCGCGCCGATTATGAACCTGGTAACCACCAACATGAAGAACGGCAACTTCGGCATGTCTTCCGCGGCAGGATGGCTGCTGTTCCTGATGATCCTGGTAATTTCGCTGGTGGAACTGCTGCTGATGCGGGAAAAGGAGGATTGAACCATGCCGAAAAAGAAAAATGGGGCCGGTATCATGCTCTTGATCATTGCCTCTCTGATCGCCCTTCTGCCGATCTGGATCATGCTCTGTGATTCCCTGAAAACCGGATCGGAACTGTCGGTCAATTCCTGGGGCGTGCCCCAGACCCCCACGCTGGCCAACTACGTGGATCTGGTCAGCTATAACAGCGGCATTATGGTGCGTACGTTTCTGAACAGCGTATTCATCAGCGTCGTCTATACGGCGCTGACCCTTCTGCTGTCCTGCCTGGCAGCGTTTGCTTTTGCCAAGTACCGTTTCCGGGGCCGAAACGCAATTTTTATGATTCTGGTCGCTACGATGATGGTGCCCGGCGAACTGACCATGCCGGCGATTTTTCTGATGTTTTCCAAGGCAAAAATGCTGAATACCTATGCTATTCAGATTTTTCCCGGCATCGCCAACTCCTTTTGCCTGTTTATGCTCAAACAGTATATCGAGTCGCTCCCGGACTCGCTTCTGGAAGCGGCGCGGATCGACGGGGCCGGGCATCTGTATGTATTCCGCAAAATCGTACTCCCACTGGCAAAACCTGCTATCGGCGCATTGACCGTGCTGACATTTCTGGGCAAATGGAACGATTACCTCTGGCCTCATACCCTTCTGACCAAGGTGGAAGTGATGCCCATTATGGTGGTGCTGCCTACGTTGAACACTTCTACCAGCACCTACTCCATTCCTTGGGAACTGGTACTTTCCGGCTGTACGGTGATTACTTTGCCGTTGATCATCGTATTCCTGATTTTTCAGGATCAGTTCATGTCCAGCGTTACCATCGGCGCAGTAAAGGAATGAGTTTTCTTATCAGTCTATTTTCCGATACAAAGAAAGGAAGAACAAACCTATGGAACATTTTTGCCACGGCACAAACGGCGGCTGGAAGAAACTGCCGGAAAATCCACTGCTGGGCGGTGAACTGGGAACCTGCTTTGATATTGCCATGCTTCGGGAAAACGATGAGATCCTCTTATATTTTTCCTGGCGGGATAAGGCCAGCATCGCCCTGTGTAAGAGCCGGGACGGCATTCATTGGGATGAACCAAGGTTCTGCATTCGTCCCCGGAAGGCCAAAGAGGGACGGGAGGACGATTTGAATCGTCCCTCGGTGGTAAAAGTCGGTTCGATCTATCATATGTGGTACACCGGTCAGTTCAAGCCTGGTCAAGCGGATGGCACCTCCGATATTTTCCACGCTGTCAGCGAGGATGGAATCCATTTTGTCCGCACAGGCGACGAACCGGTACTGCGGGCGGAGCTTCCATGGGAAAAGCAGGCGGTGATGTGCCCCAGCGTGATTTGGGACGAAGGAACAAAGCTGTTCCGAATGTGGTATTCCGGCGGTGAGCAATACGAGCCTACGGCCATCGGCTATGCGGAAAGCGAGGACGGCCGGGTCTGGCGCAAGAGCCCGTTGAATCCCATTTTTCAGGCAGATCCCGCCAGCGAATGGGAACAGCATAAGGCGGCGGGCTGTCAGGTGTTGTTTCATGATGGATGGTATTGGATGTTCTATATCGGCTACCATAACGAGGATTACGCTCAGGTAGGCGTGGCGCGTTCACGGGATGGAGTCACCGGCTGGGAGCGCTCTAAGCTGAATCCCATTCTGGCTCCGGACGAAAACGCATGGGACGGAGAGGCCTGCTACAAGCCCTTTGTGCTGAATATGGGCGATCGCTGGATGCTTTGGTATAACGGCCGCCGGGGCCATAAGGAGCAGATCGGCGGCGCGGTGCTGGATGCTTCAGAACTGGCCTTCTAATTTTTTCGAAGTAATAAGGAGCAGAGCGGCCATGATGGATTTACAGCGAAAGCTGAAGGAATATGTGGAACGATTCAATACGCTGGACGAGGAATGCTACCTTCAGGCTGTGCCAAATGCCCAGGCCTACGAGTGGCTGAAGGAACAGATCCCGCTGTTGGAATGCCCGGATGCGGCGTTGGAAGAAACATATTATTTTCGATGGTGGACATTCCGAAAGCATTGGAAGGAGACCCCGGAGGGGCATATCGTAACGGAATTTCTGCCAGAAGTGTATTGGGCCGGGCCCTATAATTCCATTAACTGCGCTTGCTGCCATCATGTACGGGAGGGGCGCTGGCTGGCAGACCCCTCCGGGTGGATGAAGGAGTATATCCGCTTCTGGCTGAATCGGAAGGGCGATGCGCTTTCCTATAGTACCTGGCTGGCTTCCGTAGTGGAGGACTACTGCCGTCTGCGGGAAGACGACGCTTTCGCAGCCGAGTGTCTGGATGGCCTCGTTTCCCTGTATCACAGCTGGGAAGAAAAGGCGCTTCAGCCCTGCGGATTGTTCTGGTCAGATGATGACCGGGATGGAATGGAGTTTTCGATCAGCGGGCCCGGACTGCGCCCCACGCTGAACGCCTACTTGTATGGCGACGCCATGGCCATTTCCCGTATGGCGGAACGGGCAGGAAGAAAACAACTGAGCGTGGCTTTTCGTCAGAAGGCGGAAACCATCCGGGAGGCCATGGATCGCCTTTTGTGGGATGGCGATTTTTACCGCACGCTTCCCTGTGTGAAGGGAGCGCCTGTCGATAGCTCCGCACGGCCCGCCGTGGAAGAAAGACGCAGGGTACGGGAATTGGTGGGGTACCTGCCGTGGTATTTTGCAATGCCGGAGCAGGGCAAGGAAGCGGCTTTCCGGCAGCTTCTGGATCCGAAAGGCTTTTTTGCTCCCTGGGGGCTGACCACTGCTGAGCAGCGGCATCCTCGATTCGGCTTTTTTCATGAGCATGAATGTCTGTGGAACGGCCCGGTTTGGCCTTTTGCCACCGCTCAGACCCTGACCGCTGCCGCACGGCTTTTACGGGAATATCCTCCGGCAGACGCTTTTACGCAGGAAGATTACTGGACGCTTTTGCGGCAGTATGCGCTTTCTCACAGGCAACGGGGAGCAGATGGGCGGTTCCGCCCCTGGATCGATGAAGATATGGATCCTTATACCGGCGATTGGACGGCACGCAGCCAGTTGAAGGCCGATCATTGGAATCCTCAGCGAGGCGGATATGAACGGGGGAAGGACTATAATCATTCTACTTTCTGTGATCTGGTGCTGGACGGTCTGTTTGGCATCGGCGCGGATTGCGAGGGAAACTTGACAGCACGCCCCATGGTGCCGAAAAACTGGGCCTATTTCCGTGTGGAGGGCGTGCCCCATGCTGGAAAACGCTGGACGGTTCTGTATGACCGGGACGGCAGTTATTATGGGCGCGGCGCTGGTATACAGATTTTTGAAAAGGAGATAGAATGAAAAAACTGCTTTCTCAGGAAAAATTTTATTTGTTCGGCATGGGAAAACGCCCCAAAATGATTTGGAAAAATCATTGCCTGTTTGAATTGAAAAACGGGCGTGCAATGGCCTGCTTTGACGAAAATTTGCCGGTGGAACTTCAGCCGGATCGCTACCGGGTACAGATGGGGGAAGATGCGGTCTGGGAGGATGAAAGCGGCTTATATTTGCGGCAGAATGGCCGAATGCAGGTGCTGAGCCGGGAACCTGTTTCTCTGCCGGATTTCGAGCCATCCCCGTATGCGCCGCTGATGCGGACGCTGCATCATGACCTGCTGGTATCTGTGGTGGACGGAAAACCGCTGCCTAATCCGTTGGTATATCGGAAGCCGTGGTACCGGGACTCGGCTATGATGGCCATGGCTTTTCAGCAAACCGGCAACCTGGAACAGATTCGTCAGTGGATCTTATCTCTGGACGACCCCTACGACCGCAATAATCATGGGGTAGAGGAAACGGACAATCTGGGACAGGCACTGTATCTGATCTCGTTAGTGAGCGGCCGGGAGCATCCTCTGGTGGAAAAAATCCTCCAGGAAGCAGAACGCCGCACGGAAAACGGTTCCTTGACCGGGCTTTCTGACTATGCGCCCCATCCCGTCTATCAGACGAAGTGGCTGAAGCTGGGACTTTCCTGTCTTGGAATCGATCATAGCCGCTGGACAGTGCCGGAGACGGAGGACGATTATGCCGAGCTTTTCTGGATGGACGGCGGAGAGCCGTCCACGCAGGCGAAGCCTGTTGATTACAGGGGAGAATTATATCCTTATTTGAACGTGGCCAGAGCGCATTTTCGGCGCGCGCCGCTGGAAGGATTGCCGGGCGGAAAGAATTATCCTGTTTCCTGGGAGAAAGAAGCGTCTGAAGCGGAATATGAGCGCAATTTGCCCTTTTTGCCGTTGTATGCTGCGGAACGGATGGGCGCTCCCCATACATGGCATTCCGCAGAACTGCTGCTTTATCTGATGGACGGAATGAACGAAAAGTGAGGAACAAACAATGCCCGGATACGCCGGCTGGAAACAGCTGTATCAGGAAGAATATTTTCAGATGCGGGAGGAGGGCTTCGACCTGACGGGTGTTCCCGCGCCGGAGGAAATGCTGTTTCAACTTCCGCTGCCCGTAAAGCCCGGAGAACAGGCTGCTGCACCGGAAAATGAACCCGTATGGGAGAAAGCTTACCGAACGCTCTGGAAACGTTACGCGGAGGGAGTTTCGCCGGAATATCCTTATGTAGAGCCAAATCGGCTGGAGGATATTTTTTCGGAAGCGGCTTCGGTTCCCGCGTTGGAAGCGCCGGTGCGCGGCGAAATATACCGCAGAAGAATCGAAGGTGCCTTCGGAGGACGGTGCGCAGCTGTGGTGCTGGGCAAACCGTTGGAAATGGGAATGAACCGAGAAATGATCGAACGTTATCTTCGCAGTGTGGATGCATATCCGCTGAATGATTTCGTTCCCGCCCGGTCTGAAAAATTGAATCTGACGCTCCGGGAGGACTGCCTTCCCAGTACCCGAGGTAACGTTCGTTTTGTTCAACCGGACGATGATATTCACTATACTCTGCTGGCACTGAACCTTGCGGAAAGCAAAGGTCTGGAGTTTCGGACGGAAGACGTTGGCTGGAACTGGCTGGAAAATGTGCCGTATCATTGGTTCTGGTGCGCTTCCCGGCAGGCCTATTATCATATGGTGAACCTGACGGACGGCGAGGAACGGGCCGCGCAGATCGCCCGGATCCCCACTAGTCTGAATCCCTGGCGAGAATGCATCGACGGGCAGATCCGATGCGATCTATGGGGATATATTCGGCCGGGCGACCCGCGCCGGGCCGCAGAATTGGCGTATCGGGACTGCTCCTTCAGTTTGGTGAAAAATGGTTGCTACGGCGGCATGTTTGTGGCGGGTTGTCTGGCGGCGGCTTTGACGGAACGGCCCACAGTGGAAAGTATTCTGGCCGGAGGTCTTTCTGTGATCCCGACCCGATCCCGTCTGGCTGAAGCGGTGAACCGGGTGATCGCATGGTATGATGCGGAAAAGGAATGGAGCGCCGTTTGCAGGCAGATCGAGAATGCCTACGGTCATCTGCCCTTCGCGGCCACTATCAACAACCTGAGTATGGTCACGCTGGCACTGCTGGAGGGAAAGCTGGACTATACCCGTACCATTACGACGGCGGTCATGTGCGGGATTGATACGGACTGCAACGCCGGGACGGCTGGCAGCATCGTAGGCGCAGCCGTCGGCAGGGAGGGAGTGGAGTCCCGCTGGCTGGAGCCGTTGAATGACACCATTCGCTCCGGCGTAGCCTGTTTTGGCACTTGTGCCATTTCGGATATCGTGGATCGGATATGCAAACTGTCGGAGAAGAATGTCTGATACCTTTGTAACGCTGGAAACAGAATGTGGCATATGGGCAATCTAGAACCACAGGGACGAGCAGCGTTTTCTCGGACGTGAAAACGACTCGAAAGACGCGGAAAATAGACCGTTACAAGACACGGATAAACAGTACGCATATGAAAAAACACCTGCTCACGCGACCTGCTATTTTCCCATTGTTGATGACGGATGACGTGCAGAGCGGTTCCTCCAGAAAGATATCTCTCATATTGGAAACTGTAAAAAGGCCGAACGGCAGAGAGTGAAAAGAAAAATAGCCCTCGCGATCCTTCAGGATCACGGGGGCATAATCATGGTTTAGACGGAAAACGCCATGAAGTGCATTTTTTTCAAAGGGGGAATTTGCATCGCTTGAAAGCTTTGCACTTTCTTTACATCGAGAAAGCTCAACCTTTGACAGAGCCGATCATAACGCCGGTCACAAAGTACTTTTGGACAAAGGGATAGGCGATCATCATGGGCAGGATGGCGATGACGATCACGCAGTATTTGATCAGCGCCTTGGTCTGGTTGATGAGGCCTGCGTCTGCGGCGTCCGCCTCGATCACACTGTTGGTTTCCGCAATGACGATCTCCCGCAGCCAAAGCTGCAGAGGGTACAGGTCGCGATCCTTGATATACAGCGCGCTATGGAACCATGAATTCCAGTGCTGCACAATATAGAACAGTGTGACAACAGCCAGAATGGATTTGCTTACCGGCAGAATGATCTGTACCAGGATCCGAACATGGCCTGCACCGTCGATCTGAGCCGCCTCTGTCAGCGCATCGGGAATATTGTCAAAAGAAGTGCGCATGATCATGACGTTGAAAACGGAGACACACAGGGGCAGTACGATGGCCCAGACCGTATTGAGCATTTTCAGATCCCGAATGACCATATAGGTGGGGACCAGACCGCCGTTGAAAAGCATCGTGAAGGTGATGAAAAAGTTGATGGGTTTCTTGAGCATCAGATCTTTTCGAGAAAGACCATAGGCGGCCAGACAGGTCAGCACCAGCCCGATGGCGGTGCCAAGGATCACATAGTAAACGGTGTTGAGATAGCCGCGAAGAATGTAGCTGGTTTTGAATACTTTTTCGTACCCAAGGAACGTCCATTGACCAAGGGGCCAAAGCACAGTCCCCCGGTTGGCGTTCAGCAGCGTCGGTTCGCTCACGGAGCAGCAGATTACATGCCAGACGGGGATCAGACAGGCCAGCGCGATCAGCGAAAGAATGATCGTATTGAATACGCTGAAAATTTTTTCACCACGTGTACGCATCATGTCCTATTTCCTCCTTACCACAGGCTGGTGTCCGCAGCTTTGCGGCTGATCGCGTTGGTCAGCACCACGAAGATCAGATTGACGACGGAGTTGAACAGCCCCACCGCCGCACCGAAGCTGTAGTCGGAACCCTTTGCCAGAGAAACACGATAAACATAGCTGGTAATGACGTCGGCTGTTTCGTAGGTGGCGGAAGAATACAGCAAAATGATCTTCTGATAATTGACGCTCATGAAGCTGCCGATTTTCAGGATCAGCATGACGATACAGGTGGAGGCAAGTCCGGGCAGCGTAATGTGCCAGGTCTGCTTCCAGCGGTTGGCACCATCGATGCGGGCCGCTTCGTACAGCTCCTGGTCGATGGAACCCAGCGCGGCCAAATAGACGATGGCTCCGTATCCGAGGCCCTGCCAGATGCCGGAGAAAACGAAAATTTCCTGAAAGTAGGACGGGTTCGTCAAAAGAGATTCCTGTTTGCCGGAAAACAGACCCACTAACCGGCTGATGGCGCTGCCCTCCTGCGTAAAGTCCATCACCATGCCGCAAACGACGACCAGAGAAATAAAATAGGGCAGGTAAGAGACTGTCTGAACCGTCTTTTTGAAATAACGGTTGTGGACTTCATTCAGCAACAATGCAAAAATAATGGTGGCAGGAAAAGAATAAAGGATATCCTTCAGACCGATCATCAGCGTGTTGCGCAAAAGACGGCCGAAATAGATGCTGTTAAAGAAACGCTCGAAATTATCAAAGCCCACCCACGGACTTTTGAAAAAACCCAGCTTGATCTTGAAATTTTCGAAGGCCATTAGAAGACCGGCCATCGGCAGATAATTGAAAATAAAAAAGAAGGCGATTACCGGCAGCAGCATCAGGTAAACGACCCAGTTGCGGCGCATGTCGTTTTTCAACCGCTGCCCAAAGGTGGATGGCAGGACGGCGGCGTTGGACTTGGTGGTCATAAATGGCCCTCCTTCAAAGGATCGCGCCGGTTGGCGCGGAAACAGGGGCGGATGCGGCTGACCCAAACCGGTGCAGCCGCATCCGCTGCGGATCGAATGATTTTAACGAGCGTTGTAGCGGTCCAGCGCCTGCTGTTCGATCGCCAGCGCCTGATCGATTCCCATATCGAGGATCTTCTGGCGGAAGGTCTCAAAGGTGTAAGTGCTGGTGCCCATGATCATCTTGGTGGTTTCTTCCAGTACGAAAGTGTTGATGTCTTCCATCAGCACGCTCATCTGACGGTTTTCATCAGCGGTGGGGGTCAGTTTATCGGGCATGACCCAATCGTCCTTTCCGGAGACCCACGCCTGCTGGCTTTCCAGCTGCACGGGAGTCCAGGAACCCATGACGCGGGTGTAGTCCTCGTACAGGCAGTTGACGGTGGTGTACTTGCAGCGGGCCTGATTTTTGGTGATGCCCTCTTCGTTGTGATTGATGAGGTCGCCCCAGTGCAGGTTGCCGTTCTCATCCTTTACGTAGGACTCGCCTTCCCGCAGGCCGTAGTTGAAGATCCAGGCATAATCGGGGTTGTAGAAGATATCCAGCCATTTCACGGCGATTTCGGGATATTCGCAGTCGGCGGACACGGCAATGCAGTCGGATTTCACGATGGTGTCGGGATAACGCAGATGGGTCTCATCGCCTGCGCTGACCACGGGATGGGTCACGCCTACCAGATTGAAATCGGGATTGGTGGCGCCGCAGCTGACGTAGTAGTCGGTGCCGCTCCAGGAGGCGAAGGTGGCCCACGCGCCGATGCGGTCGTTCAGCACCAGATCCTCCGGAGGCTCAGCGGCAGTGCTTTGCAGGGCGAAGTCGGGATAGATCAGGCCTTCCTTGTACCACTGCGCCATCATATTGACATACTCGCCATAGCCATCCTCGATGGGGCCGAACTTGGCTACGCCATCCTGCTGGAAGAAGGTACGGCTCACGCCATAACCGGCCATCCAGCCATCTTTATCGCAGGAACCGGCGTAGTTCAGCAGCAGAGGATATTCCACGCCCAGTTCCTTGAAGGCGGTCAGCACTTTGTGCCAGTCTTCATAGGTGACAGGAGCATCCAGACCAGTCTTGTCCAGAAAATCCTTGCGCAGGGCAGGGCCGAAGTTGCACTGTTTGCCGTCCCCGCTGTAGATGAAATTAAAGCTCCAGCGCAGACCACTGTCGGTGGCGGTATCTTTGGCGATGGTGGGATTGTCCGCCATCAGCTTCATATAGCTGGGGGCATACTGTTCCATCAGATCATTCAGGCGAAGATAGTAACCGTCCTCGACGGCTGCTTCAGCGCCTTCGGCATAGGCGTAGGTGTCATTGTTGAAAACCAGATCGGGCAGACGGTCGTCGGCAAACAGCAGATTGAAGGATTCGGCCTCGGTGCTGTTGGCGGGGTGGATAAATTCCACATGGACGTTGGTCTGTTCTTCCAGCCACTTGAACACATCGGTATCGGCAAAGGAAGAAATGCCGTCCGAGAAGAACGTGGCCTGATTGATGGGATACCAGCAGGTCAGGGTGACCTTTTCATCCGTCAACCAAAGGTCGCCTTTTTCGTTTTCCGCCTGTACAGGCAGGGCGGAAAGCAGCAGCGTCATACACAGCATGGCGCAGAAGAATACCCGGAAGTTCTTTTTCACTGGGGATGCCTCCTTATTCGATCTTGCCTCAGCGGCAGCTCGCCGCTCCGGCGTTGACAAGAGCGTATCCCATCCCAAAAGATTTTTCAATCAGGCAAATATGCAAAAATGGTTTCTTTTCTGCCATATCCAAGGTATCAATTTGAGGTTCCCAACTATCAAAAGACGAAAAACGGCTTTTTTTCCATTGACGTAAGGTGCGTTGAGCTTCAAACTGTGTTACAATATTTGAAGAAAAATGCCGACGGGAGAGACAGCAATGACACAGAAACGGAAAAGCAGGCAGTTGTGGAAAAGCGGCTTATATCGCTCCCTCTTTTTTTCTTATGTGATCGTGCTGCTGGTGCCCATTTTGGTCAGTCCGCTGGTGCTTTATGGTGCGGGAGACGCGATCACCCGTCAGGTAGATCATGCGAACGAAACTTCCCTGACCCTGCTGCGCGATGCGGTGGATGCGCAGCTTTCCGAAATCTATACCGCTTCTTCTTATTTGCTGATCCACGAGGCCGCGTGGCGTTTGAAACAGAAGGAACATTTTACGTCGGATGATACCGCTGACCTGCGCCTTTTACAGAGTATGCTCAAACAATTTATCGGCCAGAGCCCGATCATTGCGGACATTTATTTATGCTTTCCGCTGGCGGACGCCGTATTGAGCAAAAAGGACCTGACTTACGGGCAGGGCTTTGCCTATACGGCCCAAACAGAACTGGGAATGGATTATGCCCGTTGGAAAGAGGAATTGGGTTTTTCCGGCCGCCGAAAGCACCTGATCGTGGGCGATCATGAAAATAAGGCCCGTCAGCATCTGCTGATCTATCATCAGTATAACCGAATTACCAATGAGGGCGTCTCGCCTCTGGTGATCGTAACCAATGTCAATCTGGATATGCTTCGGGGGCTTTTGCGGGATTACGGGCAAGGCGGAGCGGCTTCCTTCTCGATTGAAAACGGCGATGCGGCCATTTCCGACGGCAGCGCTTCAGCAGAGCCGAAGAAGGCTACTCTGCTGGATCGTTTATTCTACCATGGTCTGTCGGCTCGAATGGCGGGATCCAAGGTTTTGGACTGGACCTACCGATTGACTCCCGAGGCGGACGCGACGGCGCTGGGCAGCGAAATGCCGGCAGCACTGGCGGCTTATTATGTCGTGTGTTTACTGCTTGGTCTTCTTCTGGTGGGAATTTTCAGCCGAAATCATTATACGCCGGTGCAGCGGTTGACGGGGACCTTGCTGAGCAGTATGCGGCGAACCCAGCCTAACGATGGCATTGATCAGAACGAATACGCTTTTTTGGAACTGGAACTGACTCGGATGCTGCAGGAACTTCGGGATTCAGACCGGCAGATCGGCGAAATGCAGAACCTGCGCAAGGAAAAGCTGCTGCACGATATGGCGCGGGGACGGGTGGATAGCCATACGGACAAGAGACTGGAAGAATTCGGCCTAAGCGTCCGCCGATGCTCGTTTATGCTGGTCGTGTACTCAGTGGATCAGATCGATCTTCATTTGTCCTCACTGCCGGATGAAGACGCCGAAGACGATCGAACGTCGCTGGATCTGATCGATCTGGTGATCTCCAGAGTGGCGGGCAGTTTCCAACCGACGGGATGCACCACGCATCTGTTTTCCATTGACAACATGATCGCGTGCCTGCTGTTGGCAGAAGAAACGCGGCTGGAAAGCGAACAGGTAACGGAATTGGCGAACCGAGCGCTGCGTTATCTGTATGACCGGCTGGGGATCACGGCGACTGCGGCAGTTAGCGGTGTTCATGAAGAACTGACAGAAATGCCGGAAGCTTATCAGGAAGCCCGGGAAACACTAGGCTCTATGGCACTGAAGGGACAGGAACGGCAGACGAGCTGTTATGAAAAACTTCCTAATTCCTACGGTGCGGGAGACTTGGACGGGCTTACCCGTCAGACGGCGTTCCAGCAGCAGCTGGTCATGCTGAAAAAGGCCCAGGAGTATGAGCAGATGGAGCAGTGCTTCCTGAAAGAAGTGGACCGTGCCTTTGCCGGCGCGGCTGCGTTGTCGAGACGGCAATTAGAGTTGCTGCTGACACGGTATGTAGGCGTGCTGTGGGAAATCGCGGCGGAAATGCCTGAAAATACGCGGGATGTGCAGCTGGAAGAAAATCTGTTGGGATGCGGCGATATCATTACTTTGAAATGCTGCGCACAGAAATTATTCCAGAAGATGAAACAGGAAGATAATCCCAAAGAAGGAGGAGAACCGATCAGCGAACGAGACCGGCAAATTGTGGTCTATATTCAAGAGCACTATACAGACTGTAATCTGAATATCAACGCCCTGTCAGATCATTTTCATCTGACTCCTTCTTATCTGAGCAAGATCGTCCGTCGCTGTGTAGGAACGACAGCTCTGGACTACATTCAGAGCCTTCGCATCGCCAAGGCCAGAAAACTGATCAGCGGGACCGATAAATCTCTGCAGGAGATCGCTGAAGAAGTTGGCTATGGTAACAAGCTGAATATCATCCGCGCTTTTAAACGCAGCGAAGGCGTTACGCCCAGCGTATATCGAGAGCAAAACGCACGCTGATATTTCGCTGAAATCACTGGAAGAAAGGGAGCATTTCTATCATGAACACGGAAACCCTTCGTAACTACCACACGCATACGACGCGTTGCCTGCACGCCCGCAATACGGATGAGGAGTATGTCCGGGCGGCACTGGCCTCGGGCTTTAAGACGCTCGGCTTTTCCGATCATACCCCGTGGCCTTACCACGACGGCTATGTCAGCCGGATCCGAATGCCCGCCGAACAGCTGGCGGAATATGTGGAGTCTATTCGCCGACTGGAAAAAATCTACGAAGGAAAGATACAGCTGTATGTAGGTCTGGAATGCGAGGCTTTTCCTCAGTATTACGGCTGGCTGAAAGAACAAAAGGAAGCGCTTGGACTGGACTATTTGATTTTGGGCAATCATCTGTCGGATGAAAAGGAAGAAGGGCATTTCTTTTTGCAGAGTACCCGGCCGGATCAAGTGAAACAGTATACCGATATGACGCTGGCTGGAATGGAATCGGGTCTGTTTACCTATCTGGCTCATCCAGAAGTCGTCTTGAGCAATTATCCTGTTTTTGACGCTGCCTGTGTCAACATGAGCGAACAGATCTGCCGCCGCGCATTAGAATTGCGTATGCCGCTGGAATATAACCTGCAGGGGAATCACTATAGAGCCATTGGAAACTATCACGGCGTTGGCTACCCCACTACCTGCTTCTGGGAGATCGCCGCGCGGATGGGAAATGAGGCGATTATTGGTGTGGACGCCCATAACGCGGAAATGATGACATGGAGCAAGCGCTTTCAGGCTGCCCGCCAGTATTTGGAGGGTTTAGGGCTGAAAGTGTTGGATCAGCTTCCCGGAATGCCGTAAAGCTCCTAAGCACAGTAACGCTATAGAGCTATTCCGGGAAAACCCATGCGAATGTCCCTTACTATGAAAAAATTTTTCGATGGTACCTTTTTTCGCAAACAAAAAACTTTTCTGCTGTCTTGCCGCTTGAACGGTCAAAGTCAGCCTGCATTTGGGGAAAAACGGACTCATGGCAGTAATCCATATCATACTGCCATGAGTCCTCGTTGACTTTACTTCTTTTTGTGAAAATCCATAGTGAAATATTTTGGCGAATCCAGTAAACCATGATACAAGAGACGCAGCCCTCTGCCGGGTGCAGTAGCGGGCGCATTTGCACCTGATAGAGAGCCGCTTCACCCCCGGCGCTCCAACTCAAGCCGGAGTGCCGGAAAGCCGCTATGACTTTACTTCATTTCCATGCCGACGTGACCAAACTTTGCACCGTTCAGTGTCACAGCGGAAACCGCCGTTTCGGCAAGCGTGCAGCGATAGGCACGGCCGATCAGAGAACCGATTTCGGACTTGGCAATGTCAGCCGCCGCCGTGATCGTGCCGGAAGCCGTGCAGTCGGAAATGTCATAACTGTGCACTTGTAGGTTTGTCAAACATATTGGACAGTGAACTTTGAGAGCGACGTCCAGCGGAGGGGTCTCATGGGCAAGTTGTTAGAACGGTGGTTATGGACGACGAGTTGCTTTGCAAAGTCATCCAGAGAATAAAAGGCGTGACAGGAGTAAAAGCGCTTCTGATCCTCGCGATGGCTGCGCTCGACCTTGCCGTTATGGCGTGGCGAATAAGGACGGATCAGCTTATGTCGGATACCAAACACTGTTATAATCTATCAAAGGTTCCAGCGTGTCAGACTGTTTTTTAGAACGAGAGGGGGAGTGTTATGCTTTATTTAGTAGTTGCCTTCATCAGACTCAAAACTGACATCTAGCAAAGTTTTTATTTTATCGCTTTTGATTCGGTTGCATGTGCGATGCGTTAATTGAGCATTTTCAATCGAGGTTGGACCACCTTTTGAGAAGGGGATGATGTGATCAACTTCGCAGTCTTCTATGGTTAGAATTTTATTTCCACAAATTGCACAAACGGGATTGCGGTGAAAGAGCTCCTGGCGAATGCTTTCATCAAAGGTGCGAGGCATATCTATCTCACAAGGGTCTATGCAGCCAGTAATGATATTGATGACTTTCGTGATTCTACTGCGCACACGACGTCCTGCATTGGTTCCGACATAAACATTTTCACGGTACTCTGCATCGTTTTCTTTCATGTTGAAAATGCCATCCCGAATTTTATCGGCATGTTGTAGAAGCGAACGCTTCGGAAAAAGTGAAAAAGGAATTACGATAGAATCATAAACAGCGCCATTAAACTTACTTGCACGTTCACCATGAAAGAAAAACGCTTCGCAACCGAGAACCTGTTTGATGGTATCCATAACTGAACGGTATTGATTTTCCATCTCATAAATTTCATCGTCAGAATCATTTTGGTGCTTGGTCATAAACTGATTCATGGTATTCTTAAAAGTACCTGAAATATGATAAAAATCACGCATTGCAAAAAAACGCAAGATACGTTCTTCGAATTCCATACGTGAGTTATCGGTATAATGGAAAAGAGCTTTCACGTTTTCATCGGTATCGGCAATGCGCCGTAACATTGAATTAAAACTGCCACGGAAAATACAGTTACGAACCTCCTGATCCTTCAGTTTTACTGCACCGAGGTTCAGTCGGGAAAAAATTTCATATTTAAGCTCCTGAGAATCGCGGTCGAGGCAAATGGCTTTGAGAGATTTTGCCCGGAGTCGGCGCTGCATGGGTTTATCCAGATCACGAAAAAAAAGGCCGTTTAAGGCGCTCAGGGTGGTCAGACCACATAAAGAAAAATCATTTTTCAAATAGCGGGTAAAAGACATAATCCGCTGTTGACCATCAATAACGGAATAAATTCCATCATCTTCCTCGCATAAATAAATGATGGGGATCGGAATGCCGATTAAAATAGACTCAACCAGCAATGATGCTCGTTTATCATCATACACATAGTTACGCTGATATTCGGGATTGACAATAATATCATTAGCATCAACCATCTCTCGAAGTTGCGACAGTGTGATATCTTTTGTTTCTGTATGAACGACAAGCTGATCCAATTCATCAGCTTTCATAAGTATCTCTCCTCAAAAAAACCTGGCAAGCAAGCTTGCCAGGCATGTGGTGGTCGCAACAGGACTCGAACCTGTGACCCCATCGATGTGAACGATGTGCTCTACCAACTGAGCCATGCGACCATTCATTGTACACCGTCTTCCGACGACGTCATTAATCATAACACAGGCTTTTGGAAAAGTCAAGCATAAAAATCCCATTTTGGCATTTTCTTCGTAAAGAAGTGATCCGTTCTGGTCAGCCCCAAAGACAGACTAAAGCATTCCATTGTGAAAGTGCAGGAAGCGATGCCCTCTGCCGGGGGTTTTAGGAAGTCAAACCCATATGCGGCTCTGCTTACGAGCATACGATTCCATCGTGTATCGTCGGCTTCCCCTGTCGGACGATCTCTCAGAAGAGCAAAGGCATCCTCGATCGTAGGAAATCCTCCCTGCAGTTTATATCATCGGTCAGTGCGACCGCTCTTTCTCCTTTTTATTTTACGCAGTTGCCCGTCTTTCCAAAGAGAACCTCCTGCCACAGAGCCGGTTCTGTGACAGGAGGCTTTTTCTTTCCTTTTGTAACGATTGGATCAGAACAGCTTCTTACTTTCCGTAAGTGGCCGCCAGCGTTTTCAGCACATCCGCGGCGCTGGTCGTGTCGCCAGCGTGAATATGGGCCTGCAGAGCGTTTACCAGATCGGTAGTAAACGCCTGATCACCCGGATAATTGAAGCCCTTGGCTTCGGCAATGTATTCGTCGATCACGGCCAGTGCGGGATTGGCAGCCTGGAATACCGGCAGCGCCGCTTCCATGCAGGGACGGTCGCCCATGAGCTCCGCACGCTTCTCCTGAGACTCCTGACGGGCCATATAATAGGCCACCTGCGCAGCCAGATCTTCATTCTCGCCGTCCGCGATCACAGCCGCACCATAGGAATGAAGCGTGCAGCCGGTCTTGCCGTTTCCGCCGGGGAAGGGAATGAACACATAGTTCGTATCCGGGGCAGATTCCCGCATCAGGTTCACATACCAGGTTCCCGCAGTGGTCATAGCAGCCTTGCCGGCAGCGAAAACTTCGCCGTCCCAGCCCAGCCCCAGCGTGCGGGGAGCGGCGGCAACTCCCTCGTCAAACATTTTGAAGACAAAATCCAGACCGTCGATGTTCTCCTGACGGTCGATGTCATGGGTGCCGTTCCAGCCGCCGCCGAACGCGTTCAGATACTGCGTAGTCGCGAACAGCGAGCCGTCGTGAATGCACAAACCCACCACGCCGTCCTTCGTCAGGGTCTTGGCGGCTTCATACACTTCTTCCATGGTAGTCGGGTAATCGCCCAGACCGGCAGCGTTCCATAGATCCACATTGATGGCGAACAGAGCGGGAGCAGCGGTCATGGGGATCCCATATTGCACGCCTTCGTAGTTCCATGCCTGCACGGCGTTTTCGGCATAGCCGGTCAGATCGAAGCCATAGCTGTCCAGCGGCGCCAGCACGCCGTTGTCGATCAGCTGCAGATGCCGTTCGTTGGTGGCCACGACCACATCGGGAGCAGTACCGGCCACGAACTGACCGGGCAGCTTCTCGTAGAAATCATTGGCGCTGGGATACTGCACCTTTTTGACTTCCTTTACGCCGGGAATCGCTTCCAGAACGCCCTCCAGCGCGGCGTCGATGGCCTTGTCCTCGCCGGAAGAACCCCAGAAACCAACGGTAATGGTGGCGCCCTCCTCCGCGCCGGCGGTCACGCACAGACCCAGTGCCATCAGAAGAGCCAGAAACAGGGAAACGATTTTCTTGGTTGCCATGAGATGAGCCTCCTTTAGGTTGATTGGTAAGGTTAGCATAGAACTTTACCGGCCGCTTTTCATTACAGAAATTTGCTATTTCTATAAAAAAACGGATTTTGCAGGCCGTCAGCGCTTTCCACTGTTTCGGTATTGATTCGGGGTCATGCCGCACAGCTTCTTAAAGGTATTGTTGAAGTGGACCGGCGAGCTGAAGCCGCACTGTTCGGCAATTTCATAGTATTTCAGATTGGTGGTCAGGATCAGCTTCCGCGCTTTTTCAATCCGCTGGCGGATCATGTAGCGGGAAAAGGATTCGCCCACTTCTTCGGAAAAAATATGACTGAAATAACCGGCGCTGATCCCCAGCCTGCCCGCCACATCTTCCAGTGAAGTCTTTTCCCGAAGATCGTGATTCATCAGGAGAAGCGCCTGTTTTACCAGATAGCTGTATTCCTTTTCCCCTTCGGAACGCTGCAGCGAAGAGAGCTGATGCAGCATTTCCGCAATGCTGGCGCAATCATCGCCTTCCAGCGCCGCCGCTCCCGGATACATCTCGTCCAGCCGGGTCAGAGACTCGCGAAGGGTTTCCAGAAACGCCTTGCGGTCGATAAAATTTTCTCCCTGTGCGGCCAGCCATTTTCGAAGGACGGCCTCTATCTTTTCCGGCTCGTCCGCTTCCTTCAGCCGGCAGGCCAGCGAACCAAGCTCCGCCTCCTGCCGGGGATGGAGTATGCCCTCCCAAAACAGCTTTTTATCGGGATAGAACCAGCTCTGCTCCAGAAGCTGGCAGGCCCGTTCATAGCCCTGATTCAGTTTCTCCGGCGGATAGGCGTTTCGGTATACGACGATCACGGCGTCTGCCTCCAGCATCCGTTCAAAATGAAAAGCCAGCTTTCTGACCATGCCATTCAGCTGCTCCTCCAGCTTCCGGGCGCTCGGCTCTCCCGAGCAGGTAAACAGGAGATGGCACAGATACGGCTCCGTATACAGCAGCTCCCATTCATCCTGATTCTGCAGCACCTCCCGGACGATAGCGTCTACGGCCCGGAAAAACACATGCAGGTCGCTTCCCCGGTATCGGGCCACAAGGCTTTCCCAATGCCGGAACGAAAAGGTCAGGATATAAATTCCGTTCGGCTTGAACCGAATATGATGGTTCTCGCAACCCCGCAGAAACATTTCCCGGTCCGTACAGCCCATGCGAAGAATGTTTCGAAGAAAATTGTCCTTGTATTGCTGAGCTGTCTGTTCTTCCTCCAGAAGCCGTTTTTCTTCGGCCGTCTCCGTCTGCCGGGCGCTCAGCTTTTTCAGATATTGAGAAAAGCTTTCCTCTGCCAGATCGTTTTTCAGCACATAATCGTCCGCCCCCAGCCGAAGCGCCTGCTGCACCAGGCGAAATTCATCATGGCAGGTCAGCATGGTCACATGCCCGGAATAGCCCCTCTGCCGAATTTCCTTCAATACCTCCATTCCGTCCAGTCCGGGAATGGTAATATCCAAAAATACCGCATTCGGCTGTTTTTGCATAATCATCTGGACGGCGGAAGCGCCGTTGTCCGCCTCGCCCACCACCGTATACTTTCCTTCCTTTTCCGCAATGGTTTTCAGGCCCATCCGGACATAGGATTCATCGTCAACGATCGCTATCCGAAACATCTTCCGCCTCCAAAACCGGAATTTCCACCCGCACGACGGTATACGCTCCTTCTTCGCTGCGAATGGATATGCCATATTCTTCACCGAATACCAGTCGGATCCGCTGCTGAATGTTATACAGCCCGATCTTCATCATGCCCTTTCCCTTGAGGTGCTTCTGATGAAGGACCTCTTCGATCCGGGCGGGCGACATGCCCGCGCCGTTATCCTGCACCTCATAAACGATCCGGTCCGGCTCACGGCGGATCTGGACGCGAATTTCAATGGAACGTTCCACAAGGTCCAGACCGTGAAAAATACTGTTTTCCACCAGCGTCTGAAGAATGTATTTTAAGGTGCAGCAGTCCAGCGCCGCCTTGTCTACGTCGTAGCGGATGCGGAACCGGTCAAAATAGCGCAGGGAAAGGATCTCCGTGTAATACCGCATCATGTCCAGTTCCTTGCGGATCGGGATCTTTTCACTTTTTTCCCGCACGGCAAAGGAGAGAAGCTGCGAAAATGCGTTCAGCGCCTGTTCGATGGTCCTGACTCCCTGAATAACCGCCATCCATTTGATCGTGTTGAGGGTATTGAGCATAAAATGAGGCGAGATCTGAGCCTGAAGCGCCTGATATTCGGCCTCCATCTTTTCCCGCTCCTGCAGCTTCACCTGCCGGATGAGCTGTTCGGTATTGATGATCATTTTATTGAAGGAATCGCATACCTCGGCAAATTCACCGCCTGTCTCCACCTTAGCCCGAACGGACAGGTCCCCGGCGCGCACCTCCTTCATAAGCTGGTTGATCTCGCTGATGGGTTTCATGCTGTTGCGGGTGATCAGTTCCGTAATAAAGGGGATCAGCGCCCCGAACGCGCCGGTCAGGAGGATCATGGTCAAAAGCGTCCGGCGGATATTTTGCTTCAGCTGATCCTTTGGAGCCAGACTGGTCAGGGAAAAGCCGAACTGCCGGGACCGGCTGGACACCGTCACGCGGCTGGGGCGCAGGCGTTCCAGCGCTTCCCGCCATTCGCCGGACGGCAGCGAGGTATACAGCAGCTCCTCGGCCTCGCTGAGAAGCACCACCTGCGTGTCTTCATCGCCCTCCAGGATGTTCTTCAGATCCCGGGCGGCAATGTCCACACGGATCAGGCCCAGCGGCTGCTGGCCGATGGGATCCATCAGCAGCCGGCCCACGGAGATTACCGGTTCTTCGCCCGGGTACAGATCATCTTCCCGCAGGGGAAAAATCAGCGCCTGACGGCCGTTGGTCTGCCGAAGCCGCTGAACCCATTCCGCCTCCCGGGGATCGCCGGGCAGCAGCCCCTTGCCGCTCCGCTGTTTTGTATAAGCGGTCTCCGTATGAAACCCGAACAGGGTAATGGAATAAACATATTCGTTTTCATAAAACATCTCGGTATACAGCCGGGCGTTTACCGTTTCGTAGTCCAGATATTGCTGATAGCCCGTCTGCGCCTGACGGTAATCCTCCGCGCTTTTTCGCAGGATGGACAGGATGGTATTGTCAAACAGGGGTTTTTCCGTGATGGTGGCCATGGTGTTCATTAGGCTGTCCATCGTCATCAGCTTCTGTTCGCCGACGGAACGGAGAGAGTCCTCCATGTCCCTGCGGTAGGTCTGGATCGTCGAGCCGAGAATAATGGCGGTATAGATCGCCACCATGGCGGCCATGATCCCTACCATGGAAATTTTGATCCGGGTCTTCAGCTTCATGGAACCCCTCCTGTTTTACAAGATCCGCACCATCCCAAGATGCATTATAGCAGATTCGCCGTGCGGCTTCATTATGGAATGACGCTGTTTCTTCACAAAATCTGCTGAAAGGAAGGCTTTCCCCACTGCTCCAGCCTTCTCCACCGCGAAATCAGCGAATTTTCTTAAGAAATAGCAGAATTCTGTAATGAAACCCCCGCGCTGCCGGTTTATTCTTATTTCGGAATGAATTCTATCAAATAACGGACCCGCGCCAGCGCGGGCGTATTGGGGGAACGTGCGGGCATGAGAAAAAAAGCGAAGCAACAGAAAACACGATTCCGGGAAGCGGTTTCCAGAAATGAAAAAGCGGCCGGTTGGATCTTCATCCTCCCTGCGACGGTCTGTTGGCTGATCTGGTTTTTATATCCTTTTCTGCAGTGCGTGGGCATGAGCTTTCTGGATTACAACTACCTCAAACCCAAAGCCCGGGCCTTCGTGGGGCTGGACAACTATATCCATATGTTTCAGGATCCCAAATTCCTGCTGGCGCTGAAAAATACGCTGTGGTTTGTCGCCGTCACCGTACCAGTGGTCACAGTACTGGCTTTGGCGTTGGCACTGATCCTGAACAGCAGCTTCCGGGGCCGCGGCGTTTTCCGCACCATCAGCTTTATCCCCTACACGATCTCCGGCGTGGCCGTGGCGACGGTCTTCATGCATCTGTTTGTCAAGGATAGCGCCGTGACCGTCTTCTTTTCCCGGCTTGGCGTTGAAAACGTCACATGGTATGCCAGCATTCATCTGGTGATGCCCTTCATCTCCATCCTGTTCATCTGGCAGATGGTGGGATTCTATACCGTCTACTATCTGGCGGGAATTCAGACCATTCCGGCGCAGGTCTATGAAGCCGCCGTCATCGACGGGGCCGGAAAGTGGAAAACCTTCCGCTATATCACGCTTCCCCTCCTAAAGCCTACCACCTATCTGGTGGTCGTTTACGCCATCATCCAGGCCTTCAAGGTTTATGACCAGATCGCCGCCATCTGCGGCGGCGCGGGCGGCGGACTTGGCTCCCCGGCAGGCGCTTCCTCTACCTTGCTGACGTATTTCTATATGAACAGCTTCAATTACTATAAGGTCGGCTACGGCTGCGCGGTAGCCATTGTACTGCTGCTGATCATTGTCGCCGTCAACCTGATCCAGAATCGGATCACCGATTCCGGCGATCAGGATTGAGAAAGGAGCGTTGACCCATGAGCAAAACTGCAAAACTTCCGTTTCGGCTCCTGATCCTGATCCTGGGAGCGGTGTTTGTGGTTCCCCTTCTCTACGCCCTGTATAACTCCTTCCTGCCTCTGGACAAGGTCGAAAGGCTGGTTTCGCCGGATCAGTTCACGCTGAGCGTCTATCAGGATCTTTTTACGAATTATCCTGTTTTCGTCTGGCTGAAAAATACGGTGATCGTAGCGGGCCTGACCCTGCTCTCCCAGCTGTGCATCACCGTTCCGGCAGGCTACTCGCTGGCAAAGCTGCGGTTTCCCGGCCGGAGCGTCGTTTTTACGATCGTCCTTCTGACCATGATGGTGCCCTTTCAGGTGCTGCTGACGCCGCAGTATATCATGATCACCCGGCTGGGCTGGAACGATACCCTCGTCGGCCTGATCGTCCCCTATATGATGAACACGCTGTATATCTTTATGTCCCGGCAGTTTTATCTTTCCTTCCCCGGCGATCTTCTGGAAGCGGCGCGGGTAGACGGGCTCGGCTTCTTTCGGAGCTTTTTCCACATTGTGCTTCCCCTGTCCAAGCCCATTGTGGCCACGGTGACGATCTTCAACTTTGTGCAGAGCTGGAATTCGTATATGGTGCCCTCCACCTTTGTCATGAGCGAGGAGCGCTTCACCATGGTCGTGGGTCTCAACACCCTGAAGGACACCTATTTTAACCGGCTGAACCTGACGATGGCGGGCGTGGTCGTGACCTGTCTGCCGCTGCTGATCCTGTTTCTCTTTCTCCAGAAGCATCTGATCCGCGGGATCGCCTCGGAGGGCATCAAAGGCTGAGAGGCCAAAGCCCGTCTCTGACTTTCCCGCCGTTTTTGGCCGCAAAAGCGCTCACGCCCAAAAGAACCTGGGCATGAGCGCTTTCTGATTTCTGTTCCGCAAACAAAGACCGCCGCAGAAGGCAGAACTGCAGCGATCCTGCAGCCGTTCTCGCCGTATACCGGGCAGACGGAGGCCGTTTTCTGTCCGAACAGGCTGCATTCCATCGTCTGGCACTCGAGGGCGCCTTTTTTGCCGCAGCCCTTGCGCTACCAACTGAGCCATACGACCAATTCATTGTGAGCCGTCTTCCGACGACGTTGCCAGTCATCATAAAGGCTTTTGGAAAAGTCAAGCATAAAACGAGTATCCGAAAATTTTTTGAAAAAGGGAAAAGGAACATTGCAAAGCCCCTCCGGCCATGGGAAAACAGCCGGAGGGGCAAAAAGCTTATTTCTTGTGGTAGAGCTTGTGACTTTGGTATTTGGCGTCGCAGGTGACATTCACCTTCAGGCGGCGGAAAATGTTGCTGTCCACCTGCGGAAGAATGACGGTGGAGTGCGCCTCGCAGCCCGCCAGCAGGGGAAGCTGCTGCATGGCCAGCGCGGCGGTCTCGTTTGTGGCGGCGCAAATGGACAGCGCTACCAGCACTTCGTCGCTGTGCAGCCGGGGATTGTGGTTGCCCAGATAGTCGCACTTGAGGGACCGAAGCGGACTGATGACGGTGGGGGAGATCAAACGGATCTTCTTGTTGATGCCGGCCAGTTTTTTCAGCGCGTTCAGAAGCACTGCGGCGGACGGGCCCAGCAGGCTGGAGGTCTTGCCGGTGACAATGGTGCCGTCCGGCAGCTCCAGCGCCAGCGCGGGGGCGCTGGTCTCCTCGGCCCGCTGACGGGCAGCGGCGATCACAGGACGCATTTCCGGGTTCAGCCCCGCCTTCTGATAGATCATTTTCAGCTTGTCTACTTCGCTCTGCTCCGTGTGACCCTCCACCAGCAGGCAGCGGGCCGCAAAGTAGCGGCGGATGATCTCCTGATGGGCGGCTTCCCGGCAGACTTCGTCGTCAATGATGCAGTTGCCCGCCATATTTACGCCCATGTCCGTGGGGGATTTGTAGGGCGAAGTGCCGTAAATGCGCTCGAATACGGCCTTCAGCACGGGGAAGATCTCCACGTCCCGGTTATAGTTGACGGTGGTCTCACCGTAGGCTTCCAGATGGAAAGGGTCGATCATGTTCACGTCGTCCAGATCGGCGGTGGCGGCTTCGTAGGCGACGTTCACCGGGTGGTTCAGGGGAAGATTCCAGATGGGGAAGGTCTCGAACTTGGCATAGCCCGCCTGAACGCCCCGCTGGTGCTCCTTGTACAGCTGGCTCAGACAGACGGCCATCTTTCCGCTGCCCGGGCCGGGAGCCGTTACCACCACCAGGGGACGGGTCGTTTCTACATATTCATTGCGGCCGAAACCGTTGTCGCTGACGATCTGTTCCACATCGTAGGGATAGCCCTCAATGGTAAAATGGCGGAATACCCGCACTCCAAGGTTTTCCAGCCGCTGCTTGAACAGGACTGCGTTGTGCTGGTCGTTCCAGCGGGTCATGACCACGCTGCTTACGTACAGGCCGATGCCGCGGAACGCGTCGATCAGCCGCAGCACGTCCGCGTCGTAGGTAATACCAAGGTCGCCCCGTACCTTGCTTTTTTCAATATCATCCGCGTTGATGACAATGACCAGTTCGGCCTGATCCTTCAGATTCAGCAGCATCCGCACCTTGCTGTCGGGCAGAAAGCCGGGAAGCACCCTGGAAGCGTGATAGTCGTCAAAGAGCTTGCCGCCGAATTCCATGTAGAGCTTTCCGCCGAAAGTGTCGATGCGCTGGCGGATACGCTCGGACTGCATGGCCGTGTATTTGTCATTGTCAAACCCGATCTGCATATGTATCTTTCCCCTTTCCAGTGTACAACCCATCTTATCATGACATTTTTCGGAAGACAAGGGAAAGATTTGACGAAAACGGAGAAAGTTTCCGGGTGGATGGGCGGCGAAAGAAATGCTATAATGCAGAAAAAAGGAAAAGGAGAGATTCCTGTGCCGTGCTTCGAAAGCGAACATTACCGTTTCCACTATTCGGCGGGCAGCTTTGCAGAAAAACATATCCGGGAGCTCGCCTTGCGGCAGGAAAAATGCTTCGCCTACATCTGCCGGGTGCTGCAGGTGAAACCGGACCGGAAACTGCAGTATTTCCTTTGCGAAACGCCGGAGGAGGTAGGGGCGTATTACGGCGATGAGGAACCATGCGACGGGTTTGCCCGGGAACCCGACCGAATCTATGCCGTGTACAATGAGCGCTGCCGCTGCGACGGGTTTCATGAGGACGCACACTTGATCAGCTTTTTTCTCCATAAGCCGCCTCAGGCCGCTGTCCGGGAGGGATTGGCCATGGCCTTTGACCGGCAGTGGTGGGGAATCTGTAATTTCGAATGGGCGTTGTATTACCGAGAAGAAAACCGATTGCCGCCTTTCAACTGCCTTCTGGAAAACGAACGCTTTTTTGCTTTGGACTGCGGATTAAGCTATCCTATCGTAGGGGCGTTTACCGAATATCTTCTGCTGACCTACGGAACGGAACGCTACCGGCTCTTCTGGCAGAAGGAAAACGGCGGGGAAGAAGGGTTCCGGAAGGCCTATGGCAAAACAACGGGCGAACTGAGCCGGGAGTTTGAACAGTACTTGACCCTGTTTTCGCTGGACGGCGGCGTAAGGGAACGGATCGCGGCGAAATTGAGCGGAGCGCCCGCTTCTCCGGGTTGACAAGCAGGGAAGGGAATGTGTATAATTTTTTCATCTGCGCATGGCGCGGAATGGGAATGAGGTGTAGGAAATGTTGACGAAGATTCCGAAGGGAATGAAGGACGTGCTGCCCGCGGAAAGCGCCCGCTGGCGCGCGGTAGAGAAGGAATGCCGTCAGGCGGCACTGCTGGCCGGATACCGGGAGATCCGTACCCCGGTTCTGGAGCATACGGAGCTGTTCGCCCGCTCGGCCGGCGAAAGCAGCGACGTAGTGCGCAAGGAGATGTATACCTTTAAGGATAAGGGCGACCGCAGCGTGACCCTGAAGCCGGAAAGCACGGCGGGCACGGTGCGCGCATTTTTGGAAAGCGGCCTGTACGCTCAGGCGCTGCCCATGAAAATGTACTATATCAACGCGCCCCACTTCCGCTATGAAGCCCCCCAGTCCGGGCGGCTCCGGGAGCATCATCAGTTCGGCATGGAGTGCTTCGGCGCGTCCCAGCCCTCGGCGGACGCGGAGCTGATCGTGCTGGTGGTGGAACTGCTGGGCAAGCTGGGGCTGGAAAACCTGTCCGTGCGCATCAATTCCATCGGCTGCCCCAACTGCCGCCCCGCGTATCAGCAGCATTTCAAGGAATATCTGAACGCACGGCGGGAGAAGCTGTGCAAGTCCTGTCAGGAGCGGATGGACATCAACCCCATGCGCACGCTGGACTGCAAGGAAGCCGCCTGCAAGGAAGAACTGAAGGACGCGCCTGTGATGATGGATCACCTCTGTGATGAGTGCCGTGCGCACTTCGAAGCGCTCAAGGGCTATCTGGAGGCGGCGGGCATCCGTTATACGGTGGATCCCCGCATCGTGCGCGGGTTGGACTACTACACCAAGACCGTGTTCGAGATCATTACCGACACCCCCAACGGCGAGCTGACCGTGTGCGGCGGCGGCCGGTATGACGGACTGGTGGAGGAGATCGGCGGACCGTCCATTCCGGCGGTGGGTTTCGGCATGGGCATCGAGCGGGTGCTGATGCTGCTGGATCAGCAGAACAGCCAGAAGCTGGCCGTGGAGGACGAACGCCCGCAGGTGTTTGTGGCCTGCCTGAATCAGAGCCTGTCGAAGAACGCTTTCCTTTTGATGGAGCAGTTCCGCCGGGCGGGGCTTCGGGCGGACATGGATCACCAGGGCCGCAGCCTGAAAGCGCAGTTCAAGTACGCCGATAAGCTGGGCGCACAGTACGTGGCCGTACTGGGCGACGACGAAGTAGCCAAGGGCGTGGTCAAGCTGCGCAATATGCAGACCCGGGACGAATGGGAATCTCCGCTGAAAACGGCCCCGGAGGATCTGAAAGCCCATCTGGAAAAATAAGCCGGATCGTTACAGGCTGTATTTGTAAATCCGGGCAGACACGGGGATGGCGAGCCGTTCCGGGAAAATGCTGACTTTGGGTGTTTTTCCCCGGAAAGCGCTCCCTTCGCCGGCGCCTCGCCGGGTTGTCAAGCGCTGAAATATCTGGTATACTATCCTTCGGGTATGCGCACCGGCGCGCCCGTGAGGAAACAGACCACAGGAGGTGTCTATCATGGCCCCCAAAAAGGATAATTTGCCCCTGACGCTGGAACAGGATCAGGACTCTACCGGAACCATCACCTACGCCAATGAAGTGGTGGCCGTCATTGCAGGCGTCGCCGCCAACGAAGTGGAAGGCGTTGCCGGAATGTGCGCGGCCAGCGGGATTTCCGAGGTGTTCTCCCGCAACACCAAGAACGTCACCCGCGGCATCAAGGTGGAGCTGGGCACGGAGGAAGTCTCCGTGGATATTTACCTGATGATCGAATACGGCACGCCCATCCAGACGGCCGCCCAGAACGTGCAGGAAAACGTTCGCAAGGCCATTGAGACCATGACCGGCCTGCACGTGGTGCGGGTGGACGTGCATGTACAGGGCGTCAGCTTCGAAAAGGAAAACAAGGACACGCAGGCGGGGCTGGACGAGCTTCATTCCAGCGTGGCGGAAGTGGCGGCGCAAAAGCCGGCGGGCCATGTGGAATTTGAAGGCGAACCCACTCCGGCGGAGTCCCACAACACGCCTGATCCCGAACCGATCGACGTGAAGGATGAAAACGAGCCCGAAGAAGCCTGACAAACGACGGCAAAGCAATACCGGCCCAAACCGGCATTGCTTTTTGCCGTTTTTACGAATCTGACCCCATGAGGATGGGAGAGGAGGTTTTTTCCATGAGAAACAAGTTCTGGAACCGGGTGCTGGTAGCCCTGAGCGGCCTTTTTATTTTCGCCGCAGGCGTGCTTTTGTTTTTGGTCAGCTTCCTGTCGCTGTTCAGCATCAGCCTGTCTCTGGGCGGCACGGAGCTTTCCCAGCTGCTGAACGGACTGGCCGTGTGGCAGAAAATTTTGTTGATGCTGGGAGGCGTTGCCGCAGCGGCGCTGGGTCTGCACGATTTGAGTATTCCCTTTCCCAGCCGCCGGGAGCGGGGCTTCATCATGCAGCACACAGAGTTGGGCGACATGAGCATTTCCATGAACGCACTGGATACCATGGTGCGCCACTGCGTGGATCAGCATAAGGAGCTGACCGTCAAGTCCACCCGTATCAGCCGCGTCAAGAGCGGCATCGTGGTGGAGATTCGCATTATGCTGGCTGCCGGGGTGAATATTCCCCTGACGGTGAACGCCCTGCAGAAGCAGGTGAAGCAGTACATCATGTCCTGCAGCGGCGTGGAGGTCTATGAGGTGAAGGTGCTGGTGGAGACAGGCATTCCCAACGGAAAGACCCGCCACAGCAAAGAGCTGGTGCTGGAGCCTCAGGCCGCGTCGCAGCTTGTGAAGGCGGGACCCGTCAAAGAACCCGCTCAGACCGCGGAGCCTGAACCCGTCGCAGAGCCGGTGCCGGAGCCGGAAATGACTGCCGAAGAAGAAGCCCCCGCCGTCACGGCGGAGGAAGAAACTGAGAACACGCACTGGGAAGAAACCCGGGAGGAAGAAGAAAACGAGAGCCAGCCGGAAGAGACCCTTTCGGCCAGCAAAGAATAAGGAGCGTCAGTCATGGACGAGAATAAGGGATTTGCGGTCGGCACGAAAAAATGCGGTCTCCTGTGCGGCGCGATTGGCGCGCTGGCGGCTTTGTGCTGGGTGCTGTTTGGGTTTTGGAACATGATCTTCATCGCGGCGATGTTTGCCGTCGGGTATTTCGTCGGCGCGTGCGACCATAAGGCGGAGCTGTTCAAGCGCATCGTGGATCGCTTCGTTCCCAAGAAGGGCGAGTAAGCCCCGGGCGGGGAGACCCGCCCTTTTATGCGAAACTGCGACAAAAGAAATGGAGTGTTGAATCGAATGGCGCGTTCATTGGCCAGACGGGCTGCCATGCAGCTTCTGTACGAACGCCTGTCAGGCGGCGAGGCGGATCAGGAATCCCTGGATATGGTATACGAGCAGTTATCCCAAGAGGGGGAAAAGCCTCAGCGCGTGAACCTGACCCCGGAGGATCGGGCCTACATCGATGATGTGCTGCAGGGTGTTCAGGATCACCAGCAGGAGCTGGATGGCCAGATCGCCAGCCATTCCACCGGCGAATGGACCATCAGCCGGGTACCTCATGTGGATCTGAGCATTCTCCGCCTTGCGGCCTACGAGATGCTCCACCGCAGCGACGTTCCCGACAATGTGGCCATCAGCGAGGCGATGGAGCTGGCCTCCCGGTACAGCGAGCCCCGCAGCAGCCGCTACATCAACGGTGTGCTGGGCGCCATGGAACGCGACAAGCAGGAAGGCTGATCTCCATGGACGCAGTGTTGGGTCTGGATACCAGCTGTTATACCACTTCCGCCGCCGCGGTGGACGCGCAGGGAAAGGTGATCGCCTTTTCCCGCCTGCTGCTCCCCGTGGAGGCGGGCCAGCGCGGCCTTCGCCAAAGCGAGGCCGTTTTTGCGCATGTAAGGCAGCTGCCGCAGGTGATGGAAAGCCTGATGACAGAATTGCCGACGGAAGCGACGATTCGCGCCGTCTGCGCGTCCTCCAAGCCCAGGGACGAGGCGGACAGCTATATGCCCGTGTTTCAGACCGGTTGTGGTTACGGACGGGGGATCGCCGCAGCGCTGCGGGTCCCGTTTTTTGAAACGACCCATCAGCAGGGGCATATCGCCGCAGGATGCATCGGCCTTCCGCCGCTGGACGAGCGCTTTCTGGCGCTGCATTTGAGCGGCGGCACCACGGAACTGCTGCTTTGCGAAAACGGCCGACTGCGGCTGGTAGGCGGTTCGCTGGATCTTCACGCCGGGCAGATGGTGGACCGGGTGGGCGTTCGGCTGGGATTGCGTTTCCCGGCAGGGCCGGAGCTGGAAAAGCTGGCCATGGCCTGTGCGGATCCCACCGAAGCCCTGCTGCCTGCTTCGCTGGAAAAGGACGCCTGTTACTGTCACCTTTCCGGGGCGGAGACCCGGGCGGCACAGCTATGGGAAAAGCAGGTTTGTACCCCGGAGCGGATCGCCGCCGAGACCTTCGATCTGCTGGCCCGGACGGTCAGCCGGATGCTGGCGGCGGGCTGCAAGCGGTATCAGGTGCGGCAGGCGCTGGTGGTAGGCGGCGTGGCGTCTTCAAAGCTGCTGCGCGGACTTTTGCAGCAGCGGCTGAATAAGCTCCGTTCGCCGGTGGAGGTTTTCTTCGGAGCCCCCCGCTACAGTGCGGATAACGCCGCCGGGGTAGCGGAGCTTGGGCTGGAACAATACCGGCAGTGGAAGGAACACCACGCCTGAAACAGGCGCTTGATTCGAAAACAGGGAGGGACGGGCAATGGCGGCGAAGATTCTGGACGGCGCGGCAATGGCGCTGGAGGTCGAAAAAGAACTGAAACAGCGGGTGGAAGTCCTGCGGGAGCGCGGCGTTGTGCCCGGTCTGTGCGTCATTCTGGTGGGCAGTGATCCTGCCAGCCAGACCTATGTAGCCAACAAGGAAAAGGCCTGCGCCCGGCTTGGGATCCACTCCCAAACCCTTCGGATGGGGGCGGAAACCACGCAGGCGGAGCTGGAAGCCTCCATCGAACGGGCCAACGAGGACGAAGCCATTCACGGCATTCTGGTGCAGCTTCCTCTGCCCGCACAGCTGGACGAGCACCGGGCACTGGCGCTCATCCGTCCGGAAAAGGATGTGGACGGCTTCCATGCGGTGAACATGGGCCGTCTGGCCCGGGGAGAGGATTGCGTGGCGGCCTGTACGCCCAAGGGAGCGCTGCATATGCTCAAGGCGGCGGGCGTGCCTATCGCGGGCCAAAACGCCGTGGTCATCGGCCGCAGCAATATCGTCGGCAAGCCCATGGCGCTGCTGCTGCTTCAGGAAAACGCCACCGTCACCATCTGCCACAGCCGCACGGAAGATTTGGCAGAGCACACACGCCGGGCGGATATTCTGGTGGCGGCGGTGGGCAAGCCCCGGTTCGTGACCGCCGATATGGTCAAGGAAGGCGCAGCGGTGCTGGACGTGGGCATCAACCGGGTGGACGGAAAGCTTTGCGGCGACGTGGATTTTGAAACCGTGAAGGAAAAGGCCGGATGGATCTCGCCCGTGCCCGGCGGCGTGGGCAAAATGACCATCGCCATGTTGATGGAAAACACGGTGTCCGCGGCGGAAAAGGCGGCGCTATGACCAGCGAGCGGATGACCCTGAGCGTTGCTCAGCTGAACGAATACGTCCGCCGGACGCTGGCGTCGGACGCGATGCTGAAAAATATCTGCATCACGGGCGAGATCAGCAATTTCAAGCGTCATGTGTCGGGGCACTGGTATTTCACTCTGAAGGACGAAGAAGCGGCCATCAACTGCGTCATGTTCCGTCAGGCGGCTCAGACGGTGCGCTTTCAGCCGGAAAACGGCATGAGAGTGCGGCTGACGGGCAGCGTCAGCCTGTATGTCAAGACCGGCTCCTACCAGTTTTACGGCGAACGGATGGAGCAGGAAGGGCTGGGCGAGCTGTATCTGCGGTTCGAGCGGCTGAAGCAGAAGCTGCTGGCCGAGGGCCTGTTCGACCCGTCGCTGAAAAAGCCCCTGCCCCTGCTGCCCCGGGGCGTTGGCATCGTCACCAGCTCCACAGGCGCGGTGGTGCACGATATCTGTACCGTCACTTGGCGCAGAAACCCGGCCATGCCGCTGTATCTCTGCCCAGTGAAGGTGCAGGGCGAGGGGGCGGCCAGGGAGATTGCCGCGGCCATTCGCCGGCTGGATCGGATGCCGGAGGCAGAGGTGCTGATCGTGGGCCGGGGCGGCGGCAGCATGGAGGACTTATGGCCCTTCAACGAGGAGATCGTGGCCCGGGCGATCGCAGCGTGTCGGACGCCGGTGGTCAGCGCCGTAGGCCATGAAACGGATTTTACCATTGCGGATTTTGCGGCGGATGTGCGGGCTCCCACGCCCTCGGCGGCGGCGGAACTGTGCGTGCAGCCGAGGGTGGCCCTGCTGGACGAGATCGACCAGCAGGCGGAGCGGCTGGAACGCTGCCTGACGCTGGCTTTCAGCGATGCGGAAGCGCGGCTGAAACAGGCGGAGACCCGCTTGAAGGCTCGGGAGCCGGAACAGCTTTTGAGCCGGTATGGCCTACGGCTGGAAAACGTTCGGCAAAGGCTGGACAGCGCCGCATCCCAGCGATTGCAGCAGACGGAAGCGCGGCTCCGTCATGCGGAGACACGGCTTCGTTCCTCCGGGCCGCAGGAGACCCTGCGCCGGGGCTACGCCGTGGCGTTGAAGGACGGTCGTCTGCTGAAAAGTACCGCCGACGCGGCGGCAGGCGATCCCGTGCGGCTGATGCTGCAGGACGGCAGTCTGCTGACCCGGGTAGAGACGGTGGAAACCGAACGTTGAACCCATGGAAAGGACGGGAAGAATATGCCCGCGAGAACGGTCAAGAAAACGGCTTCTTTTGAGGAAGAACTGCAAAAGCTGGAAGCAATGGCCACCCAGATGGAGCAGTCGGAGCTGCCTCTGGAGGAACTGATGAAGCTTTATGAGCAGGGCGTGGCCTTGACGGCCGAACTGAAAAAACGGCTGGAAGGGATGCAGGCCACGCTGAAGGAGATTCGCGTGAGCGCAGCCGACGAAGCGGCCGATCAGCCTATGGAGGGGCAGATCAGCATGAGCGAGCTGGAAGGGAGCGGCAGAGCATGAACGCCTACTTTGACGCGGTTCAGACGGCGCTGGAAAACTACGGTCTGCTGCTTCCCGACCCGGGCCAGCCAGTGACGGAGCCGGAGCGGGAAGCCCCGGCAGAAGGCGCAGTGCCCCAGCCCCTGCGCAGCGCCATGCGCTACAGTCTGCTGTTGCCGGGCAAACGCATCCGCCCGGTGCTGCTGCTGGCTGCGTATCACCTGCTGCGGGACGACTGGCAGGAGGCCGTGCCCTTCGCCTGTGCGCTGGAAATGATCCACACCTATTCCCTGATCCACGACGATCTGCCCGCCATGGACGATGACGCCCTTCGCCGGGGAAAGCCCACCAATCATCGGGTGTACGGCGAAGCCATGGCCATTCTGGCCGGGGACGGTCTGCTGAACCTGGCTTATGAGACCATGCTGGCCGCGCCGCTGACGCAGAATGCGCCGGAACGGGCGCTGCCTGCTATTCGAGAAATCGCGGAGCGGGCGGGCGTTCGGGGCATGGTGGCCGGTCAGGTGTTGGACGTGACCATGGAGGGGCAGCCGCCCCGGAAGGATATCGTCCGCTACATCCACCTGCACAAGACCGCCGACCTGCTGACCGCGCCGCTGACCGCTGGACTGATGCTGGCCGGGGCGGACGAAGCCCAACTGGAATTGGGCCGCCGGTATGGCCGGGGACTGGGGCTGGCATTCCAGATCGAGGACGACCTGCTGGATCTGGAAGGAGACGTCAAGCTGCTGGGCAAGGACGTGGGCATGGACGCTCAGCGGGGCAAGATGACCTGGCCCGCTGTGGCGGGCGTGGAACAGGCCCGTCAGGATGCGAGACAGGCCGTCGAGGACGCTGCCGCCGCCATGGAGCCCTTCGGAGAACGCGGGAAATTCCTGACGGAACTGGCCCGGCAGACCCTGACCCGCAGCGTTTGACAGGCGGAAGGAGGAGCGCCTATGCACTCGATTTTAGGCTTGGGAGCCAATCATGTGCTGTTCGCCGCGCTGATTAGCTGGTTCGTGGCGCAGGCATTGAAGATTCCGATTTATCATCATGTGGAGCATGTGTGGGATTTTTCCCGCTTTCACGGTTCGGGCGGTATGCCCAGTTCTCATTCGGCCATGGTGACGGGCACGGCGGTCATGATCGGCGGCCTGTACGGCTTTGACAGCGGGCTGTTCGCCCTGAGCGTGGTGGTGGCCATGATCGTCATGTACGACGCGGCGGGCGTCCGCCGGGAGACCGGCACGCAGGCCACCGTCATCAATCAGATCTTGAAAGACATGCTGCTGAACGGGAAAAAGATCTCCGACGAGGAACTGAAGGAACTGGTAGGTCATACGCCGCTGGAGGTGGCCGGAGGCGCCCTGACCGGGCTTCTGGTCGCCGTGATTTACTTGCTGATTTTATTTGCTTAAAAGGCATTACACAGGAGGGAATACTATGGATCACTTTATGGAAGAAGTCGTGGTTAAGCACAATCGTACCTTTGATGACATCCTCTACGTGCTGTCCTGGATCATGCTGGTGATTTTCGGCCTGTTCGGGCTGCTGATGCTGCAGTCCCTGCTGTATCAGTTCAGTGTGCCCGCGCTGATCGAGACGGTGATCTTCATCGGCGGCGCGGTGCTGCTGTACCTGTTTAAGGATCGGCTGAAAACGGAATACGAGTACACTTTCACCAACGGCGATCTGGACTTTGCTCAGGTGTTCAACAATCAGAAGCGCAAGGCGCTGGGCACCATGCGGGTGAAGAATGTGGAAGCCTTCGGTCCCGTGGACTCCAACGAGTTCCGCAAGCTCATCAACATGCCCGGCCTGACCCGGAAAAACTGGTTCCTGAACCGGGGAGCCAAGCTGTACTACTTCTACTATCAGAAGGAAAACAACCGCACCATCATCGTTCTGGAGCCCTCCGAGGAGCTGGTAGGCATGATCCGCAAGTATCTGCCGCCTACCGCCTGGCGGGCCTGATCTTCTGAAAAAGAGGCGCGAACGACATGGTTTATCTGGATAACAGCGCGACCACACGGCCCAGTCAGGCAGTGCGGGACGCGATGGTTCATTCCATGGAAGAAGTTTATTTCAACCCGTCCGCCCTGTACGGCCCCGCCATGCAGGCGGAAAAGGAGTTGACCGCCGCCCGGAAGGCACTGGCGGACCAACTGGGCATTCCGGCTAAGAATGTGATCTTCACCTCCGGGGGAACGGAAAGCGATAATCTGGCTATTCTGGGCCACTTGCAGACCCTGCGGGGCAAGGGCGAGGTGCTCTACACCGCCGCTGAACATGCGGCGGTAAAGAACGCCTGCCGGGAGGCGGAAGCCCGTTTCGGCTGCAAGGCCGTCGAAATTCCCCTGACCCGGGAAGGCTCGGTGGATCTGGAAGCACTGGAAGGAATGCTTTCGGAAAACACGGCCGTGATCTGCGTGATGCAGGTATGCAACGAGACGGGCGTGATCATGCCCATTGCGGAGATCGCTGCGCTGCGCGACCGGCTGGCCCCCAAGGCCGTCCTTCACGTGGACGGGGTGCAGGGCTTCATGCGTCTGCCCTTCTCGCTGAAAAAGCTGGGCGTGCAGTCCTATGCTTTGAGCGGACATAAAATTCACGGCCCTAAGGGCGTGGGCGCGCTGGTCTGGCAGGATGGCTTCCGTTTCCGGCCCCAGATCGTGGGCGGCGGACAGCAGGATGATTTGCGCAGCGGCACGGAAAATACCTGCGGCGTCGCAGGTCTGCGGGCGGCGGTGGAGACGTACCCCGCAGACGGCTACGAGCATATGCTGCAAATGAAGCGGCTGCTGGTCAGCCTGCTTCGGGAAAAGCTGCCGGAGACCACCGTGGTGGGCTTCCCGGCGGAAGATGACCGCAGCGCAGGTCACGTGCTGAGTGTGGCCTTCCCGCCGGTTCGGGCGGAGACGCTGCTGCATGCGCTGGAGGGCGACGGCATTTACGTGGGCACCGGCTCGGCCTGCTCGTCCAAAAAAGGCAAGCATTCGGCGGTGCTGACCGCCATGAAAACCCCAAACGCCGTGATGGACGGGGCCATCCGCATCAGCCTTTGCCCGGAAAATACGGAAGAGGAAATGCGCTTTACAGCGGAAAAGATCAAAGAGCATGTGGAGCTGCTGCGCCGCTTTGCGCGCAGATAAAGCGACACAGGGGAAAGCGGAAGGAGAAAACAACGTGCGGGAGTTATTGCAGGTTCGCTTCGGCGAGATTCATCTGAAAGGCCAGAACCGCCCCTATTTCATGCGGATGCTGGTGGAGCGCGTCCGGGAGGCGGTGAAAGACGTGCAGGGCCATGTGTGGCTCAATGACAGCCGGGTGTACGTCAGCGATATGACGGACATGGACGAGGCCATCCGCCGGGTGACGAAGGTCTTCGGCGTACACAGCGTCTGCCGGGCCGTGGAAGTGGACAAAAACGACTTCGAAGCGGTCTGCGCCGAAGGGCTGAAGTTGCTGGAAAACCATCACGGCACCTTCAAGGTCAACGCCCGCCGCAGCGACAAGCGCTATCCCATGGACTCCATGACCATCAATATGGAAATGGGCGGCTATATTCTGGAGCGCCGCCCCGACCTGAAGGTGGATGTAAAGAACCCTGACGTGACCCTGTCGGTGGAGATTCGGGACAACGCCTATCTGTACACCCATCCCATCATGGCGGTGGGCGGTATGCCCGTAGGCACCAGCGGACGAGCCACGCTGCTTCTGTCCGGCGGCATTGACAGCCCGGTGGCGGGTTGGATGATCGCCAAGCGCGGCGTGACCGTCAGCGCGGTGCACTTTTACTCCTATCCTTACACCAGCGAACGGGCCAAGGAAAAAGTGCTGGATCTGGCGCGGATCCTGTCTGAGAGCCTGTGCGGCATCCGGGTGCATGTGGTGCCCTTTACGGACATTCAGATGCAGATCCACGAAAAGTGCCACGAGGACTACACCACCATCATTATGCGCCGCTACATGATGCGCATTGCCGAGGCCATTGCGAAGAAAGAACACGCGCAGGGGCTGATCACCGGCGAGAGCATCGGTCAGGTAGCCAGCCAGACCATGTACGCCCTCTGCTGCACCGACGAGGTGGTGGATATGCCTGTGTTCCGGCCACTGATCGGCTTTGATAAGCAGGAGATCATCGATATTGCCGAGAAGATCGGCACTATGGAAACGTCTTCCCTGCCCTTTGAGGACTGCTGCACTGTCTTTACGCCCCGGCACCCTGCCACCAAGCCCAAGATGGAGATCATTCTGGACGGCGAGAGCAAGCTGGACAGCGAAGCGCTGATTCAGGCGGCCATTGACAACGAAGAAGTGTTCGAGCTGTAAGTCAGAAGCTCCCGCCAAAAAAACAGGCCAGCAGCGCGCCGGGCAGGCCCAGAAGGCCGGTCAGCGCCGAAGCGGCGGGGCCCGTAGGGATAGAAATTCCCATGGGAAGGAAGATTCGGCTCAGCAGGAAGCATAGAATAATGCCAAGGAACAGCCGCTCCACCAGAAGAAGCAGTCCTCTGCGCGGGGTGGAGCGGAGGCTCCAGAACCACAAAGCGGCCAAAATCAGGGTAAAAACGCCGAGGATCCACAGACGGACGGCCATGGACGCACGCCTCCTGTCAGTCAGAGAATGGTACAGGCTATGCCCGGCTGGCTGGGAAGATGCGGAAACCCCTGCTTTTTTGGCCAGAACTACCGAAATATGAAAGAATTGTCAAAATCCCTTGCGATTCCCGAACATTTCCTGTATAATGCCCGTGGGATAAATTTTGTCATGCGGGACAAAATTTGTCCCGACACGATGCTTGGGAAAAGGTGGCGAGAGGACGATGCAGGATAATTATTTTACCCTGATTGAACGGCTCGCCCCCGACTTGGCGCAGGAGATCGAGCGCCGGGCGCTGGTGCTGGAACGCATTGGCGCGCTGCAGCCTGTGGGCCGCCGCCAGCTGGCGGCAAGGCTGAACCTGCCGGAGCGGGAAGTCCGCACGGTGGCGACGCTGCTCAAGGAGCACGGGCTGGTCAGTCTGGACGCCGCCGGAATGAGCCTGACGCAGGAAGCCAGCGACATTCTCCCCATGGCGCGGCTGTTCAGCCGGGAGCTGCGGGGCCTGACCAAGCTGGAGACCGCGCTTTCCGCTCGCTGGAACGGCACGAAGGTCTGCGTGGTTCCCGGGGATGCGGATCAGGACGAACACGTGCTTCACGAGGTGGGGCGCTCAGCGGCCGCGCGGCTGCGGAGCTTCCTGCAGAGCGGCTCCACGCTGGCAGTGACCGGCGGCACGACCATCGGTCAGGTGGCGGCGACGCTGCCCGGCGGTACGCCCATGAACGTCATGGTGGTTCCTGCCCGGGGCGGTATTGGCCGCTCGCTGGAAACGCAGGCCAACACCATCGCCTGCGAGATCGCCCGGCGGCTGGGCGGTCATCACCGTATGATGCATCTGCCTGACCTGCTGGATGAGCAGGCCCTGAACGAGATGCGCAAGCTCAAGGAAATCGACGAAACGCTGGCGCTGCTGGAACGGGCCGACGTAGTGCTGCACGGCATCGGCCGGGCAGACGAAATGGCCCGCAAGCGGCAGCTTCCTCCCGCCGTGGAGGCGGAGGTGCTCAAACGGGGCGCGGTGTCCGAGGCCTACGGCTGCTATTTCGACCGAAACGGTAAAATGGTATGCTCTGCCTCCACCGTGGCTCACGATCTGGGCAAGCTGAAACCCGACTGCGCGTGGATCGCCGTAGCGGCGGGCACGGGCAAGGCGGAGGCCATCGACGGGGCTATGCGGGCGAAGCCCCATCGGATGCTGGTAACGGACGAGGGCGCGGCCAAGGCGATTCTGGCGCTGCCCGAAAAGGAATGTTTGCACGCCTGAAAAACGGCTTTGCAATAGAAATTTTCATCTGCTAAGGAGTGTTGGTTATGGCGAAGAAGACCATTGAAGACATTCAGGTCAACGGAAAAAAGGTACTGGTACGCTGTGATTTCAACGTGCCCATGGACGAAAACAAAGTGATCACCGATGAGAACCGCCTCCGCGGCGCGCTTCCCACCATTCAGTATCTGATCAAGAATGGCGCGAAGGTCATTCTGTGCTCTCATCTGGGCCGTCCCAAGGGAGAGTTCAACATGAAGTATTCTCTGCGCCCCGTCGCCGAGCGTCTGAGCCAGCTGCTGGGTCAGGAAGTGAAGATGGCGGACGACGTGATCGGCGAATCCGCCCACAAGCTGGCCTCCGAACTGAAGGACGGCGAAGTGATGCTGCTGGAGAACGTCCGCTTCCATAAGGAAGAGGAAAAGAACGACCCCGAATTCGCCAAGGAACTGGCTTCTCTGGCGGAAGTGTATGTGAACGACGCGTTCGGCACCGCTCACCGTGCGCATGCTTCCACCGAGGGCGTGGCCCATCTGCTGCATCCCGCCGTGGCCGGCTTCCTGATTGGCAAGGAGCTGAGCATCATGGGCAAGGCGCTGGAGGATCCGGCCCGTCCCTTTGTGGCGGTGCTGGGCGGCGCGAAGGTGGCCGACAAGATCGGCGTGATCAACAACCTGCTGGATAAGGTGGATACCCTGATCATCGGCGGCGGCATGAGCTACACCTTCCAGAAGGCGCTGGGCGGCCGCATCGGCAACAGCATCGTGGCCGAAGACAAGATCGATCTGGTCAAGGGCATGATGGAGAAGGCCAAGGAAAAGGGCGTCAAGCTGATGCTGCCCGTGGATAACCTGGCTGCCGACAGCTTCTCCAACGACGCGATGTGCATCACCGTGCATAGCAAGGAGATCCCCGACGGCTTCGAGGGCATGGATATCGGCCCCGACACTCGCGTGCTGTTCAGCTACGAGGTGGAGAACGCCGGCACCGTTGTGTGGAACGGCCCCATGGGCGTGTTCGAGTTTGAGAACTTTGCCGAGGGCACCCGCTGCATCGCCAAGGCCATGAGCGAGTGCAAGGGCGTGACCATCGTCGGCGGCGGCGACAGCGCGGCGGCTGTGGAGCAGATGGGCTTTGCCGATAAGGTGACCCACGTGTCCACCGGCGGCGGCGCCAGCCTGGAGTTCCTGGAAGGCAAGACCCTTCCCGGCGTTGCGGCTCTGGACGATAAATAAGCTGCTTGAAGGGCTGCGGCATCGCCGCAGCCCTCAGAGTGTCAAAAAGTGGAGGTGCAGGAGGCACTGCCTCCTGCCGGGGTTATAGGGGCAGAGCCCCTAATCCTTGTGCCGCAGCACTTTCCCCGCAAACCAGCGTAGCGCTGTTTGCGGGCAACGGAGGCCAACTCGGGGTTTTTCGACAGACTGAGGGCTGCGGCATCGCCGCAGCCCTTTTTCGTGGATTTTTGATAAGAATCATTTGCAAACAGGGCTCTACAGTGGTATCCTATCAGGTGGGAAAAAAGCGCCTTGCGCCCTTTCCCACCAAGAGTCCAACAAATCAATGGAAGGAAGAAATTCGTTATGCGCAAGCCGATTATTGCCGGTAACTGGAAGATGAACAAGACCCCCGAGGAAGCCAAAGAGCTGGTTTCCGCTCTGATTCCGCTGGTCAAGGACGCGGACTGCGACGTGGTGGTGTGCGTTCCCGCCGCCGATTACACCGTGGTGGCTGAGACCATCAAGGGCACCAACATCAAGCTGGGCGCGCAGAACGTCCATTTTGCCAAGAGCGGCGCTTACACCGGCGAATTGAGCGCGGATATGCTCAAGGCCTGCGGCGTGGAATATGTGGTCATCGGCCACAGCGAGCGTCGTCAGTATTTCGGTGAGACGGACAAGACCGTCAACCTGCGCACTCGCGCCGCCGTGGAAGCGGGCCTGAAGCCCATCGTCTGCGTGGGCGAACTGAAGGACGAGCGGGAAGCCGGCTACACCGATATCATCGTGGAATATCAGACGCTGATGGCTCTCCACGGCCTGACCGCCGAGGAAGTCAAGGGCGTTGTGATCGCCTATGAACCCGTTTGGGCGATCGGCACCGGCCTGACTGCTACCGACGAACAGGCCAACGAGACCATCGGCGCCATCCGCAAGGCCATCGAGCGTCAGTATGGCAAGGAAGTCTCCGATGCTGTCCGCATCCAGTACGGCGGAAGCATGAACCCCAAGAACGTGAAGGGCCTGATGGCTCAGCCTGAAATCGACGGCGGCCTGATCGGCGGCGCGTCTCTGAAGGCTCCCGATTTCTCTCAGGTGGTTCTGTACAACAAGTAAGGGGGACGTTGGGGCGCTGCCCCAACCCCCGGCAGGAGGCAG